>ERZ840096.2056-NODE-2056-length-17886-cov-2.898884_pt1 | contig 17886 bp, 15 predicted proteins | sample MGYA00519878_ERZ840096 | MGnify/ENA primary metagenome ERZ840096 (study PRJEB31850, sample SAMEA3708865) | human gut metagenome | biome: human gut; feature: human-associated habitat; material: faeces | place: China | collected 2014 ...
AAATTCGCTCTCGAAAAGGGATTCCGGCATACTCGCCGGGTGCACCACCACGAACGGCCCGCTCCGCAGGCTGATCTGGTGGATGTTCCGGGCCATGATTTCCTTGCCCACGCCGGTTTCGCCGAGGATGAGCACGGGCGCGTCGGTTATTCCCACCCGCAGGGCTTGTTCGAGGGAGGCCCGCAGGCCCTCGCCGACGACCGGGATCATGTCGCCGTCTTTCTGTCGGGTAATGGCAAGGAGGCGATCCTGTTGCTGGCTGGCTTCTTCGGTACGGACGAGCTCAAGCCGCAGGCCGGACCGGACCTCAGCCGCGAACAGCCGGGCGAGATCGCGGAGCAGGGCCGGGGAGAGGCGTTGGAACATGCCGCTGGTGAAGGCGCTGTCCATATAGAGGAGCCACGGGTAGGGCTCGCCGACGTCGAGCGCGAGGCACAGCCGCTGGTGTTCACTGTGGGTGGAGGCGGCATTGCGGAGGATGCTTTCCAGCCACTCCATACAGCTCCGCATCCCGTCGCTTTCCAGCTCCATGCGGGTGAGGTTGACCGAGGCCACGAACTCCGGCCTGCCGTCGTCGGTGGGGCGGAACAGCGCGGCGCGCTCGGACTGGAGCTCCTGCTGCGCGATGTCGAGCAGGTGCTGGAACAGCTCGTCGCTCCGGTAGGAGGTCGGTTCGCGGTTGAAGGCGGCGTGGCAGCGGTCGAGAAGGATGCGGCCCGGCGTGTCCTCGGCCTCCGGCTCGGGTGCGGGGACGAGGGCCGGGAACGCCTCCCCGGTCGCCGCGATGGCGGCGGTGCGGTAGGAGGCGTTTTCGTCGAGCGGGTGCCCGATGATCTCGGCGACGGACTTGCGCTGCTGGTGGGCTTCACGGTGCTGGCCCATCGCTTCAAGCATGTTGGCGAGTTCGTGATGGGTGAGCACGAGTTCGCGGGGATCTCCGGTGGGTTCCAGTTCGCGCAGGCTGTCGTGAAGGAGGGAGACGACTTCTTCGGCGGGTGCGCCCCGCCCTCGGAGGCGCAGGGCATGGACCCGCAGCGCCGTGCCCCGGAGCTGGCGGTTGGGCTGGCGGAGGAAGGTTTCGATCGTGGCTTCCACCTCATAACGCGGGATGGGCGGGTAGCCCCGCTGCTCGAAGACGTAGAGGAGATCCAGCACGAGAGGATCGAGGAAAGGCGAATGGGGGACCCCGCGCGCGGCGGCGCGCAGGGTTTCGTTGCGGAGGACGCGGTAGGCGGCGTCGGTGCGGCCCGAAAGATGGTGGTAGACGGCGAGGGCGCGCACGGCGCTGGAAGCGACCTTATGGTTTTGCTCGGGAGGGACGCAGTTGAGGAGGTAGTCGATTTTGACAATCGCTTCGTCCAGGGCGCCTTTACGGAGGAGCAGGAAGCACAGGTGGGCGATCCAGAGCACGGCGACGAGGCGTTCCCCGGCGAGTTCGGCGGTCTGGCGCGCGGATTCGATGATGCCGGTGGCGAGAGGGTACTCGCGCAAGTACATGGCGGCCTGGCTGGCGCAGAAGGAGAGGGGCTCGAAAAAACGTTTGTACCACCAGTGATCCTGCGCGGGGCGGCGCGCATAACACTGCAGGGTTTCACGGAAATGGCCCTTGAGGAAGTTCTCGATGCCTTCAAAGACCGGGATGCGATCCTGCATGTCCTGTTCCTTGAAATGGCGCATCTTTTCCGAACCGTGGAAAAAGCGGTCCGTGAGCGGCGGCTCTCCGCCCGAGAACAATTGCAGGTAATGCCGGAAGATCCAGATCATGGGCATGAAGCGTTCGCTGCCGTTGCGGGCCGAAAGCTCGTAGGCGAGCGGGGAGAGTTCCGTGGCGAGCTGGAGGTAGTGGTGTGAGAAAATACACATGCTCTGGACCACGAGTACGAGTTCGGCGTACCGCCAGCTTTTCTGGCCTGCATCGTCCATATGCGCGCGCCCCCAGCGGAGCAGGAACTGCACGACCATTTCGAAACAGGCGAATACGGCAGGTTCGTTGTCCTTGAGGCGGTCGTCGATGAAGCGGACCACGATTTCGCAGTCTTCCAGTGTGGCGTCTCCGCCGAGTACGCCCATGTGATAGGGGACGCCCGTATCCGGACAGGCGCTGCACAGGGTCTCGGCCATGTCTTCCAGCAGATCCGGCTCGATGCGGGTGATGGCCCATGCCGGGGCTCCGGAACCGCCGTCAGGGGAGCCCTCTGCGGGAGCGGCGGCGACATGCTTCTGAAGGGAGAGTTCCCTCAGCGCGGAGCGGACACGGATTTCGGGCAATCCGGTGATGGAGGCGAGTTCCCGTTCGTGGAGCGGGCGTGCGGAAAGCTGGAGGGCGAGCAGGAGCGAAGCGTGAGGGACACTGGAGGCGAGGGTGGGCATGGCGCGGACTCCTTGGGGGGCGTCCTGTTTTTTAGACGCATCCTGATTTCTGGACGCTGTTCATCCCGTTTTCTAGACGAGTGATAGTTCGCATTTTATCATGCTGTCAAGAACTTCTTGAAAAACGCTCGATTGCATGACTTGAGCCTTTTGGCATCCCCCTTGCTCTTTTAAACGCATGTACCCGCTGGAGGGTGCGCATTCCAATACCTCAAGGAGGATGTCTTCATGCAATATGCCAGTGTGTTGTTGTTCAACGCCGTGGTCCTGACTCTTGATGGAAACGATGCCGTGGCTTCGGCCCTCGCGCTGGACGGCGACCGTATCCTTGCCGTCGGCGATCGGGACGGGCTCGCTCCGCTCATCGGGCCGGACACGGAATGCAGGGACATGGGGGGCGCTGCCGTGCTCCCCGGCTTTTACGACGCCCACGGGCATATTCTGATGACCGCGCAAGGACGCGGGCGCGTAAACCTCAATTCGCCGCCTCTTGGGACCTGCCGGACGCTCGGCGACATCCTTGCCGCCATCCGGGCCCGTGCGGCGGAAACGCCCGAGGGCGAATGGGTGCTTGCCTGCGGCCTCGACGATACGCTGCTGACGGAAAAGCGGTTCCCCAGCCGTTGGGAACTGGATGAGGCGGCTCCGCACAATCCCGTGTTTGCACAGCACATTTCCGGCCATTTGTGCGCCCTGAACAGCGCGGCCCTGAAGCTGGCCGGGATTGACCGCCATACGCCGGACCCCGCCGGGGGCATCATCCGGCGCGATGCGGACGGCGAACCGGACGGCGTGCTTGAGGAAAGCCCGGTTTATGAAACCATCATGCCGCTGCTGCCCACGCAGACGCGGGAGCAGCGGATCGACGACCTTGCCGCTACCACGCGGGATTATGCCGCGCGGGGCATCACCACGGCGGTGGACGCGGCCTTGTTCTCCTACGACGACGCGGAGCTTTTGCGCACCGTACAGGAGCAGGGGCGCCTCGCGGTCCGGGTGCACGTCAATCCCTTTACGTCGCTTGATCCTGACGATCCGCGGCTGGCGTTCGATGGGAAGGATGTGACCATCGGCGGGGTCAAGCTGCTCGCGGACGGCTCTTTGCAGGGCTATACCGGCTACCTCACCAAACCCTACCACACCCCGTATCAGGGCGACCCCGAATGGCGGGGCTATCCCACGCACAGCCGCGAGAATCTGTTCGCGCTGGTCGAAGCCGCGCATGGGCGTGGGCAGTTCCTCATCCATACCAACGGCGATGCCGCCACCGACGACGCCCTTGATGCGCTTGAAGCCGCGCAGGCCAAACATCCCCGCAAAGATTGCCGCCACATCCTGATCCATGCCCAGACGATCCGCGAGGAACAGCTCGATCGCCTCGGAGCGGCGGGCTACACGCCTTCGTTCTTCACCGCCCATGTCTATTACTGGGGCGACCGCCACCGGGATCTGTTCCTTGGCCCCGAACGCGCCGCCCGGATGGACCCCATGCGCTCCGCGCTGGATCGCGGCCTCGTGATCACCGCGCACTGCGACTCCCCCATCGTCCCCGCCGATCCGTTGCTGTCCATTTGGGTCAGCGTCAACCGCCTGACATCCTCCGGTCAGGTTCTTGGTCCGGATCAGCGCATTTCCGTGCTCGAAGCCTTGCGCGCCCATACCTTTAATCCCGCATGGCAGAATTTCCAGGAAAACGCCAAAGGCTCCATCGAGCCCGGCAAGCTGGCCGACCTTGTGGTCCTCGACGCCAATCCGCTGGAAGTCGATCCCGCCGATCTGCGCAACATTGGTATTCTGGAAACCATTGTAGGCGGGAAAACCGTGTATTCCGCCCGTGCCTGATTGACGCGCGGGCGTGCTCATCCGCCCGCGCCGTCTTCCTTCAACCGCGGGCTCCGCTCCCGCACGAACAAGAGGATCCGCCCATGTCCCAAGCCACCCAGACGACCCCGATCGAGGCTCCCGCGGAAGAACCGGCCGTTCCTGTCAGCCGCCCCCGTTTCATGTTCGCCTTTGTCGTCTTGTACATGCTGTTCCTGCTTGACTTCTCGGCGCGCCTCGGCGTGACTTCCGTGTTCCCCGCCATGCAGAAAGCCCTCGGGTTGACCGACTCCCAGATCGGCGTGGCCGGTTCCGCCGTGCTCTGCGGTATGACCCTGTTCGTGTTGCCGCTTTCCTTCATCGCGGACAAAACGTCCAAGAAAAAAGCCATCACCCTCATGTCCGGCCTGTGGGGAGTCGGCTGTCTGCTGTGCGGGCTCGTCTCGAACTTCTTCCTCATTCTGCTTGGCCGGTTCATGGTCGGCATGGGCAACGCCAGCTATGCTCCGGTGTCCGTATCCATGCTGACGAGCTGGACCAAGAAGTCCCGCTGGGGCTCGGTGATCGGGCTGTACAACTCCTCCATGTCCGTGGGACTCGCCGCTGGGACGGCCGTAGCGGGCATTCTGGCGCAGAGCATCGGCTGGCGCGCGCCGTTCATCGTGATGGGCGTGGTGACGCTGCTGTTCATGGTGCTTTCCATGGCTCTGCCGAAGACTTCGGCCAAGCCTGAAAACGCCAAAAAAGACGACGTGAGCCTGAAGGAAGCCTTTGGCGTTACCTTGAAGAACAAGACGCTCGTCATGCTCGGTATCGGCGTCGGCCTCGGCAACATGGTCTATTCCAGCATGGTGGCGTGGATTCCCATGTTCCTCGTCCGCGAAATGGGCTGGACCAGCGCGGAAGTGGGGGCGTACATGAGCCCGGTATACCTGTTCACCGGCATTGTGATCACGCCCTTGTCCGGGATCATTTCCGACCGTCTCGGCCGGTGGAGCCGCAAAACCCGTGCGTGGCTCGGCGTCCCCTGTTTCGTCCTGTTGGCGGCCTGTTTCGGCTTCGGGTTTATGCTGAAGAGCTTCCCCCTCATCGCGCTTGGGGTCATGCTCTTCCTCATCCCGGTTACCGGCATCCATATCGCTACGCAGGAGCTTGTTCCCGCCCGCTACAAGGCGTCGGCCTACGGGACCTATGTGACGTTCCTCCAGGGGCTCGGCTTCTTTGGCCCCATGCTGGTGGGTGCCCTGTCCGATGCGTTCGGCCTGAATATCGCCATTGTGTATGTGCAGTTCGTCTTTGTGCTTGGCGCGCTCATGCTCCTGTGCGCGGGCTTCACGTATCAGGGAGACTTCGACCGCGCCCGGGCGCTTGATAAGCGGTAATATCAGGAAGCAGAGGCCTTTTCTGTTCTTGCTTTTCGGATTTGGATAACGAAGCGGCATGACAGGCGTTCATGCCGCTTCGTTTTGGGTGGGCGGTACGGTGCCCGGCTATGCATGGGGCGAGGGAAAGGGGGAACGGGCCGCCGTGAGGTCGAAGAAGTTCAAAAGGGGACGGTTCCGTGACAGTGTATATCAATACCGCTGCATGTTTTTGTGCCCCTCCATTTTCCCGTTGCTATTGCTGGGTGGCGTTTTGGGCCGGGTGGATTTCGACAATACTGGCATCGGTCGTTTATATGCCGAAACCTGTGGGTACGTGGACAAGGTGCATCACGCGAGCGCGACAGTTCGGATGTGCATGGCGCATCAGGCCGCAAGGCTGAATGCGGCAGCGGTTCCGTAAAAAGTGAGTTTTGTATTTGACAATAAATTTCAAAATCAATAAGCTCCGCCAAAAGAGAACGCTGCTGCGATGGCTTGCACATACGTTCATCTCACGGGGATTCTGGCTCTTCAGGAGGCCGAGTTGACTTTTTCGTATAAACGGTGCGCGCGGGTACTAACGCTGGTTGCCGTGTCCTTGCTTGGATTGGCGTTGCTTGTCCGGGCTCTCGTCGCCTTTATTGAGGCGTTGGCCGTGCTTCTCCTTGCCGTGGTCGTGGCGTCGTTGGTCCTGCCGAGGGGGATCAGCTGGTACTGGCGTCAAGCACGGCGGGAAATCCCGCGGTTGTTGCGCAACCTTGGGGACTTGTTGGATACTTCCGCGTCGGAACCGAAAGCGGCGGCTGACGGGCAGGCGAGAACGGAATGATCCGCAGGCTGCATCACCTGAGAAACGGGCAGAGTGGTTTTGTCGTTGCCATCGCCGCTGCGGGCGAACGTGCCCAGCGCCTCCGGGATATGGGGTTGCTTCCCGGTGTCGGGATTACGGTCATGGGCCGTTCTCCGATGGGGGATCTCTTGTCTCTCCGTGTAATGGGAACCACGCTGGCTTTACGTGTGGCCGACGCTGAGGACGTTACCGTCAGCACGGATGACTGACGTTGCCGAGGTGAATCCTCCTTTTTTCGGTGCCGTGGGAGTCTCTAACGACTTTCCGAGACGGTTTAATGGGCTCTCCAAGGCACCCCTTCCAGAGCGAAGCTCCCGATATGAACTCTAAAAGCGGAACCTCCACTGTTCCCCCGATATTGCTGCTACAGCGGCAAAACCGGGTAATCTCATTTACATTTTTGAATAGTTGCTTATAGTTGGTTAAGATTTTTATTATCAATAATAAAGATCGGCAATCGGTCGATTCGCAATACAACCAGAGAGGAAGTTATGAACAATCGCTTCGGAACGACTTCGGACATGATCATTCAGACGGTGCAGGAAAAAGAAGGATGCGCTTGCCTCGCCATTGACGAAAAAGGTCTGTACCTGACCTCGCCGGCGTATGTGGATCGGCCCCTTGCCGATCCGAACCGCTACGCCGGAAACCGTAAAGATGTGGCTGCCCGATTGAATGCATTGAGCCTTGATGCGGACAGCCTGCTTGAGCAGAACCGGCATCGAATCCCCAAAATTACAGGTGAATCCAAAAAGAAGGTCAACCCTCTTAAGGCATCCAAGCGCAGCATGAAAGGCTGATACGCGGGGTTCATCGGTCCTCATAGCAAAAGCGGAAGGGAAACCTTCCGCTTTTTTTATCAAAAATTGAATAAGGAAGAACAGCAGATAATCGAAGAAGCGTACCATCTGAGGCTTCTGTCTCTGGAGCGGCGACGTGAATATATGGGAATGCCCGTTGAAGCCCACGCGTAAACCGTTTTGACCCATGCACGGAAATGTTTGTATTATCGTATGCGGCATAGGAAATGGAACATGCTGACGAGACAGGCGAAAAAAAGGAAAAGAGTCGCCTCGGGAATGTCCTTATCAGAAAATCCCTTGTGAGAATCTTTACTAGGGAGGTGCAACAGGATAAGGAATCAGCAAGTGATATTGCCGCCCATTGGGATCGGAAGAAAACGGAAGGGTCCGGTTCCGCGTGGAAAAAGGTTCTTTTTAAGATGGGGAACCAATGGTGTATTTTCTATAATGGGCCATGCCGCGTTTTTGCTCTGAAAATGATTGTTGTGAAATAAGATATAGATATGCTTTTGAGTTGTTGGGAGTATGTCTCTCATGGGCTCAAAGCAGCATCCTGTGTTTTCAGTTCCCCAACGGCCCATATCCGGTCTTGATGGTGGGATTGTGTGCTTGAATGCCATTGCCCTATGGCCAGCGCATTTGATGGTCCGGTTACGGCAACTGTTTTTAACGTATTACTTTAAGGATGTTTGAACCACCATGAAGTACGCTTGGACACTGGCGATATGTCTGGCGGTCCTGTGTCTTGCCGCCCCTTCCGAAGCCGCGCCACAGAAGGCGCTTCGGGATGCCCATGTGGATCTCGCATGTGCGGACTGCCACACCGGGCAGAAAAATCCAAAACAGGCCGGGGCGGTATCCTGTGCCAAATGCCATGATGCACCGGAGGTCGCCAAACAGACAGCCTCCCGTGGAAAGAAAAATCCTCATATTTCTCCGCACTGGGGAACGGAGGTTCCTTGTTGGGTCTGCCACAAGGAACACGCCGAAGATCAGAATTACTGCCTCATCTGCCATACGTGGTGATGCGGGGCCTCATTATACTGTACACGGAAACCTGATTTCCGTAAGAAATGGAACAACCCCGGAAGAGATCGCACGCGGCCTTGGTTGGCCGCCGCTGGTTTTCCCGGCGAAGATCTCCCATCCCCAAGCCTCTGGAGGATGCCTATGTCCAGCGCCCCGGCCTCGCAGCCCGCTACGCCCAATCCTGAAAAAGAAAGCGAACTGATTTACGGCCTCGAGTCCCATCCGCCTTTCGGCTCGTCCTTGCTGGCCGCCCTCCAGCACATTTTGGCCATGGTGCTCAGCGTCATGGCACCGCCCGCCATCGTCGCGGGCGCGTTGGGCGTCCCCCCGGAAGCCATCGCCTACCTTGTCAGCATGTCCCTGCTGTTCGCGGGCATCGGGATCTGGTTTCAGGTGTCCCGGCCCTTCGGTATCGGTTCCGGCATGTTGAGCATCCAGGCGACGAGCTTCGCGTTTCCCGGCACGCTCATTGCCGTGGGGGCCCTCCTCATGAAAGAGCAGGGCATGTCGTGGGAGCAGGCGCTATCAACTCTCTTCGGCGTATGTTTCATCGGCGGGTTTGTGGTCATGGCGGGGAGCCGTATCATGCCGTTCCTGCGCAAGATCATCACGCCCACCGTGGCTGGCATCACCGTTATGATGATCGGCGTCTCCCTCGTGCGCGTGGGAGCGATCGATCTCGCAGGGGGGTTCGCGGCCAAGGCCGATGGAACATTTGGGGACATCTCCAACTTGTTCCTTGGCACGCTGGTCATTCTCGCTATCGTTTGCGTCAACCGCAGCAAGAACCCGCTGTTGCGCATGAGCTCGCTCATCGTGGGCATCCTTGTCGGCTTCGCAGTGGCAATAGTAATGGGCAAGGTCAATTGGAACATCCTTTCCGAACAGCATACTTGGTTCATCATGCCCGTGCCGTTCAAGTTCGGCTTCTTCGGCTTTGACTTGCATTCATTCCTTGTCTTGAGTTTTCTTTTTCTTGTTGTGGTCATTGAGGCCATCGGCGACTTGACGGCCACCAGCGTCGTCTCTGAACAGCCCGTGCGTGGTCGCGTCTACCGTAGCCGTTTGGCGGGCGGCATCCTTTGCGACGGCATGATGACCTCCCTCGGGGCTATATTCGGTTGCTTCCCCGTGGCGACGTTCTCCCAGAACAACGGCGTCATCCAGCTCAGCGGCGTCGCCAGCCGCAAGGTGGGCAAATTCTGCGGCGTGCTGTTTATCCTGTTCGCTCTGTTTCCCATTATAGTGGTGTTTTTCCAGCTTCTGCCCCGCCCCGTGCTCGGGGGCGCGCTGGTCGTCCTTTTTGGGACCATCGCCTGTTCGGGTATCCGCATCCTGTTGCAGCATGAAGTGAACCGACGTGAATCCATCATCATTGCCGTGTCCATCGGGGTGGGCCTCATGTCCATGACTACCCCGGAAGTTTTTGAACGCCTGCCGCGTTTCCTCAAGATATTCTTTGATTCCGCCATTGTTTCCGGCGGCGTCACCGCCATGATCGTCCATCAGATCCTCCCCAAGGGCATCTGCCCTTACGAGGGCGATGAGGACGATGAGGACTGTAACCCGCATTCCGAATTCCTTTTCAACAAGCACGAATGATCCCCTGTTCCGCTTCCGTTCGGTTTTGCGGACGGCGGAGGATGAGCTTGGGCAACACGAAAAAGACGAGGCTTTCCCCTCGTCTTTTTCGTTGTGGAAAACGGGGGGTTCCGCGAGGGAAGGTGCCGCCTTCAGCAGCATCGGTGGCGTACTCTTTTTAAGATAATCCGCAACGTTTCAACATAAGAGCGAAAACGTTTTCGCAAGGGGTCCCATGCCGTTTTCAGAGGGCATTTGCCCTCTATACAGCCTTGGGTTCTCCTGTTAGAGCAAGAAAGGGTATTCTCTCACAATCGCTTTTTATCCGGCGTGTTCCGGAGGTCCGGACAGGCCGCGCGGGGCCTCTATGTTCGAATCCAGCTACCCCCTTGTGTTTTTGGCATGGTTTCTCGGCGGCTTCATCAACGGTGTCAGCGGGATGGGGGCAGCGATGGTCGCCTTGCCCATTGTGGCCTGTGTGCTGGAGATGAGCGAGGCCGTTCCGGCTACCTGCCTCGTAGCGGTGACCCTTGCGGTCTATGTGGCATGGATGTACCGCGCCCATTCGCGGGTGGCGCCGATCATTCCCATGCTGCTCGGATGCATCCCGGGGCTCATCATCGGCGTGTGCGTGCTTCGGGTGGTTCCGGGAATCTGGCTACAGGGCGGGCTTGGGGCTGCCTTGATCGTATATGTGGCGTGGCAACTCTTGCACCGAGCCGGTACGGCGCACCCCGAGAGCGTGCGGGGCTGCGCCGTATCTGGGTTCGCATCGGGGTTCGCCAACGCGGCGATCAGCTTCAGCGGGCCGCCAGTGGCGATCTATGCGCTCTACGTTGGCTGGAACAAGGACACTACTCGCGGGACGCTCAGCCTGTATTTTCTTGGCATCAGCATCTGCACCTGCATTGTTCAAGCCGCCGCCGGACTGTATACTCCCGTCGTGGTCAAGGCCGCACTTTGGGGGATGCCCGGCGCGTTGGTGGGGCTCGTCGTCTCCCTGCCCGTCGCCCGTTTCGTCCGGGAGAGCGTTTTCCAGGGCATCCTGCTCGTCATGATCGCCTTCGCCGGGAGCGTCTGTATTATCCGGGCTGTGAAGAGCCTCTTGTAATGGGGAAGTATCCCATAATAAGATGATTGGATTACAATAACAGCGCGCCAAGGATCTTGGTGAAGGCAAAAAAACGGCCTCCTGCCCTTTGCCATTGTATTTGGATGCGGAGGAAGGGTTGTGGCGAGAGTCCCTTCCGGCATGACCCGAGAGGGGGAGCACCCCGGCCTTGCTGCGGGCCTCTCTCATGTGCGCGGGAAAGCTCCCACTTCGTCCAGAAGGCGTTCCGGAATAGGGCACTGTATATATTTACAGCGTCTTTTGATTTGCGGGCAATGGGGTGTGGTCGGGCGACAGTAATCGCCAACAAACGAAGGCCTATCGGCTGTTCCGATAGGCCTTCGTTTCGTTTTTTCCAAAGCAAGAGGCTATCTCAGTATGGGGAAAAGGATACTACGCTTTGCCTCCGGACTTCTCTTTATCTATATAGAGCAGGTTTGCTGCCCATATGTTTGGAAAATCTTCTCGCACGGCCTTGAACATGGAGATGTTCATGATAACGCAAATGCCGAGGAGGGGGATGGCGGCCAAAACGACCAGCGCTTGGATGATTTCCAGCCCGCCTACAAGCAGGACGCCCAAGACGAGTATGGAAAGAGAAATGCACCAGATGTACTTTGAAGTGACACTGGGTTCCTGATCGCTGAGGATTTCCTTGGAAGACATGGAGGCCATGACTCGGGTCGCCGCGTCGATGGTGGTCGTAAGGAAGATCGTACAGCAGATGAGGAAGGCCGGGGACATGATCTGGTGGAGCGGGGTGAGGCTTACGACCTTGCTGACGGTATTGGGCAGGCCGTTGGCGAGGTAGAAGGCGTAGACGTCGAATTGTCCGGTGTATTGGAGGTAGAGCGAAAAGCCGCCGAAGATGACGCTGAACAGGAAAGAGGACAAACAGCCGAAGAAGTACACGCCGAGTACGGTTTCCCGGAGCGTCCGGCCCATGGAGATGCCGGTGAAGAAGATGGCCATCATGGGGCCGTAGGCGAGGAACCATGCGCCGTAAAATACGGTCCATTTGGCGGGGAACCCGCTGGCGTTGAAGGGATCGGTCCACCCGGAAACGCGTGGGAACATGTCGAGGACCATGCCGAGCGTGTTGGTGCCGAGACTGAAGAAGTATCCGGTGGCCCCGCCGATGAGCACGATGGCGAGCAATGAGAGGGCAAGGATGGAGTTCATGTCGCTGAGCAGGCGCATGCCCTTGCTGAGCGGCTTGCGGATGCTGCCGAGCGTGATCACCGTAAACATCCCGAGCACGCCGAGATGAAGCGCCTGAGTGTCGGGAAGGCCAAAGTAGTCTGCATACAATCCCGATACGAGCTGCACAGCGGTGGCGAGCGTCGATCCGATGCCCCCGGCGAGGCCCATGATGATGAATACGTCGAGGCAGACGCCGAACCAGCCGTCGATGAGCTTCCTGCCGAAAAGAGGGGTGAGGCATTCGCTTACGCGCTGTTTTTTCACCTGACGCACGCCCATGAAATAGAAGATGGGAATGCACGGGATGAGGTACAGCACCCAGTAATAGGGGCCCCAGTGAAAGAAGGTGTAGGCGGTCGCCACTTCGTAGCTGTAGGCGGCGTTGGCCCCGTGCCCAAGGGGCGCGGCGTTGTTGGTGATGAGCGGTTCCACCATGGACCAGTTCACCATGCCGATGCCATGCCCGGCGGCGATGATCATGCTTCCCCAATGGAAATTGTTGAAAACGGGCTTTTGGTCATGCCCGCCGAGCTTGATCTTGCCGTAGGGGGAAAACGCGATGAAAAAGACAAAGAAACCGCCCAGCAGATACAGCAGGATATACCCCCATCCGAAGCTCTTTGCCGTGAAGTCGTAGATGGACTGGATCATCCCCTGCAACGACGAGGCGTAGAAGATGAGGGGGGCCGAAGTCAGGAGAACGATGGCTATGGTTGGGAGAAGGATCTTTTTGTCGAGGGCGGCGTTACTCATGGAAGGCTCCTTTGGCAGCGTCTCTTCTGAAGGTCATCAGGGCAAATAGGCAATGGCATCCATTTCCACGTCAAGGCCGTCGTATATGCCGGCGCTGGCGACGGTCATCCGTGCCGGATAGGGAGCGGAAAAATACGATCTGTAGACAGATTCGAATTCCGGGAAGTGCTTCATGTCGGAAAGGAAGGCCCGGCAGTGAACGACAGCGTCCAGCGTGCCCCCGGCTTCCTCAATGATGGCCTTGATGTTTTCCATGATCCGGCGTGTCTGGGCGGCGACGCTCTCTCGCTCGAAGCGGCCCGTTTCCGGGTTGGCGCAGAGTTGCCCCGAAAGGAAAAGCAGATTGCCCGCTTTGACGGCCTGCGAATAACTTCCGACGGCTGCCGGGGCTCCTGTGGCTGAAACGGTCTGGCGCATGCTTCTCTCCTCATATGCGGCGCGCTTCCGGGCGCGGTAGGCGGGTACTCCCATGTCAGGGAAGGAACTGTTGATAGTAATGCGCCGCCGGACGCTTCCTGTCATCGGACAAATATCAAAATATGCAGTCCTCTTTTCCTGCATTTGTAGGAAAAGGCAGGGGCTGCGTTTTCTTTGTGAAATGAATGCGTTTCCGTGGAAACTCGATGGAATGTGGGCGGAAAGGCGCATCGCATCCGCTTTTTGCATACGGAGAAAAGGCTTTTCCGCGCCACTATGCCCTTTTCGCACAAATGCTGAAGATCGGTTTTTTTTGTTTTTTCATTATAATGGATTAGATGCATGTAGGATTTTTGTTCCCTCTAACAGGGTGTGACTTTACAAGGTACGGCGGGCACAAGCGTATGAGACAAACGACGGAGCCTTGCACAACCTCACGACTTTGATACAGAAAAAAGGATTCCTTGAAGGGAGGATGCGTTTCAACAGCAAAGCTGTGTTCAGGAGGCGCGGTATGATCCAGAATTTCATACAGGAACAGGTTGACACCCTTGCGCGGACTCTCCAGCGCTCAGTGGCCATTGACGACGTCGGCATTAACCTTGTCGCGGTCTCGAAACATTTTGACGATGCGGACGATGCGCGGGTCAGGGCCATTCTGGCAAGGACGCTGGAGGAGGATTCTTGCCAGTACCTGTTCTCCTTCGGCATAGTGGCGACTCGGGATAAGATTGTTCGCATCCCCGAATGCCGGGAGCTGGGCTTCAAGGAGCGCTCCTGTTACCCTATCCGCTGGCAGGAGCGGACCCTGGGCTACTTGTGGCTCGTCGGCAAGGTCAGCCCGGCGGAGGACAAGGCCGCCGTGGCCTGCGCCGGAGAGCTGGCCGTGCCCATGTTCAGCATGCAGCTTGAGGGCGAGCAGGCCTTCAGCAAGCATGAGCTGATCGTCCGGAACCTGCTTTCCGTGGATACGCGCTGGGCATCAAGGGCCGCCGCCATCCTGTCGCGGCAGGGGAGGATACGGACGGACCGGAAATACCGGGCGTTTAGCGCGGCAACCCGCAAAGGGACGGGCGGCCAGCACAGCGAGCTGACCTTCCTGCGTAAGCAATTCAGGGAATTCACCGCCGCGCACGGCGAGGCGGCCCCCTTGTTCAGCGACTTTTCTCCCGAGCTTGTGATCGTCGTCCCGGCCGATTCCAGCCTTTCCGACCCCGGCACCCTTATGTGCATAGCCTGTTCGGGGCTCAATGCGGACTTGCGGATCGGCATCGGCCCTGAGGTGGACGTGCTGCACCTGTACGATTCCTACGCACAGGCCTCGTCCGTGCTTCAGGTGCTCCGGGCCATCCCGAACCTGGGCCCCTGCTCGACGTGGGAAGGCCTTGGGGTCTACGGCAACCTGACGCTGCTGACCCGAAATCACGAGGACGCCCAGCTCCCGCTGACCCCCAACATCGCTGCGCTCCGGGAGGAGGATCCCGCGCTGTTCGACACGCTGGAGCTCTTTCTCGACAATGCCGGAAGCATAGCCAAGACTTCCGAGGAACTGTGCATCCATCGGTCGACGCTCTATTATCGGCTGAAACGGATCGCGGATATCACGGGTACGGATCTCAATTCCGGTCTGGATCGGTTTACGCTTCACCTCGAACTCAAGCTGTTCCGGCTCACCAGCGTCCTCCTCGGCGACGACGAGCCAGCCACTGCCTGAGCCGTGAAGCGGCGAAGCCGCCCCGGAAACGTCCCGGGGCGGCTTCGCAAAAGGATACCCTGTGGAGAGGTTCAGTAGGAGAAGCCGTTGGAGGGCAGCAGGGTATCGGTGTAGAGTTTGCTGTTGATGTCCTCCCCGGCGAGGAGCCCCGTCTGGATCGCTGTTTCCGTGTACCACGAGCCGAGGTAGTCTCCGGCGAGGTAGATGCGCCGCGGCGTGCGCATCAGGAGCGGCTGGAGCTTGTTGCGCCCGGGGAAGCAGTAGGCGAGCCCCAGATGGAATTTTTGGACGCTCTGCTCCACGACGAGAGAGCCAAAGCCGGGGAACACCTCTTCCAAGTCCTTGCGGTAGATTTCGAGAACCTTTTCATCCGGCAGATTGATGAGGTCGCGTGCCAGCTTGGCGGGGGAAAAGACCATGAAGGAAGAGCCGGGCTGGCGTTCGCTTTCCATCGTCCGTACGAGGTTGGACATGTTGAAGGCGATGTTGAAGGAACGCTGCGGGGTGCAATAGGCGTACACGCTGTCCCAAGGGCGGCGGCCGGTTTCGTTGGTCAGGAAGGCCCCCGAGACGTAATGCCCATACTGGATCTTGCCAAGGGCGTCGTGGACGAGGGGATCGAGGTTTTTGGTGATGCGGTGGGTGATTGCCGCGGGCGTGGTGATCACGGCATACCGGGCCTGTTCGGTCACTTCCTTGCCGTCGCGAAGCACCACGGCTGTTTTGGGGGCAAGAGCAGCAAGTTTTTCAATCGCATCCGTCGTACGGCCCTTGCTTGCCGTCGCTCTTATAGGTCACTTCCACATGGTCGCGGTGCTGTATGACCTCAAGCACCTCGGCTCCGAGCTTCACCTTGTCCCCGAGCGTGTGCGCAATGGCCTGCGGCAGCGTCGCCGCACCGCCCACAATGTTGCGGGCGAGACCGGAGCTCTTGTCCCACACCAGCAGAAAGTAGCCTACGCCGGCCCCGGCCGAAATTTCCTCGGGATCGCCCGACGAACGCGAGACGGTGGGGCGGAAAAAGGCGTCGGCTTCTTCGGACAGCGGACCGGTGAACTCGGAGAATGTCTTGTCCGCCATGAAGTCATAGATGCGCTGCTGGCGGACTCTGTAGTCTTCGCCTTTGCGGGGCTTGTTGACCTTGCCGTAGGCATTGACGGCGCGCATGACCTTGATCCCGGCTTTGACGATTTCCCAACGCGCCGACCATGAGATCGGCAGGCGGAACGGGTAGAAGTTGACGTTGCCGTCGTTGAGCACTTTGCCTTTGTAGGCCAGGGCGGCAAAGGAGCCTTGCAGGTTCAGCGCGTCGACGCCGACTTCCTTCAACAATTTGTCGGCGAAAGAACCTTCTCCTCCGAAGACGTGCCCGCCCCAGTTGAGCCAGTAGGCTCCGCGCCGTTCGGAACGCAGCCGTCCGCCGATACGGTTACTGCCCTCAAGAACGAGCACATCGCTGTGGCGAAGACGCCAAGCTGCTGACATCCCAGCAATACCACCACCGATAACAATTGCATCTCTCATGGAAGCGCACCTCATGCTGCATGCGGAAGTTGTTTCATGTTGAAGCGTAGGTTGCATAAGGTTTATCTTTTTGTCTTCGGGCAAATATCAAAAAGATGGATGCATTTTTCCTACAATTGTTTGATGCCGGCTGATATGGGAAAGGTTGCCGAGCATCAGGCGTCCGAACACTCGGATTGCCCGCTCCCGAAAAGCATAGGCCCGTTCATGCGTTTCCAGTATCTGCTGCGCATTACCATATGGTAATGGGTTCTGTTCAGGTATGGCACATTCCCCTGCTGCAGAAAGGGGTTACGCGCCGGGCATCGTCCCAACGCTTGGCTCCCCGGCCCTTTCCACTTGCACCAAAATGGTGCAGAATGGTGAGGAAAGATCAAAGTGATGTTCATAGCCTGTTCAAATAAAATGCTTTTGCAACGGGAAAAGGGAGCGTCCCCGCACGGTTTCCCGGAGGGATGCCCAGAGGAGTATGGCCATGGAAATCAAACGGGTGCACATTGCGTACTTTAGCCCGACCGGAACGACGAAGCGGACGTTGCGGGCGGTGGCCGAAGGCTTCGGCTGCTCCGAGCTTTCCGAAACGGACTGGGGCGATCCCAAAAGCCGCGCCGCGATCCTGAAAACCGGGCCGGACGAGCTGGTGATCGCCGGGATGCCGGTTTATTACGGACGCATTCCGTCGTTGTTCCATGAGGGGCTGCCGTTGCGCGGCGAGGGCACGCCGTTCGTGCCGGTCGCGGTGTACGGCAACCGGCATTACGACGATGCGGTTCTGGAACTCAAAACGCTCGGTGAGGCGGCGGGGTGCGTGACGCTCGGTGCCGCCGCGTTCGTGGCGCAGCACTGCCTCAATCCCGATATGGGCCGTGGGCGCCCAGACGCTTCCGATCTCGCGGTCATGAAGCGTTTCGGCAGTGCTCTGCGGGCCAAGGCGGATGGCCTTGCCGGTTCCATGCCGCCTCTGAGCGTGCCGGGGGCTGTCCCGTACAAGGAGTACAAACCGACGCCGTTCGCGCCCGAGTTGCTGGACGCCGAAACCTGTATCCGCTGCGGCCTGTGCGCCCGGACGTGCCCGGTTCGGATCATTGATTCCGAGACATATGCCGTGACCGAGCCGGAACGCTGCCTGTTCTGCTTCGGCTGCGTGCGTATCTGCCCGGTCGCGGTGCGCGGGCCGCGTCCCGAAGTCGCGCCCGTGTTCGCCGCTCAAATGGCGGGATTGGCAGCCCGATGTACGGAGCGCCGCGAGCCGGAATTGTTCCTTTAGGGAGAGCATCCCGTTTTATCAAATGGCTATGTCACAACAAACAGTTGATAAATAGCCATTTTTATAGGGGAGTATCAGA
>ERZ840096.2097-NODE-2097-length-17531-cov-3.152895_pt1 | contig 17531 bp, 11 predicted proteins | sample MGYA00519878_ERZ840096 | MGnify/ENA primary metagenome ERZ840096 (study PRJEB31850, sample SAMEA3708865) | human gut metagenome | biome: human gut; feature: human-associated habitat; material: faeces | place: China | collected 2014 ...
GGCGAGCAGCTTGGAAGCCGCGTCCAGCGTAGCCATGCCGACGACATGGTGCGAACGGCTGCCCGACGCCGATCCCGTATCGGGGCAGCATCCCGTATCGTTGCGGACCAGGCGGATGGCCTCCGGCCTGAGCCGCAAGGGGCGCAGCGCCTCATGGACATGGATCAGGCTGCCCGTATCCGCCCCCTGCCCGACGTCGGCCCATGTGCTGTAGTGCGTGACCGATCCGTCCTCATTCAGCTCCAGATCGATTTCCGCGCGATCCGGCACTTTTGAGACGTGATACCCGCCCCACGCAATGCCCACGCCGCGCCTGTGCTCCGGCGTGCTTTCCGCCCGGGCCTTTTCCACGGCCTTCCGGTAGTGCGGGCGCAGCATGTCCATCATCGCCCGCATGGGATATTCCCGGTAAGGGACGGACGTGGTGCAGGTATCCCCTTCCCGGGCGACGTTGATATAGCGGAACTCGAAGGGGTCCATGCCGATCCGCCCGGCGAGCATATCCACGATCTGCTCGCTCGCCGTGTAGGTCTGCGGCGAGCCGAACGCCCGGAAAGCCGTCCCGAAATTGTTGTTGGTGAAGGCCGTCCGCACCAGGCCACGGATATTCGGGATGGCATACGGGTAGCCGAAAAAGCGGCAAACCTTCGTCGTCAGCGCCCCCGCCATTTCGCTGTATGCGCCGTGATCGATCCCGGCAAGGAAATCCATTGCCGTCAGCTTTCCCGCTTCGTCGCACGCGAGGCGGACATTGGCGTACACGGGGGAACGCTTGCCCGTCGTGTGCTGGTGTTCGGCGTAACTGAGCACCAGGGAAACCGGCGCATCCAGCGCCAGCGCGCAGGCCGCCGCCAGTGCGGTATTGCCCGGCGACATGCTGTAGCCGAAGCTGCCGCCCGCCGGATTGCCGATGATCCGCACCTTTTCCTTGGGCAGCCCAATAGCCGGGGCCATCTGGGCGATGTTGCCGTACAGGTATTGCCCCTTGCACTGGATGACCACGCCCCCGTCCTGCGGGTAAGCCAGAACGACATCCGGCTCCACCGTCAGATGCGGCTGCCGCGACGTGCCGAAACTTCCCTCAACCGTATGGGCGGCATGTTCCAAAAGCCCTTGCGTGTCCTCGCCCTTGTAGACGGGCTGTTCCATATAGATGTTGGGGGTGTTTTCATGGATAGGGAACGCCCCTTCCGCAGCGGCTTCCATGAAGGTCATGACGGCGGGAAGCGGCTCGTATTCCACCCGGACCCGTTCCGCAGCGGCCCGCGCCTTGTCCCGGCCCGTCGCCGCCACAACGGCCACCACGTCCCCATACCGGCGTACCACCCCGTCACAAATGACCGGGCGATCGAGGCCGTCGCACAGGCTGTGCACGGTGCCTTGCGGCGCAACCAGCCGGTTCGTGCCCTTTACGTCCTTCGCGGTAACAACGTTGACGACGCCGGGCATGGCTTGGGCTTCGGCGGTGTCCAGAGCCCGTATCCGGGCATGTTCCCGTTTCGCCAGAACAACCGCCAGATGCAGCGTGCCTTCCGGCATCTTCCCGGAAATGTCGGCCCCGAAGTCGCATGTCCCGAGTACCCGGGAAAGCGCCGTGGGCTTCGGGAAATCCGAACCGTACAGCCGACCGCCCTCCGGCGGGGTAAAGGTGATGTCCTCCATCGCCTTTTCCCCGCGCATCACGGCGGCGGCCTCCATCACGGCGTCCACGATGGGCTTGTATCCGGTACAGCGGCAGACGTTGCCGTGCCGGGTAAACCATTCCCTGACCTCTTCCCGCGTCGGATCAGGATTGCGCATCAGAAGCCCTTTGGCCGACATGATGAACCCCGGCGAACAGAAGCCGCACTGCACGCTCGCATACGTCATGAACGCCCGCTGCAACGGATGAAGCCGTTCCGCCGAGCCGATGCCCTCGATGGTTTCGACTTTCGCATACGCCTTGACCTGTTTCATCTTTTTGACGCAGGAGCGCGTGACCTCCCCGTCGAGCAACAGCGAACAAGCGCCGCAGTGCCCGGTTCCGCACCCGACTTTCGTCCCGGTGAGCCCAAGACGCCGCACCACGTCGGCAAGGGAGTCCTTCTCCGGCTCACAAAGGATTTCCCGATCTACCCCATTGATGTTCAAGACGATTCTCTGAATGGACACGGTTCCTCCTCTGTGAAAGGGTTGGATATTTTCCAGACAAGGCGGATTGCCCTTCTCTCCCGGAAGCTGGAAAGAAAGGCAATCCGCCTTCGCCGCGCCTCAAGCGGCACGGCTGTCCTCCAGCGGACGGGCGCTACTTGCCCACGAAATCCGTGATGGGCGGACAATCGCCGGAACACATAACCTCAATGAGGGTCGACGTTTCCGACAGGCGGGCCTGTTCAAGGGCGGGCAGCAGTTCTTCGGCATGTTCGACGCGGATGCCCTGAAGCCCGCAAGCCTGGGCGAGCGCCACATGATCGATGGGAAAGATGTCCACCGAAGTGCTGTTCTTGCCGTAACGGAGCTTTTCGGAACACTTCACGTATCCCAGAATGCCGTTGTTCAGCACAATGGTGGTCACTTTGAGGTTGGAACGGGCCGCGACTTCCATCTCCGACCAGACATGCGCAAACCCGCCGTCGCCGGTAATGCAGTAGATGGGGGCTTCCGGTTCGGCGACGGCGGCACCCAGCGCCATCGGCAGGCCCCAGCCGAGCCCGGCCATGCCGCGCGGCGTGATGAACCGCATCCCGCTGCGCAGCGACACGAGGTTGTTCGTCGCCCAGATGGACGAGAAGCTGGCGTCCGCCACAACAATGCTTTCCGGCGTGAGCACGGCCTGCAAGGCCGCCATGACCTGCGCGGGATGGAGCGGCTCACCGGCGTTGCTTAGGAAGGAAGCCATTTCCGCATCGTGCGCGGCGCGTCCGGCGGCGATACGCGCCTCAAGCGCCGCGCGTGCCGTGCGCCGCTTCCCACCATCCATCGTTTTCATGACATCCGCAAGGGCTTCGAGCGTGAGCCGCGCATCGCCCACAAGCCGTATGGCTTCGTAATTACGGCCTACTTCGCCGCTGTCCATGTCGATATGGGCAAACACGGCATCGGAGGGGTACAGCGTCCACGAGTCCGTCGCGTTCTGGTCGGTCCGCGTGCCCACCAGCAGGATAAAATCGGCCTCCTCAAGGATGGGTCGCTGATGGCGTCCGGCAGAACCGGGGCCCGTGGCGTTGGCGAGCACGCCGAGCGAGAGCGGGTGCCGTTCGTCCACGCCTCCCTTGCCCATCACCGTGGTCGCCACCGGCAGGGAGAAATGTTCCTGAAGCCCGGCAAGGGCCGCGCACGCCGAGGAGAGGTGCACGCCGCCGCCCGCGACGATCACGGGGTTACGGCTGGAAAGCAGACGTTCCGCCACGCCGCGCACGGCATCCAGAGGAGGCATGACCGGATCAAGCGGATAATGGCCGAGCGGGATGTCCCGCTTTTCGGGCTCCGCAGGCATACCGAGCATGTCGTTGGGGAACAGGAGCACGACGGGACCGGGCCGCCCGGAACAGGCCACCGCGAAGGCCTGATCCACGTAGTCCTCCACGCGGTCCGCCGTATGTACCCGCCTCGTCCACTTGGAGCAGGCCGAGAACAGACGGACATGGTCGAATTCCTGAAACGCATTGCGATCCTCATTCTTCAACGGGATCTCCTGAAGCATGACCACAAGCGGAATCGAGGATTTCAGCGCTTCCGCAAGAGGGGCCACCACAAGCGTCGCCGCGGGGCCGTTCTGGGCGATCATGACGCCGGGGCGCTTGCTGACGCGGGCATAGCCGTCCGCCATGTAGCCGCCGCCGTTTTCGGTACGGTAGGCGATCTGGCGCAATCCAAGTTCCTCAAAGGGCAGGCTGAGGCCCTGCGGGAGCCCTTGTCCGAAAAACTCATGGATGCCGTGCCGCAGGAGCATCCTTCCGATGCTGTGCCCAACCGTATTGTGCTTTTCAGTACACGATGCCATCTGCTGTTCCTTTCGATGCCGGACGCGACATCCGGCGTTTTGGGGTATGACTCACTGAAAACAAGCCGCCTTCGACGGCGAGAAGCCATGCTTTGGAAATCGGAAAACCTCAGTGCGTGTATTCCAGTACGGAAACCTCCTTGCATTTCTTCCGCAGCGCCTGAAGGATGGAATCCCTGTTCGGACAGGGAAAGCCGTCCGGATTTCCCTTTGTGATGCATGTGGCGAGAGCGATGGCCTGCGCCCCGCGATCCATGAGGGCCTGCGCCCTGGCAATGGCTTTGCTGCCGGGACAGCCGCCGCAACTCACAAAACCGACGATGGTGCAGTCACCCAGCGTTTCGAACGCGCCGGACTTCTTTTCGACTGCGGCGAAGTCGCCCGTTCCCGGACAGAGATCTTCCGTCTGCTGGCAGCGGATAATGCCTACTTTCATGTCAATTCCCTGATGTCTGGAGTGAAAAAAGAACGCGGATTCCCTCCCCTCGCTTTCACGGGAAAGCGAGGGTTCCCGATATGGCCGCAACAGTCCGGTCAAGGACGCCTACGGATGGTTACTTCTGGGGAAGGGAATGCTTCAGGATTTCGCCATAGGTGTTCAACTCTTCATCGTACAGTTTGCGGAAGGCTTCGGAGGACATCCAATGCGCCTTCGTCTTCAGCCTGAGGGCCTCCTGCTGGAACGCTTCGCTGTTGACCACTTCGGACATGGCGGTTTCGAGCGTGCGCAACACGTCCTTGGGGAGGCCGCGCGGCGCGATGACGCCCTGCCAGTGGGAGAAGCGGGCGTCCATGCCCAGTTCCTTGGTCGTGGGGATGTCGGAAAGGTTCTCGCTGCGCTCGTCGGCAAACTGCACCAGCCCGTACACATCGAACGTGGACAGCGACGCGGGCGCATCCGCATGAAGGTGGGTCCGGCCCGCCATGATGTCCTTAAAAATCTCCCCGCCGCTGCGGTAGGGGATGAAACGCAGCTTCAAGCCGAAGTGCTCGGCAAACTGCAGCATGGGCACATGGGTCATGTTGCCGGTCGCGGTGATGCCCACGACGTACTTGTTGGGGTTCTTTTTCGCCATTTCGATAAATTCGTTGATGTTCTTCCACGGGGCGTTTTTGGCGGTCATCAGAACCACGGGCTGGCTGACGGACGTGCCTATGAAGTCGAACGCATCCGTCCCGTAGGGAAGCTTCATCACATGCGGCTGCAAACACATGGTCCCGGTGGGCACATAGCCGAGCGTGTAGCCGTCCGGTTTGGCGGCGGCCACCTGCGCCACCCCGAGCGTGCCGCCCGCGCCGGAAACGTTCTGCACGACGATGGGCTGTCCAAGCCTCTTTTCCATCATCCCCGCCAGCAGACGGGCCGGGATGTCCGTGCCGCCGCCCGCGCCGAACGGGACGACCAGCGTGATCGGGTGATCCGGATAGGCGGCCAGCGCCCCGGTGGCCCCGAGCATGAACACGCAAAGGAAGAGAAGGGTCTTTTTCATCATCTGGCGGATCATACGGCTCTCCTTTTCTGTTACAGATTGTGGACCGGCTGGGCGGAAACCGTGCGGGCATCACCGCTTCGCGCGCAGCGCCCTGTAATTCTGGACTTGCGGAACGACGAGGAGCAGGAAGGCCATCCCGAGGAGCACCATCGCGATGGGGGACGCGGAAACGAAGGCCAGCCACGAATCGTCGCCCTTGAACAGCATCATCTGCCCTATGCTCATTTCAAACTGCTGCCCCAGCACAAGGCCGATGACCAGAGGCGGCAGGGGAAATTCCATGCGGCGCATGAAATAGGCCGCTATGCCCATGAACACGGTGACGAACACGTCAAACAGGTTGCCCCGCGAGCCGTATGATCCGAGGATGCACAGCACCGCGATGAAGCCCATCAGCAACTGCTCGGGAATCCTGAGCAGGAAGGAAAACATCCGGGTGGTGATGATGCAGCTCGGGTACATGAGCAGGTTGGACAGCATAAGCACGGCGAAGGTGGCGTACACCATCTCCGGATTCTCCGTCATCAGGCGCACGCCGGGGGTCACGCCGTGAATGGTCAGGGTCGCCAGCATGATGGCGGTAACGGGATCGCCGGGGATGCCGAGAGCCAGCGAGGGGACAAGCGCCCCGCCCGTGACGGCGTTGTTGGACGATTCCGCGGCGATGATGCCGTCGGGCTCGCCCTTGCCGATATTCTCGCGCCGGGGCGAGGAACGGCGGGCCTCGCCGTAGCTCAGGAAGGCGGCGGTCGCGGCGCCCGTTCCGGGGAGGATGCCCACGAACGTGCCGATGAGGGAAGACTTCACCAGCCCGGACATCCGGCCCCTCCATTCGCCGAGGGATGGAAGCTGAACCCGGCAGGAGGTGCCGTTTTCCACGCGGGCCTCGCGCCGCATCCGTTCGACGCGATCCAGAACCTCGGAAAGCGCGAACACGCCGACAATGACCGCAACAAGATCGATGCCGCTGTTCAGGGCGAAAATATCGAACGTAAAACGCGATTCGGCGGAAAACGGGGACATGCCCACACAGGCGAGCAGCAGCCCGAGCACGCCCATGGCCAGCCCCTTGAACTGGTTGTTGGCCGATACGCTGGAAATGCAGGTCAGGCCCATCAGGATCAGGGCGCACGTTTCAAGCGGCCCGAACTGCAAGGCGAAAACGGCGATCTGCGGCGCGGCGAAAGTAAGGATCACGTACGAGAACACGCCTCCGAAAATCGATGCCGTCGTGCACAGCGCGGGCATCACACGCCCCGCCTGCTCCATTCTGGATATGCCCGTGGAAGAATGGGAGAACGTCATCAAGGTCAATCTGACCGGGGCCTTCTTTCTGGCCAAGGCCTGCATCCCTCCGATGCTGGAAGCCGGGCAGGGCGCCATGGTGCTCTTTTCTTCCCGGGCCGCCAAAACGGGCTTTGCCGCCCTCGGCAGCAACGGCGCGAAAACCAAAGCGCATTACTGCGCATCCAAGGCGGGGGTCATCTCGCTCGTCAAGTCGCTGGCAATGGAGCTTGCCCCCTACGGAATCCGGGCAAACGGCGTAGCCCCCGGCCCTGTGCAAGGAACCATGATCCCCAAGGAATCATGGCCGGTTATCGCTGAGAAAGTGCCCTTGAACCGTCTCGGGACGCCTGAGGAAATGGTCGAGGGCGCGTGGTTCCTGTGCTCGCCGCAAGCCGCGTTCATTACTGGGCACATCCTGGACATAAACGGCGGCACGCTCATGGACTAGCCGCCCGCCGCTCGGAAGGCGCACAGGCCACACCCAAAAACGGATTCAGGTCCGCTCCCGTTTCCTCCGAACAGCCGACACCCCGCTTGTACGCAAAAAGAGCGGTCCCTTCGTCTTTCAATCTTGGGGCCGCTCTTCCCATATGCAGATCCATATACCCCTTTCTTCGCTCGAAAGATAAATAGAGAGTGAAAAGTCAATAAGCTAGAAAGATTCCTTCGCTGAGAAAGCCGAAATCCTCATCAAATCTATTGATCCGCGCTCGGAAAACTGAGACGATGCCTTTGCTTTTCAATGTAGGCACATCCTTTGAGCCGCCATCTCATAACTATGGCGTAAAATCGCATAGTGGAATACAGTTATGGAGTTGGAAGCGCGACACATATACTGTCCCGAGGCGAGGTTGTTTCTATCCTCGCCTTGTTTAGTCTATACTGTATTTGATTTTCGTTAAATAAAACCATCCCGTTGTATACGGCAATAAATTATTGGAACACCTATTTTACTTTTTGTATAAAAACAATATATTTCTTTTATCCGTTATCAAAAACACTTTTTCTTAATAAGGTAAAAAAACAAATCATAAATAAATATATTTCAAGTCAACGATTAACACAAAACATACTAGTTTTGTTAAAGCATACTTGCTCAGAGAATAAAAACATTACTTATCGCCATATTGGAGTTGTTTCCATTCTTCCTCTTCAGCCTTCAGCTACCAGCTGGAACAAAGTTTTTATCTATCAAAAGAATAAATATCTTTTATCCTGACAGAATCGTATGAGAGAAAAAATATTTTTTAAAAATATATTACCTATATTCATGGTTTTTATAAATATTGCACTATCTGTCTCGGTAGTCTTTCTCATGCGTTATGTCCAAAATTTGCTGAATTCGGACGTAAAAATCAATTTGGTGGAGATTGTGACCCAGAACAAGGACGCCATCACCAGCAGGTTGATGATGAACGTCAACTCGCTGGATATCACCGCAAACAAACTTTCCGATAGGTTGAAGGCCGAGGAATCTTCCGGCAAGCTCAAGACACAGGACCTCATCGAACAATACGCCAAAGAAAACAACACGGATGATCTGTTCACTGCGAACAGGGACGGCATGGCCTTGTTTGATGGCGGCCGGAAGCTGGATATCTCGGGGCGGCATTATTTCCGCCTCGCCATCGACGGCATCCCCAATATTTCAGACAAGCTTATTTCACGCATCAACGGGGATGAGGTTTTCGTCATCAGCGTGCCGCTCTCGTATAACGGGGAAATCGTGGGGACCATACAAAAGGTCATTACATTCGAGGAAATGTACAAGATATGTTCCCTCTCCATCTTTTCCTCACAGGGCTATATGTATGTAATCAACCGTGAAGGATACGTTATCCTTCACTCGGCGCATCCCAAGTGTGAGCAGAAGTCCGACAATTACTTCCGCGATCTCTATGGGGCGGGCAACCCTAAAGCTTCAGAGCAGATGAAACGGGATATCCGGAACAACCGCAACGGGTTCATCGAGACGACGATAGCCGGGAGGGAAATCTTCTCGGCATATACTCCCATAGAAAAAATCCACGACTGGTATTTGATTACAAGCGTACCGAACAATGCCGTTTCTCCCAACGGCAATACCGTCATCAGTATTTTCTATTTCATTCTGTTCGTCATCGTAGTTATCTTTACCTCAAGCCTTACGTATTTCTTGTGGTACAAGAACAAGCAGCGCGCGCAATTGGAAAAAATTGCCTTTGTCGATACGGTTACTCTGGGTGACACATACAATAAATTTCTTGTCGATGCGCAAGGGATACTGACCCAATGTCCCCATAAGAAATTCCATATTATCAAATTTGATATCGACAATTTCAAATACATAAACAATTTTTACGGATTTGAATTCGGCGATCGCATTTTACGCAAAATCAATGAAAACATCAGCCAGCAGCTGAATGCCCACGAACTGATCGCAAGGATTTACAGCGACCATTTTGTGATCCTGCTTGAAAACGCCGCGGAAGAACGGCTGAACGCCCTGCTCTCTTCCATCGAGAATGAAGAGATAACCCTCTATTTTTCAGCGGGTATTTATTCCGTCACGGACAGCACCGAAAGCATCAACCTCATGGTGGATAAGGCAGGGACGGCCGCCCGCTCAATCAAGGGTGTGCTGAATAAAAAATTCGCCTATTACACAAACAAATTCGAACAGATAACGATCCATAACGAGCAGTTAAAACGCGCCGTGAAGCAAGCGCTGAAGAACGATGAATTCATCCCGTACTACCAGCCCAAGGTGGACATCAACAGCGGCATCCTCGTGGGCGGCGAAGCGCTGGTGCGCTGGAAGACCCGCGAGGGCAAATTCATCTTCCCCAACGAATTCATTCCCATGTGCGAACAGACGGGCCTTATCGTCGAACTCGACATGATCATGTACGAAAAGGTCCTCAAGTTCCTGAAATCCTTCCTTGAGCAGGGCCTGGCGTGTGTTCCCATCTCGGTGAACTTCTCGCGCCTCCACCTGATGGACAGCGACTTCCTCAGCAAAATCGTCAAGAAACAATGTGAATACGGCGTGCCCGCTCATCTTATTGAAATAGAACTGACTGAAAGCGCCATATTCGACAATATCGACACCATCTATGCCTTTACACGGAAAATGCACGCCAACGGATTTGCAATCGCTATGGACGATTTCGGTTCCGGCTATTCCTCGCTTAATATGCTCAAGGACATCCCCATCGATGTCCTCAAAATCGACAAAGGCTTCCTGAGCGAAGCGGCGGACAACAACAGGCGAAACATCATCTTCTCGTCGATTGCCGATATGGCGAGAAAACTGAATATCAAGGTTGTCGTCGAGGGCGTGGAGCACCTTGAGAACGTGCGCTTGATGAAGGAGTGCGGCTGCTCCATCGCACAGGGCTACTACTTCGCAAAGCCTATGGATGAGGAAAGCTTCCGTAACGTATTCAAAGAAGGTCGGATATGCTGAAGAAATGGCTGTCCTGCATATGTGCGGCGATTCTGCTTTTAGGTTTGGGCGGTTGCGAGGACAACAGCCGCAAGGTGAAAATCGGCGTTTCCATCGGTGCCGGAGGCGCGGCGCGCTGGCAGAAGGACATGGCGTTCATGCAGGAACGCGCCAAAGCGCTCGGGGCGGACATCGAACTGCGGCTCAATCTGCCGGACAGCTCCAAGACGCAGGCCGAAGACTGCCTTGAAATGCTCTCCGACGGCATCGACGTTTTGATCATCACGCCGAACAACACCCGCAAGGTCGACGATGTCCTGATGTACGCCAAACAGAAGAACACCAAAGTGGTTTCCTACGCGCGGGCCGTCATGGGGGGCAACGTCGACCTTTTCGTCGGGTACGACTGCTATAAGATCGGGCAGAACATGGGGCAGCACCTGACTGAAAAAGTCTACCACGGGGACATCATTGTCCTCAAAGGCGACGTGAACGACTTCAACACGCCGTTTTTGTATTATGGAGCCATGAAATACATCAAGCCTCTGATCGAAAACGGCAAACTCAATATGGTTCTGGATGCGTACGTGCCCAAATGGTCCCCTGCTGAAGCCAAGAAGCTGGTCAAGGAAGCCGTCGCCGCAAACGGCAACCGTATCGATGCGATCTTCGCCTCCAATGATCGCCTCGCCGGGGCCGCCGCCGAAGCGCTCGAGGAGCTCCACGTCACCAACCATGCCGTCATCACCGGCATGGACGCTGAACTCGCCGCCATCAAAAGAATCCTCGCGGGCACGCAGGACGCGACCATCTACATGGACCTGAGGGAACTGGCGTATGCCGCCGTGGACGAGGCATACAACCTTGCCACGAAGAAAAAGGTCAACGTCAATTCTGAACTGGGCAACGACGGTAGCAATAAAATCAACGCGTTCCTGATCAACGGTAAAGTCGTGACCAGAGAAAACATCAATAAGGTGCTGATCGAACCCGGCCACTTTACGAAGGAAGACATTTACTCGGAGTAAAAAACGCCTCCCGGTGCGGTGCGCCTATCCAGAACCGTCCTTTCTCTTTTGCACGAGAGCGGAAACTCTTGTAGGCCTATTCCTCCGTGCACCTATAAAAGGGGCGGGCCCAAGAGCGAACCCGCCCCTTTCACACATGTTTCCCTCCGCGTATTCACCGATACGTTTCCGTCAGGAAGCGGGGATGCCGCCGGCGAACGGCCTTCCCCCCTGACAGCGTGCCGACACGGTTTTCATGCCCTGCTTCCGAGGGCATTTGGGAGGATTGTGAGTATCCCCTGATGATAAACCATACGGGAACATCCACCCCCAATGGTGCATCGCCTCCTCATCGCTCAAGATGATTTCCCGTCTCAACATGTCCCACGCGCTTGACCAAGAGGCCGTGGGCGAGCGACAACGGAAACCGCCGAAGCGCCGCATAGGTTAACCTGTGGCAGCGCACAGCCGTAAGAAGGAACCCGCTTTCCCGTATACGCCCTCATATGGCGAGGCTTGCGGCTTTTCCGGTGGACATTGCAAGGAGTTTTTGATGCAGCTTTCCGCGTTCCCTTTCTCGACCATTCTCTTTGACCTTGACGGCACGCTTGTGGATAGCGCGCCGGACGTTCTCGAAGCCATTGCCGCCGTCCTGCGTGACGCGGGCGATCCGGTCCCTCAGATGGCGCTCTCCATCATCGGCCCTCCGCTGGAAGGTATTTTCCGTGAAGTCTGCCCGGACGCCGACGAAGCGAAAATCGCCCGGCATGTGGCCGCATTCCGTGACCTCTATTTTGGCGGCACCTTCCCCAAAAGCACTCCTTACCCCGGCATCTTCGCGTTGCTTGAGCGTTTGCGGGCCAAAGGCTGCCGCCTGTTCGTCGCCACGCATAAACCGGAGGCCGCCGCGCAAAGGATGCTTACGCTCAAGGGATTCATGCCCTTCCTCGAAGGCGTCGGCTGCACGGATTCCCTGCCGGACCGGCAACTCTGCAAAAAGGATATCATCCGTCTCCTTATGGAGCGCCATGCCCTCGATCCCGCTTCAATGGTCATGGTGGGAGACACGGCCCTTGATATCAGAGGCGGCAACGAACAGGGCATAGCCACCATCGCGGCCCTGTACGGCTATGGCGACAAGGCAAAGCTCCTCGCTGAGCGCCCGCGCTATCTGAATGGCGCACGCTCCGCAAGGCGGAGTAGCCCATACAAAATAAAGAAGCCGTCCTTTTTCCGTTCAGAGAAAGGACGGCTTTTCGTTGTTACGATGTATGACCCTGCCCTGTTCCAGCGGGCGTCGGTTTTGGAGGAGGAGAGGGATTTTCCGTGCAAGGATATGATACCCGGAGCCACTACCGGCCCTTCGGCATCCTCTGCTACCGATGCAACACCCCCGCATGGAACGCTACATGTAGGGGAAGCTCGTCAAGCCAATACGTCCAATCGTGGAGGCCGGGCGCCTCGCGGTACTGATAGGAGAACCCGCCCCGGCGGAGCGTATCCCGAAAGGCGCGGTTCTCAGGCACGACATACGCGTCCTGCTGCCCTGTGGTGATGAGCATGGCGGGCATCCCGGCGGCCTTCGACCGTTTCAGCAGATCTTCGGCGGAATACGACTGCCACAACGCCTTGTTGGCGTTCATAGGGCCGAGCACGTCGCGGATCTTCCATTGATCGGGATGCCTGGTAATGTCCATAACGCCGCTCATGGAGCTGACCGAGGCAAAGGAGCCGGGATGCCGCAGCGCAAGGACAAAGGAACCGTGCCCCCCCATCGACATGCCCATGACGCCGCGCTTCGGCAGCACAGGGAAAGCCCGTTCCACATACGGCATCAACTCGCGCGCGAAAAAGCTCTCAATACGGCTTTTCTTCAAATAGGGGCTGTCCGCGTACCAGCCGGTGCGGCCGCATGACGGCGCGATGAACACCAGCCGCTCGCGGGTCGCCAGCTTCGACAGCAGCGCTCCGGCCCGCGTGTTCCAGACGCCCGCATCCTCGAATGCACCATGCAGCAGATACACGACGGGGAAACGCTCGCCCGGCTTGCGGTCGGCGGGAAGGAACGCGTAGCAAGGAATCTTCCCTCCACGGAACATGGAGTCCACAGTGAACGGAATGCCGCCCTGTTCCGCGGAGGCCTCAGCGACGGCGGGCAAAGGGGACTCCGCCGGTAGGGGAGAAGAAGATGCGGAGGAAGGCAGAGCCTGAGGCGCGGGACGTTCCGCCGCCTTGTTCCTGCCAAGAAGAAGTTCCTTTTCGACAACAGGTTCCACTGCGGCGGACAGCATGGCTCCACCGTCCTCGGTCACATGCACCATATCCTTATACCGCAGCCGGATGTGGCGTCCCTTGTCGTCGACCTTGAATGTCGTGTAGTTGCCCTGAGCGTCGGCCAGCACCTTGACCGTATCCACGAAGGCGGCATGATACGTCTCGCAGGCTTCCTTTTGCAGCTCGCTCAAGCGGCGGACGCGGGTCGAATACGGTTCCTTGCCCATGACGGGCAGACCGACCCATACGGCCTTGGCACCCTTGGCCGTGGCCACGGCAAGCAGGCGTTCGGCGCGGCTCCGGTAAATCGTCTTCCACGATTCACTGTCGGCGTGATGGCGCTTGCGGTTCTCGTCGATGATGTCCTGCGGGTCATTGGCCCCCATGCAGATCACGACCATATCCGGGTTGTACTTCCCCACCAGCTTCTCAAGCTGCGCGGGCCAATCGAAATAGTCCTGACGGCTGAGACCGGTCGAATATTTGCCTTCGCGCACCACTTCCAGATCCGGGCGCTTGCGCAGAGTACGCTGGAGCACGGGCCCGAACCCTTCCATCATCATGGAGTCGCCCACGAGCAGCACCAGCGGCTTGCGTTCCGTTTCCGCCCGAACCGGAGGCGGCGGAATCCCTGTTTCCGGCTGCGCCCCGGGAGCCCGCACGGCCTGTTCAGGTACGGCGGCGGGAGGGACGGAAGCGGGAACCTCCTCGACCGGGGGATCCGGCTGTGCGGGAGAAGCCGCCTCACGGGAAAAATCCGCCAGCGCATCGGCTACGGGCCGCTGCGGGGCCGTGCTTGGAGCAGCGGCTACGGACGGCCCTTCGACGGTCCCAAGAGTTTTATCCGTGTTGAACGCGGTCACCAATCGGGTTTCCGCCTCCGAAAAGGCGGCGAGGCCCGTCGCTTCGGCTACGCCCTTCACAGTCTGCCCTACCACGGCGGCGGGCGGAAAATCGATGCCGGCCCGGTCCAGAAAGCTGGAGAAACGCGTCGCGTCCAGAAAAAGCATCAAAACGAAGGCCAGCGCGTATACGGCGCAGGCACGACCGGACGTGAGCGTTCCCCGCTCGGATCGGAAAGGGTTCTTCATGCACGGCCCCTCATGAAATCAAAATTGGAAATAAATGAAAGGCATGACGCCATCCGGACCCATCTTCAGGATAAAACCGCCCACGAGCGCAAGGACCACGGCCTGCACGGCCCACGGCAGGCGCTCCTGCGCATCCACGAACGCCGCGAACAGCCTCGCCCCGAAAAACTGCAGCGCCAGACCTATGAGCACCGCGGGGATCACCAGCAACGGGAAACCTTCGCCGGGCTGCCCGAAGACAAAGACGCGGCGCAGGATTTCAAGGCTCCGCTCCATGTCTTCCGCCCGGAAAAATACCCACAGGAAGGACACGAAGTGGAACGTCAGCAGCCATGCCGCGCCCACGCCGCACCAGTGCAAAGCCGGGCTGGGCGTGAACCCATCCGGCCAGAAACGCTTTTTCAGTTCATGGAAGGCATGGACGACGGCCAGCCCCACCCCATGCATGACTCCCCAGACCAGAAAACGGATATTCGAGCCGTGCCACAGCCCGCCGAGCGCCATCGTGATGATCAGGTTCAGGTAGCGGTTCCCCCGGCGGCTCCCGCCAAGCGGGATATACAGGTAGTCGCGGAGCCATAGGGACAGAGTGATATGCCAGCGCCGCCAGAAATCCTGTATGTTCAACGCAAGGTACGGTGAACGGAAGTTCTCCGGCAGGCGGAACCCCATGAGCCGCCCCACGCCGATCGCCATGTCCGAATATCCTGAAAAATCACAGAAGATCTGTATGGAGTAGGCATACACGGCGGCGAGGATCGTCCACGAGGAGTAAAATTCCGGCGATTCGAACACGTCACGCACGATATGCTCGGACAGGTAGCTGGCGATCACGACCTTCTTGAACAGCCCGCTGAGGATAAGCGCGAACCCTTCCTGCAAGTCGCGGGAATCCCATGTCCGGTGCCCGAGCTGCGGCAGGAACTGCCGGGCGCGCATGATCGGCCCCGCCATGATCGTGGGGAAGAAGGACACGAACAGCAGCACGTCCAGAAACGCGCGCGGCGGCTCGTCCGGGCAGCGGTAATGATCGATGGCGTAGGACAACCCCTGGAACGTGTAAAAAGACAGCCCTACGGGGAACAGGATCTCCATCGAGGGCAACGCATGGCGCAGGATGCCGGTGTCGAGCCCGGCGGCGCTTGCCAGCGATTCCAAGCCCAGAATGAGGAATTCATAATACTTGAAGAACGCCAGCAGGGCCACATGCAGGGCCACGTCCAGCGCGATGACGCCTTTCCGTTTGCGCGGCTGCCCCGAAAAACGGGACATCAGGTGGACGGCCCCCCAGTTGAGCACCGCCACGGCCAGCAGCAATGGGACAAAGGCCATGCCCGCGAGCGCATAAAAAAAGAGATTGCAGACGAGCAGAAACGCCCTGTATTCCCCGCCCCTCTCACGCAGCAGCCAGCCCGCGACAAGGACGAACAGGAAAAAGGTTGCGAACTCCAGCGTAACGAAATTCATCTGTGCCTATCCGGGCAAAAGGTCATGCGCAAGGGCGCGCGATCTCCGCACGATAGCGAAAACGCACGCCCCTTGCAAGCAAACCGCCTCGACGTTCTCACCTATCCGGCGAGAAACGCTGGCGTTTTCAAAATCCTATCGAGGAAGCAGCAGAAACACCGCTCCCCGGTTGTCCAGATAACTGGCCGTGTGCGTCGCCGTTTCGCCGTTGCCGCAGAACAGATCCACGCGGTTGCGCTTGATCGCCCCGCCCGTATCCTGCGGCAACGTCAGCGCGTTGAACGGGACACTGTGTTCGCCCCCCTCGTCGGGCAGCGTGACGTTCATCAGCGTCAGCAGGCCGTTGGGCAAGACGCTCTGGTCGGTGGCCACGCTCACCCACGGCGTGATCCTGCGGCCCATGCTGCCTTTGGAACCCGAAGTCCCCGGCTTACCGAGTTTGAAGAACACATAGCTCGGGTTCGTGTCCAGCAGGTCCGTCACCTGATCGGGGTGCGCGGCCAACCATTCCCGGATGGAGAACATGCTCACCTCTTCCCGTTTCAACAGCCCCCGATCGACCATGATCCGGCCAAGCGCGACGTACTTGTGCCCGTTCTGCCCGGCGTACAGCACAGGGCGCACCGAACCGTCCTCAAAACGCAGCCGTCCTGACCCCTGAATCTGGAGCATGAAGATGTCCACCGGATCTTCCACCCACGCCAGTTCCAGCCCGCGCCCCTTCAACGCGCCTTTGCAGTCGATGGCGTGACGGGTGTGATAAGGGCGCTTTTTGCGCAGATCCGGAGGGGATTTGTAGATAGGGTATTGGAAACGCCCCTTGCGGACGTGGGACGCCGGGATCTCCGGCTCGTAATAGCCGGTGAAGCCGAAGTCCGGGCCGATGCGAACCCAACGGAAGTCGGAAGCCAGCACTTCCGGGGCCTTATCAAGGAAAGGAAGCAGACGCAGCAAGCGTTCGAGCCCTTTTTCCATCTCGCCGTAGGTCACTTGAAGCGCAGGGTAGTTCACGGCCACACGGGACGAAGGTTTCGCCCGCACGTAGGCAAGGCTCTGCTCCACCGCAAAACGCATATCCTTCCATGAGCGCATACCTTGCCGGGCAGGAGCCAGCCCCCGCGAAAGGCGCTGCGCCTCAGCCTCCGAAACCGGGAATACGCCGGGGGTTTCCAGCGGCGTGACGCGCACGGCCTCCGGCACATCAGGCTGGACGACATCAGGCCGGGTTGACTTCCCGCCGCAGGCGGACAACAACAAACACAGCAGACAAGCCCCAAACAAGGAAAAACGGCGCGACACGGCGGACTATCCTCACGCAACAGGTTGAAAAACAACAAAGCCTTTGCTGTGTACAGCATCCTCTCACCCGATGCAACGCCTTGCCTCGCCGGGTCCGGCAAAAAAAGTTTTCTTTTTTTGCAAAAAAAACTTGACGGAAAGCGCTGTCCGTTATAAACACTCCCTCGTTCTGCGGGAGTAACTCAGTGGTAGAGTGCAACCTTG
>ERZ840096.2101-NODE-2101-length-17504-cov-6.564502_pt1 | contig 17504 bp, 10 predicted proteins | sample MGYA00519878_ERZ840096 | MGnify/ENA primary metagenome ERZ840096 (study PRJEB31850, sample SAMEA3708865) | human gut metagenome | biome: human gut; feature: human-associated habitat; material: faeces | place: China | collected 2014 ...
TGGCAACGCAGATGCCGTGCCGCAGCCGCCGGAGCGGTGCTTGAGCCGTTAGGCGAGAATTGTGCGGTATTGCCTTAGAATTACCACACTAGTAGGGGCACACATCGTGCGCCCGCTGCCTAAAAATTCACCGAAAAATCGGCCCCATGACGAACGCCTCATAAATGCAAACCGCCGCCCCGCTAATCATTCTAAAATGTCACAATGCTACAAATGATTACGGACGATAAATAACGGCGAACCAACCGCATCCTAACCCAACGGCACTCCTTTATTCCTGTCCCGGCTTCCTCTCCAACGCATCAAACTGCTTTACAATCTCCGGGTCTGCCAGCTTGATGACCCTGCCGGAAAGATAGTGCAGCGTGTTTTCCTCTGGAATATTGCCAAACGTCAGCCGCTGGGCACACAGTGCCTGCGTCTTAAACCCGGTTTTCTCGTTCATGTTGCGGTTGCCGTACTTGATGTCGCCCAGCACCGGGTGCCCCAGGTAAGCCAGGTGCGCACGGATCTGGTGCGTGCGGCCGGTAATCAGTCCAATGCGGCAGAGCGCAAACGGCCCAGTGCAGCGGATCACCGTTACATCGGTGATGATTTTTTTGTACCCCTCGCTTTCATGGGCGTGAATGCGCACCTTGTTGCCTTTTTCGCTGTGCTGCAGCCAGGCAACATGCCGCCCGGCCGGTGGGGCACCGATGGTAATGGTCAGGTACTCTTTCTTCATCCAGTCATTGCGGATGATCTCGTTCATATCCCGCAGGGCCGTGTATTTTTTCGCGGCAATCACAAGCCCCTCGGTGCCGCGGTCCAGCCGGTTGCAGATGGCGGGTGCAAAGCGGTTTTCAGCCTTGGGGTCATATTCGCCGCTGGCCTGCAGCTGGGCACAAAAGGCATCCACCAGGTTGGCATCGCCGGTGCGGTCGCTGTGGCACAGCAGGTGGGCGGGCTTGTACAGCACCGCAATGTTTTCGTCCTGATAGATTACCTTGACCGGCGGCTGGCGGCGCGGCGGCTTTTTGGCCGGGACCACCGGCTTTTCGGGGAAGAACTCATCGTTGATATACAGCTCGATCACATCACCGCTGCTCAGCCGGGTGTCCGCTTCACCGCGCTTGCCGTTCACCTTAATGCGCTTGTTGCGGAAACTTTTATACAGCAGGCTGCGCGGCATGTCCCTGGTCACACTTTCCACAAAGCGGGAAAGCCGCACGCCGTTTTCGTTTTCGCCTGCAATAAACTTTTTCATGGGGGTCACATCCTCTTTGCAATCTTCAAACAATAGTATATAATAAGAACAGCCAAAGGTAAAGGATGTGCGCCCATGCCGGAAAAGAAAACCACTAATTCGATCCATGAAGAGCACCGTGCCCGCATGCAGGAGCGCGTTGCCCGCGATGGCTTAACCAGCCTTGCCGCGCATGAGGTGCTGGAATATCTTTTGTACTTTTCCATTCCGCGCCGGGATACCAACCCCTTGGCTCACCGCCTGATCCAGCATTTTGGCGGATTTTGCCAAGTGCTGGATGCCAGCGAGGAAGAATTGATGCAGGTGCAGGGCATTGGCCCCGCCAGCGCAAGACTGCTGCATTCCTTCCGGGATGTTGCCCGCTTTTACCAGATCCAAAAGCACAAGGAACACCCTGTTCAGCTGCGCAACGCTGAGATGTGCTGTGAGTATATCCGCCCGCTGTTCAGCGAACCCAAGCGGGAAGAGTTTTATATGATCGCCATGAATGACGATTATGTCCCGCTCAAAGAAATTTACATTGCATCGGGCATTCCCAACCGCGTGCAGTTTGATACCCATAAGCTGTTGCGGGATGCCGTTGCCAGCCAGTGTACCTGTGTTGTGCTGGCGCATAACCATCCGTCCGGTTTGGCGGCGGCTTCTAATGCGGATCTGCTTGCCACGCAGGCCATTATTCTGGCATTGGGCCAGGTTGGCATTGATGTGCTGGATCATGTGATTTTGACGCCTACCGACTGGTTCAGCATGGCAGAGCATGGCCGTGTGCCGCAGTATAACCCCGGTACCGGCCAACTGCTGTTTGCCGCCCGTGCCACCTGGCCGATGGAACCGGAGAAGCCCAAACAAATCAAGCGCTGAATGCGCCTCAAGCACAAAGCAAACCCGGCATGTCCCGCGGGCGCAAGGCAGCAGGGTTTGCCTTGAACCATACAAAACAAATAAAAAATGCCGCCCCGTAAAAGGGGCGGCAAAGTTATGCCGTTTGTGCGGCGCTATGTTAAGTTTAAGCTGCCAGCTTATGCTTCCGGGATCAGCACGCCGTACCCGCCATCAGCGCGGCGGTAAACGACCTGGATCTTGTCGTTCTCGGTGCTGTGATACAGGAAGAAGCTGTGCCCCAGCAGATCCATCTGCAAAATGGCTTCCTCAGTGCTGCAGGGCTTCAGGGCAAAGTGCTTTTCGCGCACAATATCCATGCTTTCTTCCGGCTCGGTAGCGGGTATTTCCGCTGCTGCGGCGGTCAGCTTGGTGCCAAGGCGCTTGCGGTACTTTACCACACGGCGGGTCAGCAGATCGACGGCGTCGGCCAGGGCATCTTCCATGCGCTCATCCGTTTTTTCGGCGCGCATGGCCAGATCCTTGCTGCGCAGCATGATCTCAACGGTCTGCCCGCTTTTTTCTACCGTGACGGTAACCTGTGCCTGTGCTTCGTCAGGGAAAAACTTGTCCAGCTTCGCAAGCCTCTTTTCCGCATTTTCGATAAAGCTCGGTTTGAGCGTAACGCGACGGCCGGTACATGTAACTTTCATAGGACAACCTCCCTTTGTTTTGGGTGCCCAGCACCCTTGCCAGAAAGCCCGCTGCCAACTTGGCTTCATTTTCGACAGCTGCTTCCTGTACCTCTATTATAGCAAATCTGTACAAAAAGTCAAAATGTTTTTGCGGACAAATTAAAAATTTTGTAAAATGTTCACAACTTGCCGCACTCATCCAGAAAAGGACGAATTCATGGATAAATTTTCCGTTTTGCAGCAATACTTCGGCCACAGCAGCTTCCGCCCCGGTCAGGAACAGGTGGTGGATGCCATCGTTTCCGGCCAGGATGTCCTCGGCGTTATGCCCACCGGCGCAGGCAAATCTGTTTGTTACCAGGTTCCGGCCATGCTGATGCCGGGGCTTACGCTGGTCATTTCACCGCTGATTTCCCTGATGCAGGACCAGGTTGCCGCCCTGGAAGAGGAGGGCGTGCATGCTGCCTGCCTGAACTCCGCCCTGCCGGAAGGGCTTTACAGCACCATTCTGCGTGCCGCGCTGGAGGGGGACTATAAAATTCTATACGTTGCCCCGGAACGCCTGCTGACGGACAGTTTCTTATACCTTGCCATGCACGCCCGCATCGCTTTTGTGGCTGTGGACGAAGCCCACTGCGTGTCCCAATGGGGTCAGGATTTCCGCCCCAGCTACCTGAAAATTGCCGAATTCATCTCCCGTCTGCCGTACCGCCCGGTCATTGGTGCGTTCACGGCAACGGCAACGGAACAGGTTAAGCAGGATATCATTGCCCTGCTGCAGCTCAACCAGCCTTTTACGCTGACCACCGGTTTTGATCGCCCCAACCTCTATTTTGGTGTGGCCCGCCCGCGGGATAAAGAACGTTATATTGAAGAATATATCCTCGACCACCGGGATCGCAGCGGCATTGTCTATTGCGCTACCCGCAAATCGGTAGAGTCCGTCTGTAAGGAGCTGCGATCCGTTGGCATTTCCGCCACCCGTTATCATGCGGGCCTTACCCCGGAGGAGCGCAGCAAAAATCAGGAAGATTTTGTCTATGACCGCAAGCGGGTCATGGTTGCAACAAACGCCTTCGGCATGGGCATAGATAAATCCAATGTCAGCTTTGTGCTGCATTATAATATGCCAAAAAATCTGGAAAACTACTATCAGGAAGCGGGCCGCGCCGGGCGCGATGGCGAGCGCGCCGAGTGCATCCTGCTGTTCTCCCTGGGGGATGTGCAGACGGCAAAGTATTTTATCCAGAACTCCCACGATAACGATGAGCTAACCCCTGAACAGGCCGAAGCCGCCGCCAGGCGGGACCGCGAGCGGCTGGACGTGATGGTGGGGTACTGCAAAACCACCCGCTGCCTGCGCAGCTATCTGCTGGATTATTTCGGCGAGCACCACACCGGCGGCTGCGGCAACTGTTCCAACTGCACCGGCGAGTTTGTGCAGACCGACATCACCACCGAAGCACAGAAGATCCTTTCCGGCGTGGCGCGCATCCAAAAGCGTTGGCCCGGCGGGCTGGGGGTTGTGGCGCTGGTGCAGATGCTGCGCGGCGCCAAGGATCAGAAAACCCTGGAGCGCGGGCTGGACCAGTTCCCGACCTATGGCATCATGCGGGATGTGCCGCCCCAGCGCATGCGCCTTTACCTGGATGCATTGCAGGAGCAGGGCTACCTGGCCGAAACCGGCGATGAGTTCCCGGTCATCACCCTGACAGCCAAGGCTCCGGCGGTGCTTTTCCACGGTGAGCAGGTTACCATGCAGGAGCGCGCCGCCACCGCGCAGGAAACCCAGGTCAAGCGCCGTGCTTCCCGCAAAAAGACGGCTGCCCGCACCGCACTTTCGGACGCGGACGATTCGCTGCTGGCAAGCCTGAAAACCCTGCGCAGCGAACTGGCTCAGAAAAACCACGTTCCGGCATATATCGTGTTCAACAATGTCAGCCTGGACGAGATGGCCGAGCTTAAGCCGCGCACCATGGGGGATTTCCGCCGCATTTCCGGCGTCGGCGATGCAAAAGCTGCCAAATATGGTGAGGCATTCATTAAGCATATTGCCAAATGGGTGCGCGAACACTCGGAGGAAGAATAAGCCGAAATGCCGCTGCCGGATGCGGCCCCGGCAGCAGTGCATAAAAGGCATAAAAAGCCGCAAAATGCCTTTAGGCAATACCGCACAATTCCCGCCTGACGGCTTAAGCACCGCTCCGGCGGCTGCCGCACCTCGCTCGCCGTATCGGCACTTAGAATTATGCGGTATTGCCTTTACAATTAAAAAGATCTATACTATAATAAGACAACAGCAAGTTGTATAAGACGAACTAAAGTTGTAAATGAACGACCAACAGCAGGGGAGGTCCGCTATGCCGGAGCAACAGGAAAATCAAACCGAGGTGTTCCACCTCAAAGCACCGTTCAAACCGACTGGCGACCAGCCCCAGGCTATTGAAGCGCTGGTGCAGGGCCTGAAAGCAGGGGATAAAGGTCAAACTTTGCTGGGCGTTACCGGCTCCGGCAAAACCTTTACGATGGCCAATATCATTGCACAGTGCAACCGCCCCACACTGATTCTGGAACCAAACAAAACCCTGGCCAGTCAGATCTGCACCGAGATGCGCGGATTTTTCCCCGATGATGCGGTGGAATATTTTGTGAGCTATTACGATTATTACCAGCCGGAAGCCTACATCCCCTCCACCGATACCTATATTGAAAAAGACAGCGCCATCAATGATGAGATCGACCGCCTGCGCCATTCGGCCACGGCGGCACTGTCGGAGCGGCGCAATGTTATCATTGTGGCGTCGGTTTCCTGCATTTATTCCTTGGGCGACCCTATCGATTACCGCAGCATGGTCATCAGCCTGCGCCCCGGTATGCAGATGGAGCGGGACGAGCTCTGCCGCCGCCTGGTCAAGCTGCAATATGAACGCAACGATATGAACTTTATCCGCAATAAGTTCCGCGTTCACGGCGATATTGTGGATATCCACCTTGCTTATAATGATGAATACGCCATCCGCGTCGAATTCTTCGGCGATGAAATCGACCGCATTTCCGAGTTTGATCCCCTGACCGGCGAGCGCAAAAATATTGTGCGCCATGTGGCCATTTTCCCCGCCAGCCACTATATCGTCGGCCCTGAAAAAATGAAAGAAGGTCTCGCCAAGATCCAGACCGAGATGGAACAGCAGGTGCAGGCCTTTACTGCAGAGGGCAAACTGCTGGAAGCCCAGCGCATCCAGCAGCGCACCCAGTACGATATGGAGATGCTACAGGAAGTTGGCATGTGCAAGGGCATCGAGAACTACTCTGCCGTGCTGTCCGGCCGTGCCCCCGGCTCCACCCCCACCACGCTGCTGGACTACTTCCCCAAAGATTTTATCCTGATGGTGGATGAAAGCCATGTGATGCTGCCGCAAGTCCGCGGCATGTTCGGCGGGGACTACAGCCGCAAAAAAACGCTGGTGGAATATGGCTTCCGCCTGCCCTCGGCGTTTGACAACCGCCCGCTGAAATTTGAGGAATTTGAATCCAAGGTCGGCCAGACGATCTTTGTCAGCGCTACCCCTGGCCCCTATGAACGGGAACATTCCAGCCGCGTGGCCGAGCAGGTCATCCGCCCCACCGGTCTGCTGGACCCCGTCATCATGGTGCGCCCAGTGGAAGGCCAGATCGAGAATCTGCTGGGCGAAATTTTGCAGCGCATCGATCGCGGCGAGCGTGCCCTAGTTACCACCCTGACTGTCAAAATGGCCGAGGACCTGACCGACTACCTGGAAGAACACGGCGTGCACACCAAGTATATGCACCACGAGGTGGATACCTTTGAGCGCATGGAGATCATCAAGGACCTGCGCACCGGTGCCATTGATGTGATTGTCGGCATCAACCTTCTGCGCGAGGGCCTGGACCTGCCGGAAGTTTCGCTGATCGCCATTCTGGATGCCGACAAAGAGGGCTTCCTGCGCAGCGAAACCAGCCTGATTCAGACCATTGGCCGCGCGGCCCGCAACGCAAACGGCGTGGTGCTGATGTACGCCGATGAAGTAACCCCTAGCATGGAGCGCGCCATCATGGAAACCGAGCGCCGCCGTGCCATCCAGGATGCCTACAACAAAGAACACGGCATTACACCAAAAACTATCGTGAAAGCCATCGGCGGCGGGCTGGAAATCAGCATGAGCGAAGAAAACAAAAAGATGCGCCAGCACCGTATGAGCCGCGCTGAACGCGAACAGACCATTACCCGCCTGACCCGCGAGATGAAAGAAGCCGCCCGCCTGCTGCAGTTTGAGCACGCCGCATTCCTGCGTGATGAGATTGAAAAGCTGCAGCGCGGGGAGGACCCTACCGCCGATACCAGCACCCGCCGCGCCGCTGAAAAACAGCGCAAAACGGGCAAGGGGAGAAGGAGCTATAAAAAGTGAGCAACATTCAAATTGATGCCAACAACCGCATTACGATCAAGGGTGCGCGGGAGCATAACCTGAAAAACGTCAACCTGGTTCTGCCGCGCAACAAGCTGATTGTTATGACGGGCCTTTCCGGCTCCGGCAAGTCCAGCCTGGCCTTTGATACCATCTTTGCGGACGGCCAGCGCCGCTATATGGAAAGCCTTTCCAGCTATGCCCGCATGTTCCTGGGCCAGATGGAAAAGCCCGATGTGGACGAAATCACCGGCCTTTCCCCGGCGGTTTCCATTGACCAGAAAACCACCAGCCACAACCCGCGTTCCACCGTGGGCACCGTGACGGAAATTTATGATTATCTCCGTTTGATGTATGCCCGCATCGGCGTTCCGCACTGCCCGGTGTGCGGACGCGTCATCAGCCAGCAAACGGTGGACGAGATGGTAGACGAGGTGCTTAAACTGCCGGAACGCACCCGCTTCCAGGTGCTGGCCCCTGTTGTGCGGGGCCGCAAAGGCACCCAGGCCAAGGAGCTGGACGCTGCCCGCCGCGGCGGTTACGCCCGCGTGCGCATTGACGGCAACATGTATGATCTGGACGAAGAGATCAAGCTGGAAAAGAATATCAAGCATACCGTTGAAATCGTCGTGGACCGCCTGTCCATCAATGATACGGTGCGCGGTCGCCTGGCCGATTCTATTGAGACTGCCGTTGCCCTGACCGGCGGCCTTGTCATCATTGATGTTATCGGCGGCGAACCGATGGAGTTCAGCCAGAACTATGCCTGCCCGGAGCACGGTGTTTCCATTGACGAACTTTCCCCCCGCATGTTCAGCTTTAACAATCCCTTTGGCGCCTGTGAAACCTGCACCGGCCTGGGCACCTTTATGAAGGTGGACCCGGCCCGCGTGATTCCGGATCCGCGCAAGTCCATCCGCGAAAGTGCCATCAAGGCCAGCGGCTGGTATTATGCGGAGGGATCCATCTCTGAAATGTATTACAAAGCGCTGGGCAAGCGCTATGGCTTTACGCTGGATACCCCCATCAAGGAGATGAGCAAAGAAGCCGTGCACGCCATCCTGTATGGCACCGGAACTGAAAAAATCGAGATGCAGCGCGAGAATATGTTTGGCTCCGGCACCTATATGAACACGTTTGAGGGCATTATCCCCAACCTGGAGCGCCGCTTCCGTGAAACAGGCAGCGAGTGGGTCAAGGAGGAAATCGCCCTTGTCATGTCCAGTGAGGAGTGCCCCACCTGCCACGGCCAACGCCTGAAGCCCACCAGCCTCGCCGTCACGGTGGGCGGCATCAACATTGCCCAGTTCTGCGATATGAGCGTGAACGAGGAGCTGGAATTTATTCAGACGGCAAAAGTGTCCGAGCGGGATGAAGTCATTGCTGCCTCCATCTTCAAAGAGGTCAAAGAGCGTCTGGGCTTTTTAAAGAGCGTGGGTCTGGGGTACTTGACCCTGTCTCGCGGCGCATCGTCCCTTTCCGGCGGCGAAAGCCAGCGCATCCGCCTGGCGACCCAGATCGGCAGCGCACTGACCGGCGTGCTGTATGTGCTGGATGAACCCAGCATCGGCCTGCACCAGCGCGATAACGATAAGCTGATTGCCACCATGAAGCGCCTGCGCGACCTGGGCAACACCCTGATTGTAGTAGAGCACGACGAGGACACCATGCGCCAGGCGGACTATATTGTGGATGTCGGCCCCGGTGCCGGTGTGCATGGCGGCGAGATCGTGGCCGCCGGCAGTGTGGAGGACATCTGCAATGCCCCGCGCAGTGTGACCGGCGAGTACCTTTCCGGCCGCAAATTTGTGGAAGTTCCCACCGCCCACCGCTCCGGTAACGGTAAAATGCTCACGGTGGTCAAAGCGCGGGAAAACAACCTGCAAAACATTACCGTGGGTTTTCCCCTTGGCAAAATGATCTGCGTAACCGGTGTTTCCGGTTCCGGCAAGTCCACGCTGGTCAATGAAATTTTGTATAAGTCGCTGGCCGCAGCGCTCAACGGCGCCCGCAGCCGCCCCGGCCAGTGTGACGAAGTTCAGGGTATGGAATGGATCGATAAGGTCATCGGCATTGACCAGTCGCCCATTGGCCGCACCCCGCGCTCCAACCCGGCCACCTACACCGGGGTGTTCGGCGATATCCGCACCCTCTTCTCCAACACCCAGGATGCCAAACAGCGCGGTTACGGCCCCGGCCGGTTCAGCTTCAACGTCAAGGGCGGCCGCTGCGAAGCCTGCGAGGGCGGCGGCATTGTGCAGATCGAAATGCACTTTCTGCCGGATATTTACGTCCCCTGCGATGTCTGCAAGGGCAAGCGCTATAACCGCGAAACGCTGGAAGTAAAATATAAAGACAAAAACATCTCCGATGTGCTGGATATGACGGTGGAGGAAGCCTGCAATTTCTTTGCCAACCAGCCCAAAATTGCGCGCAAACTGCAAACCCTGCAGGAAGTCGGCCTTGGCTATGTGCAACTGGGCCAGTCGGCCACCACACTTTCCGGCGGCGAAGCCCAGCGTGTCAAGCTGGCCAACGAGCTTGCCCGCCGCGATACCGGCAAAACCGTCTATATTCTGGACGAGCCTACCACCGGCCTGCACATTGCCGATGTGCACCGCCTGGTCAAGGTGCTGGATAAGCTGGCCGATGCGGGCAACACCGTGATTGTGATCGAGCATAACCTGGATGTGATCAAGCGTGCCGACTATATCATCGACCTGGGGCCGGAGGGCGGCAGCGGCGGCGGTACCATTGTGGCAACCGGTACGCCGGAACAGGTGGCCCAGAACCCGAACTCCTTCACCGGCCAGTACCTGAAACCCGTGCTGGAGCGCGCCTGGAAACTGCAGGGCACAGCTCCGGCCCCCGTGCCGGAAGAGCCGGGACGCCCGGCGCCCGCAGAGGAAAAAGCCTCCGTCCGGCCGCCGCGCAAACGCAAAAAAGCAGACAAAAAATAACCACAACAGGGAACTTTGTGCAGCAAAAACGCAAAATTGGATTTGACAATTCCTGTCAACCTGTGGTTTAATTATCTTTACGCGCCTGAAAAAGCAAAATTCTGCGCGCACAGGGGGTACGCAGCAGCGTGATTCCCTGCATCCAAAAACGGGAGGGAACTGCCGAATGGCAAAAAAGAAGGAAGAATACGGCAACGAAAGCATCAAGAGCTTAAAAGGTGCAGACCGTGTGCGCAAGCGCCCGGCCGTTATCTTTGGCTCTGACGGTGTGGAAGGCTGTGCCCATTCCATTTTTGAGATCGTATCCAACTCCATCGACGAAGCGCGTGACGGCCACGGCAACAAAATCAACGTTACCCTTTACCCGGATCACTCTGTGGAAGTAGAGGACTTTGGCCGCGGTATCCCCGTCGATTACAATAAAGCTGAAGAACGCTGGAACTGGGATCTTGTGTTCTGCGAACTGTATGCGGGAGGCAAATATGGCGAGGGTAGCGGTAACTATGACTTCTCCCTTGGCCTGAACGGCCTTGGCCTTTGCGCCACCCAGTATTCCAGCGAATGGATGACTGCGGATATTTACCGCGATGGCATGCACTATCACCTGGATTTCAAAAAAGGTGAGAATGTCGGCGGGCTGAAAAAAGAGCCGTTCACCGGCCGCCGCACCGGTTCCGTCATCCGCTGGAAACCGGACACCGATGTGTTTACCGACATCAATGTTCCGGCGGATACCTTCAAGGATATGCTGCGCCGCCAGGCCGTTGTCAATGACGGTGTGACTCTCGTGTTCAACGACCGCACGGGCGAACGTGCCGAAAAAATCGAATATTTCTATGAGCATGGCATTCAGGACTATGCCAATGAGATTGCCGGTGAGGGAACCCTGACCCCGGTGCATTTCTGCTCTGGTTCCGCAATCGGCCGCGACCGTGATGATCAGCCGGAATATCAGGTCAAAATGAACGTGGCGTTCTGCTTTTCCAACGCGGTGCAAACGCTGGAATACTATCACAACTCTTCGTGGCTGGAGCACGGCGGCAGCCCGGACCGCGCTGTCCGCCTGGCCTTTGTCAACCAGATCAACAACTGGCTGAAAAATAAGGGTCTGTACAAGAAAAACGAAAGCTCCATCACCTTCAACGATGTGCAGGACTGCCTGATTCTGGTTTCCTCCAGCTTCTCCACCCGCACCAGCTACGAGAACCAGACCAAAAAGGCCATCACCAACAAGTTTGTGGCCCAGGCCATGACGGAGTTCCTCAAGCACCAGCTGGAAGTCTACTTTGTGGAGCACCCGGACGAAGCCGAAAAAGCCTGCAAGCAGGTGCTAATCAATAAGCAAAGCCGCGAGCACGCCGAAAAAGCGCGTGTGTCCATCAAAAAAACAATGACCCAGCAGATGGACCTGGCCAACCGCGTGCAGAAATTTGTGGACTGCCGCACCAAGGATGCCACCCGCCGCGAACTGTACATCGTGGAGGGCGATTCCGCTATGGGCGCGGTCAAACAGAGCCGCGATTCGGAGTTCCAGGCTATCATGCCCATTCGCGGCAAGATCCTGAACTGCCTGAAGGCCGATTACGCCCGCATTTTCAAGTCTGACATTATCACAGACTTGATCCGCGTGATGGGCTGCGGCGTGGAGCTGGGCGGCAGCCACAATAAGGACCTGGCTACCTTTAATCTGGACAACCTGCGCTTTAACAAGATCGTCATCTGTACCGATGCTGATGTGGACGGTTATCAGATCCGCACCTTGGTGCTGACGATGCTCTATCGCCTGACCCCCACCCTCATCAATCAGGGGTATGTGTATATCGCGGAATCCCCGCTGTATGAGATCAACACCAAAAATAAGACCTACTTTGCCTATACCGAGCCGGAAAAGGCCGATATCATGAAGCGGATCGACGGCCAGAAGTTTACGATCCAGCGATCCAAAGGTCTGGGCGAAAATGACCCCGAAATGATGTGGCTGACCACCATGAGCCCCGAAAGCCGCCGCTTAATTAAAGTTCTGCCCACCGATGTTCAGCGCACGGCGGAAGTGTTTGACCTGCTCCTGGGCGATAATCTGCAGGGCCGTAAGGAGCACATTGCGGAGCACGGCGCTGAATATCTGGACGATCTGGATGTATCTTAATCAGGGGAGGAGAGAGCAAAATGGCAAAAAAAGCAACCAAAAAGAAAGCCGCCCCTGCCCGCCCGCAGCTGGGCGATAACGTCGAGATCCTCTCTGCCGGCGAGGTCATCGAAAGCCCCATTACCGATACGCTGGAAACAAACTACATGCCTTACGCCATGAGCGTTATTGTTTCCCGTGCGCTGCCGGAAATTGACGGCTTCAAGCCCGCCCACCGCAAACTGCTGTATACCATGTATGGCATGGGCCTGCTGAAAGGCGCCCGCACCAAAAGCGCCAACATCGTGGGTAGCACCATGCACCTGAACCCCCACGGCGATGCCGCCATTTACGACACCATGGTGCGTATGGGCCGTTCCAACGAAAGCCTGCTGGTGCCCTTTGTGGACTCCAAGGGTAACTTTGGCAAGGCGTACAGCCGCGATATGGCTTACGCCGCCGCTCGTTACACCGAGGCAAAGCTGGAACCCGTGTGTGAAGAGCTGTTCCGCGATATCGACAAGGATACCGTGGATTTTGTGCCCAACTATGACGGCACCACCACCGAACCGACGATGCTGCCGGTCACCTTCCCGACCATTCTGGCCAACAACACACTGGGCATTGCGGTCGGTATGGCGTCCAACATCTGTTCCTTCAACCTGGTGGAGCTCTGCAATGCAACCATCGCCCTGATGAAAGACGACCAGGCGGACCTGGCTCAGCTGATGCCCACGCCGGATTTTGTCGGCGGCGGTTCCATCCTGTATGATGCCGCCGAGATGCAGAATGTGCTGGAAAAAGGCCGCGGCAGCATCCGCGTGCGCGCCCAGTGGGCTTACGATAAAGAGAACAACTGCATTGACATCACCCGCATTCCGCCGACCACAACGGTGGAAGCCATCATGGATAAGATCACCGAGCTGGTCAAACTGGGCAAGATCCGTGAGATCAGCGATATGCGTGATGAAACCGACCTGAACGGCTTGAAGCTGACCATCGACCTCAAGCGCGGCCAGGACCCGGACAAGCTGATGGCGCGTCTGTTCAAGGCAACCCCGCTGGAGGACAGTTTTGCCTGCAACTTCAATGTGCTGATCGGCGGCCAGCCCCGCGTGTTGGGCGTGCGCCAGATTTTGTTGGAGTGGATCGCATTCCGTTCCGAATGCGTGCGCCGCCGCACCTACTATGATCTGCAGGGCAAGCAAAAGCGTCTGCACCTGCTGCGCGGCCTGAAAGCTATCCTGCTGGATATTGATAAGGCAATTGAAATTGTGCGCAACACTGCGGAAGAATCCGAGGTTGTGCCCAACTTGATGATCGGTTTTGGCATTGACGAAGTGCAGGCTGAGTATGTGGCGGAAATCAAGCTGCGCCACCTCAACCGTGAGTATATCCTCAAACGCACCGAGGAAATTGAGGAACTGGAAAAGGCGATCGCAGACTTGGAAGATGTTCTCAAACGCCCCGCCCGCATCCGCAAGATCATTATGACCGAGCTGGGCGATGTTGCCAAAAAGTATGGCAGCCCCCGCAAGACGGAAATTCTGTACGATCTGCCGGACGATTCTGCTGCCGATGAGCAGAACGAGATCCCGGATTACCCGGTCACGGTGTTCTTTACGCGGGAAGGCTACTTCAAAAAAATTACCCCGCAGAGCCTGCGCATGTCTGGCGAGCAGAAGCTGAAAGACGGCGACGAGGTGGTTTATACCAAAGAGACCACCAACAGCGCCGAGCTGCTCTTCTTTACCAACCATGCCCAGGTGTACAAATCCCGCGCATCGGAATTTGCCGATACCAAGGCCAGCGTGCTGGGTGATTATGTCGCTTCCAAGCTGGAAATGGAAGAGGGCGAAGTGCCGCTGTTCATGACGGTCACAGTCGATTACCGTGGTTACATGCTGTTCTTCTACCAGAACGGCAAGTGTGCAAAGATCTCGCTGGCCAGCTATATGACCAAGCAGAACCGCCGCAAGCTGCTGAAAGCCTATAGCGATAAGGAAGAACTTGCCGCAATGCTGCACATTGAGGAAGAAACCGAGCTGGCCGTCTTCACCAGCGGCGGCACCGGTGGCCCACGCTTGATCCTGGTCGGCAGTGCGCTGATTCCCGAAAAGGCTACCCGCGATACCGCCGGTATCAACATGGTAACGCTGAAAAAGAACGCCCGAATCGCCAAAGTGCGCCTGGCGGCGGGGCTGGAACTGAAAGACCCGCACCGCTACCGCGTGCGCACCCTGCCCGCAGCCGGCGCGCTGCTCCGCCAGGAGGACACGACCGAGCAGATGAGTCTGTAAGGAGCAAAAAAAGGCAATGCAATCTTTTTCTGCACAAGGCAGGGTAAAGTTCTTGCATTTTGCTTTTTGGTATGTTATATTATAACCTGTATGAGAGTTAGGGCAGGCCGAAACATCCGTTTTGGCTGTGGCCTGAAAAGGAGTTGCTGTTAATCCATGACCGCTTATGAAATCGCGTTCGGCGTTGTGCTGATCATTGTTTCGGTTCTGATCGTTGTGTTCACTTTGTCCCAGACCCAGAAAGGGCAGGGCCTGTCTGCTGCCATTATGGGTGATAGCAGCTTTATGGCTGCCGGCCGCGAGCGTGGCCTGGATGCCAAGCTGGCCAAAGTGACCAAAATCTGCGGCGCTGTTTTCTTTGTAGCTACGCTGCTGGTTGGTGTGCTGAGCGCCCGCTTGTAATTGAATGAAAGGAGAACGGTCTGGCCAATTTTGTTGGCGTTCCGCTTTCCCTTATTCAGGAACCGTCAACGACCCGCCCAATACCGCGGGTCGTTTTTTATGGGAAAAATAAAAAGGTCACAATGGTGCAGGTGCTGCCGCGAAACCAAAGGCCACGCCTGCTATGGAAGGACCCTGCCGGGTGGCAGGGTGACGTAAACGAGGAGTAAAAACAAAGGCATGGGCCGCTGCCTGTGCCCAACCCAAAGGAGAAAACATGACACCATTACAGAAAAATATTCTTGCGGCGTGCAAGCACCGCCCCCAGACCCTGCGTGAACTGCAGAATGCTTTGCAGGTGGATAATTCCCGCCTGCGCAACACCGTAACCGGCATGGTAGCTACCGGTATGCTGTCCGCCCGCAACGGTACCTATGTTCCGGGCTTTGCCGTGATGGAAAATACCGATGCCCCCGCTGGCATTCCCTGCACACTGGTCAAGCTGGCGGCCCGCTTCGGCTTTGCGTCCCGCGATGACGGCACCGGCGATATCTTTATTCCCGGCCGCGCCCTGCATGGTGCTATGCCGCAGGATAAAATCATCATCAAACTGTTCGACCATCCCCGTGTGGAGGGCAGCGCCGAGGGTGAAGTGGTGGAGGTGACCACCCCGCACAACACCTTTGCCGGTACCATTGTGCTGACTGAGGACGGCCGCCTTGCCGTGGAGCCGGACGGCTGCCGTGATGTGCGCATTGTGCTGGATAAAAAAGGCGTCAACGGCGCACAGCTGGGGGATAAGGTCGGTGCTATCCTGACCAACCGCGGCCAGCGCCATATGGACCACCGCTGCGCTGTTGCCGAGCGCTTTGGCACTTCCGACCGCGCAGCAGAGTGCGCCAAGGCTGTGCTGTATGGCCGTGATGTCCGCCAGGAATTCCCGGAGGAGGTATTGGCCGAAGCTCACGCATATGATAACGCTCTCATCGACCCCGCCGAAGCTGCCCACCGCGCCGACCTGCGCGGTCTGCCGATCTTTACCATCGACTCTGCCGAGACCAAGGATATCGACGACGCCATCAGCCTGATGAAGACCCAGAACGGCGGCTATGAGCTGGGCGTTCATATTGCGGATGTCAGCCACTATGTCCGCCCGGACACCGCGCTGGATAAGGAAGCTTATGAGCGCGCAACTTCCATCTATTACGCGGATAAAGTCATCCCCATGCTGCCCACCCAGCTTTCCAACGGCATCTGCAGCCTCAATGAAGGGGAGGAGCGCCTGGCGTTCTCCTGCCTGATGCAGCTGGATGAAAGCGGCAATATCCATAGCTATCAGTTCGTCAAGAGCGTCATCCGCAGCCGTGTCAAGGGCGTTTATAAAGAAATTAACGCTCTGTTGGACGGCTCCAATGACCCGGCTCTGGTGACGAAATATAAAGACGTTATGGCTCAGCTGCCTGCGATGACCGAGCTGTACGAAAAGCGCCTGGCTCTGCGTAAAGCACGCGGCGCGATGGAAATCGAATCCGACGAAGCCAAGTTGGTCATGGACGAGGAAGGCCGCTGCGTGGATATCGTCAAGCGCACCCGCGGTGTGTCGGAGTGCATGATCGAAGAGTTCATGCTGCTGGCCAACCAGTGCGCTGCCAATGCGGGCCGCACCCATCATGTGCCGTTTGTGTACCGTATCCATGAAGCCCCCGATGCTGAGCGCATGGAAAAGCTGAGCAATACCCTGAAAGCCTGCGGCCTGAACGTCCACTTTGCCGGGGAAGTGCCCACCCAGCTGGAGCTTTCTGCCATTCTGGACGAAACCCGCGGCCAGCCCATCCAGATCCCGGTCCACACCGGTATCCTGCGCAGCATGCAGAAAGCTCGCTACTCTCCGGAGCCGAAAGGCCATTACGGCCTGGTGCTGGCAGACTATGCCCACTTTACCAGCCCCATTCGCCGTTACCCGGACCTTGCCATCCATCGCATCCTGACGGATATGCTGGTGGGCAAGCCGGAACAGGAGCTCATCAAGGATTATACCGGTTTTGCCACCCACGCCAGCGAGCAGTCCAGCCGCCAGGAAGTTTCCGCCGTGCGCATTGAGCGCGATGTGGAGGACCTGTACAAGGCCGAGTATATGCACAACCACCTGGGCGAAGTCTACACCGGCACCGTGGCAGGTGTAACACCGCGCGGCATTTTTGTGGCGCTGGAAAACACCGTAGAGGGCTTTGTGCCTGCCGCACAGCTCTGTAAGGGCGAAGCCACTGTGGTGGAGGGCGTCAGCATTCTGGACCCGCTGACCGGAAAACGCTGGATGCTGGGCGACCCCGTCAAAGTGCAGGTGGCCGGTGCCAACGTTGCCCTTGGCCGCATTGATTTTGACTATATGCCGCTGTAATCATAGTTTTTTATAAAAAGAGCAAACCAATAAAAGCAAAGCTGCCGTCCCATACTGATATGTACCCGGTTTTCTGGACACGGGTAAAAATCGAATAATTAAGGCAATACCGCACAATTCCCGCCTAACGGCTCAAGCACCGCTCCGGCGGCT
>ERZ840096.2107-NODE-2107-length-17461-cov-10.417844_pt1 | contig 17461 bp, 22 predicted proteins | sample MGYA00519878_ERZ840096 | MGnify/ENA primary metagenome ERZ840096 (study PRJEB31850, sample SAMEA3708865) | human gut metagenome | biome: human gut; feature: human-associated habitat; material: faeces | place: China | collected 2014 ...
ACTATTATTATACGATATTTCTCGTCAAAAATCAACCATTTGTTGTGACAGAGCCATACCAAATAATGATACTCGTATTTTTAATAAATTTCGCTGTTCACTCTTTCTCGCATCAGGCGCAGCCGGAGCCACGGCGAGCGCTCATCGAAAGGGCTACTACAGCGGGGCGTAACGCTACGCCCTCTATCCCGTCTGCATTCACGTTCGGGAATACTTTTCGCATAATCTGGTAGGCACCATTAATATCGGCATTGATTTTTCGGCCATCGTTTGCTTGGAACAGGCCGCGATGAACACGGCGTGATTTGTCATAGTGATCCTTGGTCGGAGCCTCATCATCTAAGAATGAAGTGCCGCTCGTATAGCTTTCTTCCGTCAACACGACCTTCATGCCAATCGACTCAGCCTTGTACTGGAGCATTTGGATGAAGTGGGCAAAAGGCAGCTGCACGAAGCTCTGATTGACCCTGCGGCCAAGTTTCGCTTCTTGCTTCCAGCCCTTGTTCTTGCCGATGACCAGTACCGACACATCCTGCTCCGCGCACAAGTCGATGACCTTGCGGCTTGCCTTGTGCAGGTAATCCTCGACCTTACGGTTCCGCTTCGCTGTGAGCCGCGCGATTCGCTTGGATGAATGGCGTCCATTCATCAGCTCACAGATGCTCCTGCGCTTGGCCATCTGCTTGTTGTAGTACTGGTTGACCGACTTGAGCGGCGTCCCCTTGAGCAGGACAGGTCGTTCACCTGTGTTCCAGGCCAGCGCCGCGAGATTGTCGACGCCGATGTCGATGGCGGCATACTTTCCATTGTCGGCTTTCTCCTCGACTTCCGGCAACTCATAGACGAGCTCCAGATCAATCTCACCACCATGCGGGATGATGCGTGCCTGCTTGAACACAGCATCTGGTTGACTAGCGAAGATAGCCTTTACCGTGAACCCTTGGAAGATTCGGGGAAAACGGATGACTCCGTCTTTGAGCTTGCAGTTCTGGTTCGTCAACACCAGCGGGAGATAGCCATCCTTCGGCTTGTACTTCGGCAACTTTGGCCGTCCCTTGTACTTCTCAGGATGTGCTTTCCAGTCCTTGATGGCCGCGAAGAACGAGGTCCAGTTCTTGTCTAAAATGCGGAGCGTCTGCTGTGCCGTCTGCGCAGTCGGCATCTCCCGATAGTCGGGGTATTCTGCGTCAGCCTTCAGCAAACGGTCGACTTCGCCATAGCGCAGCCATTTGCCATCTTCAATGAATGTTTGACGAATCAGGAAGTTTCCGTGATTGTACAGATTCTTGGAACAATGACAGAATTCGCGCAGCATGGCGTAGAACGGTGAAGAAGATTTAAGCCGGTGGTGTTCCACTCGTTTCATCATCCTCTATCGCCTCCTTGATCTTCCGCAGTCTTCTGCGGCTTTCATACAGCTTCATGGAGTAGCAATGCAGCAGGTTCACAGTATCCTCGAACACTTCCTGCGAGTCAAGCTTTTCGGACCCAACTTCGCTCATCACGACAATCTCACAGTTGTACTTCTGGAACAGATAGTCGAATAAATCATAGCCGACGCGTGAAAGCCTGTCCCTATAGGTCACGACCACACGCTCGACGCGCCCGGTAAGAACATCGTCCAACAGGTCAAAAAAGCCCTTCCGCTTCTCAAAGCAGATGCCGCTGGCAATGTCCGAGAACACGCCGTTGATGGTGTAGCCGTTTGCGAAGCAGAACTGCTTGAGCAGCTGAATCTGGTTCTTCAGATCAGGCTTCTGCTTTGGCGTAGAAACACGAGCATAGATGTAAGTCTTGCGTTTCACATCCTTGTTGAGGAACTTGTAGACATCTTCCTCGTTGTAGTCATAATGGCCATTCGGCATGACGTGGACACGGATAATCCCTGTCTTGACGTATTTCGTAAGCGTCGGCCTAGAAACCTGCAAGACACGAAGAACATCTTTAGCAAACATTTGAAGCTCACCTCCCTATAAACAATTATAACATATTTTAATATAATTACCTATAGATTTGGTGAGGTTAATTTTATAAATTTACAGTAGTTTACAGCTTTTAAGCCGCTTGCTCATCGCTCCAAGCCAATGCCTGAAAGGCTTTAAGCAATGCGCTTGAATTTATGCTACTTTGGGCTTTGGATACCAAAGTGGCGAAAAATACTTCCTTGTGGATCTGCTGGCTCAGCGCGTGCCGCAGCTCCTGCGGGCTCTTGTCCCGGTAGGCGTTCAGCTTCTCGTCCTCGTACGGCAAGATTTTCATAAGAGCGTGCCCAGCGCTCGTCAGGTTCAGCAGATGCTCAATCGCGGTCTTTGTGCGAACTTTGTAGCTGCCGAGCTCCCAGAACATCTTCTGCTCGTAGTAGTTCGTCTCAATCGAGAAGCTGGCAGGCAAGCGTCAGCTTCGAGGCTTCGCCGTTGCTCATGACGTAGCCAATCGGCACCGCGACATAACGGATCTGCTGCTCGCCTGCGTTCTCATGGAGGACCGGCACGCTCATCGTCAGGATGACAAAGGCATGGCCATTGAAATAGGACTTGCCATCGTGCTTGGCGTGGTCGTACAGGATGCCTACACCGTCGAAATGCTTGCCCCACTTGGCAATGGTTGTGTCATCCACGTTGAGCAGGATAGGCTCCTGCCGCAGCGCCTCCGGCACTATGGCAAGCGCCCGCAGCGCCAAGGCCTGGCGAATGGATGCATCCGTGACGAGGCCGTTGCCAAGAGCACGATAATAGCTGTTAAGCGATGCGTCCGTCTGCTTCGACAGGAACTGCCGGAACAAGCAGCGCACCGACGGAGCCGACTCCAGAGCCAGCTGAGCGATGAGGAGCCACGCCAGCAGATGGCGCGTCGGCCTCGTCGCAGTTAGGAACAAAGAAGAAAAAATCGTCAGGAGTCTACCAATCACGGAATTCTCGGTGTATAATGAAGTCATCGCATAGCCTTTCTCTTGGGTATTAGTGGTTTTTAGCGATTTCATTATACACCATCAGGAGACTATGCGATTTTATTGTGCTTCAAAAAGCTGTAAACTGCTGTCTCTATACTCAAAACTATAGAGGATTTACAGAGAATCGGCAAGGGGGTGACATCGATGGCAATGGAAAAGACAGAGGAAGCAGGAAAGCGGGCCAGTCAGCTCGTTGCAGACTACTTAGCGAGTCGTTACCATACGCTGCGCATCATCAAGGAATCCCCGCATGGCACGATTTCTCTCGTCGAAGATACGATGGCAGACCAATCGCACGGCAGGCCCCTCTTTGTCAAGAAGAGCCTCCAAGCCATGGGGCTTCCCTACAAAGAACTGCAGGACATCGGTTGCGAGGTCTTCCCCAAGGTATTCTACACGGCAGAACTGCCGCCTGCCGGCACGACAATTGTCATCGAAGAATTCATTGCCGGAGAACCACTGTCCAACCGGCTCGAGCAGAAGCATTACCTGACGCCTCAAGAGGCCACTCGCCTGATCTTGACCTTATGCAGCGGCCTGACACTCCTGCACCAGCACGGCATCCTCCATCGCGACATCAAGCCATCGAACATCATGGAGCCGCCCGGCGCGAGCTCGAGCGGCCTCTACCGGCTCATCGACTTCGATGCTGCGCGGACCGTCAAAGAAGGGCACGAAGAAGACACGCGGCTGCTCGGCACAAAAGGCTATGCGCCGCCGGAGCAGTACGGCAGCGCCCAGACCGATGCGCGCAGTGATTTATACGCACTCGGCGTCACCGTCCGCGAACTTCTGGGCCCCGACTACCACGGTCCGCTGCGCCCCATCCTTGCAAAATGTACGGAACAGGACCCCGCTCGCCGCTACCAGAGCGCTGCCAAGCTCGCCCGCGCCGTGCGCCACGCGAAGCTCTTTTACTATGGCAGGCGCGCACTCATCCTGACAGGCATCGCATTCTGCTCTCTTGCCGCCATCCTGCTCTGGCATCGCTTCCGCTATCCCGAACAGCCTCTGCCCGGTCATGACGAACTGCAAAATTTCAGCCATGAGGTAAAAAAAGCCGTCAAGAACGAAGAGCAGTCTCTCAAAAATAGCGTCGAACAGGCAAAAAAACAGCTCGATCCGCCTGCACAACTGCCGGCTTCATCCGCACCAGCAAAAGACAGCACGGCTACAGCCCCACAAGCAGCATCCACATCCCAAGCTGCGCCAACTGCCACAAGATCTGCCACCACAGGCGAAGAAGCCCCTGAGACAGCTCCCAACCGCGTGCGCGTCCGCCTCTACTGCAACGACGACCGCCTCAACGCCTGGATGGACCAATGGGACACCCCTATCCGAAATGGTGGTGCCACTCAGATTGTCCCCGCCGCCGTCTGGCAGAGCGGCTCACTGTCTGCCTACAGTATCACAGCCAGGATAACGAATGAAAGCGACGAGATCTTTGCCTCCCCCATCCTTACCGTCTCTGACGGCAGCAATCAGGAGACTACCACCGCCGGTGCCATCGTCCCCGGCGCCACAGCCGAGCTCACCATCCCGCTCGGCAGCTTCCCCACACGCGACGGCGGCACCCATCTCACCGTCACCACCACCGGCATGGGTCCCCAGGTCATCTCCACCCCGACCTTCGCACTTGACTTCCGCGCAAAATGATACCGTTCCAGTAAGGCAAAATGTCCCCGCAGGACAACAAATCCTGCGGGGACATTTGTATAATGAAAAAGGGAGTCAATGTCTGTCTGTCGGTGCTTCGCCTGCAGCAGTCGGACTCTTTGGAGCAGCCGCCGTATTCTTCACACGCGGGCGGCTGCTTTCAGTTGACGATACATCATTGCTCTCACGCGCATATACTGCGTCAAGCGTGATGTCTACGATATCCTTTCCTTCGTCGCTCAGATCCAGGTACTTGCGAAGATGGCTGCTCGTCCGCGCATCCGCTTCGCGCAGCTTCTCCGCCAGTGCATCCTCCTCCCCGAGGATGTAATCCGTCGAGACATGATAGAGCTGAGCAAGTTCGCGCAACTTTCGCGACGGCGCGCTCGCGCCACTCTCATACTTGTTGTAAGCCGTCCTCGTGATGCCAAGGATCCTCGCGACCTCCGTCTGCGATAGCCCTTCTCGCTTGCGCAGCGCACGCAGCCGTTGAGCCGTCAGGTTCATCCTGCTCCCTCCTTTCCTACCATATAGTATAGGTAGAAAATCAAAGCCACAAAAGATGTGAGTTTTTTTTACATAATTAGCAGGAATTTAGAACAAAATGTAGAAATAGTGAGTTATAATCACTATTAGTGTGTTTCTCTCTACTGAAGTACATAAAATCCATCAAAGGAGGCTCGCATCTGCAATACATAGAAAAGGCAATATGTTTTCAGAAAATAGAGAGTAAACAGTCACTCTTATCTATCAAAAAATAGAAAGAAGGCATTGATATGGGATGGTTCAAAAAATAAAAAAATCTAGGAGCGATATCCTGCATGATATATCTGCTCCTATTCGTCGTCCTCGCCGGCGGATGTTCTAAAAAAGACAAATACGTCCAAACTTTCAAGAAAAATCACATGAATATATTTCCCGATCGATACATCGGCAAAGCATTGGAAAATTTCTTTGTCGACCTGAAATAGAAGTCTTTTGAAGCCGACAACGGTCAACGTATCGTTGAATTTATGAGCATCAATGATAATCCCATAACCATAATCGAGTCAGCCACTATTATGAAAAATTATGGATAAAGATTCATCATTTTCTTGAGTACAATATTTCAGGAATTTAGAACAAAATTAGCTTAGAAGATAGTATCTAGATAATATGATACCATCTGAGTTAAGCAAAATGAAACAAACTATATTCTTTTTTACACATTTAGGAGGTATTATTATGAATTATTGTAAAAATTGTGGCACAAGATTAGATGATAATGAAAAATTTTGTCCAAAATGTGGTGCTTCAGTAGACACAGAGGAAGTAGGAAGTATACCTCAAAAACCTGCTTCGGTAGTAAATCAGACAGAATCTATAGTTCCATCATCCAATCAACCGATTATGCAAAATCAGACCTATGGCAATCCGTCAGCCCCCTTCATTTCTCCTGATGTACAGAATACCATTTATGTAGCTCAACTTGAAAAAATGAGTTTACTCTCTCTCATTCTTCTATCGATAGTCACACTAGGCTTTTATGGTCTTTATTATCCCATTCGTTTAGAAAAAGACGTATCCAGTATGTTAGGACGCCACACGACCTCCAGCGGATTCCAGATTGTACTATTTTCTATTTTTTCCTTCGGAATATATCCGATTTGGTTCTTTAATAAGATGGCTGCTGCTCTCGATGAAGCAATGGACAAGCGACATATGATTGGTGACCGCATCGGATCTGGGGCTGGTTTTGTTATCATGCTCCTAATTCCTTTCGTGGGGCTTTTAGCATTATACAAAATCATTAATGCACATAACTCTATCATTGATTTCGACAGATATGCAATGATGGCAAACCAGAGCAAATAAACTATATTGATGAGCAACTTACAGCAACTGTACAGAAGGAAGGATTATCTATGTTTTGTACAAACTGTGGCAAAGAACTCAGTTCAGAAGAGAATTTTTGCACCAGATGCGGGCACAAAGCACCTGTACTTGCAAGTCAGTCATCTGATTCCATAGATGCTCAGAAAGAGCTGACAACAGCCCAGAGCATGATGGCTGCAGTAAACTTGCCAGACTTGCAAGCTGTCTATGCCCATTTGGACAAAGCTGCCAAATGCCAAGACCAAGCTCTTTTGCAACAATTGAAGGTTCTAGCTGATAAATATGCAGATATTGCAAATTTATCTAAGAATCTGTCCATGGCAACGGCGCAGCCTGTCAATAAAAATCCCTATTTAAAGACCGCTGCCGTCGGTGTTGTAGGTGCAGGCATCGGCACCATGGCCGCTGGTGCCATGACCGGAAGCGCTGGCGCAGCAACAGCTGAAGCTGCATCTTCAACTAGCAGTTCCATATTGTCATCAAATGTAGGCGCTCAACTAGCCGATCACTTTATACGTGATAACCACGATACACTTTCAGAAGCCGTCAATGACATCACTGACACAGCCAGCGATGTTGCGGACACAGCTAGTGATACTATTGGCGATGTCATCGATTTTCTGTCGGATATTTTATAAGAGTATTGGCTAACATACCAATAATTTACAGCTTTCTGAATCACAATACTTCATCATATACCGAGAAATCTGTAATACGAAGTGCTCTGGAGGCAACCGCATCTGTCGGTCACGCCGAATCAAGGGAAGGAATTCTCAAAACCTGCTCACTCCATCAAAGAGCTGAAGCCAGCATCAATAAAACAGGAGATGTTATTTTATGTTAAATATAATAGTTAGTACAATTATCGGGTTCCTTGCCGTTAGATGGATTTCAAAACATTTTACTATTTTCAGTTTTAACGGATGTTCAGGTATAATAATATGGTATTTTGGTGCATGGCTGTTTGTCACTTTATTATGCAGTACCATTTTAAGAAAGATTTTCGGTTAAATTATTTTTCTATATAACGTATTATTAAGTTTTCTATTTTTAATATTTATTAAATTTAATTATTTTAATTTTAAAGACGTTTAGAAAGGTGATGCGCAATGTTCAATGATGATATGGTAGCTGATAATTTTGCAAACATATTTAACAAATCTGGAGAATTTGGTAAGGATGTATATCTAATCGGTCTCGATAAAATAACAAGTAAAATAAAAAATAATTTAGTTAATAAATATCTAAAGTATGAAGATGAGTATCCTTTATTAGCATTTGACTGCTTCGAAAATCAACTAGAATACGGTTTAGTTATTACCACTCAAAGAATAGTCTGGTCAAATAAATATGATAATGTTGATAGTAATGATGTGCCACTAGAAGATATCGAGCATATCGATTTTGAAAAATCCTTCTTAATAAAATACATGCGGATTATTGATGTGATTGGAAATAAATCAGAAAAATTACCTCTTTCTCCTGCTATGGATAATTCAGAAAAATTTGTTCATTATCTCAACCAATTTATAAAAAACATAGATAATGCTTCTTATAATAAAAATGATGATGATGACACAGATCTGTCAGATGAAAATGATGATGATGATACAGATTCATCAGATGAAACTAATAATTATAATAACGAAAGCTATAATGATAATAATTATTCAGAGAAATCCTTTGAAAAAAATCTCAAAAATTTTGTACGAAGCCTAAGCAAATCATATCGTTTTGATAGCGATGTATATTTTAGTTATAACGGATCTAAAAGTGAGTCTAAGATAAATTCTGCTATTGCTTATTATGCAGATATTGATTCAGATGAGTATCCTATTTTCTGTTATGATTCTACTATGTCTGGAGATGCCAGTGATGGTGTTTTAGGTTCAACAAAAGGAATTTATATACATAATTACCAAGAAGAACCTCATTTCATTTCTTATGATGATTTTGATGAAAGTGACATAGAATACAGCACAGGTTTTTTCTCAAAAAAAATAAAAATTGCTGGTGAAACCATTGATGCTGCTGGCATGTCAACTGATCATTTAAAAATGTTATGCGCAGTAATTTTAGAATGTCAACACATATTCAGTCGATGAATTTACAAACAGTAGCTTACAGCTTTTTTAAGCAGAATAAAATCGCATAGCCTCTAGATGGTGCATAATGAAATCGCCAAAAACCACCAACAACCAAGAGAAAGGCTATTCGAGGACTTTATTATAGATCGAGGAATATGTAATTAGTAGACTCCTGACGATTTTTTCGTAAGCGCTAAATCACCCAGTGATAATCTGCCAGCTTGATGGTTTACCTTTTCGCCGTCGCTGAGATGCATATCATTCAATCTCCACCGCATGAGCAGTGGAGATTGAATGATTCATTTTTAGATTCGAGTTACACATTTCGCGTTTCTCACGTGAGACTATTATCTCACAGCGGAGGGAGAGAGAAGATACACCAGATTATTTACCGCTTACAATGCATCAAAAGACCTGCTCAAAAACGAGCAGGTCTTTTGATGTACCATCATACTATTTTTGCAAGCGTTAAATCGCCCTGTGTATTAATCGACTGCTTTGATAGCTCACCTTTTCATCGTCGCTAAGATGCATATCCAAAAAGCTCCGCTGCGTGAGCAGTGGAGCTTTTTGGATGGTTTATTTGCAGTTTTGCTGGATGGTCTCGTTCCATGGCAGGACGTCGTCGAGGGGCTCTGGATGCCGCTGGATGTCAGCGTTCGGCAAGTGCTCGAAGAGATACTTGAGGTACTGGAACGGGTTCAGGCCATTGGCCTTAGCAGTCTCGATGATGCTGTAGACGGCGGCGCTGGCTTTAGCTCCTTTCGGGGAGTCGCTGAACAGCCAGTTCTTGCGGCCGATGGTGAAGTTGCGGATGGCGCGCTCACAGACGCTGTTCTTCGCGCTCTTCTTTCGTGAGTTCTGCAAGCCCTTTGTCGATGGCAAAGAGCTCGTTGATCCGCTCGATGGCTTCTTTGCAGATGCTGCCGAGCAGGTCTTCTTTCGGCAGATCTGGCGGAATGGCCTCGACGAAGTACCGCCTTGCATGTGCCCAGCAGAGGGCATGCGCATGGCAAGGTACTTTCTGGTGTAGCCGTCTGTCTGCAGGATGCCGTTGAAACCCTTGAGGAAGTCTTTTGCGTAACTGCCGCTGCGGCCGGGCTGGTACTCGTAGAGGCGGATGGGATGCGCTTCCTTGCGGTAGGCGAGGCACTGGAAGGATTCGCGGTAGTAGTCGATGACCTTGACCTTGGCGGGAATGAACTCAATCTCTGTGCGGATCTTCTCTTTGCCCATGGACGTCAGGGCCGTGCCACAGCGCTTGCAGACGCGCTCTTCTTCGGGCAGTGTGATGAGGCATTCCTCATGCGGGAACTTCGCCAGAAGTTCGGCTGTATGGTCCTTCTGCTTCTTGCGGCGCTGATGCGCGGGCACCTCGATGCACGGCTCTGGCGCATTCTTCTTCGCTTCGACCTCCGCCTCGTTGAAGAGATTCAGCTGTCCATCTGCAATCTCAGGCAGGATTCGCGTTGTCCGTTCGTAGAGCAGCAGGAACCCCATCTCATCCCAGAGCAGGCCCTTGATACTTTGGAAGCCGGTTTGACGGCAGGCAGCGCCTTTGCCTTCTCCTGATGCTCATGCTGTTGGATGAGCAATTTCTGGATCTGGTTCTGCCAGTAGTAAAAGGTGGTGCTCGCGATCCCCTCGCGCTTGCAGTAAGCCAGCGCAGAAAGGCCACTGGCACGTTGATCTTTGATGATCTCGAGCCATTTCTTTAGAGACTCTTGCCGCTTGACTTGATTGACCGATTTCAATGGGCTCCCTCACTTCCTGCTGTGATTCGTGCACCCTGCTCAAAATCCCGAATCCTCCCGGCGTTTCGCGCCTTTCGAGTCATTCGAGTTGCGCATCCTACATATTTCCGGCGTTTCGAGTCATTTGAGTCATTCAAGTTGCACATTTCGCGTTTTTCGCGTGAGTCCATTATCTCACAGCAAAGGAGGAGAGAAAATGCACCAGATTATTTAGCGCTTACGTGCTTGTGACGATTATATCATTATCAGCATGATTATTGCTTTAGTCAACAAAGTATCAACATATCCCTTTTAGGTGATAAAAAATTATCTATATTAGCAGGTATTTGTGATTTAGTGTAGAAATAGTGAGATATAATCACTATTGTTATCCTGCAAAATACAGGATACTCAGGGGGGTAAACTTCTATGGAGACAGCTGCTTCTTTCGAAACGCAACTTTCTGAGCTATTTCGCGCACGATTTCCGATGGTCTATATTCCGACCTGGGAAGAAGAACGTGCACTCAGTGCCATTCGTTCACTTGCAAACGATCCAAATCTCATCCGCACGGTCCGAGAGGTCCTAGTTTGGCGTGTCACGACCGGCATTTTGGAGCAAAGCACGCAGAAGATCATCAAGGATACGACAGATCCGTTAAAGGCTCTTGATTATATCCAACAATACGATAAACCATCTCTCCTCGTTCTGCTCGATGCACACGTCTATTTCGAGGGACGCATGGCGGACAGTCGTGTCATCCGCAAGATTCGCGATACCGTTGCCATGCTGAAAGGCGGCCGCGTACAGAAGAACGTTGTTCTCCTCTCCCCTCGTCTCGTTCTCCCGAATGAACTCCAGAAGGACATCACCATTGTCGACTTCGATCTGCCAGACTATCGCGATATTAAACAGAGCTTGATTAGTATCATCAATGCCAATAGCGGCAACACGAAAATTCATTTCAACCTTGACGAAACTGGCGTCGATAACCTCGCTAAAGCGGCGCAAGGGCTCACCCTTCAAGAGGCAGAAAACGCTTTTGCACGTGCAATGATTGAGCGTGGTTGCCTCGATCAAGACAGTGTTGACATCATCGTCGAAGAAAAGCGTCAAATCATCAAAAAGACTGGAGTTCTTGAATATGTCAAGAGTGATCTCAATATGGATGATGTCGGCGGACTCGGCAATCTCAAGAAGTGGCTCAAAAAACGAAACCGCGCTTGGATGAGTGAAGCGGCATCATACAACCTACCAGCACCGAAGGGAGTTCTGATTACAGGTGTCCCAGGTTGTGGCAAGAGTCTTACTGCCAAGGCCATCAGTGCCTATTGGAAACTCCCTCTGCTGCGGATGGATATCGGACGGATTTTCAGTGGCATCGTCGGCAGCAGTGAAGAAAACATGCGCAACGCAATCAAGACAGCAGAAGCCGTTGCCCCCAGCATCTTGTGGATTGACGAAATCGAAAAGGGCTTCAGCGGCGTAGGCGGCAGCAACGATAGTGGTACATCGACGCGTGTATTCGGCACATTCCTGACCTGGATGCAGGAAAAGAAGAATCCTGTATTTGTCGTCGCTACTGCCAACAATATACATGCCTTGCCCTCGGAAATGATGCGCAAGGGCCGTTTTGATGAAATCTTCTTCGTCGACCTGCCAACATTCGAAGAACGCAAAGCCATTTTCCGCGTACACCTCAAGAAGCGCGTCAATAACAAAAAGGTACAAGGCGATTTCGTATGGGAGGGCGACAACCTCGATGAACTCGCTGAAAAAACAGAGGGATTTGTCGGTGCAGAAATCGAAAACGTCGTGATTGCTGCCATTTTCGAAGCATTTTCTGAGCATCGAAGTGTCAAGATGGAAGATTTTCTCAAAGCAATTGACAATACCGTCCCACTCGCAGTCACACAAGCGGAACAGATCACGGCAATCCGCGAATGGGCCAACGTTCGTGCAGTAGCTGCCACGGCACCAGAAGACCGAAAAACCTACCAACAGGAAAAAGACACGCCGTCCGGCGCTGCTTCTGATAAGAAGCGAAAAGAAGAATCCGACGCTGTTCTCCAGCAACGCGGTGGACGTATGATTGATCTTTGATTTTTGATGAGGAGATGGAAACTATGTCAATCAGTATCTTAGCCCTTCCCTTTGCAATCGCTGCCATGCCCGTCCTCGGCATCATGCGCGTCACAATGGGAAAAGAGAAGTTCAACCAATGGTTGAATTCCAATAATATATTCATCCCAACAACCATCAAGGACCGAGATCAACTCACACTAGCCGTAAAGAGAGCCGGCTACGATGCAAATGATTGGGGCAGCAGCATCAAGACACATATTACCCCAGATCTCTGGTTCTTCTGGGAGATACACAATGGTACATGGGCGATGTGTATAACAAAAACATCTGACAAAGACAAGATTTTAGCCTTCATGAAGCGGATTGAGCAAGCGAATGGGCATCCCATCTTCCAATCGTCACAATTGAAAGAGGAACTTGTCACCGTTCTCCAGAAAAGAACCACCCAGCTGCAGAATGTGGCTCGGCCCAAAGTTTCTCATGCCCTGCCAACTATTTTCACAGATCATGACTTGCTACTTTCGACCTTGCAGGAATTTGACGAAACGGCCATTCAGACGAACGGTGATGAGATTCTCTGCAGTGTCAATGGATTTGATATGAAGTTTCTGCGTGAAGACACCACAAAACCCTATGAGCTCCACATCCAATCCGAGAAAGACCTGCAAGAATTTCAGCAAGCCTTCGAGATGATTCAATCAACGTATCAGGGAAATGTTCAAGAGAATGTCTACCTTCATGTTAAGAAGACTCTAGAGGAAAAAGCAATACCGATTGAAAGCGAAGATATCCTCGATGATAACTCCATCGTACTGACAGTCAACATTTAGGAGGCATTATCATGATAAAAAAATTTTTCTCTTTTTGGGTGCATACGATTCTATATTATATCTTACTTATCATAATTTGTTTTGTAATTGTTGATGGCCTCCATATACCAAATTTTGCTGGTTTTATCGGTGTCATTGGCTTCTTCTATTGTCCCTATCGCGCATTCAAGAAAGTTCGACACAACGATAAACCAAAAGAAGAACAGTCTGCCTTTCCTACATCAGATTTCATAGAAAAGACCAGTACCCCAAATGCGACTCAGACATCTCATACATCACCCTCCAATCAAAAAATGGATCTTCCCTCCTCTCAGTCCCCTGTCAAAACTGCTATACCGCCTCGTCCTGTATCGCAATCGAGAAATATTCCAGCTCCCAAAGTCACAAATCCACCTCCTACCTCGTCGTCTCGTCCCATTCAGGCAGCGTCATCCTCAAAGGAAAACCTACTGGATCTTAATCAGGCAACGGTACAACAAATCAACGATATTCCAGGTATCAATTTGATTCTCGGAAAGAAAATCATACAAAATCGTGAGCAGAGGGGGCCCTACACCTCAATGGACGATCTCGTAGCGCGCGTCCATCCATCGCCACAAGCAGAGCGGGAACTTCGCGCATACGCCACCATCCAGCCCAGCACGCAAGGGCGCATGCTCGATTATTAAAGAAAGGATGCATATACGATGAATAATACCACCGATGTCAATCAGGCATCATGTGATGACCTGCTGATGTTACCCGGAATCACTTTGGCACAAGCCAAGCGAATCATGTCTTATATAGAGAAACACAATGGATTCCAGACAAAAGAAGAATTTCTCGACTATCTTCCATCCATTGGCGTGCTGCCGCAATACTACGTCAAGATTGAACCACTCGTTCATGTTATACCGCTACCGCCCACATGGATGAAAGAAACATCTTCGTCCATGCCAAAAAGCACACGTATTCTTGACTTATAAGACCTTTAAGGAGGAACATTTATGGGACGCATGACACTCCGCATCTTCCCTGACGGACGCGTACAGGGCGATATCCAAGGTGTAAAGGGAAAGACCTGCACTAACTACATCCACATCATCGAAGAAATGATTCAAGGACAAACTTGGCGGTCCGATTACACAGAGGAGTTCTTCGAAACAACAAAAGAACAAAACTACATTCAAGAAACAACGCAGGATAGCATCCAAGATCAAGATATAGTAGACACGGCTGTGGAGCGTACACGGAATGTTTGAACTTCGTCTTGCACAGTTCCTGCCACAAACGCGGGTCGAAGGACCAGGACTCCGAGCTGCCATCTGGGTGCAGGGCTGCCCAATCCACTGCCCAGGCTGTGCCGTCCCAGAGTACTGGGACTTTCACGGTGGGACTTCCATCCGCGTGGAGGATCTTGCTAACAAAATCCTCTCGATACCAAACCTAGAAGGTGTGACTTTTGCAGGGGGCGAACCATTCACTCAGGCTACGCCACTCGCCCTGCTCGGACGGATGGTTCAAGCAAAAGGTCTCTCCGTCATCACATTCTCTGGCTACACCATAGATGAACTGCGCGCTCGCCACGATGAAGGCACACGAGCACTTCTGTCTGTGACGGATCTCCTGATTGCCGGTCCTTTCCGGCAAGAAGAAGCTGACGGTTCACTCTATCTAGCGGGATCACGCAATCAGCAATTCCACTATCTAACCTCTCGATATCGGTCGCAACAAGGCAAGCTTGAGCACACAAAAAATCGCATAGAACTCCACATCCTCAAGAATGGAAAGGTACTCTTGAACGGAATGATGATTGGACAAAAGATGCGCCATATACTCGATGATAAGCAGAACTGATGACATCAACAAAATTAATGAAACTTCAGGCTCGTAGCAGGATTTGCTACGAGCCTGAAGAATATAAATATATACTCAAAATTCGCATACTTACCCCTTTATGAGATACAGCTCCGTCAGACGTTCAGGCATACATCAATATCACATCACAAAAATCAGGACGAGGTAGTCACTGCTTTTATTCTTATTGTCGATAAAGACCAACCACACCGAAAGATGCCTGCCATCTTTGACGGCTTCAACCTCTATGGAAAGCAAGTACGCAGAAGGTCTGCAACGCTTTTCTGGCTCCTGTAGATGTTCTTGATGTCTTGCATGCAGCCCTGAGAAATCATCTTCTCACTCTTCTTGATGCGCACGATGACATCGTCACTAAACTTGTGAATCTAGTGCAGTGATGCTGATGGACAAAACTATGGGGCAACAGGACGTGCTGAAAGTGACATCTACTTCACGTGTCTCTTCCAGCAACGCCAAGACTACGTTTTGGACCTTGCTCTATGCCATCTTGCGTTACTTATCGCCTTGCAATTGTTGCTGTTCAGCGCAGAGGATAGCAGACAATAGCTAAGTGGCAGGAACGCCTTCCCTCCAGGCGAGTGTGAGCATGCAGAAACCTTTCGCGTACGTTCCCCTGACGTGATCGTAGACGCACGCCGGTAGTTCCAAACAGACACACACGCTCACGAAAAGATATGATTAAATAGGAGGTATCCGAAATGGAGGTTATTATCGGGATTTTATTAACTATAGGAGCGATATATATATCTGTTCTATTCATTAATTTTGCTATTGACGCTATCATCAGTATACTGGAAACCATTGCCGGTCCAGTATTTGGCATAATCGGCGTGCTCTTATTGATAGGTTCTATAGAGCTTTTTAAGGATGAAGATTATAAACATGGTTTAATTATTTTGCCTATAGGTGCGGTTCTCCTAGGAATCTGTATGTTTAATCTGGGTAAAGCACTCGTAGACAGCGTGATTCTTTTTATATCAGCCATTATATTTCTGGTAATTGTTATTTTTGTATTTTACGGAATATTTCAAGCAATTAGTGATGACGTGTTCATAGCCATAAGAATTGCTGTATCAGCAGCAATATCTTCTATAGTCGCAGTCATCCTTATCGCTATAGCTCCTTTATTATCTTATGTCCCTTTCCTTAACACCGAGGAGTCTATACTCTCGAGAAGCATAAAAACGGTCGATTCCATGGAAACAAAAATAGCATCAAGATTCTCGCAAACCTTATTTAAGGATGATGCAAAACTTGTCACAGAAGTAGAAGAAACCGCCGCTGAAGCTGATGTTACTGAAGATATTGCCGGTAAAGAAACAGCCGTGGCAGAAGAATCCCTTGCAGAAGAAGGAATCCTCTCCTCTGAAATAAAAAATAAAATCGCTAAAGAAACCGGTTGGTCATCTAATATCATTGACAGCATGCGTTCTGAAAAAGAATATCTGGTCTATAAAAATGCTTCCTTGTCTGAGCGGACAATAGCCGACAAGCAATGTTTAGTAACCAAAATAGATTGGAATTACAAAGATGCCTTTGGAAGAACAAATATGGAGCGTGCTAAATCTGGCCTAGCACCTTTGGATAAAAATGGCGATCCCATAGAGCTACATCATATAGGACAAAAAACTGATAGTCCATTAGCTGAACTAACCATGGAAGAACATCGGGGAAAGGGAAATGACAGTATCCTACATGACAAATCCGTTGAATCCGAGATAGACAGATCAGAATTTGCTACGGAACGCTCCACCCATTGGAGAGCCAGGGCAGCTGAGGAGGCTAGCAGTCTATAATGAGCGAAATTATTGAAAAAATCGAAACCATAAAGAATCTCTTCCATTTAAAGAAATGCACTCAGCATGATATTGATATTGCAGAGTTAAAATTACAATTAAGTTTATCAAATGACTATAAATCTTATATATCCACTTATGGTGCCATAAGTTTTAATGACTCTGAATGGACTGGACTCGGTGCATCTATCCCTCAATATTTAAATGTAATCTATACGACTTTGATAGCTAGAGAATCGCATCATAATTTCCGACCTGATTTTTTTGTAATAGAGGAAATGCACATCGATGATGTCATCATTGTCTCAAATGCAGTTGGAAAAATCTATATTGTAAATAATAGCAAAGAAAAGCTGCTATGTAACTCTTTGAGTGAGTACATTGATCTCTGCCTAATGCGTTGATTCCTTCATTCTGGTTCAAATACATCACCTAACAGGCAGAAAACCTTTCTACGATTCTTCTTAGCCACTCAAACTCCGCACGCCCCCGTATAAGATAAAGTTTTGTCAGTTTTTCAAACGTCCGTCATCACTAAATTACTCAAACTTCGCACACGGAAAACATCCCGTATGCCTTGATAAATCAGCTT
>ERZ840096.2114-NODE-2114-length-17412-cov-9.620211_pt1 | contig 17412 bp, 18 predicted proteins | sample MGYA00519878_ERZ840096 | MGnify/ENA primary metagenome ERZ840096 (study PRJEB31850, sample SAMEA3708865) | human gut metagenome | biome: human gut; feature: human-associated habitat; material: faeces | place: China | collected 2014 ...
ATAATGCCGTCAAGGGTAACATCGTCTGCCATATTCTGAAGTGCATCCAAAATCTTGTGTCTCCAAAGGAATGCGGTGTTTCTGTGAATCCCACAAGCAACAGCAGTCTTACGAATGGATAAGCCATTCATCATACAATCAATGTACTGCTCCCACACGGACAAGTCTTTTCTTGTACCAGACACAATGGAGTTCGTAGCAATCACGAAGGACTTGCCACAATCCTTACATACATATCGCTGTGTGCCATCTTTACGATGACCATTGCGAACCACATGGATACAGCCACAAAGAGGGCATACACGACCATTTGCAAAGCGTTCCTTTGCTACGAAATCTTCAATATTCAAAGACTTTACAAAGGCAGGACTTAAAAGCATTGTTTTAAGGCTTTCCTGCTCTGCGACAGTCAACTTACCGATAATATCTAATGCGTCTTTGATAGTAGGCATATCCAATTACCTCCTTCGGTGGTACTGTTTCTTACTATTATTATACGCTATTTCTCGTCAAAAATCAACCATTTGTTGTGACAGAGCCTTATTTTTTTAGCTCTATGTTTTAAATTATTTCAAATCGTTTCATTTTATTTTACTTATTTTCTATGTTGTATTTTTTCATTTTTCTCCATAATGTACTGCGGCTGCATCCCAAGTCTTCCGCAGTTTTAGCCAAATCAAGATTATTTTTTTTCAATACACCAAGGATTTGTTCCCGTTCCCATTCTATCAGCTCGCTGCCATGGGGTTTCCTGTCCATTTCCCTGATTTGCTGCAGAGACTGCAGCAGATACCGACGGATAAAATCGGCTCCGGACCCCTGCTGCAAGAGAAGACTGAGCCGTTCCATCAGATTGGAAAGTTCCCGCACATTCCCCGGCCAACTATATTCTTTTAGATTTTCCAAAATCTCACGGACTGTTTTCTGGCTGTTTGTATCACTTTCCGGCCAAAATTGGTTGAAAATTTCCATACCCAGAAGAAAAACATCTTTCTGCCGCTCCCGTAAAGGAGGCAGATACAGATTCAAGACATTCAGCCGGTAATAAAGATCTGCCCGAAATTTTTTCTCCTGGATTTCTTCCAGCAGGTTCCGGTTGGTAGCTGCAATGATTCGGATATCTACCGGAGTTACTGTGTCACTTCCCAATCTCCTAATTTCCTTTTCCTGGAGTACACGGAGCAACTGAACTTGGGTAGACACTGGCATTTCTCCGATTTCATCCAAAAATATCGTCCCCTGATGGGCCATTTCGAACAGTCCTTTTTTCCCACCCCGACTGGCCCCAGTAAAGGCTCCTTCCACATAACCGAACAATTCCGATTCCAGAAGATCCCGGGGAAAAGCGCCACAGTTAACAGCCACAAAAGGGCCGCCGCTTCGACGGCTGGCATTGTGGATGCTTTGGGCAAACAGTTCCTTTCCTGTCCCGGTTTCTCCCTGAATCAGGATAGTGGCATCCGTCCTGGAAAACTGTTCAGCCAGGGAAATCGTATCCTGGATCTGCCGGGAACAGCCTTTGATATCGTCGAAATGATATTTGGCAGTCAGACCTTTTTTATGGAGCTGTATACGGATTTTCTGTTCCTGTGCCTGGAGTTTCTTCACATCCTGAAAGATTCCCACAGCCCCAAGGATATTCCCTTCCACTTTGATGGGCAGCAGATTGGCAGAAACCAGTTTCCCCGCCAAATAATGGAGTTCTCCCAGCCGAGGTTTACCACCATGCAGTATTTCCAACATCCGAACTTCTCGGATGGCTTCCTCCAGACGCCTGGAATCTTTTCCTTCCGGATTCTCCAAAAGCACCCGTGCCCTTTCATTCAAGAGATCCAGACGTCCCTGACTGTTAATTGACAGAACTGCATCATGGGTATAATTCAAGACAAGTCTGTAACGTTCCAATTGCAGTTTCAGAGCTTTTTGTTTCTTTTCTTCATTCTTTTGCACTTCCAGCCACTGGAGTGCAGTTTCCATAGCTAAAAGTAAAGAATCCACTGAGTTTTCAATGATAATGTGTTCCAGACCTGCATTGGCAGAAAAGAAGGCACTATCAGCACCACCCACGCCCAATACTGCCCCTGCCTTCACGGCTGCAGCAACTGTTTCCGCACACTGTTCCAACGATGAAAATGGATAATACAGAGCCTGGATATGCTGAAGACTGCAGGCGGTCTTCACATCTGCCGGAATTCTTTCATACGAGAAAAATGCTACTTTTCCCGGAACTTCAGCTGCTTTTTTCAGTGCCTCCACATAGTCAGCCAGGGTCGTACCGATTTCCACTATGGGAACAGCAAACTGTGCTTCCAGTATTTTCTTTGTTCCACGGCGGCTGATGAACAGACGGGCTCCTGCTTTAATCAGGTTTTCTCCAACTGCCAAAGCATCGCCTAGAGAAGCCTTCACCACCCCAATGGGAAAATGGTGTTCCTGCACCAACTGCTGGCTCCGCCGTAACAGCTCTTCTGTCGGTGCAATCAGCCAGATCTGCCTATTTTGAGAATGATCCATAATATTCTCCTTCCCCCGTTTTTACTTCATTATACTTTATTTCTCCTCTTCGTAAAAAATAGAAGAAAATACTGTAGTGTAAAATAGATCTTGGTAAACAGCCGGATTCTTCTGGCCCGCTTAGTGTAAAATAGTTCTCAGTAAAATGAATAATCCTTTATAAACTTGCAAAAGTGACGGGGGCAGCTGGTATATGAAGGATGTGTTCGATAAACTGGCAGGATATTTGTGCGTTATGCCGCTGAAAACCCGGAAAGAGTACCGGAATGCGATGAGAGAAGCTCTGAAAAAGCCGGTATTCGTCCCTCACCTAGGTGCCCATCAGTGCAGAATTGCCAATTACGGTCCCAGCAGCAGCCCCATGGGACAGTTGGCAGCAGCACTGAACTGGTGATAAGGACTTGGCCTCCGGCCTTGCTGGTACTTTGTGCGGGTATACATCGATTCTCCGGGAGCCGGGAGAGCAGGCCCAGGAGGAGTCGGCGGGACAACATCGGGTGTCGTCGCTCCTGGGGTGGAGCACGCGGGCGATAGGGTCCGGCTTCCTGGTCCGTAGCCGCTGCCTTTGACCGTCAGGGCAAGGCGATAGGCTGTGAGCCTCCCGCCAGGGACGAACGGGTCTGCCCTCCCGGCGGAGAGCCTTCGCGAGTGTATGGGTATAGAAGTTTTGCCCTCTGGGCGGTTATGATGGGCTCCACTTCGGGTAGTCCTTACAGTGTCAAGGTCAGAGTATGATACAGATGGCGGGCCGCCGGTTGTGCGGCCCCTACGGTTCTGTACTCTTCACTCTGTACTTTCGGCCCATGAATGAATAACTATACTGTGATGAAGGTTTCAACGAGAACTTATTGACACTTACCCGGACCCGTTCCTCTCTTGCACCGGCCGCCGGCCCAATGGTACAATGAGGACAAAACAGCTGCAAAAGGAGTTTTTTCATGACCCTGTACAATGATTTCATGGCCTGGGTACCGTCCCTGGTAATCCTGGCCGTTACCATCCTGTTTTACATCGGCTTCCGGATCGTCAGCATCCGGGTGATCCGGTTCATCCTGGACAAACTGCCCTTTGCGGCAGATGAAAACATTTCCGCGGCGGTGTACCGGCCCGGGCGCATGGCCATTGCCGTCTTCGGGGGATATACGGCCCTTGCCAATTCTCCCTGGGAGAGACTGGCCCAGACGGCCCTTGTGTCCAATACGGTTTCTTCCCTGCTGGTGATTGCCTTTTACTGGATCCTGTACAATTTCAGTTCCACCACCAGCGTCCTGTTCGACCACTTTTTCAGCAAATCCGGCAAAAAACTGGATCCGGCCATCAGTGGACTGTTTTCGTCCTTCTTCCATGCCCTGATCCTGTTTTTTGCCCTGGCCACCGTGCTGAGCACCTGGGGGTTCAACATCAGCGGATTCATTGCCGGGCTGTCCATCGGCGGCCTGGCAGTATCCCTTGCGGCCAAGGACTCCCTGGCCAACATTTTCGCCTGTCTGGTGATTCTCATGGACCAGCCCTTCCACGTGGGAGACTGGATCATCTGCAACAATGTGGAAGGCATCGTGGAATCCATTTCCTTCCGGAGCACCAATGTGCGGACCTTTACCCAGGCTCTGGTGTACATCCCCAATTCTCTCATTATCAGCACCCCCATCCAGAATTTCACCAACCGGCACATGCGCCGGCTGGAAATGACTCTGGGGGTCACCTATGACAGCACCCGGGAGCAGATGGAAGAACTGGTCCGGAAAATCAGGGAATTTCTCCAGGAAGACCCGGACATTGTGGACGAAGGGATTACCGTGGCCTTTTCGGAAATGGGAGCCAGCAGCCTGGACATCAGCATCGTCTGCTACTGCCGGCACACCAGCTACGATAAATTCATGAAGAGCAAAGAACGGATCAACCTGGAACTGATGAAGCTCCTGGAAGAAACCGGCACCAGTGCCGCGTTTCCCAGTACAAGCGTGTATATTGAAAAAGGACCAGCCGCCTGAGCGGCTGGTCCTTTTTGGTCGGCCTTACAGCCCCGCCTTCCTCACCAGTTCGATGATGTACTCCGTGGTTTTGTCGAAGTCTTCGTCTACGGGGATGGTGTAGTCGGCGTATTTCAGGTAGAGGGGCAGCCGTTCTTTGTACAGCTGGGTGAGCCGGTCTTCGGCGGAATTCAGCAGGGGACGGGTCACTTTGTCCACGCTGCCGGCAATGGCCGCCAGGTCCCGGTTCAAAAAGAAGATCTTCCCGTTCTGCTGGAGATATCCGATGTTTTCCGGCCGCTTCACCACCCCTCCGCCGCAGGAAATGATGATTCCATCCATGGCGGCAAGGGTCTTCACTGCCTCTGTTTCCGCCTGGCGGAACACGTCCTCCCCTTCCTGGAACAGGTCCTTGATGGTGCGTCCGGTCTGTTCCACCACCTTGTCGTCCGCATCCAGCACCGGCCGTCCCAGGGCCTTGCTGAGTTTCCGGCCGATGGTGGTCTTGCCGGCGCCGGGCATGCCGATGAGTACAATATTAGCCATGAAAAGTTGCCTCCAGTTGTTTCATGATGGCAGGGATCAGGGCCGAATCCAGGGTCTTTCCCTGCCAGATTTCTTCCGAAGCCACCGCCTGGGCCACCAGCATGTACAGGCCGTTGCAGGTTTTGGCTCCCGCCTTCCGGCCATCGGCCAGGAACCAGGTTTCTTTCGGGTTGTAGATAATGTCCACGGCAGCGGCGAACCGGCCGGTGAATTCCGCCGGTACCGGACTGGCCTCCACCTTGGGATACATGCCCACCGGGGTGGTATTGATGATCACCTGGCCTCCCTCACTGCCCTCCAGGGCTTCCTCATAGGTCTCCAGCCGGGTGTCCGGCCGCTGGGCCAGGAAATGAGCCAGGGCCTGACCAGCTTTCTCCCTGTCCCGGACCAGGATCCGGATGGAGGCCGCTTTCCGGTCCGCCAGTACCTGGAGGACCGCCTTGGCGGCCCCTCCGTTCCCCAGCACCGTCACATCCCGGCCTTCCAGCCCGATGCCGGCGGCCTGTAACATCCGGTCAAAGCCCAGGTAATCGGTATTGTACCCTTTCACCCCGTCCGGAGTAAAGGACAGGGTGTTCACCGCCCCGATTTTTTCCGCTTCCGGGGCAATGGCGGTCAGATAAGGGATTACCGTTTCTTTGTAGGGAATAGTCACATTGCTGCCCCGGAGCCCCTCCGGGTTCTCCCGGACAAAGCAGGGGACTTCTTCCGGTTCCTGTTCCAGCAGCCCATAGGTATCCCCGGTCCCCAGGGCCCGGAAAATAGCCTGATGGATCTGGGGAGACAGACTGTGCCCCAGCACCCGTCCCAAAAGTCCGAATTTCATCCTTTTACTGCTCCTTTCCGTGGTCTGCAGGATAGTTCCCCAAAATCTTGCATTCCGTGGTGTCTTCCGGCAGATCAGCCAGGGCCTGACGGACCGCCGGGTCCGTCAGGTGGCCGGTAATATCCATGTGGAAATAATACTCCCAGGTCCGTTCCGGTATGGGCCGGGATTCGATGTTGGTCATGTTGATCTGGTACCGGGCAAAATGGGAGAGCACCCGGTACAACGACCCGGGCTGATGCTTCAGGCTCACGATCAGGGTGATCTTGTCCGCTTCCGGCACCAGCTCCCGCTCCCGGCTGATCACAATGAACCGGGTGTAGTTGCTCTGGTTGGTGTTGATGCCCCGGGCCAGGATGGCAAGGCCGTACTGTTCCGCCGCCTGGGCCCCGGCCACCGCCGCCATGTACCCGGTCTTTTTTTCTGCCACCAGTTCCGCCGCCTTGGCGGTGTTGAAATAGTTGAACTGGCGCATGGCCGGATGCTCCTTGAAAAAGGTCCGGCACTGGGAAAATCCCTGGGGATGGGAATACACTTCCCGGATGTCTTCCAGTTTCGCTCCCGGCCAGGCCAGAAGGCAGTGCTCCACCTTCACGATCTTTTCCCCTACAATAAAGGCGCCGTACCGGCGGACCAGGTCGTACACCTCGGTGATCCCTCCGGTGGAAGAATTTTCAATGGGCAGGACCCCATAGCGGATCTCCCCCTTCATCACGGCGTTGATTACATCTTCAAACAGCATATAGTTCCGTGCTTCCACCGGCCGTCCGGCGAAATACTGCCGGAGGGCCAGGTGGCTGTAGGCCCCAGGGACGCCCTGATAGCCCACAGGAATGGTTTGTTCTCCCATGCTCTACCTCCGCTGTGCCACAAGCTGCAGATCCAGCAGGGTCCAGGCGGTCACCGCCTCGATCACCGGCACCGCCCGGGGCAGGATGCAGGGATCGTGGCGCCCGGTGACTTCCAGGGTGGTGTCTTCCCCGGTAACCACATTCACCGTATGCTGGGTCTTTCCGATGGAAGGGGTGGGTTTGATCACCACCGTAAACAAAAGGGGCATGCCGTTGGTGATGCCTCCGGTGACTCCCCCGTTGTGGTTGGTGGTGCACACCACTTTCCCGTCCCGGTATGCCATGGGATCATTGGCCTCACTGCCCCGCATGGTCCCCAGGGCGAATCCATCCCCAAAGGCAATGCCCTTCACCGCCGGTACGGAAAAGAGGGCATGGCTCAGCCGGCTTTCCACGGAATCGAAATAGGGTTCTCCCAGGCCGACAGGCAGGCCCACTGCCATGCATTCAATGGTGCCCCCTACGGAATCCCTGTCCTTCTGGGCAGCAGTGACCTGGGCGGCCATGGGCTCCCGTACCGCCGGATCCAGCACCGGCAGGATCTCTCCGGAAAGGGCCCGGAAGGTTTCCGGATCTTCTCCCAGAGGATTGAACCTTCTGTCCCGGATCCCGGCCAGAGACGCCACATGGGCCCCGATAAATATGCCCTCTTTGGCCAGCAGCTGCTTGGCCACTGCCCCGGCAAACACCAGAGGCGCCGTCAGCCGTCCGGAAAAGCTGCCCCCGCCCCGGTAGTCGTTGCAACCGTGGAATTTCACATATCCTGCATAATCCCCATGGCCCGGCCGCATGATTTCCTTCATTTTGCTGTAATCTTTGGAATGGGCGTTGCTGTTGGGAATCCGGGCGCACAGGGCCATGCCGGTGGTCTTCCCGTTGAAGAACCCGCTTTCAATGATAAAGCTGTCACTTTCCTTCCGGGGGGTGGCCAGTTTGCTGGTTCCCGGTGCCCGGCGTTTCATTTCCTTTTCAATGGCTTCCAGATCCAGTTCGATCCCGGCCGGCAGCCCGTCCATCACCACGCCGATGGAGGGTCCGTGGGATTCCCCGAAAATGGTCAGCCGGATCTGTTCACCCATTACACTGCTCATACTGTCCTCCTGCTGCTGCAAAGTCCTGCCAGAATTCCGGATAGGATTTGGCCACACATTCCGTCCCCACCAGAGTGAGAGGTTCCCGGCACAGGATGCTGGCCACCGCCAGGCTCATGGCGATCCGGTGGTCGTTCCAGCAGTCCACGGTGCCTCCCGTAAGTTCCACCACCCCGTCGATGGAAAGGCCGTCCGGCCGTTCCGTAATTTTTGCTCCCAGTTTGTTCAATTCTGTGGCCATTGCCTTCAGCCGGTCACATTCCTTCAGCCGCAGCCGTTCCGCATGGATGATCTCCGTATGGCCTTCGCTGAGAGCGGCGGCCACGGTCAGCACCGGGATGATGTCCGGGCAGTCGGCGGCATCGATGGTGGTCCCCACCGGGTCCGCCGGCCGGCTGATCAGTTTGTCTCCTTCAAAGACCACCTGACCGCCCATTTTCTGGAGAATGGGGATGATGGCCTTGTCTCCCTGGAGAGACTCCGGATCCATCCCCAATAGGGTCATGGTCCGGCCCAGCATCCCGGCCGTAAGCCAGAAGGCGGCCTGGGAATAATCCCCTTCCACTGCCCCTTCCCGGGGCCGGTACTGCTGGTTCCCGGGAATCCGGTACTGCCGGTAGTCCTGGTGTTCAATGATGATGCCGTACTGCTTCAGGGCGGAAAGGGTCAGGGCAATGTAGCTCTGGCTTTCCAGCTTCCCGGTAATCTCCAGGGTGGAATCCCCCGGCAGGAGCGGCAGAGCAAAAAGCAGGCCGCTGATGAACTGGCTGCTCACATCTCCGGGCAGGGAAAAATGGCCGGGACGGAGCGGCCCCTGGACCGTCAGAGGAAAATTGTCCTCAGCGCTTCCCTTTTGGAACACCAGCCCCTGCTGGCGGAAAATGGCTTCGTAGGGTTCCAGGGGACGGCTGCCCAGCTTCCCGGCACCCACAAAGGTAAAAGGTTCCTGGCACAGGGCAGCCAGCGGGATCAGGAACCGGAGGGTGGACCCGGATTCCCCGCAGTCCAGCACCTTCCCTGTCTGATGGGGCCGGCAGCCTTCCACGGTAAAGTGGGCCCGTCCTCCTGTTTCTTCCTGGGAAGTGATCTTTGCCCCCAGCTGCCGGAGACAGGCACAGGTGGCCAGGATATCCTGGCTGAGGCTGACCCCTTCCACCTGGCTGGTGCCTCCTGCCAGGGCCGCACAGATCAGGGCCCGGTGCCCCATGCTTTTGGAAGAAGGCACCCGGAGCGTCCCTGAAAGAGAACCAGGTTCGATACGCAGTGTGGTCATGGTCTCATCCTTTCACATAGGGTCTCAGATCGGCAAAGTCCACCTTTTTCAGCAGGCTCTTTCCGATTTCCGGAACGATCACCAGAGTCATCTGGTTCCCCCGTTTTTTCTTGTCCATGGTGATCCCTTCCAGGATATGCTGATCGCTGATGGGATCTTCCGTGGGAATGTCGTATTTTTCCAGGAGATGACGGATCCGGTCTGCGGTACCGGGCTGGGTGATTCCCATTTTTTCCGTGTTCCGGGTGAGCCGGACCATGCCGATGGCCACCCCTTCCCCATGGGTGTATTTTTCATAATGATAATACCGCTCCACCGCATGGCCGATGGTATGGCCGAAGTTCAGCACCATCCGGGCGCCCACGTCCCGCACGTCCTCTTCCACTACCTTCACCTTGATCCGGCAGCAGGCGGCGCTGATTTCTTCCGCATGGGCCAGGATGTCCTCATCCCCGGAGAAATTTTCCAAGGCGGCAAACAGCTCCGGATCCCCGAAGGCGGCACATTTGATCACTTCTGCCAGGCCATCGTGGAGATACCGCCGGTCCAGGCTCCGGAGCAGTTCCGGATCCATCAGCACCCCTTTGGGCTGGTAAAAGGCCCCTACCAGGTTCTTTCCTTCCGGCAGGTCCACCGCCACCTTGCCTCCCACGCTGCTGTCGATCTGGGCCAGAAGGGTGGTGGGCACCTGGATGAAGTCCACCCCCCGGAGGAAGCTGGCGGCGGCAAAGCCGCCCAAGTCTCCCGGCACGCCGCCCCCCAGGGTGATTACCAGATCGCTGCGGGTCATGCCGAAATCCGCACAGGCCCGGACCATGTTCCCGTAGGTGTCCAGGTTCTTGTGGTCTTCTCCCGGTTCCATCACCAGCCGGCGCACCTGGAACCCCTGGGCCAGGAGCTGCTGCTCCAGGTCCGCTCCATACAGGCTGTCCACCGTCCGGTCCGTGATCACCGCCGCCTTGTTTCCCCGGGCCAGTTCCCGGATCTTTTTTCCGAATCCGGTCCAGGAATGAGGTGCGATTTCGATGGTATAGGAGTCTTTCCCCAAATCAACGAAGATTTTTTCCATAAAACATGTCCCTTCTTTTCTTTTTGGCCTGATCCATCATCTGTTCCAGTTCTTTCCGGTCATCCTGCTGGAGGGCGCTTTTCCAGTGTTCCAACTGCATTTCCAGCTTGTTGATCTCCCGGAGCACCGGTTCCTTGTTCAACAGGAACAGGTCGCTCCACAGCTTGGCGTTGATATCCGCCACCCGGGTGGCATCCCGGAAAGACCCGGCCACAAAGTACTTGGTGTTTTCCTGCATGGAATCGCTGTTGATCAGGGAAACCGCCATCACATGGGGCAGATCGCTGGTGTAGGCGATGATGCTGTCATGTTCCTCCACTGACAGTTCCACCACCCGGGCACAGCCCAGTTCATAGGCCATGTTCCGGAGCCATTCCCGGTGTTCCGGCCGGTTGTTGTCCCGGTGGATCAGGATGAAATTGGCTCCCTGGAAGATCTGGGAGGTGCTTTGGCTGTATCCCTTGCCTTCCCGGCCTGCCATGGGATGGGTGGGGACGAAATCCATCTCCGGTCCCAAAAGAGCATCCACCTGGTCCGGGATACTGCCTTTGATCCCCATCACATCGGTCAGGAGTACATTTTTTTTGAAATACCGGACATGGTCCTTCACAAAGGGTACAAAGGCGCCGGGGTACATGCAGCAGATGATCACATCCGCCTCCCGGAGGAGCTGCGGATCGTCATCGGCCAGTTCCGTTACATACCCTTCGTCCAGGGCCATCAGAGAAACGATGTGGTTCCGGTCCATGCCGATGATCCGCTTCACCTTCTGGCTTTTCAGGGCCTTGGCGTAGGAGCCTCCGATGAGCCCCAGCCCTACAATGGCAACAACAGTATCCTGCAGTTTCTTCATGGCTTTCCTTCCCGCTTCCGCCTTACAGATCCCGGCCCACCGCAGGAGCCAGTACCTTCAGGTTCTTCATCAGCTGGTCGAATTCCGGCAGGGACAGGCTCTGGGCCCCGTCGCACCAGGCGTGCTGGGGATCGTTGTGGGTCTCGATGATCAGCCCGTCAGCCCCGGCGGCAATGGCGGCCTTGCTCATGGTGGGCACCATCCAGGCCTTCCCGGTGGCATGGCTGGGGTCCACGATCACCGGCAGATGGCTCAGCCGCTTCACCGCCTGGACGGCGGACAGGTCCAGGGTATTCCGGGTATAGGTTTCAAAGGTCCGGATCCCCCGTTCGCAGAGGATCACATTTTCGTTCCCTTCGGACATAATGTATTCTGCACTCATGAGCCATTCCTCGATGGTGGCGGACAAACCCCGCTTCAGCAGAATGGGCTTATTGATTTTCCCCAGTTCCTTCAGCAGGGTGAAGTTCTGCATGTTCCGGGCCCCTACCTGGATCAGGTCCACTTTTTCCACAAATTCATCTATTTTGTCCGCGGACATGATTTCCGTTACAATGGGCAGATGGTTGGCGGTGCCGGCCTGACGGATCATATCCAGGCCCTTGTCCCCCAGCCCCTGGAAGGAGTAGGGAGATGTACGGGGTTTGAAGGCCCCGCCCCGGAGCATGGCCGCCCCGCTCTTTTTCACGGCGGCGGCAATGGTGTCCATCTGTTCCTGGCCTTCCACAGAGCAGGGACCGGCGATCACCGCCAGCTTTTTGCCCCCCACTTTCACGCCGCTTACATCGATGATGGAATCATCAGGATGGAACATCCGGTTGGCCCGTTTGAAAGGTTCCTGGACCCGCATGGCCTTATCCACCCAGGGATTCACCATGAAATCTTCCGGATCCAGGATACTGGTATCCCCTACGATCCCCAGGACTTCCTGGTTTTCCCCGATGCTATCGTGGATGGTGAAGCCTCTTTGTTCCAGGCTCTTTTTCAGTTTTTCAGACGCTTCTTTGGGTGCACCCTTCTTCATTACGATGATCATGTTGTTTTCCTCCTGTCCTGCTTTCCTACTATCCTACAAATTTTCTGACGGGGGCCTCTCCACAAAAAAAGCAGACTCGCAAGGAGTCTGCTTCAGGGTTTCACTTCACGGAAACCACCGGAAGGCCGGAGCCTCAGTCTCTCTTTACGATGGGCAAACTGTGGAGTTCATGGCAGCCAAAATAACCAAAGCCAAAATAATAGCTCTGGGTAAAGGTAAAGCCATATGCAGTTTCCCATTTCAGAGAAGAAAGAGTCATCTGTCAACCCGCCTTTAACCATTGGAATGAATCTATAATACTCCCGTTTACAAAATCCGTCAATAGAGAATTAATTGGAGCCAGATTGAAACGGGAATGTGTAATGGGTGTTACAAGAGCTGTTACCTCTCCAACGCCACATCCAGATCTTCCAGGGCATGGCCGGTGGCGTCGGAGAAACGGACCCGGAGATTGCCGAACCGGGGCAGGTTCTTTTCCGGGATGGTCACCACATGTTCTTCCGCCAGGGCTTCACTGCCGTCATCCTGGGTACCGGTGGGATCCTGGACTGCCAGGGTCACATTCAGCAGCCGGCCGAACAGTTCCGCCTTGGTAATGGCCAGCTTCCCGTTCTGGCCGTTGGTATTCATAGCCGCATAGAGCACCAGCTGGTTGGCATAGGAGGGGCCGGAATACCGGTGCCGGGCCTGGAGGACCTTTTCCTGCTGGGTGGTCAGCTTTTTCACGCTGGCCAGTTCCGGAGCGTCCGCTCCCCCCTTGGGAGGGATGAAGGCGGTGCACACCAGGCCCGGTATGGTCTTTTCACTGTCATGTTCCCAGTCCGTGTGGGCATCCGCCGCCTGGAACAGCACCCGGCCGTCCTTCACCACCCGTTCCGATACAAAAAGTTCTCCATCCGCCAGTTTGGGCCGTTCCGCAGCATAAGCCGGAGCCGCACAAAGGGCTGCCAAAAGGGCCACCGCCATGGTTTTTTTCCACATCATAGGTTTTCACTCCTTATGGGTGCCAGGCACCCGGATTTTTCTCTTCCCTATTATACACTGTTTTTGACCGAAGAGTCAGAGGGAATTCAGATTCCCTCTTCCTTCTTCACTCTTCACTGATTTTAATGTAACCCGATTGCATTCAGTTGGATTTTTATCTATAATAGGGACAGGTTGACAATCGATTATGAGGGAGGTTTTTTCAATGAGCGAATGTGATCACTGCGATCATTCCCACTGCTCCGGCTGCGAATCCAATCCGAAGCAGAATCCCCAGGATGCGGCCATTGCCGATTTCCTGGCCCATGTAAAACATAAAATCGTCGTCATGAGCGGCAAAGGCGGCGTGGGCAAAAGCACGGTTTCCGTAGATTTGGCCCTGATTCTCAGCCAGCGGGGCTACCATGTGGGCCTGATGGACGTGGATCTCCACGGCCCCAGCGTGGCCGGCATGCTGGGCTTCATGGACAAGCACGTCCAGGTGGAAGGAGAAAAGCTGATTCCCTTCCGGTACAGTGACCATCTGGAATTTTTGTCCGCCCAGGGCTTCCTGGCCCAGCAGGACGATGCCCTGATCTGGCGGGGTCCCCTGAAGGTGGGGGCCATCCGGCAGTTCATGAGCGACACCAAATGGGATCCTCTGGACTACCTGATCATCGACTGCCCTCCGGGCACCGGGGATGAACCCCTGACCGTAGTCCAGACCATCAAGGATGCGGAAGCCATCATCGTCACCACCCCCCAGAAGGTGGCCCTGGCCGATGTGCGGAAATCCCTCAGCTTCTGCCAGCTGGGCCATATCCCTGTCCGGGGCATCATCGAAAACATGAGCGGATTCGTCTGTCCCCACTGCGGACAGGAAGTGGACATTTTCAAAGCCGGCGGCGGCAAGGCCCTGGCGGAAGAAAAAGGCCTGCCCTTCCTGGGCCGGATCCCCATCGATCCCCAGGTGGTGGCCGCCGAAGACGAAGGCAATCCCCTGGAAAACATCAGTGAAGCCAGCCGGAAGGCACTGGATGCCATTGTGGATAAAGTGGTGGAACAGGATAAGTAAGAAAAGGGAGCTGTTGCATGTGCAACAGCCCCCTTTTTTCACTTCTTCACCATAAACAGCGGGATCTCATTCTTCCCTACCATATTATGCTCGTCCCGCGCCACTTTTTCTATGTATTTGATATCGCCCAGGTTCTCTTTTTCCTGTGCCAGGGCGTCGTTTTCCGCTTTCAGCTGCTGGACTTTGTTTTCTGTCCGTATCCTTTCCTGACGGAGCTGGTAGATCCAGTATCCCCGCTGGAGAGCTGTACCCAGCAGCGCCACCGGAGGCAGGGCGACCAGCAGGATAAGCAGGGTACGTCCGATAACCGCCCAGTCCAAACGCTTTTTCTTTTTAAGGCCCATTTTCTTGCCTTTCCACCTCTGGAAGAAAATTCTCTCCTGCAGAGGATAAAAAAAGCAACCTGACACCGGGAGCATCAGGTTGCTGGATCTGCCAATTATTTGTTTACGGCATCCTTAAAAGCCTTCCCGGCTTTGAAAGCAGGAACGTTGGCTTCTGCAATTTCAATGGTTTCGCCAGTGCGAGGATTCTTGCCGCTGCGGGCATTCCGAACGCGAGCTTCAAAAGTACCAAAGCCGATCAGCTGTACTTTATCTTTGTTGGCAACAGCTTCTTTAACAGTATCGATGAAAGCGTTCACAGCCTTTTCAGCATCTTTTTTGGGCAGTGCGGTTTTGGACGCAACTTCAGCAATCAATTCACTTTTGTTCATGAGATAAATCCTCCTAAATAGGTATTGCGCCTGCATGGCTGGCGCCTGACTATGGTCATATTAGCACAATCATAGGAAAAATGCACGTGTTTTTTGGGAAAATCTTGAAAACAAGGGGCCAGAGCAGGGGCCGCAGCCCCGGTCGCGGGTCACGACTCGCGACCTGTGCCCCCATGTTGGTCAGCTGACCGCTGACCGTCCCCTACTGCTCTCTTTGCCTCCTGCCACCGGTGTTCCAGTTCTTCCAGAGTCAGGTCTTTCCATTCTTTTCCTTCCTGCTTCACCTGGGCTTCCAGCTGCTCAAAACGGCGCTGGAATTTGTTGTTGGCCCGGTTCAGAGTGGTTTCCGGTTCCAGGTCCAGTTTCCGGGCATAGACGGCCAGGGCAAAGAGCAGGTCCCCCAGTTCCTCTTCCGTCCGGTCCCTGTCCCGGCTCGCTGCAGCCTCCTGGAGCTCGTCTTTCTCTTCTTCCACCTTCTGCCATGCAGCCGGGGCATCGGGCCAGTCAAACCCGGTTTTGGCGGCTTTGGCGCTGAGTTTGTAGGCCCGCATCAGGGCTGGCAGCCCCTTGGCGATGCCATCCAGGGCATGGGTCCGTTCAGTCTTTTCCTGAGCCTTCAGGGTCTCCCAGTTGGCCATCACTTCCCCGGCCCCTGTGACCTTGGTATCGCCGAAAACATGGGGATGCCGGTGGACCAGCTTCTTCACCACATCATCGATTACATCCTGCATGGCAAAGAGCCCCTCTTCTTCCGCCAGCCGGGCGTGGAACACCACCTGGAGGAGCACATCCCCCATTTCTTCCCGCATGCCGGCCACATTGCCGTCGTCGATGGCTTCCAGCATCTCATAGACTTCTTCCACCAGTTCCCGGCGCATGGAAGTATGGGTCTGGACCCGGTCCCAGGGACAGCCACCCGGCTCCCGGAGTACCCGGACCAGTTCCATGAGAGGCCGCAGATCCAGGACCCCCGACTGGTGGATCCCTTTTTCGTGGAGTGTTTTCATCGTTTTCCCTCTTTCTTTCTTTTCAGTTCCCGGAGTTTCAGTTCTCCTGTGGCCAAAAGGCACAGGCCATAGACCAGTGCCCCCGCAAGGATTTCCAGGGCCAGCCGGACCACATTTCCCAGGGGAAGCCGGGCCAGGACGGGCCCCAGGGCCCACAGGGCGGCTCCCATCAGGGCGGCGGAAACGCCGATTCGGAGGCAGTTCTTTCCGGGCAGGGTGAGCCCGTCACTGTGGTGCATCCACAGCAGGTTCCCCAGACCGGCCACAGCCAGGTTGGCATCGGTAGCCCAGGCGGCCCCCTGGATGTTCCACACCGGATTGGCGGTGAGGGTCCACAGGAGCCCCACTTTTACAAAAAGACTCAGGAACATGTTCACCATGGGAACCCGGGTGTGGCCCAGGCCCTGGAGGATGGCAGTGGACACCTGGTGGAGCCCCAGGAACAGGATGGCCGGGGCCAGGGCCGTAATGACCCGCCCGGCATGGATAGTGCCGTAGAGCACCTGGGAAATGGGGTTCCCCAACAGGTACACCCCTACCGCCGCCGGCACATTCAGCAGCAGGAAGAACCGGAAGGCCCGGCGAGTCTTGCTCACCATCAGGGGCCGGTCCCCCAGTGCCTTGGCTTCCGCCACCGCAGGCACCACCGAGGCCGCCAGGGAGTTGGTGGGAATGGTGCCCATGTTTACCAGGGGCATGGCCATGCCGGACAGATAGCCCAGGGCCCGGGTGGAATCCGCCACCGTAAAGCCCGCCGCCAGCAGCCGGTCCGGCACCAGGATCATTTCGATGCCGCTGACCACCGGCACCATCAGATTGGCACAGGTCACCGGCAGGGCCAGGGACACCAGCTGCCAGGCGGTCCGGGTCAGGGAGGGTCTTTCTTCTGACAGGGCCGGCACCGGTTCCTGCTGCCACCGTTTCTGCTGCCGGTGGACGAAGTACAACAGAGCCCCCAGGCTCACCACCGCTCCCGGCACGGCCCCAAAAGCCGCTCCGGCAGCTCCCCAGGGAAGACCCCAGGGAAGCAGGGCCCAGGCCAGGAGCACCATGGTCACCACCCGGGTGAACTGTTCCAGGATCTGGGACACCGCTGTGGGAGTCATTTCCTGGAACCCCTGGAAGTAGCCCCGGAAGCAGGCCACGGGAATGGACAGGCCAATGGCGGGCACCAGGGCCAGCATGGCGTACCGGGCCCGTCCATCCTTGACGATGCCCCCGTCCATGAGCCAGGGGATCAGGGCCCAGGCCAGAGCGGCAAAAAACACTCCGGCCAGGGCCATGAGCCCGGCGGAAATCCCCAGGATCCGCCGGGCCCCCTGCCGGTCTCCGGCGGCTGCCCGGCGGGAAATCAGGATGGACATGGCTGCAGGGATCCCTGCAGAAGACAGGGCCACCAGCAGCAGATACAGGGGATAGGCGATCTGGTACAGGCCGATGCCTTCACCTCCCAGCAGCCGGGACAGCAGGATCCGGTTCACCGAACCCAGGATTTTCACCATAAGCCCTGCCGCCGTCAGGATCAGGGTCCCTTTCATAAACCGGTCCGCCATCACGGCCTCCTTTCTTCACTCTTCACTCTTCACTCTTCACTCTTCACTCTTCACTCTTCACTCTTCACTC
>ERZ840096.2119-NODE-2119-length-17376-cov-7.511922_pt1 | contig 17376 bp, 16 predicted proteins | sample MGYA00519878_ERZ840096 | MGnify/ENA primary metagenome ERZ840096 (study PRJEB31850, sample SAMEA3708865) | human gut metagenome | biome: human gut; feature: human-associated habitat; material: faeces | place: China | collected 2014 ...
GGCATCTGCCGCACCTCGCTCGCCGTATCGGCACTTAGAATTGTGCGGTGTTGCCCTAAGAATATTTTATGCCATGTAAACGTACATCAGGCCCAGCACCACGCCGATAATGGCGATCAGGCTGAAGAAAAAGTCGATCTTGACTTCTTTCCAGCCGCGCATCTCGAATGCGTGGTGGATCGGTGTCATGCGGAAAATGCGCTTGCCGTGGGTCAGCTTGAAGTAAACGCGCTGGATCACAACGGTCATGGCGTCCCAGATATACACAATGCCAAAGAAGAACACCAACTCCGGCCGGCCCATGATAAAGGCAAGGGCCGTTACCATACCGCCCAGGAACATGCTGCCGGTATCGCCCATGAACACTTTGGCCGGGTAGAAGTTCCACACCAGGAAGCCCGCTGCCGCAGCAGCCGTTGCCGCCGCCAGAACGGCCACATGATAAAAGCTGAGCATGCTGGCAGCCAGCAGGTAGCCCAGCATGGAAACAAAGGTCACACAGGAGCACAGACCGTCCAGACCATCCGTCAGGTTGACGGCATTGACCAAAAAGATGATGCCGAAGAACGCAATGGGGTAATACACCCAGCCCAGATCTACCGCACCGATAAAGGGCAGCATAATGATGGTGGTCAGCAGGCCCTGCATGTGCAGCCCCACCAGGAAGCCGCCGGTAACAATGAACTGCATGATAAGCTTTTGCCAGGCAAACAGGCCCAGGTTGCGGTGCTTGACGACCTTGATATAGTCATCCAGAAAACCGATAAAGCCGGAACCAAACGCCAAGAACAGCGCCAGCAAGGCGGCGCGCACCTGCACAATGCCCAAAAGGTCCTGTGCATAGCGGTAGAACCCGGCATACACCAGGCCGCAGGCCACCAGAATGCCAAAGATGAAGCACAGGCCGCCCATGGTGGGTGTGCCCTGTTTTTTGTTATGCCAGGTCGGGCCGGATTCCCGGATGGTCTGGCCGAAGTGCAGCTTGTGCAGTGCCGGAATTACAAAACAGCCTGAAAGTGCCGTAACGGCAAACGCACCGATTGCCGCGGCAACCAGCATCCAAGAAACGATCATTCCCATGTGATATTCCCCCAAAATATGCAATTATGCGTTTGGCAGCGCCGCGTAAAGCTGCTTTAATACATCATCCAGCTTCATGGCGTGGCTGGCTTTTGCCAGCACAACATCGCCGGGGCGGACGTTCTGCCGTAGATATTCTACTACTTCCTCCGCCGCTTGGCAATGGATGGTTTGCAGCCCTTTCTGCCGGGCTGCTTCGGCCATGGCTGCGCTCAACGGGCCGTAAGCCACCAGCAGGTCGGCGGCATTGGCAGCCCATTTGCCGGTCTGGCGGTGGCCGGGTTCACTGGCAGCGCCAAGTTCCAGCATATCGCCCAGCACGGCAATGCGGCGGCCGCCGGGGCCGGGCTGGCGGTCATGCAGAATCTGCAAGGCCGCTTTCATGCTGTCCGGGCTGGCGTTATAGCAATCCTCAATAAAGGTCACACCGCCGTGCTGCACAATGTTCTGGCGCATACCGGTGGTCTGATAGCTGGCCAGCGCACGGGCGGCGCGGGCACGCTCCAGCCCCAAGCGGGTGGCTGCAGTGTAAGCAGCAAGGGCATCATACACGGTATGAACGCCTGCCGTGGGGATGGTTACACTGAACTCATAGGTTTCACCGTCCACGCTATCCACCAGGGTAAAGCCGGTACCCTCCCCTACGGTATGAATATTGATGGCGCGCACATCGGCGGAGCTGGAGCGGATGCCGAACCACACCGGGCGCAGGCGGCCGGGGATCTGCGCGGTGGGCAGCAGGTCATCGTCCGCGTTCAGCACCAGCGGGGCGCCGTCCGGCAGGCCCTGGCAGATTTCCATCTTTGCCTTCAATATATTCTCCCGCGTGCCCAGATTTTCCAGGTGGGAAACGCCGATCATCGTAATGATACCGGCAGACGGCCGCGCTGCGCGCACCAGGCGGGCAATCTCGCCCAGGTGGCTCATGCCCATTTCCACCACAGCATACTGGGTGGTATCCTCCAGGCGGAACAGCGTGTTGGGCAGGCCAATCTCATTGTTCTGGTTGCCTTCTGTTTTTAAGGTATTGCCAAAAGCCGAAAGAACCGCATAGCAGAACTCTTTGGTGGTGGTTTTGCCCACGCTGCCGGTCACACCGATCATCAGCGGGCTGAACAGCGTGCGGTAGTTGGATGCCATACGGATCATGGCAAGGTAGCTGGATTCACAGATGACAAGGTGATCCTCCGGCACGCCCTCCACGGGATGGTTGGCGATCACATACTCGGCCCCGGCCTGGTACGCCTTGGCGGCATAGTCGTGGCCGTCCACACGCTCGCCGGGGAAGCAGACAAAAATGCAGCCCGGCTGCACCTTGCGGGAGTCCGTTACAACGGCGGTGATGGGCACCGGGCGGGCCAATGCCAGCCCGGCCAGAAGTTCGTTCGCGTTCATGGGTTTCATGGGAACACGCTCCTTTTGGTTGGTTTAGTTGCGGCATGTTTCAGTTTGCTGTGGGGTCCCCCTGCCGTGGCCGGGGTTATTGCTGCTCGGCATCGCTGCCGGTATCATCCTGGGTCGTGCTATCCTGATCGTTTTCACCGGCGGCGTCCTGGGGCGTATCGTCCTGGGCGGCATCGTCCTGCGGGGTATCTGCATCCTGCTGGGCATCGCTGCTGCCGTCGGGTTCCGTGGTCAGGGTAACGACTGTGCCGTAGGGCACCACACTCCCAACCTCAATATCCTGGCTGACAACACGGTCCGATGCACTGCCCGAAATTGCCACATTGACGCCGGAAGCCTTGAGCATCTGTGCGGCAAAGGTTCCGGTTTTGCCGGTGGCATCCGGCACGGTGGTGGTGGCGTCGGTGGTGGACTGGGTATACAGGTAAACCGTGGAGCCTGCGGGCACCACGGTGCCGCCTGCGGGGTACTGATACACAACATCGCCGTCGCTGGTATCCACAAACCGGTGGGAAAGCCCGGCGGCGTTCATCTTGACCTGGGCGGAAGTCCAGCGGGTGCCAATGGCATTTGGCACTTCCACACTGCCGTTGCTATCATAAGAAGCATCCCGTTCAATGCCAAGATACGGCGCGATCTGGCTGATGATGTTGCCGGTAACAGGGGCCACAATTTGGGAAGCGTAGTCAAAGATCCAGCGCGGGTCATCCATCATGACCAGCACCAGAATTTCCGGGTCGTCCGCCGGAAGGATGGCGGCAAAGCTGATGGCCTTGCGGTAGTCGCCGTCCGGGCGGTACTTGTAAGTGCCTTTCCAGTCCAGCTGTTCTCCCGTACCGGATTTGCCGCCGATGCGGTAGCCCGCCACATAAGCGCTGGCACAACCGTGATAGTCCAGGTCATTGCTGGTACCGGTGTGACCCACGTTGTTTTCCATCATGGCGCGGATCTGCTCACTGACTTCCTCGCTGACGACCTGGCGCTTAATGTCGGTTTCAGCCTGCCATACCACGTTGCCGGTGTCGTCCGTCATATTATCCACCACATAGGGGGTCATCAGGTAGCCACCGTTCACGGTGGAAGCCACGGCGGCTGCCATCTGGATCAGGGTCAGTTTTTGGGACTGGCCGAACGCGGTGGAGTACAGGTCCGTTTCCACCTGCTCCATCTCCTGCTGGGTTTTGGAGATGCCCTTTGCCTCATACGGCAGGTCAATGCCAGTGGTCTGGGTCAGGCCAAACGCCTGGTAGTAGTTATAAAAGAATTCGGCGCTCATTTTTTCCGCCACCTGGATAAAGTACAGGTTGCAGCTGTGGTTCAGCGCCCCGGCCATATCCAGCCAGCCGTGAGTGTTGCCCTCGGCGCAGCGGTAGCTGTGTTCCCACTCGGTATTGGGGAATACTGTCAGGTCGCCGCCGCAGTAAAACTGCTGGTCCGCCCCCATCAGGCCGGAATCCAGCGCCGCAGCGGCCGTCATGAGCTTAAAGACTGAGCCGGGGTAATACAATTCCGTCACGGCTTTGTTCTTCCACTCGGCCTCACGGATCATGCCCTGCAGCTGGCTTTTTTCGCTGGGAACGTCGATTGCGTTGCCTTCTTCGTCGATGCTTTTTGTTCCGTTGGGGTTCACAACGCCGTCCGCAATGATATCCGCTACGGCGTCCTGCCCCAAACGGCTTTGCAGGACGGAAATATCGTCCTCCGTCAGCGCCGTTCCGGCATTATCCAGGATAGCCTGCAATTTGGGTTCGGTAATATTATACGGATCGTTGGGGTCAAACTGCGGCGCCGTTGCCATACCCAGCACCGCGCCGGTGTTCACATTCATCACAATGGCGCTGGCACGGTTCTGCACATCATAGTCATCAATCGCGTTGGAAAGCTCGGTTTCCAGCACGGTCTGGATGGTATCGTCAATGGTCAGGTTCAGGTTATAGCCGTTGATAGCCGCATGGGTATCGCTTTCCTCGTTAGCCAGTTCATAGCCCCATGCGTTCTCGCTGCTGATGCTGCGCCCCGGTGTACCGACCAGTTTCTCATCATACGATTTTTCCAGGCCGTACATGCCGTTGCCGCTGTCATCACAAAAGCCCAAGACCGAGGAAAGGTACATTCCGTTAGGGTATTCCCGCGTGGAGGAGGATTCCTTGTACATGGAAAGCACCGTTTCGTACTTGGCATCCGGATCCCCCTCCGCCTTGCCGTTGGTAATGCGTTTGGTGTTGGCATAGTCAATAATGGATTGCGCCGTTACCATATCGATGCCCTTGGCAATCACGCGGTACTGGCTGTTCGTTTTGCTCAGCTGCTCCTGAATTTTTTCCGCGCTGACGCTCCCGTTCAGCAATTCACTGATTTTCTGGCTAGCTTCCGCCACATAATCCTGGTTGCACTTGGACGGGTTGGCAATAATGTTCCACACCACACTGCTTTTAGCCAGCAGTTTGCCGTTAGCGGAATAAATAGAGCCGCGCGTGGCGGGGATCTGGGTATCGGAAAGCTGCTGTTCCGCCGCCTGAACACGGTACTGCTCAGCATCCCGGATCTGCAGGGTATACAGCTTATAAATCAGAACGCCGCACCCCGCAGCGATAAAGCCGATCACCAGCAGCAAAACCATGATGCGTCCGTTCAGCGTAAGCGCATGATTCTGCCCCGGCTCCGGGCTGCGGCGGTTGTGATGACGCGTGGATTTATTCTTGTTGTCGGGTTGCTTTGGCATAGGTTCATTCCTTTACAGAAAAGACTGTTTGCACGAATACGCGCCCGCCCATGATGGCAAAAAAGCGTGCTCCTGTTGGGATGCACGCTTTGGCGCAATGTAAGGGCAGCACCGCATGATTCCCACCTGACGGCTTGGGCACCCAAAGTTATGCGGTATTGCCTTGACCGGATCGGTTACGGGTCAAAACTGCCAAGCAGACTGAGCGCTGCGGTTTTCATACCGGCAAAAAACTTGTCTGCTGTGCCGGCTGCGCGTTCGATCACGCTTTCATCCTCCAGCCGGACATACGTCACCTGGCTGGGGTCCATTTTAACCAGCCCCAGCCGATCCTCCGCTTCCTGCTGGACGCTGGTGCTGTTGGTGATCTGATCCATGGTGGTGGACAGATAGTCGTTATAGCTCTGGGCATTGGTCAGTTCCGACTTGGCGTCATCAATTTCGCCGGAAAGCTGTGTGATGCGTGCCTGGCTGGCGACAATGCTGGCAAACAAACCAAAAAAGATGGCAATGACCAGCACCGTGCCCGCCGTGCGGGCAAACTGGCGTGCCTTGCTCAGGCCGTAGCGTCCGCCCTTGACAACGCGCACCCGCGGTGTGCGGGAGGAACCGGAATGATTGTTGGTTGAAATTTCTGCTGCTGTGGAAGCCATGGGCGCCGCCCCCTTTCTCGTATCGTAAAATTTCGGCTTTCCTTAAGCTGTGCGGCATGGTCACAAGCGCCATGCCGCGCTGCCAATGTTCCCTCCTGGCACGCTTATAATTTTTCCAGTACGCGCAGCTTGGCGGAACGGCTGCGGCGGTTTTCTTCCAACTCACCAGCGTCCGCTTCAATCGGCTTGCGGGTAATCAGTTTAGCTTTGGGCATCCCGCCGCAGGTGCAAATAGGCTGCTCCGGCGGGCAGGTGCAGCGCTGGGCCCAGCGGCGGAACTTCTGTTTTACCAGCCGGTCCTCCAGGCTGTGGAACGTGATGATGCAGAACCGCCCGCCGGGGGCCAGGCGGCTGAAAATCGCCTCCATCCCCTCGTTCAGGGCATCCAGTTCCCCATTGACGGCAATCCGCACTGCCTGGAAGCTGCGGCGGGCGGGGTTCTTGTTCTTGCGGCGCTCGGCAGGCGGCATAGCGGATGCAATCAGGTCCGCAAACTGCAGGGTTGTCAAAATCGGGGCTTCCTCCCGTGCTTTCACGATTTTACCCGCAATCTGCCAGGCATACGGTTCCTCACCATAATCGCGCAGGATGCGGGTCAGTTCCTCACGGTCCAGGGTGTTCACCAAGTCTGCCGCGGTGGGTCCCTGCTGGCTCATGCGCATATCCAGCGGGGCATCCGCGTGATAGGAGAAGCCACGCTCGGCATCGTCCAGCTGGTGGCTGGAAACGCCAAGGTCCAGCAGCGCGCCGTTGATGAAGGGGATCTCCAGTTCATCCAGCACGCGGGCGGTTTCGCGGAAGTTGGCCTGAACCACCTGGGCGGGTAAGCCCTTTAGCCTTGCGGTAGCGGTTGCCACCGCATCCGGGTCCTGATCCAGCGAGATCAGCCGCCCGGTGGTCAGGCGTTTTGCTATTTCCTTTGAGTGCCCTGCCCCGCCGGCCGTTCCGTCCAGATAAATCCCGGCAGGGTCAATGGCCAACCCATCAAGGCATTGGCTGAGCAAAACGGGGATATGACTAAATTCCACGGTATTCTCCTCTTTCCCCGTTTCACACGGTTTAACATGCAGGGGTACACCCCCGCTCAAAGTGTATCTTAAAAATCAAGGTCTTCCATTGCGGCGGTAAAATCTTCATCGCTTTCCGCCTGGCGGGCTTCCCAATCCTGGGTGTTCCAGATCTCCGCAAAGTTGCGGTTGCCGATCACGCTCACATCGTGGTCCAGGTTGGCGTATTCCCGCAGTTTTGCGGGCAGCTGAATGCGGCCCTGCTTATCCGGTGTTACTTCCACCGCAGAGGAATACAGCATACGGCTGACATTGCGGCCCTTTACCATACCTTTTTCGGCAATGCGCTGGGCCACTTTTTCAAACTCCTCCGGCGGGAACGCGGCAAGGCAATGGTCCAGCCAGCGGGTCACGATAAAGGTTTCGCCCATTCCATCCCGGAACTTTGCGGGGAAATTCAGACGGCCCTTTGCGTCCACTGCGTAGTCATACTGACCCATGAACATTGTCGAACCCGCCCCCTTCCCGGTTGGAACTGTCGCTTTTTTAGCGTTTCAGCGGAATTTCGCGGTTAACAACCCTGTGGAATGTGTGGATAACTCACCACTTTAACCCCAAACTGCCCACTTTTACCCACTGGAACACTTATATAGTACCAAATCGCGGGGCAAAAAGCAAGCCCACAGCGCCAAAAAGCGCTGCGGGCCATAAAGTTTTCACAAATGCTGTCTTATTTGTTGTTTGCGGGGCAGGAACCGTGCAGATTTCTTTCACAAAGCCCGCACAGGGGGCCGATTTTACAGATTCGGTTTCTGTGGGCCATGGGGGCCGCGGCTGGCCAGGTTGCGCAGGTTCATGCGGGTATTTTTGATATCCGCCACACTGCGGGCCAGAACTTCCTCCGAGTTTTTGAGGATATTCTCACAATAAGCCGCGGAGGCATTGTTGATCTTTTTCGCCTGTGCCTGTGCGGCGTTCACCAGCTCCACGGCCATCTTCTGTGCGCGCTTGGTGATCTCTTTGTCCGATACCAGTACCCGTGCGCGTTCCTCTGCCTGCTTGATGATGTTATCCGCATCGGTCTGGGCGTTCTTTAAAATCTGCTCGCGGTCTGCCACAATCTTTTTGCTGTCGCGCAGTTCATCGGGCAGGTTATTGCGCACCTCATCCACGATATCGCGGCAGCGGTCCACATCTACCACACGCTTGGCGGCGGCAAACGGCACAGCGGTACCCTCCTCCAGCGTTTCCTCCAGCATATCCAGCAGTTCCTCAACATTCATAGCTGTTCCTCTTTCTCATAGCGGCTTACCAAAATCTTGCCGTACTTATATTGTTTTGCCAAAACAAGCCCCTCAACCTGTTCCGGCAGCTCGGCGTCCAGTTCTGTTTCACACAGCACCACACCGCCAGGGGCCATGTGCGCTGCCAGCTGCGGCAGTGCTTTGGCTACCGTGCCGTTGTGGTACGGCGGGTCCAGCAGGGCAAGATCAAACTCTTCCTGCGTGGTGGCCAAAAAGTGGAACGCATCATCCGGGATGACCCGGCTCTGCGCAAACACACCCGCCGTTTTGCAGTTGGCCAGCACGATCTGGATCGCCTCGCGGGAAGCATCCAGGAAAACACAGCGCTTGGCCCCGCGGGATAATGCCTCAATGCCAAGCTGGCCGCTGCCTGCAAACAAGTCCAGCACGCGCGCGCCGGGCACAGAGAACTGTACGCTGGAGAACATTGCCTCCTTTACGCGGTTAATGGTGGGGCGGGTAACATCCTCCCCCGGTAGCGCAGCAAGGTTTTTGCCGCGGGCTGTACCTGCAATCACACGCATCATGTTAGGCCGCCTGCCTTTCATTTGTTATATGGCAGCCACCCATCCCGCTGGGAAGCTCAAGCCAGAGCACCCCTATTCGGGATAAACAGTTGCACTTATACATTATGGATGGTTCAAATCCGCTTGTCAAGGGAGTTTACCGTCATTCATTCTTATTTTACAACCCAGCCTGCAATCCAGCCGGGTTTTCCCCTCTCCTGCCGTTGCCGGCGTTGAGTTTACTGGCGCAGAGCATTATAAATGTTCTCCGCCTTGGCGTGGCTGATGCCCTTGACCTCTTCCAGGTCCGAAATAGACGCCTGCTTGACTGCCGTTACGGTTTTGAAATGTGCCAGCAGTGCCGCGCTGGTCTTGGGGCCAACGCCGGGCAGCTCTGTCAGGGTTGCCGCATAGGACTTTTTGTGCATCATCCGCTTGCGGTAATCGTTGGCATAGCGGTGGGTTTCATCCTGGATATTGGTCACAAAGGTAAAGATATTGCGGTGCCGGTTGATGGCGATTTCCCCGCCCGCATCATCCACAATGGCGCGGGTGCGGTGGTGGTCATCCTTGACCATGCCAAAGGTGGGCACATGTTCCAGTGCCGTACCGCGCAGTGCCTGTTTAACGGCGCTCACCTGCCCGCGGCCGCCATCGATCAGCAGCAGATCCGGCATGGTGGCAAACTGGTTGGTTTCATTATCCGGCTTTTCGCCGCGCCGGGCCGCCTCGTACTCCGCAGCCCGGCGGGAAAGTGTTTCCGCCATAGAGGCATAGTCGTCCGTGCCGGCAACGGTGCGCATCTTAAAGCGGCGGTAGCCGGCGCGGTAAGGCTTGCCATCCTTGAACACCACCATACCGCACACGCTGGAGCCATCGCCCCAGTTGGAAATATCATAGCTTTCAATCACCCTCGGCGGGGTTTTCAGGCCCAGCACCTGGGCGGCTTCTTCCAGCAGCTTTTCCTCGCGGGTATAGCGGCCGCTCTCGCGCCCCAGGCGCTCCACAGCGTTGGTGTAGGCCATTGTTACCAGCTTGGCCACATCGCCGCGCTGGGGCACATACAGCTCCACCTTGCTGCCGCGTGCTTCGTTCAGCGCCTGGTTCAGCGCTTCGGCGTCCGGCGGCAGGGTATCCACCGCAATGGTTTTGGGGATCGTCTCGCCATCCAGATAATACTGGGGCAGGAATTCCTCCCGCACGGCTTCGATATCGGTCGTATCATGAAAGACGAACTCCCGCTTATCGGTCAGGCGGCCATCCCGGTAGCGCAGCACCGCTGCGCATACCGCGCGGGTGGTGCCCGCCAGCGCGATGACGTCCATCTCTGTCCCGGCATCCATAACCACCTTCTGGCCCGCCGCCACGCGGTCAATGGCCGCGATCTGATCCCGCAGCAGGGCGGCTGTTTCAAAATCCAGCCGGTCAGACGCCGCCTGCATCTTTTCTTTCAGCTGCTTGACGATATCTTTTTTGCCGTACCGGATCATGCGCAGAGCCCCCTGCACGGCCTCATTGTAAGCTTCGCAGGTGATTTTGCCGCCGCACACGGCCATGCACTTGCCGATATGGGCATTCAGGCAGGGGCGGCCCTTGCCGATATCACGCGGGAACTCTTTATTGCAGCGGGGCAGCAAAAAACAGTTCTGGGCCGTTTCCACCATCTCCCGCACCGCAAAAGCCGAGGTGAACGGGCCGATATAATCGGCGTTCTCATCGTCCTTTTGCAGGGCAGCAGAAATACGCGGCCAGGGGCCGTGGGTGATCTTTACATAGCTGTAGCCCTTATCATCTTTGAGCAAGATATTATACTTTGGCGTATGGGCCTTAATCTGGCTGGCTTCCAGCACCAGGGCCTCAAATTCGCTTTGGCAGACGATGACATCGAACGCAAATGCGTGGTTGATCATTTGGGTGACCTTCGCGTCATGGGGCACGCCCTCGCGGAAATACTGTGAAACACGGATGCGCAGGCGCTTGGCTTTGCCAATATAGATGATGGTATCCGTTTTATCGCGGATGATATACACCCCCGGCAGCAGCGGGAGCATACAGGCTTTTTTGTAGAGTTCTTGTTTTGTCATGGTTTTTGAATAAGGGTGGTGAGTGATTTTTTGTCTGCGCGGCATGGCCGCGCAGACAAAAAAAGGCGGGTGACCAGTCACCCGCCGCAAAAACAAAAGATCTGATTATTCAGAGAAGCCGGAGTTGACCAGCTTGACCAGACCATCCACAGCAGCCTGTTCATCGGTGCCGTCAGCAATGATACGGATGGTGGTGCCGCCAACGATGCCGAGGCTCAGAACACCCAGCAGGGACTTAGCGTTGACGCGGCGCTCTTCCTTTTCGACCCAAATGGAAGACTTATACTCGTTTGCCTTCTGGATGAAGAAGGTGGCCGGACGAGCGTGCAGACCTACCTGATTCTCAACGGTAACTTCTTTAACGTACATAATTATTCTCTCCTACTTATATGAAAAGATACGCCCAAGTTCTCTACCGCGGGCTCCTTTCAGGCGGTATTGCACAATCAGTGCCGCCTTGATTGTTTATATTTTATCCCATTTGTTCGACTTTGTACAGTGTAAATTTGCAATTTTGGCAGGATTCCGCATTTGGCACAAATCGCGCCGGACCTGCTTGTGCAACTTTACTAGTTTATTTTCAACCGGATTGTAGATAGACTACAAAACCTGTACGAAAAACCGACAGAATACCGCAGGTTCAGCCTTGATCCTGGGGCTGATAGCGCATAACAAGCTCTTTGCAGGGCTTGCAGAATGCTACATCCACTCCCGGCTGGTACATGTTCCGCACGCCATCCGGCAGGTAGCCCATGCGCCGGTAAAGGCCGATGGCCGCCGTGTTTACATCCAGCACGGCCAGCCAGGGCCGGGCGTGCTCCGCAAGTTTTTTGCGCGCAAAATCCAGCAGCTTTGTGCCAATGCCGCTGCCGCGGGCGGACTGTGTGACAAACAAGTGGCCGATCTCCCCCGTTTTATGGCAGACACCCACCATGCCGTCCGGCGTATCCGAAGTGGTGTGCAGGTAGAATGTCCAGCCCGCCTTGCGCTCTTCTTCCAGGCGCTGGCGCATGACTTCCGGCGTATATTCTGCAAGGCCTGCTTCGGTGCACACATCCCGGCAGACGGTGCGGCGGCCTTCGGCAAACAGTTTTGCGGCTGCATCCAGCTGGGCATCCGTCTTGATCAGCTGGGCACGCTCGGTACGCTTCCAGCGCGGGATCTGGGTGATCGGGTGGGTGGCGCACCACTGGGCATACAGGTCCGGGCGGCGCTGGCGGGTGCGTTCCCGGCTCTGGCGGCCGCGCCAGGCGTCAATTTTGTTGTGGTCCCCGGTCAGCAGCACCGGCGGGATGGCCTGGCCCTCCCACACTTCCGGGCGGGTGAACTGGGGGTATTCCAGCAGGCCGTCCCAGTAGCTTTCATCCTGGTAGCCTTTTTCCTCGGCCAGAACGCCGGGCTGCAGGCGCAGCACACTGTCTGCCACCACCAGGCTGGCCAGCTCGCCGCCGGTCAGCACATAGTCGCCGATAGAGATTTCCTCATCGCCAAAGGTATCGATCACGCGCTGGTCAATGCCCTCATAGTGGCCGCACACCAGCGCAAGGCTTTCATAGCTGGAAAGCCGGCGGGCGGTCTCCTCGTTATAGGGCTGCCCGGCGGCGGTCAAAAACACCACATGGGGCTTGGCGTGGCCCTGCTGGGCGCACTGTTCCGCCACAGCGCGCAGGCAATCTGCAATGGGCTGAGCATACAGCACCATGCCGCAGCCGCCGCCATAAGGGTAATCGTCCGTCTGGCGCTGTTTGTTTTTGGTATAATCCCGGATCTGGTGGCAGTGCGCTTCAAACAGGTTTTTGGCGCGGGCACGGCCCAAGATGCTGGTGCTCAAAAAGCCATCGCACAGTTCCGGGAACAGGGTGACAATATCAATGCGCATCAATTACTCCTCATCGCCGTTGACCGGCTCATCAAACATGCCCGCAATGGGGCGCATTTTTACTGTGCGGGCCGCAATATCCACATCCACCACAAACTCCGGCACGGCAGGGATCCAGTGCTCCTCCCCCGCTGCATCGCGCACAATATAGATATCCTGTACGCCGGGGTGGTCCACCTTTGCAACGATGCCAAGGGTGCGGCCATCGTCCGCATGCAGCACAGTGCAGCCGATCAGATCATCAATAAAATAGCGGCCCTCCGGCAGTTTGGCATCCGCCTTGGCAAAATAGTAGGTTTTGCCCACCTGGGCGCGGGCGGCATCCATATCCTCCACCCCGGCCAGCTTGACCAGCAGCATATTGCCCTGGGCGCGCACCCCGCGCAGCGCAACTTCGCCGCTGCCGTTTGCGGCAGCGTACAGGCGCTTGAACTTGGCCAGGAACTGTGCACCATCGCACAGCGGCAGGGCTTTCATTTCGCCGCGGACACCGTGGGTGGAAACAATTTTGCAGGCGGGCAGATAGTTTTGCATAGGGGGAACCTCCTAGAATAAATCGCACAAAAGCGGCGGCAAATAAAAAGCACCCTGCGCGCAAAGCGGCAGAGTGCTGGGTGGCAAAAATCAGCCGATTTCCACCACGACTTTTTCGTTCTGGCGGACGGCGGCGGCACGCATGACAACACGGATTGCCTTGGCAATGCGGCCCTGTTTGCCAATCACGCGGCCCATGTCGCCTTCTGCCACCGTGAGGTGGTACACAACCGTGCCGTCCTCACGCGCGGGGTCAACCGTTACCTGCACCGCGTCCTTATCTTCCACAAGGCCACGGGCAACGGCAATCAGCAGTTCCTGCATGTGGCGTTCCTCCGTTTAATTACAGGATGTTCTCTTTCTTCAGCAGAACACGAACAGTATCGGTAGCCTGAGCACCGTTGGCCAGCCACTGCTTAGCCTTGTCGGCGTCGATCTTGACAACGCTGGGCTCCTTGGTCGGATCATAGTAGCCGATCTCTTCGATGAAGCGGCCGTCACGAGCAAAGCGGCTGTCAGCAACAACAATGCGGTAGAAAGGAGCTTTCTTGGCGCCGATGCGGCGCAGACGAATCTTAACCATGGTAAATATCCTCCAAAATTTTGTTTTTACGGCCCCGTGGTTTTCCCTCGTGGGCTTGCAATTTATATATCACCCTGGGGCCAGAGAGGCTTACGGGTCATATCAAATTCATAACAGGCTGCTCAGCGCAGGCCTCTCATTCCGCCAAGGCCGCGCATAAAGCCCTTGGGGTTGCGCTTGACCTTTTTCATCATCTTCTGCATGGCTTCAAACTGGCGCAGCAGCTTGTTCACGTCCTCAACCGTCTGGCCGCTGCCCGCCGCAATGCGGCGCTTGCGCTTGGGGTTGATGATGGAAGGATGCGCACGCTCTTCCGGCGTCATGGAGTAGATGATGGCTTCAATATGGGGCAGCGCCTTTTCATCGATCTGGTCCATCTGTTCGGAGCTGATCTGGTTGGCGCCGGGCATCATGGCCAGCAGCGCGGACGCACCGCCCATCTTGCGGATCTGGGCGAACTGGGTCAGCATATCGTTCATATCGAACTTGTTGGCCATCATTCGCTTGGCGGCTTCTTCGGCTTCCTTGTCATTCTGCAAGGTCTGGGCCTTTTCGATCAGGCTCAGCACATCGCCCATGCCAAGGATCCGGCTGGACATGCGCGCCGGGTAAAACGGTTCCAACGCATCCAGCTTCTCGCCGGTGCCCTGGAAGTAGATCGGCTTGCCGGTAACGGCCAGAACCGAAAGCGCCGCACCGCCGCGGGTGTCACCGTCCGTCTTGGTCAGGACCACGCCGCTGATGCCAACCTTTTCGTTAAAGGTCTTGGCAACGTTGACGGCTTCCTGACCGGACATGGCATCCACAACCAGCAGGGTCTCATCCACCTCAACAGCCTGCTTGATGCGCACCAGCTCGTCCATCAGCTGGTCGTCGATCTGCAAACGGCCTGCGGTATCAATGATAACGATATCATAGCCGTGGTCTTTGGCGTACTCAACTGCCTGCTTGGCAATCTTTTCCGGCTTTTCGGTGCCCATCTCATAGACGGGAACGCCTGCCTGCTCGCCTACAATGCGCAGCTGGTCAATTGCTGCGGGGCGGTAGATATCACAGGCTACCAGCAGTGGGCGGCGGCCCTGGGCTTTATAATAGCGGCCCAGCTTTGCCGCATGGGTGGTTTTACCGTTACCCTGCAGGCCGCACATCATCATAACGGTCTGGCCCTTATTTTTGATGTGCAGGGTCTGGGGTTCCTCGCCGCCCATCAGCTTGGTCAGTTCCTCGTTGACGATCTTGACAACCTGCTGGGCGGGGGTCAGGCTTTCCATCACTTCCTGGCCCATGGCGCGCTCCGAAACCTGCGCGCAGAAATCCTTTGCGACTTTGTAGTTGACGTCCGCTTCAAGCAGCGCCATGCGGACTTCCCGCATCGCAGCCTTGATATCCGCTTCACTCAGCTTGCCTTTGCCGCGCAGTTTTTTGAAAACGCCGTTCAGACGCTCGCTTAAAGATTCAAATGCCATCGGGCAGTTCCTCCTGCGTATCAAGGCGGTGAATAATAGTCAGCATCTCCTCGGTAGCCCGCTGAACGCGGGTATCCGGTTCAAACAACCCAGTATTGCACACGCGCACCTCGCTGACAAGCTCTTCCAGCCGGGCAAGATCTGCCCGAATGGCTTCGGTCCGGCGGGCAGTGCCCAACTTTTCCTCCATCTCCATCAGGGTCGCTTCGCCATGCTTGATGGCATCCCGTACTCCCTGGCGGGTTATGCCATAATTTTCGGCAATTTCGGCCAGCGAAAGGTCATCGTTATAATATTCTGTCAGAATATTGCGCTGTTTTTCCGTCAGGACCATGCCGTAATAATCCAGCAGGATGGAAAACCCAAGGTCCTTACCTGCTTTGGCTGCCACGGCCGTGCCTCCTTTGTGTTGTCTGTTCCTCTGACTGCTGTAAAGTGTTTTTCTTTACAGCTTTTGAATTATAACACTCTAAAGTCATACTGTCAAGGCCCAAAGGTGCGGTATCCGGCTGTTTTTTGTGTTTTTTTCAGCTTTTTGTGCCCGCCCAGCATTTTTGCCGTAAAAACTGCGGCAAAATATGTTTTTTTCATGTACAAAGCCGCGCCGGATATGCTATAATATGTTGTATATTGGGTAAAATTTACAGAACGGGGCGGATTTTACGGACTGCGTGTTCTCCCCTGCCTGATTTTTGCAAGGAGGTCTGCCAGGCTATGGCAATATTGCAGAGCTATTATCAGGACGTGTACCGTTCCCCGGTGGTGCGGCTTTCGGGGTATTCCGGGCGGCACGAACTTGCTTCCAGCATATTGGCATATCTGGATTTTGGCGGCGCTACCGGCACTTGTAAGGACGGCGTGGCCGAAACCATGCTGGCTTTTGCCACCGAGCGCGGCACATTGCAGCCCGGTATGCCGGTGGTGGAAGCCAGTTCCGGCAGCTTTGGCGCTGCCCTTGCGGTAAGCTGCGCCACCACAGGCCACCCCTGCATTCTGGTGGTGCCCAGCAGCCTGCCGCTTTCCCGCAGGCAGCATCTGCAAAACCTGGGGGCGCGCATTGTGGTATGCGGCAGCGGCGGCCGCCGTGCGCTGGAACAGGTTGCCAAGGACACCGCCGCCCGCTATAACGGTTACTTTACCAACTACTTTGCCAATGATGATAACCCCGAATACCACCGCCGCGTGACCGGCCCCCAGATTTTAAAAGCCGCCGGGGATGCGATTGATGCTGTGGTGATCGGCGTGGGCAGCGGCGGCACCATTACCGGCGTGGCGGAATACCTGAAAGCCTGGAACAGCATGATCCGCATTGTGGCCGTGGAGCCCAGTGAATGCGCCGCCATTTCCGGCGGGTTCATTGGCCACCACAGCATTGCGGGCATCGGACCCGGTTTTGTGCCGGAAAACTATAACCCCTATGTAGTGGATACCGTGCTGACGGTTTCCTCGGCCGATGCCGAGCGCGCCGCACGGGAGGTGCTGTTCTATGACGGCATCCCCGCCTGTTCCAGCGCCGGCGCAACCCTGTGTGCTGCCACCCAGCTGATGGGCACCGGCAAGTGTAACCGCCCTCTGTGCATTTTTGCCGGACGCCGCACCTACGAATGATTCAAATAGACCAGGCCGCACGGCTGCCGCCACCAAGGTGGCGCAGGTTGTGCGGCCTTTTGCTTGTTCTATGTACGTTGTGAGAGGCTTTGTTGAAAGAATGGGTACTGATAAACCAAAAGAGCACTGAACCTCAACGATTCAGCGCTCTTTTGGTTGGTGCGGAAGATGGGACTTGAACCCACACGTCATAGACACACGCACCTCAAACGTGCCTGTCTGCCGATTCCAGCACTTCCGCATAAGGCAATGCCTTGGCATTGCAAAATGTATTTTATCATACCCGCCGCAAAAAAGCAAGGGCTTTTTGGGCTTTTCTTCAAATTATTAACCACTGTGCCCTCTCGCGCGAAAATTGTTCGTTATACAGCATCTTTTACCCCATTTTCCCGCATTGCAGCAAAAAACTTCAATTTTTTTCAAAATAGGGCTTGCATTTTTGCTCAGGCTCTGATATACTAATCAAGCACTGTTAAGGCAGGTGCACAAAAGAATATGGGAGCTTTCCCGAGTGGCCAATGGGGACAGACTGTAAATCTGCTGCTT
>ERZ840096.2123-NODE-2123-length-17365-cov-4.395898_pt1 | contig 17365 bp, 24 predicted proteins | sample MGYA00519878_ERZ840096 | MGnify/ENA primary metagenome ERZ840096 (study PRJEB31850, sample SAMEA3708865) | human gut metagenome | biome: human gut; feature: human-associated habitat; material: faeces | place: China | collected 2014 ...
GAGGTATATGTACACACGCCTACATAAAAATACTCCCACCCTTACTCACCACCTTACAACACGCGCTTATTAAAGCTCTCAGGGCTACTCTTTTAACTGTCATTCCTAGCTTACACATTCTCTCAAATGATTTTCATTACTAGATCATATAAAGTCATTTAAAGCCTAGTCTAACAAAGCCTTTTAAATCATAGCCTAGCAGATCATTTTAACTAGACTGAAACGAGAGATATATTGTGAAAATTTTCACACTAAAGCGTTAAAGAATAACCTTAATTTATGACACTCCATAAATAATTGATATGATTAAATTTAAAATAACTCTTGAAATCCGCCTTTAAATGTGGTACTATAATATTACAGAAAAGGAAACAGAAAAGAACAGATCAACCTAAAACAGATTATGGAAGGAGAACTTAATATGACTCTTACAAATCTCCGTAAATGGCTTCCCATTTATAAGGCAGCTAAAACTCAAATTGACATGGATAAGAAGATGTGCAATAGCTGGATTAAAGCATACGACAATTTTGATAGATTTCTTTGGGGAGCTTTTGAAGGCATTATTCATTTCGCCTGGTATGAAGGTTGCGTTGAGGATTATGAATTAGTTCTCAGAGCAACTACACACTATTACAATATGCAATATAAGGAGATGGCGTAAATGCGTTACACCTTCGACAGCATAAACGCTCTCGCGAGAGACGTTCACCCCAATTTTAGAGTGTGTAGTTACAATACAACATGGATTCTCTCGTTTAGATGCAACGAGTATGGAGGCATTGATCCGATTTTCCAAGCCAAAACAGCCAAAGAGATAGCCAACTATCTTTATAGCTTGCAAAAGCTAAGACGTTTGGGCGTCGTTAAATAGCAGGTTAGGCCCAAAGCGTGGAGAACAGCTTTAAAGCCGTTCTCCGGTCCTGAAAAGGAAAATCAAATCAAAAGGAGAATGAATCATGAAATTCACGAGAACCATTAAGAGCACAAAGTACATCTTCGGAGAGGTCAAAGAAGAGAATGGGAACCTGAAAGTGAACGAGAAAGGCTCTTTTGTTGGTACTCCCAACATGGGAAGTAGGACGCTTGCCAAGGCGAAGGAAGCTCATGGCATCCCTAAGGCGGCTCTCCTGATTGCTACTCAGGAGGTTACGGAGAAGCGTTCCATGGACCTTGAGACGTTCATCAAGTATTCCGAAGTAGTGAGTGATGATGAACCGGAAACGGAGGCGGAGGGCTAATGCCCTCCCTTCTGGACTCAATTTAAAGCGCCACTACGCTAACGCTTTAATCCGTTAAAGAAGATCACAATTCACCATCGCTTTACATCGCTAAAGTAAGTCAGCCCTAACTTCGCCACTTTAACGAGCTAAAGGAGGTCAAAAATAAGTGAACTCAGACATTAGCGTCCTGAAAGCACAAATCAGGGACATCGACAAAAACATCTCTGATATTAAGAATGTGTTATCCACCTATTCCGATTATTTTAAAGACCATTTTTCGCATGGACCCGGGGGTACTAAAAATGACGAGTTTAAAACCCCTCCCTCCCCCTTCCAGCCAGAGACATTCCCCTTAGAAAATCTTTCAGACGATGATATTATTTATCGCCTTAAAGCCTCCGATTCGTGGATGTATTTAAAATCCATGTTAGGAATGAATTATCACGAGATGGGTTTATTTAACCTTCTTCTCTGGTTAGATGGCCTAGTTAAATATGCGTCAGCATTATCTAGTGTAGCAAAGGTATATAAGTCTATGCAAAATGATGTAAAGGAGTATGAAGATTTTTATGGAGACTCTTTTGAATAACCTTGCATCCCTCGTAACAGCCAAGTCTTTAATGGCTATCTGTCTTACAATCGTTTTTTGCGTGGCAGAGTGTACCGTGGGACTCAGCTCTGATTTTATGAGCTTGTATGCTATCGTAATTGGCTTTTATTTCGGGCAGAACAGTGCAGATACAACCAACTTAATTAGCTACAAATAAGGAGATTAAATATGTTTACAAAAGAGAAGCAGGAGAGAAGAGAAACACAGCTTACAGGATTCAAGAGCGGAGGATTAATGAGTAACAGTATGATTGCGAATACAAATTTGGGTCTTTACGAAGCCCTTTGTAACATTAACGAAAATCTCTCCCGTATAGCTAATGCTTTAGAAGGGAGAACAAGAGAATGAGTATTATCTTTGATTGTATCATCGTTTTCTTCTTTATCGTAGGCGTTATTTCAACAGTTTGGATTGTTTGGGAATATGCTGATGAATGGTTTATAGGTAAAGATTTAATGCTTCCTAAAATAATCTACAACTATAATAATGAGCAAGTCTTTTACGACAAGCATTGTGGAGAGATTATTTTTTTCTCTATTGGACAGCCATTTTGCAAAGTTACAGGAAGTTCAATATTTTATCGTTTTATTCCTGATTCAGCAATTTATGATGCAGAAGTTAAATGTGCTATTTACGATCTTACCGGATTCTCAATTCCATGGCGTGATTTACCAGTAAACTATAAGTGGAACGAAGTGAAGTTTAGAAATGAACGAGATTTTTTACGACAGATTCAAAGAATTAAGGGATAATAGAGGATGCCTTTTAGTTCATATTTCAGATGGTATCGCTAAAACCCTGGTTATTATGTATCCTGCCGGTTATCATACACTGGAGTGTATTCAGTTTATCACAAGATATACAGAGTTATCTCACCAAACAGCATATACTTTAATTGACACCGTATGGAGAAATTATTTAAAGCGGTTGGAGGTTAGACTGAATTGGTAAGAAGAGATAGCCTAGTTATTAGGAATTTAATGGTTTATGACTATAAATTCTTAAATCCAGAAACCAATGAAGAGTTCATTTTTACAGATTGTGAAGAACTTACTCTAAAACAAGCAACTAAAATGGCACATGAAAAAGGACTCCTGTTTATAGGATGCAGTACAAGAACTGAGCGCAGAGTAATGAGTAAGAAATTTTTCTTCGATAATTCCAGCGTTTCAAACGCAGGAAAGTATTACAAGTGAATAACCCATCTAGGGTATTCAAATATAACTTATTTTAAAGGAGTAAAGAACAATGGAAAACGCTATGACTACTACCAATGACAAGATGCTGGACTTCAACGCATTCAACAGAGAGACTAATCAGTTCGTTTCCTTCCGCGCCGAAGATATGAAGAGTAAGGTCAGACTGTTCAACGCCATGAATCAGCCGAAGTACAAAGTCAGCGACATGATTAACAAGAAGATCAAGCTCAAAGACGTTATTTTGATGAACGTCACAATGGAGGGTGAAGACGGCGAACAGGACACCGGAATTCGTTCCGTTCTCATTGATGCCGACGGCAACGCCTACAATGCCACTTCTAACGGTATCTTCTCTAGCCTGACTAACCTGTACATGATTTTCGGCACTCTCCACTTCGAGGACCCGCTGGAAATTATGATTTCTCAGATTCCCACTAAGAGAGGTTCTACTCTCTCTATCACTCTTCCCTAACTAACCATCTTCCCATTCTCTAATAGAGAGCCGCCTTAAATTCTAAGGCGGCTCTCACAATAGGAGTGATATAATGGCAAAATCTAAAAGAGGCGGGCCGCCTAAAGGATGGAAACAGGCGGAGTACGACCTATTTAAACGTCAAGTAGCGAACTACAATAAGCGAGTTAGAGCATTAAGAAAAAGAACAAGGCCAGAGCTGTTAAAATTTGCGCCAGAACCAACGACAGTAAAAGGGCTGTTAGCAAGCCAGGGGAAAAGAGAAGCTAAGAGAACAGCTAAAGCATTAGAGCAGTTCAGAGAATCGGGCTTGCAATGGACAATGTACCAAGGACAGCCCATGCTTAAAGCTCAGAAAGCAATTATAGAACGTAACCTAGAACGTGAAAATAAGCGTCGTAGGCAATTAGCAAAGAAGGTTAAAGAAGCACAAGGCCAAACAGGACGTTTACCAACTCAGATAGATCAAGATTTGAGAGAGGAACAATTTGAGCAGTTGACTCCGCGAAGATTAGCAGATTTAATGAGGTTAGACTATACACCAGTTATAGATAGAAGAACAATAAATTGGAATACAAACTATATTTCACAACTAGAGGAAAACCTTCAATTCATGGAATTAACTGGAGCCGGAACAGAAGAAGCTATGCAAATGGTAAGAGAGATTGAGCAGATGGCAACAACGATAACACCAGAAGAGTTTTATCTTGTTCAACGCTCTGTTCCTGAGATAGCTATTACAAACATTTCTGACGTTCCATATTTTATGAACAATATCGCATCTGTTCATAGAAGATGGTTACAGTTCTATGAGTCAAGAGGTTATAGACTATAATTGCCTGCGACTTTGAGACAATCGTTAACGACGAGCGTACAAGAGTCTGGGCATGGTGTGGAGTACAAGTAGAGAGTGAAAAGATTGAATACGGGACGAAAATAGAAGACTGGCTAACATACGCATTCAGTTATGGAGAAGTTTGCTACTTTCACAACTTGAAATTCGATGGTTCTTTTATAGTAGATTTTCTATTTAGATTAGGCTATGAATGGAGTTCAAAAAGAAGGCTAGACGAAAAGACATTTACAACTCTTATCTCTGATATGGGAATGTGGTATACTATCAAGATCAGAGGCGAAGATGGACCAGGAGGATTGAAACGAGAAGTTACAATATATGATAGTTTAAAGATCATTCCAATGCCAATCGCTCAAATGCCTAAAACGTTTGATATTGGATTAGAGAAACTAGACCTAGATTATGAAGGAGACAGAGAAGAAGGTCACGAATTAACAGAGCATGAAAAGCTTTATATTAGAAATGATACATTGATTTTGGCACGGTCTTTAAAATTTATGCGTGAGCACAACATGAAGAAGCTAACAACAGCTTCAAATGCTATGAACGATTTTAAAACCCGTTTAGGAAAAGCAGAATTTGATAGATTGTTTCCTCCGTTAGATGCCATAACTGATAGAGATATTAGAATGAGCTATAAAGGCGGTTTTACATATCTCAATCCTGTTTACAAGAATAAGCCTATTGGCAGAGGTCAGGTTTATGATGTCAATTCAATGTATCCATGGGCAATGAAGTTTTGTAAACTTCCTTACGGAGAGCCTGTTTATTTCACTGGACAATACGAAGAGGATGAAGGTTATCCATTATACGTTCAATCCCTTGTATGTGATTTCAAATTAAAACCCGGTTGTGTACCGTCAATTCAGATCAAGAATAATTTTCATTATTCAGAAACAGAATACCTAAGAGAGTCAGAAGTAGAAACCGTATTAACTTTAACAAGTGTAGACCTAAAGTTGTTTTTCGATAACTATGATGTGACCGTATATTCATGGGAAGGTGGATATAAATTTAAAGGTATGGTCGGTATGTTCGCTGACTATATCGACTATTGGTATGAGCAGAAAAACGAAGGAAAGAGAACAGGAAATAAAGGTTTAACTCAGATTGCTAAGTTGATGCTTAACTCATTGTATGGGAAATTCGGCGCATCGCTTACAGGAAGATCAAAGATTCCACAGTTTGACAGAGATCAGGATAAGGTAACATATTACTATGGAGCAGAAGAGAGTAGAACAGCATATTATGTACCAGTAGCATCCTTTATAACATCTTATGCGCGTGATAAAATCATTCGTGCGGCTCAGCAGTTGGGTGAACGATTTATTTACGCCGATACAGACTCACTCCACGTTAAAGGAACAGAACCGGCAGATATTGATATTGACGAATACAGATTAGGAGCGTTCAAGATTGAAGAAGAATTTGACCATGCTATTTTCATTCGTCAAAAGACTTATATGGAAAGCATCAATGGAAAGAATGACGTAAAGTGCGCAGGAATGCCTAATAATATCAAAGAAACAGTTACATTTGAGAACTTCAAAGAAGGCGCTACTTTTGAAGGCAAGTTAATGCCTAGAATAATACCAGGTGGGACAATCCTGCGAGAAACAACGTTTAAGATCAAGTCAAAATAATTGTCGAGCCGATTGGAAAACGAACTTGACAAGTGTTGAAAGAAGGTGTACAATAGTAGTGGGGCAGTATATGGTTTTCGTTTCCACGATTCGGGAGTACAACGGCGAAGAGTCGGCCTGGATGTGACTGGGGTTTGTATCCTGTGACGCTACAACTGTATATATGCCCCACTCTAATATTATGAGTAAATCAATGTATTATGACATAAACAAAACCTTGTCATATAATACTCTATTTAATTTCGTTGTTGGTCCTCGTGGTGCAGGTAAGACTTATGCGGCAAAAAAGCGAGCTATAAGTAACTTCCTTAAAAGGGGAGAGCAATTTGTTTATTTACGCCGCTATGATACTGAGCTTCCATCAAACACAATTAAGAACTTCTTCGATGATGTAATGCAGGAGTTTCCAGATCATGAGTTTAAGTCAAATCTAGGAGTATTCAGAATAGATGGTGCAATAGCCGGATGGTATTTTCCGCTTTCTAAAGCCACTATGATGAAGTCAACACCATTTCCCAATGTAAGCATGATAATCTTTGACGAGTTTATCATTGACGTGGGCATGGTGCATTACCTTCCTAAAGAAGTAACAGCTTTTCTTGAATGCTATTCGACTGTCAGCAGAGATCGAGACATACCAGTATTTTTCCTCTCTAATGCAATTACATTTACTAATCCATATTTTCTTTACTTTGATATAACTCTTGAAGAAGGCCAGAGACTAAAGATCAAAGGTGACATATCTTTAGAGCTTGTGGAAAATCCAGCTTATACAGATCATGTAAAGAATACGAGATTTGGCAAATTGATTGCTAATACAGAGTACGGAAAATATAACATGGAGAACAAGTTTCTTAGAGATACAGATACCTTTATTACAAAGATGTCAAATAATTCTTTCTATGTTGCAACGCTTATTATGCAGAACCAGGAGTTTGGCATTTATCGCGATATGAAAGATGATTTAATGTTTATCTCTGAGAAGATCGACCCGACCGCTAAGAAGTTAGTATTGGACACTGATTCACATAACGGTGATACTCTACTTGTTAAAATGCGAGGGAGTGTTGTTATCAATATGCTTCTTGATTACTACACAAAAGGCAATGTTCGGTTCGAGACACAGAAAGCTAAAAATATGGCCATTGATTTGTTTAGGAGGTTAATATAATGCCGTTCGAGTTTACCACAGACGCTTGGAACGAGTTTACAAAGAAAGTTCTTGAAGCCAATGGAGATCAAGCCACGCTTACCACTCTTTTGAGTGATATGCAGGATACATTTACAACAGGAATTACAACGCAGGGAGAACTGGATAAAACAAACAAGAGTTTAAAAGAAGAGAATGGAAGATTGAAAGAAGCAAATATGTCTCTGTTTCTTAGAGTTGGTGAACAGAAAAAGGACTCTCAGGAGCCTGAAAAATCCGGAGAGCCTAAACCCGGCGAAGAAGGTCACGCCGTAGACAAATTTTTGGATAATCTATATAAGGAGAAATAAATTATGGCTAGTAACAAGACTCCGCAAGTTGCTTCTGCTGAGATGCTTAACAGCATTCGAGCAGACGCTTCTGATGCTTATAAGAATGCAGTCCCCGTAGCAACTCCGTATAACCTCGCTGACGTTGGCAACCCTATTCTCACTTACGAGACAGTTGCAAACGAATTTCTGAATGCCCTTGTTAACAAAATTATTATGACTCTCGTTATCAGAAAGACTTGGAGCAACCCTCTGGCAATGCTTAAAAAGGGCACTGAGCCGTTGGGTCTGGACGTGGAGGAAATTCAGGTAAATCCTGCAACTGCAAGTGCATTTGATGGGACCACTGAAAATGGGTATTCTGACATTCTCAAGCCGGCTGTCCCTGATGTGAAAGCGGCATGGTATCGTCTGAATCGTCAGGATAAATATAAGGTTACAATCAACAATGAAATGTTGACGAATGCCTTTACCTCTTGGAACACTTTGGAAGGTACAATTGCCGCCATTGTCGACAGCCTGTATAATGGCAATACCATTGACGAATTTAAGTACACGAAGCAGCTCATTGATGATGCTCTTGCAGGAGCTAAACTCAATACTGTAACTGTTACGGCCCCCACTAACAAGGATACTGCGGCGGCCTTCCAGCAGACTGTACAGAACCTGTCCCTCCAATTTCAGTTTCCTTCTACCACATATAACAACTATGTGAAGATGGGCGGCACCGGTGCTCGCACGACTTGGTCCTCTGTTGATGACCAGATCATCATTATCAATGCAGAAGCTGCTTCTACTGTTGGTGTTCAGTTCTTGGCCGCTGCGTTTAATCTGTCTTACGCAGAGTACGCTACGAAGCAGATTATTGTGGATAGTTTCGCTACTGCTTCTAAGTGCGTGGCTATTCTGGCTGATGTGAACGCTTTCCAGATTAGAGAAAAGCTGCGCCGTATGACCAATTTCTATAATGCTGGTAATATGGCATGGCAGTATTATTTCCACTGTTGGGATACGTTCTCCCTGTCTCCGTTCCATAATGCGGTCGCTCTGGTTACTAAGTAAATTAAATATGGGAGGGGGTCTTTATAGGCCCTCTCCCTGGAGGTAAAAATATGCCTATTCTTTCCCCAACAACTAGAATATACCTATGTGAGAATGCAGGTATTACAAAAGATCATAAAGCATATTTTAGCTCCAATTCTGCAATGATCTCTTATCTGCAAGGCAAAGTAGCGCATTCGTTTACAAACTGTACTTATCAGAGAGCTGATGAGCGAGAGTACACGCAGTTAAACATTGATTACTATGATGCCTTAAAATGTGATGTAATGTTTTGGCAAAATCCGAACAACAGCACAAAATATCTGGTTGCACTTATTACCGGCTTTGAATACTTGAATGAAGGAACAACTAGAATTTATTTTGAAATTGACCCTTATTCAAGTTTTTGCGGGGAAATTGAATGGCAACCATGTTATGTAGAAAGGGAGCACGTTACAGGCGATTGGGTTGATGGCCAACCGAACTGGAATAATTGTGGTATTTCTGAACCAATTTCAGGCGCTCCTGTTGTAGTAGAAAACGAATTGACATATCCTCTTGTGCCTACAAGATATGTTATCTTGACTCCGTATAATGAGGACGGACAAATATCCATTCACGGCAATACTTTAGGCGGCATCTATTCAGGAATGAATATGATTGTTAAAAATACTGCCGAAGAGGTTGACGATTACCTGAATACTGTTGCGGTTCATATTGCCACAACATTGGATAACATTGGTCCTATTCTTTCTGTTCCGGCTTTCTTCCTGAATGATAAAGAGTGGGAAATGGGCACGTTGCAGTCTCCATGGATAACGCTTAATGGACATTTCAATAATGCAAAGGTGTACACTTCTCAATATACGATGTTAAGAGTAGAAGGAGCCGCCGGGAGACAAAAAGAATTCCTTCCTGAACTGATGGGACAGAACGGCCTCGCTACTCCACTCACTCAGTTATTCGCTAAGGGTGGGTTAATTGGAGGTATTGGTGGTTTCGCTGTTTATCTAAAGAACTATAAGGGTATTGAAACAAGCCTTGAAGATGCTTATTTAATTACCGATATGCCGTCAGGCGTTTGGGTTGGTAATAATCTTTTGGATAACTGGCAGAACGCCATTATGAAAACAATTAGCGGAGGATTAAAGGGAGCCGCAGCCGGAAGCGTGGCAGGCCCAGGAGGAACAGCATTGGGAGCACTAGGAGGAGCAGCTTTATCTCTCGTAGGTATGGCAGATCAAATGGTTGCATCCGGTGGTCAGGTAAATACAACAGCTAATGCCGCAGTTGCTTTTGGAGCTTACAGAGTGTGCACACGATGGTATATTAGCCCCACTCAAATCATGGAAGCAGTTGACGATTTCTTTGATCGTTTCGGCTATGCCGTGGGTCTTCTTAAAATTCCAAATGTAAACACTCGTCCTATTTGGAATTATGTGAAAACAAGTGAAGCTCACATTGGTGGAGACATTCCAGAGCATTATAGAGAGCAAATTTGTGATATGCTGAATAATGGCGTCACATTCTGGAATGTAAATAGACGTTCAATCGGTGATTTCTCTAACCCCTCCGCTAATCAGATTGAGAACTATACTTATGATGATTTCTTAGAAGACCCGCCCTTCCAGGAGTATGACCCGCCTGAGCCAGACCCGGAACAGCCGGACCCACCTGCCGCTGATGATTTTAGTGTTCTTCCAGACGAAGTTGTGGAATATTCTTTAGCTGCTGATGGAGATACTTATTTAAGTAAGAATTTCAAAGTCAGAGAGTTCAGATGCCACGATGGTAGTGATAAAATTCTTGTGAGTAAAAGACTTGTTGAGCTGTTACAAATCATTCGTGACCATTATGGAGTACAAGTCATTATTAACAGCGGATATAGAACCGCTTCCCATAATGCCGCTGTTGGTGGAGCCGCTAAGAGTCAGCATCTTTATGGCCGTGCCGCTGATATTGTAGTAAGTGGACAGACTCCGCTTAACGTTTATAATTGGATAGCCAATAACGTTATGCCTTCTGGAAAGGGAGGTATGGGGTGTTACAGATCACAGGGTTTTGTCCACGTTGATGTTCGTCCCTCTGGTTACTGGAGAGACAACAATGTGTAAGGAGGATTATTATGCAGAATGAAGCTAGGATTTATAGTAAATCTCTTGAAGGTGATAAACAGCTGACTTCCTCGTTTAAAGTAAAAGAGTTTGCCTGTAACGATGGCAGCGACGTTATTCTGATTCACCCTGATCTTCCCGCCGTATTGCAGAATATTCGCAATCAGTTCGGAAAGCCCATTATCATTAACAGTGGTTACAGGACTCCCGAATATAACAAGAAGGTTGGAGGTGCTACTCGCTCTCAACATTGTTATGGTACTGCCGCTGATATTGTGGTTGACGGCATTTCTCCCGCTTCTGTTGCCATTGCCGCTGAAAAGGCATTGAAAGAAACTGGACATTCTGGTGGGATTGGACTCTATAAGAGTTTTGTTCACGTTGATGTCAGATCAAAGAGGTATAGATGGGACCAGAGAAGCGGTAAAGAAGTGGCGGTGAGCGGGTTTTGAAAACTGTCACTAAATTCGTTGTTTTCTGTATTGCGTTCCTTGTGCTTTATACAATAGCATCCCTTATTATCTTCTACAAAACAGGGTATGAAGCATCCACTCTTACAAATATGGTGTTTACCGTTTTTGGAGTTGAACTTGTATCTTGTATGGTGAAGGCCATTATCAATGGCAGAGGTAAAGGAAATGGAAGCTCTACTTGAAACAGCTAAAAATATTTCTCTAATCGCTGGAGCGGTTGCAGTTGTTTGGAAGGTATTTACCTTTACTTCCAATATCGGTAAAAAGATTGACACTAACTCTGACGAAATCAGAGATATAAAAGAAAAGTTAAATAGAGATTATAACAAGATAGATAAGTTAAATCAAGCAAATAAGCATATTTGTCTGTTCCTGGTTGATATATCAGATCACATGATAAATGGAAATCATATAGAAAAACTGAAAGAGACAAGGAAGAATGTTATCACTTTCTTATCTGAGGGGGTTGAATAATGTTTCCTCTTATGGATGCCTTCCCCATTCTTTCACTACCTGATTTTAGAGTTAACACTAGCGGATTAACTAAACGGCAAACAAAGATGCTTAATACCATTCAATTTGCCGAAGTATTTTCCAGACTAATGAATGTTATGCTTTCTAGGTTTAAATGGAATGGGCTTCCGGCGTCGTGCAATGAAAGGGCATTAGAAATTACTCTAGCATTCTACGGTTACGCATTGTTCTTTAATGACGAGAATATCGGCTTTGCTCATACTCCTTGTACATTATCAGGCCCATTTAATATCTACTATGAGAGTGTTAATAGGCGGGCATACAGTTACAACTATGAGAAGAACTACACGATTGATGATAGTGTGCTCATTAGGGGTAATTTAACAATGACTCCTGACTATCTCATTCTAATGAATTACGCTCCAAAGATTGCAGACGCCATTAGAGCTATTGACGTTCATACGCAGACTTTAAAAAAGCCTTATATGGTTTCCTGTGAAGAGCGTCAAAAGAACTCTGTTATTAGAGCTTTAAATGATATTGCAGACAATGAAGTAACTGTTCTGGCCGTTCCAAATTCAGGAATCAATACTTTGAGTGTTCTCACAACTGGAGTGCAGAGTTACCTTGGAGATATGTGGGCGAACGTCAAGAACATGTTCAATCAGGTGTACTCCGCTTTAGGCGTAGCAAATGAGTTTACTTCCAAAAAGGAAAGACTCGTTGTGAGTGAGAGTCAGGGAGAACAAACCCCTATTAGACACTCCCTAGAAAGCGAGCTTGAATGCAGGCGTAAAGCGTGCGAAGAGATTAACAAGATGTTCGGCCTTAATGTTTCTGTTGAAGCAAATCAGCTTGAGCAGTTTAAGGAAGAACAGATTGAAGACCTATTAGCAAAGATGGGACAGCAGGTGGAAGGAGGGAATGAAAGTGTTTCCATGGAATCCGATTAACCCTCGTAACTATGAGCTAGGTCAGCTTGTATCCACTGGCTATCAAATCTTTGACGATACATGGAGCACCTATATTCCCGAGCACAAAAGCGAGTTGTGCGCTAAGATTGTACGGCATTATTTCTTTTACGAAATTGGGCAGGATACTCCGGATAAGTTCAAGCTATATCTAAACGAAACACTTGAACGTATCATGCCATTTTACAATCAGTTGTACAAAAGTGAGCTGATTAAGTTTGACCCCATTATGAATCATTTATTGGAGACGAATGGAAGGTCTATTGAAAATGTGCTGAGAAAAGCACAGAAGGGAGACAGCGAAGTAATTAGCGCATTAGAGAACTTCGCTAAATCCTCTAAAGGTATCACCAACTCCACACAGGGGACAAAGCAAGGTATCACAGAACAAGAGAACTACAAACGAGATTACACAGAAAACAAAGAGAGAACAGAGAACGAAACAACCGGAGTAAATAGGAAATTGGATGGCACAGTCACAAGAGACGGTACAACTGATACCACAACTAATGAGACGGTTGCCGAAAATCAGAACGGAGACAAGCGGTTTGCAGACACGCCGCAAACTACCGTTGGGGATAATCCAAATAACGCCTATATGACGAACTTCACAAAGGAGAGTCAAACCAGAGATACCACAACGAATGCAACATCTAACAGTACAATCCACCAAGCAGACGAAACAGACGAGACGGAAACAACTGATACTGACCGTAAATTAAATGGAACAGAAGATACGGTTGGAAATATCACTGATGAACGAACCAAAACTTCACAGCTCAATAGAGATGTTGATACAAAAGCTACTAATGATGGCTTTGAGAACGGTTCTAGTAGCCAGGATACAAGCAAGGCAAAACAGACTCTTGAAGACGAGTCTCAGACAACTGATGAAGGAAAGCATGAAATCATTTCCGGATTTATGAATATGACTCCATCTCAGCTTTTGCAAGGTTTCCGTGAAACATTCCTGAACATTGACGAACAAATCATTAAGGAGCTTCAATACAATTTCATGGAGGTATTTTAATATGTTTACTGTTGACGAAATTATCCACCTGTGGGAAGAGGACAAGATTACTACCGAAGAGGCGAACAGACACCTTGCAGAAATTGGCTCTCGTGTTCGTCTCGATGATACTAAGGAAAGCGGCTGGACCGAAGAGGAAATGAAGGAAGGTTTCATTCCTGGCAAGCCCAGTGAGCCTGTTCAGAGAGAGCTGGATAGAAGCCGCCGTATGGATATGGCTGGTAAGACCGCTATCCAGAAGGTCAACGGCAAAATCTACAAGGTGTGGTACAACGAGGATGGCTATTTCCAGAAGGCTGTCCGTGCGAAGAAGTGAGGTAATACACTATGAGTAATTGCAATCACTACAAATGGGATGGCCATGGACATCCTCTTACTGATGGTTATTGCTATCCGGAGGGCTGTCGCCCTCCGGAGGGGCACAGACATCCGCCCTGTGAGCCTGAGTTCTGTGCTATTCCTGTTCCCCCTCCCATTATGCCTGTTGTTCCACCTCCTGTTCCCGGCTTCAATCCGCAGGCTCAGATGGGGGCAGTTATCGAAAAGACCAATGAGTGTATTCACAGGTGGAATTACATTCAGGCTAATTGCTTCAAGGCTCTAAATGATTGCGTTGGAGCCGCTAAGACTAGCCCGGTTTACTATGATGATAGCGAAGTACATCTTGAGCAGGGTTACTCTAGTGACGATAGCGCCGTTTATCATATCGTCAGAGTGCAGAAGTATGACAAGGCCGGTTGCCCCATTCGTGTGAAACTGGGTCTTGCGTATGACAACAGTACAAACTCTAACGTTCGGCAGAGTATGCACGATTACAGTTTTGTCAAGAGTGCGAACGTCATTATGACAGCTGTCAATCCAGCTCAGGAGGGATGGAATGGGCCGGCTATGTGGCGCGGCATGGCGATTGCCGGAACGCCTAACACTGAGGGTTATATCGCTGGCTTCAATGCACTGGGCACTTTGAAGGTTTACAAGGGCAATGTCGAAACCACTAATCTGTGTCAGGATAAGATCGTGGATATGATCGGCGCTGTTACGCCCATTATTCTGGATAGCGAAATCACTGAACAGGCGAAGGCGCTGACCACTAAGAAAGCTATTACTGCTATCGGCTACAATAGCGGTTGCGGGCAGACTATCCTTTTCAATGTTGGCATTACTGAAAATCCTGGTATGCAAGGAATTACTGTTGCCACTATCCTTAAAGAGATGGGATGCAATACGGCTGTTATTACTGCAATGCAGGATGCGACCGACGAGCCGTCTATTGGCATGGAGTATTTGGGCCGCTGGACTGACGCTCCCGCTAAGTACAACGAACCACAGAATGTAGCATTCTGGTATGTAAGCAAGCGTCCTGAATGCGGTTTTAAGAATGACTTTGAAACAGAGATTGCTAATCTGGTTCAGTGCACTGGATACTGTACAAACGGTATTACTGAGCTGAGAGACAAGGTGGAGAATGCGCAGGAGACGGCTGACAAAGCCCTCTCCCTCGCGCAGGATAACGCTAATAAGATCGCAACTATTCAGGGCCAGATCACTGAAATTTATTCTAAGATTGATGCTCTGAACACTCGTCTCACTAAAGTTGAAGGCGATATTACCACGATTAAAGGACAGATCGACACAATCAATCAGCAGATTACCACTATTAATCAGGCTATCTCTAGTATTAGAGAAGAAATCAGCAACATTACTGAGCAGATTGCGGGTATTACTAGCTCCATTACTAATCTTACTAATAGGGTTCAGACGGTTGAAGGTAAGGTAACAACCATTGAAGGAAATATCACTGATATTCAGGGAGACATCACTAATATTGAGGGTGATATTACCAATATCAACAACGCTCTGGATGACATTAAAGGGGGAACAACTGAACTTCCTTACGTTAAGAAGGCCGGAGATACTATGAGCGGCGCTCTTAATATGGGTAGTAATAAGGTTAGTTCTGTAGCAACGCCTACTGATGACGCAGATGCTGCCACTAAAAAGTACGTTGATGATAAGGTAAGCGGAGCAGAATACAAATTGCCTATCGCTGGACCTACTAAACTGGGCGGCGTGAAAGTAGGTAGTGGTCTTAATATCACGGCTGACGGTACACTGAGCGCAACCGGAGGTGGCGGAGGGGTTGGAGATTATCTACCTCTGGCTGGTGGTACAATGTCTGGTGACATTGTTATGAGTGATGGTACTAGCATTAACTTCGACCAGAGCGGAAGTATCTATAATGATAATGATAGCGTTGTGGTAAAAAGCAATGGCCCTGTTGTCGAAATGGGTACTCAGGTAAAGGTCCAAACAGAAGGCGGTGACCCTGTTCAGATCAAGAATGTGGCGAATGCTACTGAAAATGGGGATGCTGTTAACAAGGGCCAGATGGATGGAGAACTTGACCCCATTAAGACCGATATTAACAAAGTCAAAACTGATATTACTAATATCAAGAATGGCACGGACGCTCTTCCTTATGTTAAGAAGAGCGGGGATACGATGACGGGGCCGCTAGTCATTAACGCCGGAGATGGCGTATGTATTTCCACACCTTTTACTAACGGTTCAGGTACTATTTCTAAAAAGGATAGCACAAAGAGCCTTTACATGGATAATGGTAAGGCGATTATAGGTGTTCTTGGGGAAAACGTCAATTTGCAGCCTAACGGAAGTGTCATTGTTAACGAAAAACAGATCAAAAGAGTAGCTAACCCAACAGACGCGCAAGATGCCGCCACAAAGGCTTATGTGGATAATAAGGTTGGAAAAGGTTCTTCTGTTAACGGATTGATGGGTTCTTGGGTTAAATCAGCAGTGGCAGAAATTAATCCCTCTTCTCCCGAAGGAAATAATAGTTTCGATATTGTAGGATTTGACGGTGCTCCTTCAAATGTTATAATCGAAATTACATTCAGTAATGTATCAAGTTCTAGCGGCTCTCCTAATTTCACGATTGGAACTGGCGATGGTACTATTATGAATGGAACAGTTAGGCTTTTTGCAGTTGCTAGTGGGGCATTTTATGATACAATTCCCATCAAGTACATTATTGAGAATAGTGAACGTGTTGGAGAGCTTTGTTCTTACGACCAATCTACCCATAAAATTACGTTCAGACTTAAGTGGTATAATGCTACATTCCGTGCAAAAATCTATGTTTATGGGAGGTAACAATGAAAATTGTCAAAATCGAGGAAATGGTAATTGACCTCGTAGAAAGCGACCATGAACATCCATGGCAATGCGAATTTGACATTGCAGGATTAAATGCTGATTATTTCATCCTTACTATGGATAGCGAATATGGCTATGGTTTTACGCAAATGTTTAACCCTGCCAATGTCGGAACTCCTGGAGTTTACCTCCAAAGTGGCAATATTCCAACCGATGTTAAAGTATATGCTGATACCACTAGCCTAAGAATTGAATGTGGAGATAGATTTTTTAAACACGCTACAATGACTGCATTCGATAGTCATGATGGACGCAACTCTAACGAGATGCAGGAAGTTGTGGTCGACATCGCTCATATAAACCAGATTGCACTTCTGGTCAATGATGCAATCCAAATGGCTACTGGTACGCCTAGTGTTAAAGGGCCTGAGGTGACGCTGGCTGTAAGTGCTCCTATTAGCGGAGAGAGTATTAGGGCGTATTATATGGACGTTGACGGAGTGAGATACTACTGCGATTTAAACCTTGTTGGTAAAATTGCAGAGAGTGAAATTACTCTGGATAGGTTTCAGAAGCTGTATAAATATTATATTTAAACGGCAA
>ERZ840096.2134-NODE-2134-length-17271-cov-2.834747_pt1 | contig 17271 bp, 19 predicted proteins | sample MGYA00519878_ERZ840096 | MGnify/ENA primary metagenome ERZ840096 (study PRJEB31850, sample SAMEA3708865) | human gut metagenome | biome: human gut; feature: human-associated habitat; material: faeces | place: China | collected 2014 ...
CGTGTGCTGTATTATCTCACCGGCGACTTCCCGGCAGAAGAACTGCTGGATTCGCTTTCACTTGATGGCAGACCGGAGGCCGCAAAAAACAGATAGCCGGACTTTTTCTCTCTTTGCAACCGCCAAATATGTGGAATGGCTTTTTTTGTATCTATTCGTATGTTTTTGCGGATTCGGACTTGCAGTGCGGGGATTTTCATTATATAATTATATAACAAAAGAAAACGGCAAACGGCGGAGCCGGTCCGGCTTCGTACTCTCCGGGAGAACGTCATGGCAAATCATGAGGCATTTTCGCTGACCCCTTTCCCTGTGGAAATTCTGTATATGCGTTATGACGTGATCCAGGAGTGGAACCTCATCGACCTGCAGATGCCGTATTGGCGGCTGTACCGGCCGGTGAACGCCTGCGGATACATCCATTTCAAGGACCGGACCATCCACCTGATGCCGGGGAAAATTTATCTGATCGCCCCGAACACCGTTTTCACCACCAGCACCCGCGGCGGGCTGATTGAGAAATTCTATCTGCACTTCACCATCGGCGGGCTGTACGCCGACTGTTCCGATTTCGTCGCCGAACTTGCCGGTTCGCCGCCGCTGCACGGCGTGATCGACCGACTCAGCGAACTGCTGCAGGCGCGGCAGGGGGGCGATGCGCTCAAACTGCTCGGATGCGCCGCGGTCAATCTGGTCATCGAACAGCTTCCGCAGGAGTATCTGCTCGACCTGCGCAATATCGAGTCCCAGATGCTCGCGATCTGGCAGATGATCAAGCGCGACCCGACCCTGAATTACAGCAATCGCAAGCTCGCGGCGATGGCGCATATGAGCCTCGGCCCCTTCATCAAGAAGTTTTACAGCAGTTTTGCGATTACTCCGCAGCACTTTATTCTGGAGAAAAAACTGGAACTCGCCGCTTTGTATCTGCTTCAGAGCGACGAGTCGATCTCCGCGATCGCGGAGAAGTGCGGTTTCTGCAACCGTTACTACTTCACCCGCATCTTCACGAAATACCGCAAGATTTCTCCGGCGGCATTCCGCAAGCACGAGCGCCATTGACGGGAAGTGCTGATAAAACTTCGGGAGCCAACCGGCGGCTTCTGTCACCACCGGGATGTTCCGTCAGTTGGTCACTTTGACGCCGCGGCCGAAACCGGCCATGCGGATCGCGGCTTTCAGCTCTCGTTCAGTCGTCTTGCCGTCGCTGCCGCGGAACGGCACTTTCACCTTGTTGAACGCTTCCTGAATGCTGAGACTGGCCGCATGTCCGTCAAGGAAGGTGATGTTGCCGGTGCTGCCGTGAAAGGTGGCGAAAGCGCCCGCTCCGCCGGGATTGTCCCAGCCGTCGATGCAGCTGTCCGCTTTGAAGTTGGATTGATTGGCGGCTTCCGCGAGCATCACGTCGGCGGACGGGCTCCGGTAGCTCCAGACCGGAATCGTCCTGGTCGCTTCCACGGAGAAAGGCAAGGCGTAGCTGTGGCGCTGGTCGGTGTTCGGCTGGCCGTAGACCGCGAGGAAAGAGGGACACATCGCCAGCTTGCGGGCGGCGTCCCCCGCATTGCCGGTGAAGCCGGGATAACCGGCATTGTTCAGGCGTTGCACCCAGCAGTCCTGATATCCCAGCCACGCATAGGGAGCCAGCAGCAGGCCGTTGTGTTCATTGGTGTATCCGATCAGCGTCATGCTCATTTGTTTTTGTTTGTTCAGGCAGGCGATGTTACGACCGCGCTCGCGGGCATTGTTCAGGGCAGGCAGCAGCATCGCGGCGAGAATCGCGATGATCGCTATAGTAATGATGATGCAATAAACAAATTTTATATCATATCTTCTTTATCATCAACACATATCCTCTGTTTATATTTATGCCGAGTTGCAATCTTGCCAGACTGATCTTTTTTCATGATTTGAGCTCAGTTTGCCTCCCTTATTCATTGATACGTCACAAAAATTGCAGAAAATTGCAGAAGTTATCCAGACTTCATATTTTATATTGTAACTTACTATAATCAAATGATTTAATATTATTTTTCTGTCCAAAGTTAAATATCTTCCAATAATGATCAGGTTTGAAGAGAAATTTGGTCTGTCTTTTTCGTCCCATGGGAATTATGGTGACGAAAAAGACGATGATTTCTCAACTCAACTTCGGTTAAGGAGGATAGTCAATATGGCAGTATCCAGAAAACGTTCCAACGGCAGTGGTTCCATTTACAAACGAGGAGATAATTTCTATCTGCAATATACGCAGAAGGACGGAAAAAGAAAAAACATTACCCTGAAAAATTCTCAGGGCAATCACATCCGGGAACGCCGTGAAGCAGAAGAAGCCGCCAGGAAATTTCTTCAGGAACAGCAGCAGTTGAAAGAAATAGAAACCCGTGAAGAGTATCTGGCGGAACTGAAAGTTGTCCGAAAGTTGAAAGCCCGGCTTCTGATTACACTGGATAATGCCTTTGATTTGGCTCAGGCCAAGCCGCATTCCCGTGAAACCAGCAACAGAGTTCTTGCGGTTTCCCGCGGTTACTGGTTCGATTTTGTGGATTTTGTGAAAAGCAATTATCAGTTGCGTACCCTGGATGAAGTGGAACGGATGCACGCCGATGCCTATATCGCCTATATACGCAAATACGGTCGGTGGAACAAAACCATCTCCTATGATCCCAATACTTGTCCGAAACGCAAAGTTTTCAAAGACTATGAACGAGGCGGTCTCTTGAGCCACACAACGCTGAACCGCTATCATTCGGTCTGCAAAAGCGTGTTTTCATTCCTGTTGCCGGACCTCGGCGACGAAGAAAATCCCTTTGCTCATATTCCGCCTTTGAAGCTCGAACCCGTCAAGCGGAAAATCTTTACCGAGGAAGAGTTGGAAATTATTTTCAAAAATCCCCCCAAACTTTTAGCCGGTCCACTTTTTGTTGGACGTTATACCGGTCTGCGGTTAGGAGATGTATTGGCATTGAAATGGGAGTATTTTGAAGGCATTACCGGATATCGCGGGGCAATTGCTCCGGATTTCACAGGACGCGAGATTTCTCTTATCGCTCAAAAGACCAAAACACAAGTCCATATTCCTGTTTTTCCGGAATTGAATAAAGTTTTGCAAAAGCAATGGAAACAGACTCGGCGTGGTGAATATGTCTTTCCGGAAATGGCGGAGCTGCATCTGCAAAAAAGGTATACCAAGATCAACAATATGATCCAGAATTATCTGATTTCCTGTGGAATCACAACCCGGATTGAGGTTGAAGGACGAGCCAGAAAACAGACAGTAAAAGGTTTCCATTCTTTTCGCCATACCTTCTCGTATGAAGCGGAACAAAAAGGTGTCCCGGCTTCGACGATTAAACGCTGGCTCGGCCATAAACGGCTCGCGCAGACCCAGCACTATCAGGATCATGCCAACAAGCAGGCCAGTATGGAAGGTTTAAAGCTGATTATGCAGAATTCAATCCCAGTTACCAGTGGACCGATTTCCGGTTATTCCCTGCGAAAAGAACGCCTGCTTCACCTGATTCAGAATGCTTCGGAAACAACTTTGGCGATTCTGGAAACTTTGATCGACAATTTGCCGGATAACCTGCCGGATGCAAACCAAACTCAAGAATCATCGGCAGGCCATCTGGCCAATGGGATGAACATTTCAAAAAATGTGTCGTAAAAGCTGAACACTTGCCGGTGGTGTTCAGGTTTGCCGGGCAAATTTTCTTTTTTTCGGTCGTATCATGCAGTATAATTACTTTAGTTTCAAACCCTCAATCAATGAAAGGAGGCCGATATGATACAACCGAAAACCCTTGACACCCTGATCCAGCTTGCAACTCCGTTGGTCGCCTGCGGCGCCTTGGAGCAGAGCGAACTCGACGAACTGAAAGTCGCAGTCCGGCAAAGCAAAGAAGACGAGGGACCGAAATTCCCACGGCTGGTCCGGATTCAGGAGGCAGCCGATTATCTGGGAGTGAGCAAGAAAGCTATCCACGACTATATCAAAGATGGGAAGCTGAAGCGCATCAAATTCGGCCATCGTTCAGCGCGAATCACAGCTGACAGCATTGCCCAATTTTTACAGGATTCCCAGAAGTAATTTCCTTTGCCCCAAAGCATCGGTGGAGTTGACATTCCACCGATGTTTGTTTTATCCATAAAAAGCTTTCCGATTTTGAAATCAGGAATAAAACGTGTATGTTATAAATAATTGGCAGGAAAATATGACGGCAGAGAAATCCAATCAATATTATGCGAAATTGCAGGATATCTATGAGCAGGCGCCCGTGCTGATAGATATCCATTCTCTGTTGGTCACTCCTTCCGGCATTTCAAATGATTCCCCACGCAGACTTCTTGCAGCATGGAGACAAAATTTAATCTCTTTTCTGCTTTTGGAAATTATCCGCAAGTATCCGGTATTGAATATGGATATGTTGAGCTGCAAAGAGAATGAATATCTTCAAAAAGTCAGCAGCTTTATTGAATCATATATTGACTCAAAATCTCTTTTCTTCAATCCGCATGGTTCAGTGGATGACCCTCGCGTCAATGAGAAGCTGAAAGAATTTCCCGATCCTGCTCCAACCGGAGACGAAGAGCTTATCACGATCTATCAGTTCATTCCCCGGATTGCAGCGGCGATATCTTTACCTGAAACAGCCCAATGGCGTTTTTTATATCAGTTATCAGTGGAATGGCAGCAACAACTGGTTCTTGGAAAATTTTTACTGCTTCCCCGACAGGCTACCCGGGAATTGTTGGAAACTTTTATGAAAGGCTACCAGAACAAAAGGCAAAGACATCATTGGAATGCAATTCGCTGGGGTGCAGAATACAACAGATATTATCAATCCTATTTGGCTCTAGGCTATACGGATATGGCGGCGCGCGGGAAAGCCAGGCGGCAGTTTGTAACCAATCATCCCTATCCGAAAACAGCAGTGGAACTGCTGGAGGATCAGGAATATCCCGGAACCACGGCGGCTGCCATGCGGCGTTATTATTCAGCATTTCTCGCCGCGAAATCATCCTCAGACGTTACAGAGGAATCAATACGGAAATGAACAGCAAAGGCAATGTCCCGTCCGCCGCCAAACCGGTCAAAGACCTGGGTGGCTTAATGCGTTGGCGTAAATACGTCAAGTGCCATTATTCTCAAAAGCATTACGTGTTTTTCATACTTGCTTTGGACACCGGTATCGCTCCGGGCAAGCTTCTCAAACTGACCTGGGAACAAATTGAAAATCAAACGATATTTGACCCGGTTTCAGGAGAACAATTGGAAATGACTCTGCTTCGGCTTTCGGAATTGACGAAAGCCGGCAACAAAATGTTAATCAGAATTTCCGACGATGATGCCCGAGAAATCAAGCAACTCCGTGCAGCAACGGCAAATGATGTCTACCTGTTCCAAACTGAAACTCGCAGATTGTCAGGGGTAGCTCAGCCTTGGTCGCAGGGCTATGTAACAGCTTTCCTCAAAGAATCTGCGGCTTCAAGCGGATTGCAGGAAAAAGTCGGTTTTCTGACTCTCCAGAAAACCTGGGGATACCAGTTGGCTGTCCGTGGCAACTATGCACTCAGCGAAATTCAGCGAATACTCGGCCAGCGGTCTTTGGCCGCAACGCGAAGTTACCTGAATATAACCGATGAAGATGTTCAGTAACAATAATGTAGCTTGAGCAGCAGATTTACTCCTTATTGAAAATATGATATTCTAATAAGAACCATTTTGCATAATTCCATCAAATCCACCTTGAAATATGCGTCATAGCGATATATCTTTGTATTGACAATATAATAACAAGGAAGGACGGACAATGATCAAAAATCTGACCAGGCACGGTAACAGCGCGGCGCTTGTGATTGAAAAGCCGATTCTTGATTTGCTCGGGGCAACCATCGACACGGCATTTGAGGTCGTAACCGATGGTCAGGCGCTCGTTCTCACACCCGTGAAAGACGCGGTTCGGGCCGGTAAGTTTCACAAATCCATGGATAAGATCGGCAAACGCTATAAGAAGTCTTTCGAGGAGCTTGCGAAGTGAAATCCGAGCCGGTTTTTCTCACATTCGCCGAAATCATTGAGATCCATAATTACCAGATTGAGAACTTCGGAGGTGCTTCCGGAGTGCGTGATATGGAACTTTTGAAATCCGCGATCGGTATGCCGTCTGCAACGTTCGGCGGAACGTTCCTGCATCCGACCATTTACGAGATGGCGGCGGCCTATCTCTTTCATCTTGTGGAAAATCATCCGTTTGTCGACGGCAACAAACGGGTCGGTGCCATGGCCGCACTGGTCTTTCTTGATATGAATGGAATCGACTTCGAGGCATCCGACGAAGAATTTACCGCGATGGTTCTGCGTGTCGCCAGTGGAAAGATGTTGAAAGCGGAGATTACGCTTTTTCTCAAAAAACACAGCTCCGAACAGAAGTGACGTATCTCCTGGGCCGCTTGAATTACCAATACCAAGCCTGCCGGTCAATTTCTAATTTTTCTCCACCGGGACTTTTTTTCCGCCTGCGTTTTTGAAGAGGTAGTGGGCGATGGCGGCGGCGAACCATGTCAGCAGGTATCCGATGGCGCCTTGCCCGGTGTAGATGGCATTCTGAATCAGGATGGCCAGCGCGAAGGAGAAGGCCAGATAAAACCATGTGAGGGTGAGCAGCGGAATCTGATTGATCCGTTTCTGACGTAGCCTGCGGAATCCGTGATACTTGGCGATGATGATTTCGCCGAGGATGCGTAGAATCTCCAGTCCGAGGTCAAAGGCGAAAGCGGCTGTCCACAGGCACACGGTGGCGATGCTTACGACTCCAAGTTCGGGGATGAAGAGCAGAAACCGGTCCCGTTCGGCAAAGATCATCCATAATCCGCTCAGAACAATCAGTGATGATATAACAAAAAGGCCGAGAATCACATAATCGCATCCATAAAGCCGGCGGCTTTCCCCGGCATTTTTCAATCCGAGCTGCGGAATCGGCGGACAACGGCGTTCAAACCTTGCTCCGCATACTTTCCGACACTTCTGATCAAAGGTTCCGATCAGGAACACTTCGCCGTTGTTTAAAATCCTGCCTCCCTGCCAGAACACGTAACCGACACGGCACTGGCCGCGGGGGCCTCCCGCCTGAAGGGTGGTGAAAGTGACGATATCGACCATGTAATCTTTCTGCTCAGACCAGCCTTCGGAATAACTGCCGGATTGGCTGTATTCGCCTTTGGCGCCTCCCGATTTGCTGTTTCCGAGATTCAGACTGCGCCGCTTGACAATCTCCTGACCGATGCTTTTCGCAGCCCATTCGTTTGTTTCAAAATCTCCATTTTTACAGAAGAATTTCGTTCCGAGATTTCCCAGCAGAGAGTTGGCTTTCTCCTTTCCGTAACCGTCCTGAAAATTGCTGAGGTTCTGCGTGGCGTAGACGGTCAATGTCCGCGAGGAACGCGCTGTGGTCTGAAATATCTGGTCGTTGTCGAGGGAGAAATACTGGGCTTCATCCGCCCACAAAAACACGGGACGGGCTTCGTCGCGCGTGATGTCCTCCCGTCGTTCAATCATCCGCTCGAAGCAGAGTTTGATGATTGCGGCGGTAATCTGCCCCACCAGGCCGAAACGCTTTACATCCTGATCGACGATCAGGATTCTGCCTTCGCGGTAAAGGCTTTCGAGTGAAAACGATGAATCGGGAGCTCCGAAACATCGAAGAAATTCTCCGCGCAGCATGGAGTCCGCAAGAACCGTGAAAGAACTGACGGTATTGCTCCGCGTCCGCTCGTCGAGCTGCGGAAATTCTATGATGAAATAGTTGAAGCCGAGTTCGTAATCGGGGCCGGAATGTTTTCCATGGTAGATGATTTTCAGGATCAGCGAACAGGCGAACTGATGCGCGACGATCAGCGGCTGTTCAATCTGCGTATTTTGCCTCTGCTTTTTGTATCCGGTTTCAAATAGTCCCAGTGCTTCATCGAATCCGGCCTGATTCTGCTGCCGGCAATACCACTTATTTTTGTTGACGGCGCAGAAGCCTTTGAACTCCTCAAAATAATCTTTCAGGGTTTCCGCGACAGCCTTGTCCCGAACGGCGGTATCGATGACGGCTTTGATGTTGGGCAGCGTGACCGCTTCACCGGCCATGACCAGAAAAGAGATGGTGTTGCGCAGAAACTGCTTGATGGCGTTCTGCCAATACTCATCGTTTGTACTGCCGCTGCGCCTGTCCTTCCCGATTTTCGTGATTTCGAGAAAAAGATTGACTACGTTCTCGATCTGCCCGCCGCCGGTTTCAGCCGGGCGTTCGAGTTCATAGTTCAGAAAAGCAAAAGTGTTTTCACTCAGCTTGAGCAGATCGGAAGTGCGGCCGGTCTCCCGGGCATAACTTTCCCAGGTTTCGCACTCGTCCGGCTTGGCGCAAAAGACGATTCCGCCGAATCCCAGCTGCAGATACCGCAGAGCAATGCTGCGGAGCGGGCCGGAAGATTTTCCGCTGCCGGTCGCTCCGAAACAGATCACGCCGGTGCAGGCGTCCCTGACACTCCAGACGTTTCCGGCGAGATTCAGAATTTCCTGATCGAGTATCGACATTCACACCCACAGCCAGTAGATCGTAAACACGCCCAGCCCGGCCAGCACGGAAAGCAGTGTCAACGCGCAGACCGCGATAAGACGGTTCAGGAACCGTTCCCGGTGCAGAGCGACCAGCCGCCGGAACTGGGAACGGCTGATCTGCTCCTGACGGCAGACCAGAGCTGTCAGTGCCTCGCAGTTCTTGTCGAGAGCCTGCGTCATCTGCCTGATCAGGAGTTCATTCCGCTGGCAGTTTTCCAGATGGATGCGTTCCTGCAGATGATGGAGAACCTCCAGCTCAAAGACGATGGCATAGACGATATCGTCCTCGTTGCCGCACTTTTCATACAGTGAAAACAGATCAAGCGCTCTGGCGCGCGAAGTACCGGCTCCCGCCAGAGTGCGGATGGCGAGATTCCGCAGTGTTTCTTTTTCCTTTTTCATATACAAGCCTCCAATGGTTCCCGCGCCGGGAAATCCGGCGCGGGATTGCGGTTCACCGGCTCATGCCGGACATCTCCGGTGCTTTAGTCATTGAAGGGGCGGCCGGAGTTCCGGCATTCATCGCGCGGGAGTTTTCCAGATGCTTCAGGTGAAGTTGGGCATACTCGGCTTGCGTCAGCTTTTCCGGCGCTTTCAGGTATTTTGCCTCAACGGTTCCCCTGGCGACCCATCCTTTCAGGATATCAATCTGCGCCTGATCGATGGTCTGCTTCTCATATTCCTGATTCAGCAGATGCTCGACCTGACGGTAGGTCGGATTCTTCGGCAGCTTGATTTTACTGCCGTTTTCCTGATAGGCCCTGACTGTTTCGAGCTGTTCCGGCGTCGCCGGGGGATCGACCTGTGCGACCAGTTTCTCCAGAGCCGGCGTATCGATGTTTCCGTGCCGGTCCTTCTGCACCAGCAGGTCGATCATTTTTGACACCTGTCCACGCTTGAGGCTCTCGCGGATAAATGACGGAATCAGATCGCTGACGTTGTTTTCACGGATCAGATAGCCGAGCTTTTTCATCTGCCCCTCGCTCGGACTGAGGTTGTCGAGGAACTCTCTGGCCTCGCCGTAGGTCATCTTCTCGACGGGGCCGGGAAGTTCGAGCGAGGGATTGCGTTCCATCTCATCCCGGATCGCCGCGATCTGGTTGGCGATGATCGGCCCCTCCGGATCGATCGTTTTGCCGCGCATGCTGATCTTGTCACGGAGTTCCCGCGCTTCCAGATAGGTCATGCGCTCGGGATGGGCCGGTTTGAGCGGATGGTTGTCCGACATCGACCGGAAATACTCAATCTGGTTGGGAGTGGCGGGACAGGCGTTGAAAATCTCCCGCGCCTGATACTGGTTGAGGTTGCTGAAATCATCCGGCCCGATCGTCGGCTTGTCGATGAACTGCTTTGCGACCTCCATCGGGAGCGTCTGATTCGCATAACACTCGTTGAGGTAGGCAAGCTGCTGCTCACTGATCGGCCGACTGGCCAGAATATTCCGGATTTTCCCCTGCAAAGCCTCTTCGGAAATATAATTCCAGGTGGCGGCCGGCAGCCGCATTTCAGGGGAATTCCTGATCAGCCGCTGGAAATAATTACGGGTTTCCTCTGTTGCCGGATTGTCCGGCATCATCTGGGCGCGGGAGAGCCGCGGCGTATTGTTGATGATGTAACTGGCCTCGGGCCGGGAAAGCTCCCGGATCCCTCCGGCAGGCAGCGCCACATCCCGGAGATAGCCGGCCCGCTGCTTGTTGGCCAGCATCTGCGCCTGATCGTCGGTGAGCCTGAGCCGGGGATCTTCCCGGAGCATCTCCCGGACTTCCTCCAGCGACAGGGAGCCCAGCACAGCGGGGCTGACCGGCGACATCTGGCGTTGTTCGATCAGGTGCCTGACGGCTCCGACGAGATACTTCAGTTCGTTTTGCGGATTGATACTCATACTTTGGTTTCCTTTCATCTTGGGGTTAGTGAACGCTTTGCAGACCGCCTCCCGGTGAAACGGGATGCCGGAAGCCTGAAAGCTGCGTTGAAGTTTGTATAAGGCGATGGGATCATCCGGACGCGGTTGGCCGAAGAGTTTCAGCCAGTCGCCGATGTCCTGCTGATCCGGGAGCAGAGGGACATGTTGCCGGGCGAACTCCTCGGCATACCGGGAGTTCATTGCGAACCACTCATCCGGCGGAAAGCGCTTGATGATTTCGGCCGTGGCGAGCTTGCTGAACAATGTCCGGAAAAACGTCATGCGCGCCTCTTCGCTGTTTTTCCGGCGGTCTTGCCGGAAACCGGCCTGCCAGTTGACGACGGCTTTGCTCGGGGCGAATTCCCATGCTTCAAACGCCCGTTTGAGGCGGCTGAAGGAGGGACGCTCGTGAGAGGTCATCGGAATGGCGCTTTCGATCTCCTGATTCAGAAAATCGAGCCAGGCGTAACCGTGCTTCAGAGCCGCCCGGACGTGCTGGTGCTCGTTTTGCAGTTCCGGTTTGCCGGCGAAAAATTTCTCGACCTGAAGTTTCAGGCTTTTGTCGCTTTCCGAAGCGAGCGTGACCTTAAACATCCGGGCGTCGAACAGCTCGGCAATCGCGTCATTCAGCGCATCCTCTTCCTGCATTTCGCGCGAATAATCCTGATACATTGCGGTCTTGAAACGGTTGTTCCGGGGATCGTCCATTTCCCCGGGCTTGTCCGCCGGAGCATCGGTGACGGTCTTGGAACGGAACTGATACTCCGCGAGGTTGATGAAATGGTAAAACGCCTGCGAACCATCTTCCTTGTCGAAGATGATCTCCATATCCACCAGCGGCGGCAGCGCCGCGATGATCGCGTCGGCTTTCTCCGGAGTCCGACGGAAATAATCGAGCGGCGAAATCAATCCCATGCACGCCAGCCGCGCCATCAGATCCTCCCGGCGTTCCTCCAGCAACTCCTGCGCCTGTCGGGAAATGGCTTCGGCCTGATCGGAAAATCCGGTTTGCAGCCGTTCCGGCACATAATCGACCTGCCAGCAGTCCAGCCACCGTTTCATCTCTTCCCAGTGGCCGTAAGGACCGCGATTGCGCATGAATCCCAGCCACGCCTGCGGCGAATAATCCCTGCTCGGATAAAATTCGGGGATTCCCTGCATTTCATACTGCGGAAGCATACGATCAAGCTGTATTTCCACCTCGGTCTGATTGATCCCATATGCGGAAATCGTTACTTCTCCGGCATTCTGTTCCCGGATGACCAGATCGCCGATGTGAACGGACGGCAGACCGGCGGTAATCTCCTCGACGGCTTCCTGGGTCAGCTGGTCCAGCGGCCGCGGCGGAATCATGCCGGAGCAGATCAGCCGTGCCGCCAGCTCCTGACGCTCCGGAAGCGACAGCTCGCCCGGAGCGGTTTCAGTTTTCCTGTTTTCTGCCATGTGCCACCTCCTTGCCCGGACCGGGATTGAAAAGCCCGTCGAAACCGGTTTTGATTTTTTCAAATGAGAGCCGAATCCGGTGCAGGTCCATAAACCCGAAAGAAGCGATTGTCGTCCGGTTCCGGGCGACCTGTCCGAAACTGGTCCGGTAGTCCTTGATCAGTTTCAGATACCTGCCGCTGAGTTCCGGGAAATCGATTACGATGCTCCGCAGCTCCCGGCTCTCCTGCAGCGGTCTGAGCTTGTCGTCGTAGAAATCGAAACGGTCTCCGGCCAAGTGGTTCCTGATCAGGAGAAAACGCAGGGCCCCCGTTTGAGCCAGCGGAGCGTATTCCCGCAGCCACTTGCCCCAGGTCAGGCAACTGTCGATGTCGGCGGTCACGCATCCGGCCAGATACACCTCGACGGCAAGCTGCCGCATATATTCAAACGGAAACGCCTCCAGCCACCTGATCGTGGAGCCGCTCGTTCCGGCTTTCATGTCCAGCAAATAAAAATACTCTTTTTTCCTGTCTTTCGCGGATTCCAGCTCCGCGATCCGGTTGACCGCCGAATCCAGCGGATAATCCGTTTCTTCGGCGGATTCGGGATCGATATCGGCCAGCTCAAACTCCGGAACGCCCCCGCAGGCATTGCTCAGGGAGTGGTTTTCGTTATCACAGTCAAACAGGACTGGACGGAATCCGTGCTCCGAAGCAATGTCTGCGAGGAACGTTGCAATCAAAGTCTTGCCGATCCCTCCTTTTGTTCCAGCGATCATCACAAATTTCGACATACCTTCAAACCCTCTATTTCTCCAGCAGCGCGGCGACCTTCCGTTCGCCTTCGGCGATCAGCCGGTCCGCCTCGTCAGCGTCGAGGAGGCAGATTTCCCAGTTCGGGATGTACTCCAGAAAGCCTTTGGCGACCATCTTCCTGACCCGCTGATGCAGCATTCTCAAAGCCGGCGCCGTATCCCGGTATTCCCGCCGGCCGGCAACCCAGAAAAGTCCCATGGCGATATCCTCCGTCATGAATTCAAGTTCACAATCCTCAAAACGCACCCGTTTGCCTTCGCGCAGCTTCAGCAGCCGCCGGCGCATCCGTTCGGAAACCAGCCGGTACGTTCCGAACGGCACCTGCGCCGCCGCACAATCAGCCGGGCGGCGGCAGCCTCCGAAAGTTCCGCCGGATTCCGCATCGGCAAACCGCTCAACTGTCCTCTTCGGAACAGTATGGAGAGCTGCTCCTTCTGCCCGCAAGTGATATTTTTCATAGTGAAACTCCTTTCCTCAGGTGTTCTTTTATCACGCATTCCGGATGCCGATCACCTGACGGAATGCGGAGGAGCGCGGGCCTGCCCTCCGCTTTCCGAATCATCCGCTACTGCGGCAGTTCCTCCAGTCTTAATGTCACCTCATCTTTCGCGGTTTCCCTGCCGGACCGCCCCTGTTCGACCAGCGCCCGGACAAGGACTGTATTGAGTGCCAGAATCTCCGACTGCTTGATCAGGATTCCGGCCTGCCGGTCCTGTTCATCGAGGATTTTATCGACGACGACGGTCCGCATCTGGAACAGAACCATGCAGACGGTCAGGAGAACCAGCCAGACCAGAATCAGGATAGGAACCCACTGTTTTTTCATTGGCGCACCTCCGGCGGACAGGCGGCGGGAAGCTCGCGCTTTTTCTGCTGGAGCTTCAGAACTTCATTCTCCTGCTTCAGCTTCTTGAGTTCCCCCTCCAGAGAGTTCACGAATTCGGAGGTTTTGACCATGTTTCCCGACAGGACGCCGTACTGCTTTTTCAGGGTTTCAAAATTCCGGAGCAGCGTATCGGCCTGCTGTTTCTGGACGTCCCTGCTTTCGAGAAGCATCAGGATGGTTTGGCGCATCTCATGGATTTCCGCGGCAGCCCGTTCGATCTGGCCGGTCGCGGCATCCGCATACCGTTCCTGCCGCATCTTCTGAGCCCGGAGCACCGGATCGGCGTCAGGCTGCGGAATCAGGTTCCACTCCGGCAGCTTCTCCACCCGGTAGACGGAGTGCTGTTCATGCATCATACGCTTATGCGGATCGACGTATCGTCCTACTGCGTAAGCCCGCAGATTCGGATTCGACATGATCTTCTCCTGGCTGCCGCCCGGAATGGCTCCGGCCACCAGTTGCACCGGCACATGGATATACTCCTTCGGCGGCTCCGGCAACGGTTCTTCCGTCTTGCATCCGGAAATTGTACCCGCGACGAGGGAGGCGCACGCGATCATCCACAGTGATTTCTTCATACTTCTTGTCCCTTTCATTGTTATTGTTTCCCGCCGGAAAAGGCGTTCAGCACGTTTTTATACGAAGGCTTCTGCGGCCCCTGAATCTTTTGTTCTTCGAGCTTATTGAGCAGGGTATCCGCGATCTGGGCGTCGTCGAGATTGATGACCTGCTGAACGAAGATGTAGAATTCAGTTCCGCTGGCGACCCGGATGTAGTAGGATTCTTTCGCAATCATCTGCGACACATCCTGCAGCATCACCTGGGCCAGCGTTTCCGCGCCGCGGGCCATCGCGTTTTTCGTCGTTCCGTCCTGGGTCGTAATCGTAACGCCGCTGTCGGTATAGACTTCGTTGGTCTGGTATCCCTGCGCCAGTCCCTGTCCGAATGCCAGAGTGTACATCAAGAGTTTCGACAGGTTTTCGTTGGACATGACCTGTCCGGGGATTCCGGCACTCATATCGGTGATCGCGGCCAGCATCCGGTTGTCCGGATAGGTCGACTTTTCCAATGCGATCCCCTTGAGCTGCAATTCAAAACCGACCATGTCCGAAGTGGCCTGCCAGACCAACACGAAATTGCCGTCCGTGGTCAGGCGGTTCCGCTGCGGCTTGGCGCCGTTGACCTTGCCGAACACTTCGGTTCCGGCCGGGATGATCAGTTTCCTTTCGCCTTTGGCGTTGATCCACCAGAGATCCTCCATCACCACCGCGATCAGCGGCGTATCGGCATCGCCGCTCTCGACGGTATTGATCATTTTACAGGCCAGCAGCCGGCCATAGGGCGCAAAGCGGTCCGAAACGAACTCTTTGCTTCGCCCGGCGCCGGATTCACTGTCGATGATCGTGATTTTCGGTCCCTGAACCGGCGTGCTCCGACTGCGGTCGAGGGAAGAAGTTCGGGACGTGATCCCCGGACTCCGCTCCCCGGACGCAGTGCGGTAGTCGGAAGGAGACAGCGGCCTGCCGGTTCGGTCTGGTTCTTCGGAGAGATCAACCGTTTCGGAACCGGAACCGGCCTGCCGCTCCGCTGAGGCCGCGGCGGAAATCGCTTTGGCCTTGCCGGGGATATTGAAGCTCGCCTCGCCGCTTTCCGAACGGACGACCTGGAGTGTACCGGCATCTTCCCGGATCAGGAACGGTACTGCCGAGAAGGCCAGTGTGACGATTGCCGCAAGGAACAAAAGAGAGGTCCCGAGCGGACTGCGCAATTTCTTGAAGAATTCCCGCAAATTCATGATGTCACCTTCACCTTATCACATCCAATTGATAAGAAAAGCCAGATTCGACGGAAACTCCGAAAAGTCCCACCACTCGATCTTCTCCGGTGTTTCCGGGAGTTTCCCGGCGTTCTCCTCTTCAGCAGGTTCTGCCGCCGGCGCGGGAACGGCCTGCTGTACCAACAGCTTCTCCACGGAATCCGTGAGCTTTTCGAGATGTCGGTCCATCTTCGCTTCGGCCCGGTCCGGCTGTTCCGGCACCACCGTAAGCGGTGCCGTTTCCATATACTGTGCCGTTACTCCGACTTTGAAATCGTTGTCCGGGGCCAGATTGTTCCGGCGTCCCTCCGGCGTGCCGGTGACGGTGAAGAACGCATAGGTGGCACTCTGCGGCGGCATCACGCCGGTGGCGTCGGCGGCGCTCATCGGATAAGTCCGATTCCCCGCCTGAACCGAAAAGCTGAACTTGTCATAGAGAATCTCCTCATCTGTATCATTGTGCAGCAAGACCTTGAAAACGAGGGTGTCCTCATGGTGGAACCGGATCACCTCCAGCAACTCCAGCCGGAATTTTTCAAACTGAAACACCGCCCTGGCGGTCGAGCGTTTCGTATCCCGCAGCTCGGTCGGATAGCGCTGCATAAGCAGATCGTATGCCTTGGCCATATCGATCAGCGAGAGCAGCCTTGCCGGTGTTACGCCGCCGGAGCGGCCGACGGCCTCCGGACCGCCGCCGGAGCCGCCGGTGAAGTTGACGGCGGCGAACGCTTTGGCGTTGTCCTGCACCAGATACAGGATGTAGGTCTTGCGGTTGAATACGACGGTCAAAGTTCCCGCCGCGCCTTCCTTCAGCGCCGCCAGATTGAAGTAATAGCCGCCCGGCTGCGCGGAAATCTGAAAATCGGTGCTTCCATCGGTGGAGACGTTCACCCCAGCGATCTTGGAGATGGCAGACGGAAACGTCACGGTCGTGGCACCGTCGTCTTTCTTGACGAACACCTTGTAAATCTCGCCCTGGGCGAGCGTGTACTCCTTGAACTGGTTCATGTTCAGAATCTTCTTTTCATCGGCGCTGACAGCCGCTGCAGCTGCAAATACCGCTGCCGCGATTGAAACACACGGGATCAGCTTTTTTCCCATAAACATTGCATTACCTCCGTTTTCTGATTGTTTCTTGTTGATAGTTAATGTCGGAAACGACAAATGGAAATACGGCATTCTTAGCGAGATCATAGTTGACCGAAAGATTCATGGACATCTCAAAACGCAGCACCTCAACCGGAGTATCGGCATCCCGGCGGCTGCGAATCAGTTGTCCCGATATTTTCAGAAAGGAAGTCCGGCTGTCGGCCTCCAGCACCTTGATTCGGAGAATCTCGACTTTCTGGTGGACATCCTGCCGATTGAAGATATTCCCTTCCTGCTTGATCAGATCCAACGCCGTCTGCCGCGCCCGGCCTATGTACATCTCGTCGAACAGTTCGGCTCGGTCCAGCCCATTCGGATTCCGCATCAGAAAGGCGTCGGTCGCCAGACGTGCGGTGTATTCGTAGAGTTGGACCAGCTGCTCCTGAGAAGCATATTTGGTGATATGATAGGTGTTCCGGCCGTCGATCACAATCAACCTGTTATTATCCCTGAACTGATACATCAGAATCGGCGTCAGGAACGACAGCAGCACATAGACCAGCATTCCACGGAACATCCATTGGTTCATATTGTGATAACTGTGATCATTCATCCCGATGTTCCTCCTCATAAAGCTTCATCCCGGCGACCTTGAACGGCAGCTCGAAATCGTCTTTGGAGCGTTCCAGCCGCATCAGCAGCGCGAAGTCGCGTTTCTGAATGTGCGGATACCCG
>ERZ840096.2145-NODE-2145-length-17191-cov-7.871265_pt1 | contig 17191 bp, 15 predicted proteins | sample MGYA00519878_ERZ840096 | MGnify/ENA primary metagenome ERZ840096 (study PRJEB31850, sample SAMEA3708865) | human gut metagenome | biome: human gut; feature: human-associated habitat; material: faeces | place: China | collected 2014 ...
GGTCGTCTGCGTCAGGTTGCCGCCGCGCGGAGCGTAGTCGTTCGTCGAGAGGACGCGGTCCCCGACGCTCGTGCTCGTCGCCTGGCCCCACTGGTTATAGCCGAAGGAGTAGATCTGGTGCTGCGTGGCTCCGCTCCGGAAGGTCTTGCGGTCGAGGGTGGCAAGGCGGCCGTTTTCGTAGCCGTAGTCGATGGCGGCGACGCCGTGGCGGTAGACCATGGCCGTCCGGCGGCTGTTGGCGTCGTAGGTATAGTTCGTCTCGCGGCCGAGGGCGTCCGTCGTCAAAATAAGCTGCTCCGCCAGCGAGTTGTAGCCGTAAGACGTCGTATTGCCGTTGACGTCCGTCACGCTCTGCATGTGGTTGCGGTCCGGCGTCGCGACGGCGCTGCTCTCGAGGTACTTCTGCTCGTTATTGTCCGTCGAGGTCAGCTTGGAGCCAGTGACGTTGCCCGCCTCGTTATAGGTCGTGGTGCTCTTGATCCCGGCGACCGAAGCCGAGGTGACGTCGTGGGCGGCATTGTAGGTATAGGTGTACTTTGCGCCGTTTGCAGCCGTGTAAGAGGTCAGGTCTGTGCCGGTATACCCGGCCTTTTCCGTGCCCGTGCCGGTCTGCGTGGCGGCGGTGACGTTGCCGTCGGCGTTATAGGAGTAGGTCTGCACCGGCTCCTGCCGCAGGGAGAGGTTATCGAACCGGGCCGTGCCGGAATTGTGGTCGAACGCGCAGTAGACAATGATCCGCCGGATCGTTTTGCCGCTCTGCTTCGGCACGATGGTCCCCACGGCGCACTGCCAGTCGGCGGTGGCCCAGCTGAACGGGACGCTCTGCCGCTCGGGCTCGCTCACGCCCACATAGAAGATCTCCGCGATCAGGCCGAAGTAGCGCGTGCCGCTGCCAAACTCCAAAGCGGCGTTCGGGGCGGCGTAGTCCGCCTGCGCCCAGCCGGAGAGCAGGAACGTCGTATCCGAGGAGCAGTTCAGCGCGACGGGCTGGCTGACATGGAGGTTGCCATTGTAGCTGCCCTGCATGGTCATGGCCTTCGCGCCGAATTTGGTTTCCGCAGCCGCGGCGGAACCGCCCTGCAGGTTCCAGCCCGCATCGCCGAATTCGAACGAGGCGTTCTGCAGGAGGTTATAGGTGGAGGCGGCCTCCGCCTGCTCCAGCTGGAGATCGTCGAGGTAGGCCGTGCCCGTGCAGCCGCTCATGCGGAAGGCGAGGCGGCAGGACGCCGCCGGGGCCGTGAACGTGGCGGTCACGCGCTGCCAGCCGTTTTCGATGGCGGAGGACGGGCGGGCATCCGTCAGCAGGACGGTCTGCTCCGCGCCTCCGCCCTGCACGACGGCCTCCAGCCGCGCGCCGCTGCTCCAGCGCAGGTGGGAGCTGGCGGAGAAGTAGCCCGAGAGGGTGTAGGTCTCCCCGGCGGTGAGCGTTACGGGGCGGGAGATGGCGGCTGCATCGCCGCTGCCTGCGCCGTCCGGGAGGTAGAGATTCAGGCCACCCGTGCCGTGGCGGCGGTTTTCGTCGTTCGTGATCGTCGTGCGGGCCGCTGCGGAGCCGCTGCCGGTCGAGGCGTTCGTCCAGCCGTCCTCCGATTCCAGCCCGCCGTCCCGCAGGAGGTTTTCCGCCGTCATGCCCGTCGAACCGACGCTCGTCAGGCGGTTATTCTGCTTGCTGCGCTCTGCGGTGTCCGTATAGGAAGCGGCGGAGCTGCCGAGGATGCGCGTGATATCCGTATTGGTGGTATAGGTGGAGACGGTGCGGCCCCAGTTGTCGAAGACGACCTCAAGGCGGATGTCGTCCTCCGTTTCCGCCAGCTGGTCCGCGCCGAACGCGCGGTAGCTCGAGCGGTTTTTGCCGTTCCAGCACTTGACCGTGTCGCCGAGCATATGCGTTCCGCCGTCGAGGGTGAATTCATAGAACTGGTCAATGGTGCCGTCCGTGTGGTAGGTATACCAGATGCCGTAGTTGGCCTCGCCGTCGTGCGCGCCGTTCAGGCCGGTCGTATCGTAGGTGTAGTTCAGCTTTGTGCCGTCCGGGCAGAGGAGGTAATCGAGCTGGCGGACGCCCGCGGTGTTGTCGTAATGGAACTTTGTCTCCTTCCCGGCCTCGTCGCCGACGCGGAGGAGCCTGCCATCCGCGTCGTAGATCAGCTTGGCGAGGTATTCGACCGAAGCGTCCTTGTTCTGGCGGCAGATGCGGGTCAGGCGGTTAAAGACCTCGTTTGTCGGGCGCCAGCTTTTGCCGTCCGGGGTGTCGAAGTTGATGCCGTTATAACAATAATAAATGCCGTTGCCGTAGGCATCCTTTGTATAGGTCAGGATGCCGTCGCGGAAGAAGGTCTCGTTGCCGTTGTCGTCCGTTATGGTGAAGTTCGTGTGGCCGGTGTCGCTGTCCGGGTTCGACTGGCACGTCATCTTCAGGCCGAGGCCGTCCTCGTCCCGGAAGACGCCGTCCGTTTCGGCTCCGCCGCCTCCCTCCTTCGAGAAATAGTGCTGCGTGCCGTCGGCGTCCGTGTAGACCCAGTAGAGGGTCTGCGCGTCGTCCGAGCCGATGCGGACGGACTGGACGCATTGCTGCGCGGAGAGCTTCCAGCCGGAGCCGAGCAGCATATTGCGGTAGTCGCGCGTATAGTCGGGCGGCTCGTTGGGGTTTTTCTTCTGCTGCACACCGAAGGACTCCCGGCTGAGGCCGGAGTTGTACACGAGCGACAGCCCGAAGGGCATCACGCTGCTATCCGACGAGAGCAGCGGCACGACGAAGGTCAGGCGCTGCATGTGGTCCGAGATATAGCCGGTACCGGCACGGCCCGCGCTCTGGGTCTGGTAGGTGTAGTAGCTCTCCAGGCCGAAGTCGTTGCGGTAGGTCACCGTGAGATACGACGCACCCGTCTGGAACGAGGAGACGATGCGCTTGCTCGCGCTGCAGTCCGAGCGCAGCAGGATCGCATGGCATTTCCCGCCGCTGTACCAGCTGCGGGCCGCGCGGGTGATATCCAGCGAGCGGTAGCCGTTCGTACTGGTCAGGCGGATGAAATCCTCCGTCGCGGTTTTATAATGATTCGTTCCGTTTGCATAAATTTTATTCCACGTCAGGGTCTTGATCCAGTCGCTGTACTTCTGGCTTCCCGTCTTGTCAATTGTCATCTGGTGGGCGTACAGGTACTGGAAATCGTCGGAAGAAACGTTGCTGAAGCCGGACTGCAGCGCATGGATGGCAGCCGCCGTGACCATGCTGCCGGAGGGCAGTTCAGGCAGCTTGTCGACCGCCGCGATGGCCTGATATTCGCCGCTGCCGTTATGCTGGGTATAGCCGACCCGCACCGTGCTTTCGGGGAAGCTGGTGTCCGGCCTACCGGAGAAGACATAGGCCCACGAGAGGGAGCCGGACTGCGAAATCTTGACGATCGTCGGGTCGATGGCGACCGGGAACTGCGCCTCTTCCTCGATCCACGCGGCGTCCGCATCGACGAGCAGGCGGTAGCTGCCGCGGTCCAGCTCCTCGAGGGTGTAGCGCACGGCGTCGGAGTACGTCCCCCCGGCGTCGAGCATGTAGGGCGCGGGGATCGCGTAAACGGGCGATCCGGCCTCATCGAGCAGGAGGACAGAGCCGTCTTCCTGCATTTCTGCGGTCAGATCGCCCGTTTGCAGCACGAAAGAAAAGAGATAGCTGGCCTGCGCCTTGTTGAGCAGGATCGTCTCTTTGATCGTTTCGCCGTAGAGCGTGTATGCAAGGTCAACGCCGTCGTAAACGTCCGGGTAAAGCAGCGAAGAGCTGAGCTTTTCCGGGACAAACGGGTCATCTGAACGCAGAGAAAAAGGCTCCTGCACAACGGCCTCTGCCGCGTGGTAGGAGCGCGCCGGACCGGCAGGCTCCAGCTCGGCTGCCGCCCCGGTTTCAACCATCATTTCAGCAGCAGGTTCCTCTTCCGACGCCGCCGTTTCGGTCTCTTCTGCCGGTTCTTCCGCTGTTTCTTCTGTCACCTCAGGAAGAGCGACAGCCTCCGTCGGCTCCGGAGCTGCCAGTGTTGCATCGTGACTGGGCAGGACGTCCGAATCGCCGTCCAGAAAGAGCTGCACCCGGTGCTCGTCCGCGTCCGCCGTGAAGACGGCGTCTCCGTTCAGGCTGGCTGCGAAGGCGACGCTTCCGTCCTCCACCGCGTAGGTCTGCCCGACCGGCTCGAGCGTGTTGTCGATGTCCTGCCACCGGCCGTCCGCGTCCTGATGATGGACCGGCACGTCATACTGCACCGCGACATAGCTTCCGTCCCCCATACGGAAGTGCTTGACGCGCTCACTGCGCAGCGAGGCCTCTTCGAACGCGACTTCAGCCGGCTCCTCGACCGTCCCCTCGACGGTATGCTCCAAATCTTCGGAAGGAGAAACCGCAGACCCCACCGCAGGCAGCAGCTCGACGCAGAGCACCACCGCCAGCAGGAGAGAAAGCAGCCGGGTCCAAAGGCTTTTTTTCATAATAGTGATCTCCTCTCTTTCTGTATCATCATTCAAACAGATTCAGTACGCAGTCAAACGGGATCTGCCTTTCCCGCCAGAAGGACGCGGCGGCCGCGATAGAGCGCTGCAGGGCATTCACATGGGCCATATGGTTCTCCTCCTGCGTGAACAGCTTTTCCGGCTGGCTTATGACCCACAGCAGCTGCGAAAAGGACAGCCATTCCAGGTCGCGGAAGCATGCGTCCAGCGACTCCCAGCTCCAGGAGAAGGTGTAAGGGAACCGGAATGCACTCGAAACCTCCTGGAAAAAGCCCGTCAGCGTCCGCGAGAATTCCCCGCGGACGTACCCGACATATGCCCCGCGGTGTTCCGCGCAGAGCATCATCTCGTACAGCATGCGCTTTGTCTGATGGGTGGCCTGAAAAGGTGCATCCATGTGTCGTTTCTCCTCTCGTCTTCGGTTTGGGTGGCCCTGCTAAAGGCGAAAGTTTCATCTTTAGCAGGGCGATGTCCGTAAATGTGCGCACTAATCTTGTGAAACAATAATTACTGAATTTGGATTATGGGTGCCGCCGCACGACGAGGCTCAGATATAGCAGAATCACTGCGGCCGCAATTACCCAGCCTATAAGTGCACGAATCCACCACGATCTTTCGCTTTTCCTGTCGTTTCGCTGCTGTAGCTGCTTGGCCTCCGGCCCTTCCGGAAAAGTTTGCCATTTCCCGAAAGCTAAATATGCATTCAATATGAACTTGAAAATAACAACAAGAATGGCGAAACCCATAACGATAAGCAGGTATACCCGTCCAGCTGTTTCAGATGTCGCATTGATCATCAGCAAGTATGCCGCTATCAGGTATGGCACATTCGCTGGGCCTGCAACTGCGCGTCGCAATAGCTGCCAATATTTCAGCGGGCAAATCAGCTCACCACAGATCGCGCAGCGGCCATACCATACATCTTCCAGGAAATTGTCCTCTCCGCGCCAAAAGCGTGTTTTTGCACTGGGAATGCTGCCATCCTTCGAGGCAGGAATGTGACGATGTTCCATGTCTTTTCTCCTCCCCTCAGCCGTAAATTTCGGTTAGGCTGTAGTCAAGCATACACCAAAACGGTTCACGATACGAATCGCAATAAACCATATAATATTGTGCAGAATATCCGATCAGTCTTGGAGTATTATTGGAAGATGGAAGCTCTACATAAGGAATATCCCATGTAATTGTAACAACATACGCATCGTAATCACCTTCTGGTAAGGAGTCGGCCAAACCTGTAACGGTTGACACAGCGCCAACATATGTAGCAATCTCTCCTATAATAGCTGCCGGTCCCCATATGTGTGATAATATAGAAGCTGCTACGCCTACCACCATCACTGCTAGATCCCCTGCGACACGACTTCGCTTTTCGTAAATTCCGTCATACTCAACAGTTATATTAATATTAGACGGGACGCCATAGTAGTCCTCAATATTGTATGCCGGAGTAAGAGACTCAAAATACGAAATAAGTTCATCTCTTGCTGCATTTGAGCGCGGACCGGGTCGCTTGTTTGATTTTCCATAATCTCCTTCACGGATTGCTGTGCGATTGTTAGTCAAGGGGCTAATAGCATGGCCACTGGGGTCATGATAAATGGTAGGACAGTTATTGCAATACGCGAACATGTTCGTACCAAGGAACCCCTGTCCCGTGCTCGAGAGCGAATCTGCATTAATGAATCTCCGGTTCGCCGGATCATAATAACGAGACTGCAAATAATAGAACCCCGTCTCATTATCATAATAGTATCCACGGTATCTGAGCGGGTTGATCTCGGCCAGTCTACCGGAACTTGACACGTTGCCCCATGCATCATACTCGTAGGTAGCAACAGACTCGTACTCAAAGCCGGGGATATAATGAATCAGCTTCACCACGTCGCCCTGCAAATTCAGAACGTAATAATATGTTTGGAAGCTCGTTCCGTTCGTTGAATACTTGAGTGCAAACGGCTTTCCAGACTCATCATAGATGAAATCGAGCACGGCTGTCAAGGTATTATTGGTCCGGATCGTTTCACGGGCCACTTTGCCGTTCAGTGTAAGATACTCATGGGTAACAGTCTGTGTTCCGGTAACGTGAGTTCCCTGCGGGGAGACGGTTTCATCTTCAGCAGGAACGTCCGCCTCGACCGGCTCGCCCTCGCCGCCCGACATGATCTCACCGGGGCTGGTCGGCTGCGGCGGGATGACGATTCCGCTATCTTTCGTGTAGACAGCCGTGATCGTCGTGTTCGCATGGATCGCGCCTGTTTTCGGCCACGAACCTGTGTAGCCAATCCGTTTCGGGATTGCCTCCTCGCCCAAAAGGAAAATCATAGGAAAGAAAAATCTGGTTTGCTGCAAATGTATCACCTGCCTGTTCGTTTTTGGTGTACCTGCTAAAGATGAAGGTTTCACCTTTAGCAGGTTTTCCGTTCTGACTAGCACCGAGGTGTTATTTTAATGTAGAAAGCCGAATAAGGCTATTTCCTGCCATTGCTATGGACTGCTTAGAAATGACTTTTACAAGCATCTCAAAAATTATGGACATTATTTTAGTTGCCAATGAAATAATGCGCCAAAGCTTTGAAAGCACTCTTCGCAGATCCAACTATTGCTTTTCTCTTCATAATAGCCGAAATGCAGATCCTCGGGACGCTTGCTGAATTTTGCCCAACAAATCTCGCAGTGGACATGGTCCGTTTTCTCCGCGTCAAATTGCCGCGGGGAAAGCGTTGCATTGTGCAGATAGTCCTTCGTTCTAACAGCCCAGTCATACCAGTTTTCTTGCATAGTTATACTCCAATCATTGGTACTCATTATTTTACAAAATCAATTCTGTTATCCGGGAAAACACGCCACTTGTGACCGTGTCCATCATTGTAATCCCAATGCGGACCAATGTCACCGCCATGATCCAAATCAGGATGCCATGAATCTTTACCATCACCGGAATTTGCATAGCCGCCTTTGCTACTTCCTTGTTGACCATTCCCGCGCCATTCATATCCCTCTGGGGCCTCTGCCGGATCATCTCCGGGATATGTTACCTCCGGTACCTCTGTTTCTTCCTCGACTTCGCATGGCGACGAATGCTCCTTCGGTAGATCAACTTCAAATGAAAAATTGCTGGCGGTGTAAATTGATATACCGCCAAATACAATAATCCCTAAGCCGTATAGCGCATCACCGACTGGGATAGGCCCGTCCGCAGCGCAGAGCCACCACATAGTGCTGGCCCACCAACCAACCGCCTCAGCATCGTTTCCATCATGGTCGACAAAGAGAATTGGGCTGTTGTTGCAATACGCAAACATATTGGTTCCAATGAATCCCTGCCCTGTACTTTGATAACTGTCGGCATTAATGAATCTTCGGTTCGCAGGATCATAATAACGAGACTGCAGGTAATAGAATCCCGTTTCACTATCATAATAGTATCCACGGTATCTGAGCGGGTTGATCTCAGCCAGTCTACCGGAACTTGACACATTGCCCCATGCATCGTAAGTATACTGCGCAACAATATGTCCATTTGCCTGAATCAGCTTGACAACATCGCCCTGCAGGTTCAGGACATAGTAATAGGTATCAAAGGTAGCGCCATCGGTGGAATATTTCAGTGCAAACGGCTTTCCAGACTCATCATAGATGAAATCAAGGACCGCTGTCAGGGAGTTATTCGTTTTAATTGTCTCTCTGGCAACTTTTCCGTTCAGTGTAAGATACTCATGCGTGACCGTCTGCGTTCCGGTGACATGGGTTCCCTGCGGGGAGACGGTTTCATCTTCAGCAGGAACGTCCGCCTCGACCGGTTCGCCCTCGCCGCCGGACATGATCTCGCCGGGGCTTGTTGGCTGCGGCGGGATGACAATGCTGCTATCGTCCTCCAGCGATATAAAGATCAGCGGGAACAGGAGTTTTGTCTGGTTCAAGAGGTCACTTCCTTTCTGGGGGATGGGGCGGAACCTGCTAAAGGTGAAAGTTTCATCTTTAGCAGGTATTAATCCTTTACAAATTATATCTCAGCCTATTCTCCATCCTTGTAGTCGCCCGATCGATAAGAGTAGGCAATTGCAATAGCATACTCTGATATCTCATCGCGGTTGAATGCGTCGTTTTGGAAGAGAATTGCACATCGTTTATCAAAATCAGCAGAAAGGACATATTGTGCAAAAACATAAATAAATTCTTCCTGCTGCGCATCTTGCATAAGCGCTGTTGCCTGATATGCATTGCAACCGTTCCCGAAGTGTTCTCCGACGTGTAATTCCGTGCGCGAAACAATTTCCACGCTCTTGAACATCGAAGCACAGAATGCATCCGTATCTCTATATGGCGCGTCCTTTCCCAACTCTCCAACAAAGGCGATTACCCGCGCATCCTCCGCATAAATGCAATAGGTCGTATCATCGATGGCTTCAATGCGTCATGTATCAGGCAGGGAAAAGTGGTGCTTGTCAAAGAAAGTCACCTCGTGCCAGCCCTGATAGTCGCTGTTGATGTACGAATTGTTCAGCTGCTTTATCGATTCATCCGTTGCAGCGACAAAGAGCAGGATTGGATAGGCAGCTATAAAAAGAGCAATCGCAACAAGGACTACTGCAATAATGGCGGGAATGATCCATTTTTTCTTCATGATATCCCCCCTTCTGTATGGTTTCCGCACAGGCCGTCAAATGGCTGCACCGATTCTATGGCGTAAAAGCCCCAAATTTGTCATTGCGAGGAGGCCAACGGCCGACGTGGCGCCCTGAGCGCGAAGCGCGAGGAAGTGCCCTTGGGGTGCAATCTCGGGAAGGCAGTTGCGTTTTCGCCGGGCTTTCCTGTTATCCCACCGGGTACTGCGAGATTGCCACGGCCCCCTTGGGGCCTCGCAATGACAATTCGGGAGTGCATACCATTTTACTCCTCGCAATGACACGTCAGGAGAGCGCGAGGTGCACCAGTGCCCTTCTGCGGTTGAATCATCCCCGTACAAGGCGCTCAGGGAGCGCCGCTACAGGCTGGCTTTGGGTTCCCGCCATCTTAATGGCATCCCGTTCGAAGCGCCGGTGTGGACCTGCTAAAGACGAAAGTTACATCTTTAGCAAGAATGGCTTGTTCAGCCAGTCACTTCATAATCAAATTGCTCCGCTGGGAGGTCAACATATATGCCAACCATGTCATCTTCACCAGCCACACAATACGCATAGTCCGTAGGCTGATCCACTTGGAGCAGGAACAATGCCCAAATGCCGACATTGTCTGGATTTTTTGTGTCCACTGAAATACCGCGCAAGGAAAAACGATAGAATCGATCGGTTAAAATCATTCCGTGCATCTGGAAGGAGCTGGTCCGACCACCCGTCCCATCTGCATTTGAAGAATCCATAGTCATGCATCCGGGGCTGTCGATCTCCCAGGGTTTTCCCGCATAGTAATCCAACAGCGCCTCGATCTGGTCATCCAGCTCCGGCTGCGCCGCGACAGCGTTCGGCGCGAATTGCGCCTTGATCGCAGCGGCATCCTGCGCCACAGCAGCCTCCAGTATGGCATTTAGCTGATCTTCCGCAATCTGGTCGGTTGGATCATAAATTCCCCCGACAGCATGCTGTACAAGCGCCTTGGAAATTTTGAGGTCTGCGCAGCCACTCAACAGGAGAGCAGGAATTAGGACTATCTGTATTATCAATAATAATTTTCTACAACAGTTACGCATAACTCTTTCACCACCTACCCGAAAACGTACATTATTGTATATGTACTTGCATCGCATGCCCAAACGTCTGAATGTTCCCGGCTAAAAGCATAGAACATTCCCGGATCTCTGAATTTAATCCTGTAAGTTACAGATAGATCGCTTTCTAAGACATTCGAGTAGGCTGGATAAAGATCAGTGGGAACAGGAGTTTTGTCTGGTTCAAGGGGTCACTTCCTTTCTGCGGGATGGGGCGGGCCTGCTAAAGATGGAAGTTTTATCTTTAGCAGGTTCCTCTTACTCAGTCGGCAGCCCGAGGTCAAAGCGATACGCAGGAAGCCCGACATAGACGCCAATCATGTCCTCTTCACCTTTTACATGATAGCTTAATCCATCAGGATAGTCTGCTTCATCGGCCTTGCGGCGCAGGAGCAACGCCCAAACGCCAACGTTATCCGGATCATTTGTATCCTCTGTGATTGCGCGTATATAGACAAGATACATTTCACCTGATACGATTTTTCCACTCATCTCATAATAGCGGTTTTTTCCGCCAGCGCCATCTGATGCGGAACCAGCGCGCCCCGAAATATTGTCAATTTCGCCATTTTCGCTGTCGTAGTAGTCAAATAGTGCCTCGATCTGGTCATCCAGCTCCGGCTGTGCCGCGATGGCGTTCGGCGCGAACTGCGCCTTGATCGCAGCGGCATCCTGCGCCACGGCGGCCTCCAGTATGGCATTCAGCCGGTCTTCCATGACCTGATCCATCGGATCATACGGCCCGGTCGCGTGCTGCAGGAGCATCAGCCCGACCCTGAGATTTGCGCAGCCGGTCAGGGCGGCGGCCAGGATCGCGGCCGCCAGCAGGAGGGAAACGATCCGTCTCTTTTTCATGGGCGCTCTCCTTTGCTGCGCAAATTTTCCTTCTATCTTTATATTACATCAGAATCGGAAAACGGACAGGTTTTTTCAAAAAAGTCAAAATAAGTCGAAATTTTTTTGCTCTGCTTTATAAAAAACCCGCAGGCGCTGCGCAGTGCCTGCGGGGTCGTGATGCTGCGGTTTGCCCTGCCTCACACAATATACCGTTCGGCATACGATGCCGCGCCCGGCTCGCCGCATTCCCCGTTCAGCCGCCTTCCTTCGCGTCTGTCTCTCTTTGAATGATTTGAAAAACGCCCCGTGTCATCACCTGATACTCGTGCACCAGCTCCTGCAGACGGCGGTGGCCGGACTCCTCCAGATGATAGTAGACGCGCGTCATCCGCTTGCCCACCAGCACCTTTTCGCCGGAGATCATGCCCTGATCCTGCAGCTTATAGAGCACCGGGTACAAAGAGCCCTCCTGCGTCACAATGGTCCCGCCGCTGCGCGCCGCGATCTCCTGCACGATCTGATATCCGTACATGTCCTCCTGATCGAGCAGCGAGAGGATCAGCAGCGACATAACGCCCCGCTGAAAGCTGCTCTGTGCATTATCCTTTGCCATTTGTCCTCCTAAAGTCTGTAGTTGATAGGCCTTCACAGGAATAGCATAACGCATATTAAGAATAAATCAATACCTTTTTTGAAAAAATAATGCTTGACAAGTTGTGAAGAATGGCATATTCTTGTGGCATAAAAATGGACAGTTCTGGCCCTTATTGCCAAATTTCGGATATTTTTCCGTAGGCTGCGGCGATCCGTACAGGTCCGCCGTGCGAGAGAAAAATGCAGCGGCGCTTAGTGAACGCCTTGTGCAGGGCAATTCAACGGCAGAAGGGCACTGGTGCGCCGCCGCACCCGCCTGATGTGTCATTGCGAGGAGCAAAGCGACGTGGCAATCTCGGGAAGGCACTTGCGGCTCGTGCAAGCCATCGCCGACCGCACACACCTTGTAGGTGGCGGCGTCCTCGACGCCCCGCCGTGTAACGGTACCATATTCGCCGGAGGCTTTCCTGTTATCCGGCCAGGTACTGCGAAATTGCACCCCAAGGGCACTTCCTCGCGCTTCGCGCTCAGGGCGCCACGGCCCCGTTGGGGCCTCGCAATGACAGCTGCACGACGCAGGATCACAGCTGCGATATTTACAGCTGCCGTAAGCGCTCAATACGCGCAAGGGGCACCCCGCAAACGGCAGAAAGGACGGTAACCCATGCATCAAACAAAATTCCATCTCCCGGTGACTGGCAGTTATACGGCGTGCTGCGTGCGGTTCATAGAGTGCCTCGTGCTGCTTGCCGGAATGCTGATATTGCTCACGGGCTGCGCCCGTCCGAAGCGCGATTTGAAAATTGCGGTGTCCCCGTCGGACAAAAGTCTGATCGATCTGGCATCCGGAACCTACGATGAAACGCAGCTTCTGGAGCTGGTCGGGCTTCAGGGCTCGATGGACGAAATCCACGCAAAATACCCCATGGAATGCGTCAGGAAAATAAGCGATACATATCGCGCGGCCTATCTTGGAGACGGAAGCATTGCCGTGCTTCTGTTTGACGCTTCGGGCGATCGGCTGACGGGGAAAATCTACAGCACACGGCTGCTAAAATCTGATTTCGATAACGTAAAGCAGGGCATGCAGTTAGAGGAAGTAAGAGCGATCGATCCGGATGGAGAATATCTGTTCCTCTATACCGGCAGAAATGATGTGCCGAAAGTATCTTCCCATTATACGAAAGACGGGTATTTGATCACCATCGAATATGACGAGTCCAACGCAGTGGTAAGCGTGGAGCAGGAGCTGGTTTGAAGTACGAAAAACACAGCGGCGGAACGGATGGAAGTGACCGTTCCCCGTTGGCCTTTGCAGTGTGAAGGGCGGAATTTCTATGGACAAAAACTGGACAACCTGGAACACGCAGGCGATGCAGGCGCTGGACCGCGGCGATATCGAGCAGGCGGAGCGCGCCTTCCGGCAGGCGTGCGGCAGCGGGGACCCCAGAGCGGACAGCAACCTTGGCTGGTTCTATTTTTTGATGGGCGGTAGTGTTCGGGACTCTGAGGCAGAGGCACGTTATTGGATTCAAAAGGCCTTGCAGCGCTCCCGCCATCCGCGCATTCTCCAGAATATCGCCCGGCTGCGGTTCGAAAACGGCGATTTTGCCGGGGCGCTTGCCGCGCTTCAGGAGGCGCACCGGGCCGACCAAAGCCCCGTTCTGCTCTATAATCTCGGTATGTGCCATTTTTGGCTGGGAGACAAAGCCGCGGCTGCGGTCTGCTTCCGCGAGGCAGACGCAGCGAATGCCGCCGACCTGCTCCGCGCGCAGTGCGGGGCGGTCCATCCCCGCCTTGCCTATGCGTTCTGCGTGCAGGGCGAGGAACGGGCCGCTGCGCTGCGCCGTTACGCGCTGGAGCGGAACGACATGGAGCTCTGGGACTATGTTCTTTTATGCGTTCAGTGTGAGGCGTATGCAATGGCTGCGCCGGTACTGCCGGAGTTGGTCTCCCAGTGGGCCCTGACGGATCAGACACTTGCGATGACCGCGCTGTGCCTGCAGCATGTCCCTGCGGAAAAGGAGCGCGTCCTGCGCTGCTTTTCGGACGAGCTTTCGGAGGAGCGGGACAGGCTGCTGCACCTGCTCGGGGATGCGGACGAGTGCGCACGCCTTGCGGCAAGCCAGCCATTTTTTCCGCCGCCCGCAACCCACGAGGGGTATTTCACGGAAGAATGCCTTTGAAAAGCCCGCCGTGCGAGAGAAAAATGCAGCGGCACTCACTGCGCAGCCGTCGGCGGCTTTGCCGCCTCAGACTGTCAAAAAAACCGCCCGGCCGAAAGTTTCGGAGGGAAGGATAGTGTGAAAGGAAACCGTCAGGGTTTCCTTTCGCGTCAAATAACCCGCCGCAGCGGCAGAATTGCAAAATCATGCTGCAAAATTTGATTTTGCAATTCGGAAAGCAGCTTGGCGAAAAAGGTCCGAAGGGACTTTTTTGACAAGCTGCGGCGTGCCCCTTGCGGGTTGTGAGCGCCTTGTAGGGGACTATTCAACCGCGCAAGGGTGCTGGTGCACCTCGGCACTTCCCTGATGTGTCATTGCGAGGAGGCCAACGGCCGACGTGGCAATCTCGGGAAGGCAGTTACGTTTTCGCCGGGAGTACCATGTGATCCAACCGGGTTCTGCGAGATTCCCACGTCGCTTCGCTCCTCGGAATGACAAACTTGGGAGCCTTACGCCATAGAATTCGTACTGCAATCACTGTCAGCCTGCAAGGCGGTCACTGACCGCCGCTACACCCCCATTTTTCGGCTGTTTCCGTTTTAACGGCAGTTGGTACAAGGCATCAGTGCCTGCACGAGATTGCCACGTCGGCCTGCGGCCTCCTTGCAATGACAAATCTGGGAGCTGCACGCCGCGGGATCACATCTCCGTGTAATTTTATAAAAATATCGTAAAAAGCAAAGACCATTGCGGTCTTTGCTTTTTTTCTGCAATTTTTTACTGCACACGCAGGAGGAGTGCGATCTCGGAGCCGTTGAGCGGCACGGTCTCCGCCTCGTCGGTGAAGCACTCATACTTGAGGACCGCGCTGTACTCCCCGGCCGCGAGAGCCCGGCTCAGCATCTGCTGCGGGGCGGTCTGCCCCGGTGCAAGCAGGTCGGAGCGCCAGAGCGCCCCGCCGTCCAGCAGCAGGGAGATGCGGAAATAGCAGGCATTGTTCTCGGGGTTATAGAGCGGCATGCTCTGCTCCTGCACGCCCGCCTGCAGGCTCAGGAAATCGAAGCCGGGAATGGAGATGGAATCCGCTTCGGACGGCTCTGTCTGCTGCGCGGACGGCGCATCCCCGGCAGCCGCCGTTTCCGTCCCGGCCGAACGGCACTGCCCGCTGCAGGTGCAGGCGGCAGGCATCCGCGCGTTCACGACCGCCAGCGTGATGCCGACGGACAGTGCAGCCACGGCGGCAAGCACCAGAATCGCCAGCGCGGCGAGCTTTGCGTTCTTTTTCATCCGTTACGCTCTCCTTCCCGGTCAGCGCGGACTCAGCCCGCGGCGTTGGCCGTTTCCAGAGAGGCCGTGAAGGTGATGGTGTCGGAATAAGTACCGGCAGCGGCATGCTCCCAGGCATAGTCGCTGATGCGGGCGACGACGAGGCAGCTGCCGCCGTTGCCGTTGACTTCCTTGGCCGAGAAGTCTCTGCCGCGGAAAATGGGCACGGAGCCGTCGACGCGGGAGGCGAAGATGTCCTCCGGGCGATAGCTGATGCGGGCGACGACGAGGCAGCTGCCGCCGTTGCCGTTGACTTCCTTGGCCGAGAAATCTCTGCCGCGGAAAATGGGCGCGGAGCCGTTGACGGCGGAGGCGAAGATGTCCTCCGGGCGATAGCTGATGCGGGCGGAGGAGTCGCTGTCGTTCACAAGGCAGAAGTTTGTGGTGGTCTCAGCGGTGACCTTGACATACTGGTCGTTCGTGATACGGCCGGTGACCTTCACGCTGCCGATGGTGGCGTTCTTCTCGCCGTAGGGGATCTCCACGGTCGCGGGGATCGTGAGGACGTAGGTCGAGGGGACCGTCGTGGTGATGGTCGTGGTCTGGGGAGCTTCTTCTGCGCTGGCTGCAGCGGCGAGGGACGCGAGCATCAGGACGGTGCAGAGGATGGCAAGGATCTTCTTCATGTTCTTTCACTCCTGAATCGTATTACGGTCATCTGACTGCCCTCCTGTTATACCGGAAATGCACCGTTTCCTCTATCAAAAACCTGTTAAATTTCGGATAAATCCTTGCGGTCACGCCTTACCGAGCAGGCAGTCGGCAAGCACCTGCGAGAAAATATCCGCGCTGCGCAGGGCCTCGTCGAGCGAATTTCCGGCCGTGCCGACCTCCAGCAGCATGGACCGCGGCGTGAGATGCTGGTTATAGCGCGAGGCGCGCAGCAGCAAATCGCGCATGAGGCCGGGCGCGCGCTGCTCGCACAGGGCCTGCAGGCGGGCGGCGTTGGCCAGATTCTGCCGCCAGCCCGGATGCTCCAGCCCGGAACCGTTCGAGCCCATGACAAGCAGAAGCTTCGCACAGGCCTCCCCGTCCACGTCCGCACGCAGGGCCAGCTGCGTGCCGTCGTCCGTCTCGAGCGAGTCGCGGTGAACGTCCAGCACCATCTGGATGGACGGGTAGCGCGCCAGCCAGTCCTCCGCCAGCCCGGCCATGCGCGGGTAGGCGTCGTTATAATTCCCGAGGTCGATGAGTGACGTCTCATGCACGGCCGGGATGCCGCGGGCGTTCAGTGCGTCAGCAATGGCCTGTCCGACGCGGACGACGCTCTTTTCCGGGTCCGTGGAATGGAAATCCGGGCTGCCGGTATAGGCCTCCGTGGCGTGGGTATGGATGATGAGGACGAGTGGCCCCTCCTGCGCGCGATCGAGCGCGAGAGCCGCCTCCGGCAGCGCGTCCGGCTCCAGCGGCAGGCCGGAGCGGTTATCGATCGTCACGGCAGGCAGGTCCGGCGCGTCGTGCGACGGCGGCTCATAGCACAGCGTCGGCCAGCTGCCGTCCTGCGCGGGCTCCGGAGCATCCTCGGCGGCCTGCGTCGGCGCGGCGACGGAGGCCAGATGTGCCCGCAGCCCCGGCTGCGCCGCCAGACGCACCACAACGGCCGCCAGCAGCACGGCAAAGCACAGCCAACGCACGCTCAGGCGGAATTTTGTCTGCATGGTAATCCCTCCCGCAGAATCTATATGCCGCAGGAGGGCAGAATAGAACCGCGGGAGGGAAATTTTGCCGGGCCGACAGTCGTGCGTTGTAGGGGAGCGGACAGCCGGGCCCGGCGCCGCGTTGGCGATTCGTTCAGGGTATCGATAAAATGGCATGCGCCGATTGCGTCTGTAGCGGCGCTCCCTGAGCGCCTAAGGCAGTCACAAATTTGAAGGCATTCCCGTCGACCGCACCGGCTCCCAAATTTGTCATTCCGAGGAGCGAAGCGACGTGGGAATCTCGCAGTACCAAGCTGAATTGTAGGAAAGCTATCGGCAAAATCGTGACTGCCTGCACGAGATTGCCACGGGCGCAAAGCGCCCTCGCAATGACAATTCGGAAGTGCATACCGTTTTAACGGTAGTCCGTTCGTATC
>ERZ840096.2154-NODE-2154-length-17137-cov-5.085294_pt1 | contig 17137 bp, 13 predicted proteins | sample MGYA00519878_ERZ840096 | MGnify/ENA primary metagenome ERZ840096 (study PRJEB31850, sample SAMEA3708865) | human gut metagenome | biome: human gut; feature: human-associated habitat; material: faeces | place: China | collected 2014 ...
TCTCGGCACTCTGATTGCATCCATGGCAAGCCTGATAAGTTTCAAATATATTGCAAAAGAAAACAGGAATCTGAGAGGGAAGTATTTGGGAATATTCACAGCCTCCAATATTATATTCATGATATTCATGTTAATATTGTATTTTTTTCTTAGATAAAAGAATAGATAAAATGTTAAAAAAGCATCTGATACCTAACATTTGAGATATAAATCCTAACAAAAAGGTATAACGGATGCTTTTTTTTATGCTATACTTGTATCAACAAACATAAGGAACAAGTGCACAGGTTCAATTGTAAAAGAGGTAATATATGAGACAGATTATTTTTCACAAGGAAACAAAAACTTTTCATTTATACAATGAAAAAATCAGTTATATCTTATGTGTATTAGAAAATGGACATCTGGGACAATTATATTTTGGAAAACGACTTCATGATAAAGCAGATTTTTCTTATCTGGTTGAAAAATGTGGACGCCCAATGACATCATATATATATGAATGGGATCGTACTTTTTCATTGGAACATATCCGACAGGAATATCCGGTTTACGGTACGACAGATTACAGACATCCGGCAATTGAATTGTTGCAGGAAAATGGCAGCAGGATCAGTGAGTTCCAATATGACAGCTATGAGATTATTGACGGAAAACCGAAACTCTCCGGATTGCCGGCAACTTACACAGAGTCCGAGGAGGAAGCGCAGACATTGCGCATCTTCCTGAAAGACGCTTTGACTGGTGCAAAACTGGCGCTTTTATATACGATTTTTGATGAATATAGTGCAATTGCAAGAAGTGCGTATATTGAAAATGCAGGTGAGAAAAATCTGCATGTATTAAATATGATGAGCTTAAGCCTGGATCTTCCGGATAAGGATTATGAATGGATGCAGTTGTCCGGTGCGTGGTCCAGAGAGCGCTATATTAAGAATCGAACATTGGAGCAAGGCATAACAGCTATCGACAGCATGCGCGGAAATTCTTCTCACGAACATAATCCGTTCATTGCTTTAAAACGTCACAACACAGATGAAAATGCAGGAGAAGCAATTGGAATAAGCCTTGTATACAGTGGAAATTTCCGTATGCAGGCAGAAGTAGATACACATGATGTGACACGAATTACAGCCGGGATCAATCCTGAAGGATTCGATTGGAAATTAGAACCGGGAGAAAGCTTTCAGACACCGGAAGCAGTTCTGGTTTACAGTGAAAATGGATTAAATGGCATGAGTCAGACATTCCAGAAGCTGTATGCTAAGAGACTCGCAAGAGGATACTGGCGTGATAAGGCAAGACCGATTTTAAACAACAACTGGGAAGCAACTTATTTTGACTTTACAGAAGATCGCCTTGTAGAGATTGCAAGGAAAGCAAAAGAATGTGGAGTAGAACTGTTTGTCTTAGATGACGGATGGTTTGGCGCAAGAAGAAATGACAGAGCCGGTCTTGGTGATTGGGTGGCAAATGAAGAGCTTCTGCCAAATGGCATCAAGGGCCTGTCAGAAAGAATTGAAGCACTGGGATTAAAATTCGGTCTTTGGTTTGAGCCGGAGATGGTAAATAAAGACTCTGATCTTTATCGAGCACATCCAGACTGGATCTTACAGACACCGGGAAGAAATACATCACACGGCAGATACCAGTATGTACTCGATTTTTCAAGAAAAGAAGTAGTAGATCATATTTACGGAATGATGGCAAAGTTATTATCGGAATCGAAAATCTCATATATTAAATGGGATATGAACCGAAGTATTACAGAATGCTACAGCAGCAAACTTCCTTCAGACAGACAGGGAGAAGTGTTCCATCGTTATATTTTAGGTGTATATGATCTGTATGAACGTTTGACAAATGAGTTTCCAGAAGTATTATTCGAATCCTGCGCCAGCGGTGGCGGAAGATTTGACCCGGGAATGCTGTATTATGCACCACAGGGATGGACAAGTGATGATTCGGATGCAATTGAGCGTCTGAAGATTCAGTATGGAACTTCTATGTGTTATCCGCTCAGCAGTATGGGAAGCCATGTGTCTGTTGTCCCGAATCACCAGGTATTTCGCAATACCCCATTACATACAAGAGCGAATGTAGCATACTTTGGAACTTTTGGATACGAACTGGATCTCAACAAATTGACAGAAGAAGAAATCAAAGAAGTAAAAGAACAGATCACATTTATGAAAGAATACCGGGAAGTGTTACAGTTTGGAACATTTTATCGTCTGAAAAGTCCATTCGAAGGAAATGAGACGGTATGGATGGTGACAAATGAAGACCGCTCGCTTGCAATCGTAGGCTACTATCGTATTTTAAATGGAGTGAATCAGCCGTATAGCCGTGTCAGATTACAGGGATTGAACCCTGATATGATTTATGAAAATGTATGGAACCATACAGAAAATTACGGAGACGAATTGATGAATTATGGATTGATCACATCCGATGTGACAGCTGGTGAAGTGCCAGGGAATGTGACTCCTTGTACCGATTTTGAATCTAGAATATATATGCTGAAAGGCAAAAAAGTTCAGGAGGTAAGATAGAAAATGACGAAGACAAAAAGTGGACTTCCAGAATAGGCAATATTCCATCGCAAAACAGGCTGCAGAACCGCCTGCTCTTGATATGCGTTTTAGTAACTGTTATATATAAACAAAGGGCGAAAAGCTGATTTTTCAAGCTTTTCGCCCATCATTATCCTAGAAGAATCTAATTTACAGACTTTTCTTCATAGTCTCCTTTCTACAAAAAAGCTGTGAAAAAATAAAAACTTCTTACTATCTCACAGCTTTCTTTTACTACTTATTATTTTTTCATAAAATGGTACAGTCTGCTGACCGCATCTCCCCAGAAATCTTTAAACAGATATCCGCCTTTCATCAGAATTTCTCCTGAATAGCTCTCTTCTGTTCCTTCTAATTGATAGATTGCTTTTGGATCTAATCCCTGCAGCTTTAACTTTCTACTCTTATTATTCGTCATACCGCGTACCTGGACATAAGTTACAAGTGCTTCAGATTTATCCTTCGCGACTTCCATGTAGCAATCATAATGACCATTTTCAGAGAAGGAAGCGATTCTGTAATAATCCCCCTCTCTTACAAGGTCATTGTACTTATGATACATTTCTGTCTGTTCTTTGATCATTTTACGCTCCTCTTCCGGAAGCTTTGTAATATCCAGTTCATAACCGAATGTTCCTGCAAGTGCAACATGTCCTCTTGTTTCGAATGGTGTTATTCGTCCTACGGAATGATTCGGACACACACTAACATGCGCTCCCATTGTAGACAGCGGATAGATAAGTGCAGTTCCCTCCTGAATCTCCAGACGCTCTACTGCATCCGTATCATCTGAGCACCAGATCTGTGGACTATAATATAACATTCCCGGGTCAAATCTTGCACCGCCTCCGGAGCAGTTTTCCAGTAACAAATCAGGGAATTCCGTAATCAAACGTTCCTGCATTTTATATAGACCAAGCACATAACGATGGAATAATTCCTGCTGCGAATCTTTGTCAAGATAACTGCTGCCAAGATCACTTAACTCCCGGTTCATATCCCATTTCACATAGTCAATCGACACACTTCTTAAAATCTTTGCCACAGATTCATATGCATAATCTATAACCTCCGGATTAGAAAGATCAAGTACATATTGCTGACGGATCTGTGTTGCTTTACGTCCCTCAATATGAATTGCCCACTCCGGATGTACTTTATAAAGTTCAGAATCCGGTGAAATCATCTCCGGCTCAAACCAGATGCCAAATTTCAGTCCTATTTTCTTCACTTCTTCTACAAGATGCTTAAGTCCGCCATTAATCTTATCTTCATTTACAAACCAGTCCCCAAGTGAACAGTTATCCGAATTTCTCTTACCAAACCAGCCATCATCCATAACAAGCATCTCAATGCCGTCTTTTTTCGCTTCTCTTGCAATATCCAGAAGTTTCTCTGTATTAAAATCAAAGTACGTTGCTTCCCAGTTATTGATCAAAATCGGACGCTTCTGATCTTTGTATTTACTTCTGATCATATGCTGACGATAGAAATCATGAAGAGATCTTGTCATCTTCCCAAGTCCTTCTTCCGAAAATGTCAGCACAACCTCCGGAGCCTGAAATGACTCACCACCTCGTAAATTCCAGCAGAATTCTTCCTGATTGATTCCCATTACCATACGGACAGTATCAAACTGTGTCAGTTCTGCCTGTCCGATGAAGTTACCAGAGTATACGAAATGCATTCCATACACTCTTCCCTGCTGCTGGTTTGTTCCCGGCGTCACAAGTGCTATAAATGGATGTTCCTGATGTCCGGATTTTCCTTTTGCAGATGATACAAGCTGCTTTCCATAACAAATTACCCGACGCTGGATATGACGCTCTCTGCCCCAGGAGCCATGAAGTGTGAGCAGTTCAAAATTCTCATTATCCATATCCAGACATGCACTGTAAACTTTCTCAAGTCTTACCTGCTGTTTTCCTGTATTTACTATTTTCACGCTTCTTGTTATTACATCTTCCTTTTCAAATGCTGAATAGGAAAGTATTAATTTCAGATTTAAGACCGGATCAACACAGGTAATCTCAAGTGTAGTGACGTCCTCTGCTCCTCCAAAAGATGCCGGAAGCCCATCCAATGATGGTTTCCCCGTCTTAATTTCATAAGAATCGTAAAAGAACTCACTTCCCATACATCCTGCTTCATTTCTGACATTAATGCAGCTTTCTCTATAATCTCCCACTCCTCCGGACGGATATTCTGTCGGAAAGTAATCTAAAAATGAAGATTTTTCACGTTCATTTACAGATGGTGTAAACGGAGGTTCTTCTGTTCTTAACAAATAGTACGCATCTGCATCCTCTAAATATTCTCCATAATATACATGCCCAACATATCCTTCCGGTGAAATACCGATCAAGTATGATGTATTTTCTGTATCCAGCTTAAAGATTCTTCTTGTTTCATTATATATAACAGACATTTTATGCCCTCCCTTTTGTCATAGCTTTCTCAAGCTCTTTCAGTTTCTCTGCCGCATCTTTTCTTATATCAGCTTTGTAATCACGCACTGTAAATGATATTTTATCTTTTGATTTTAATAAGTGCTGTTGGTGATTTTGGCTTACCATCCCTATATATCTCCCCTGATTTCATAAGAGGATTTATAACCTCATTTAGGAATTGGCTTCTGCTTCGGTAGTTAAGAGACATCTGCAGTTCCTTAATTGGCTTTGGTCCTTCCATCTTAAGAATAGCCAGAACTTTTTCTCCATCAGTAAGTCCTTCCAAATCAAGTTCTATAACTTCATCCCTATATAATCTGTCGAATAATTTCAAATTCAAGAATCCCGGATATATAGATACTACCGGTTGAATTTCATCAGGACAGGCTTTGTAGGATTCAATCATGGTTTGAAAACCGGTTCCACCTCTCTCCATCAGATTTGCCACATCCAGGCAAGCTGCTATGATAGCATTTCTTCTGATAGAGGGTATTGAACCAGCTGGATATGCATTGTAATCTTTAGGCAGTAACCATGACCCCGGTGAAACTATTTCTATTCTGTCTGAGTATATGTCAACATCAATCTGTGTTCCCGAAATAGAATAATCCCTATGGGCAATAGCATTTACCAACGCCTCTCTTACAGCTTCCTTAGGATATGATCTGATTTCATTCCGTCCGCCATTTTCTGTTTTTACCCAGCCTGTTTTTGTATTTCGTTCAATAAAGTTTAATGCATTTGTAAAAACATTTGCAATAGACCCCCTGAATCTGTTGCTATCTAAAACGATACCTGTCTTGTTTTTACCTTTCCACAAACGGCAGCATATCATTGTATCATCTTCACTATAGTTGTCTGAAAACATTATAAATCCTGATTTTGCATACCCATCTTTTGAAACTATTTCTTCGTTCTGCAATTCTTTTATTGTTGGAGCGGATTTATCTTGTCTGTATTCCTTACAAAGATTAAGGTATTCTGACCACTGATTATCAGTATATGCCACTTCGCTTGTCTCATTATCTTCACCATATTTTCTCTTTGAAAGTGAGATAATTTCTTCCGGTGTTGCAGGAGTCGCATTTCCATCTCCCTTTATAAAAACTGTTTCATTGTAATCTCCCTCTCTATATCTTATTACAGAGTCTGCTGGAGCAACTTTAACGGCTAGTACAAAATGTTCTGCATTAGAATCCACGCTCCGCATCATATATGAAATCTTAATATGTGGGAAAATATGTCTGTCATTAATCCTTGAAATTAGCAGTTTTGTTTTATCAACTTCTTCAAGGTCAATTCCAAAGGCTTCACCGTCGTTTGATACCCCTACAAATAAGGTTCCGCCCCTATCATTTGCATATCCAATAAGAGTTTTTGCCCATTTAATCGGACTATCCGGATTTAACACCGCTTTATATTCATAACTTGTATCTTCTGTAATAACATCTGGATATAGCTCTCTGATTTTCATGAATCTCCTCCATTAACAATGTTCTTAACATAACTATATCAAACATTACTAAACATTACAATAACATTACTAACACATTATATACGGAAATACACAGGCATTTCCATCTAATTAAAGTAAAATGAGGATTCGAAACATTATATGACATTACTCAGACATTACAACAACATTACTTATATCCATTTGCTACTTTGACCGCCTCTTTTTGTCCCAAATATTGTATATTATTCGTGGTATTTTTCAATAGACACTAAAAGATTCTAAAGTGGTAAAAATTATTCCTCTTCAACAAGTTTCACAAAATCATCTGGCAGAATTATCTTTGTTCCACCTGCCTGATAATCTTTTATATTTCTTGTGACAATATAATCCATATCTTTTCTGGATGCCCCCTTTTCAACAACTGCATCCTCATAGTCACTGATTGCAGATGCAAGTGCATCCATGCAGTCATCCGCAGTAACCTCTAATATTCCAGTCAATGAATAAAGCTTTCCCATTATCATCTTTGCGGCTTCTGTGTTATGCAAATGTTTCCTTATAAGATAATAGATGTCTGTTGCTGAACTTGCAGTAATGTACATTTCGATTGTATGATTTGCTGCCATAAGAAATATTTCTTCTGCACTTTTATTCCATGGCTCTCTTGAAGTCAGAGCATCTATTATCACATTTGTATCTGCAAGAATCCTCATCTATTTTGCACCAAGCCTTTCTTCTTTTGTTTCATTCAGGTCTGCATCCTTTGGTAAGATTCCAAACAGGGATTTTGCTACTTCTACTCTGTCCTGATGTGGATTTGTCAGTTTTGCCACTATTTTCCCATTCTTTGTGATAAAAATATCTTCTTTTGCAGATAATAATAAATATTTTCCAAGATTATTTTTCAATTCAGTCGCTGTAATTGACATATCACCACTCCCTTTCTTCGTACTATTATTATACTCATTTTGTACGATTTTATCAATGTATTTAGCTAGAAAATATTATTCTTCGTCTACACTTACATTTTTTCGATTCATCCACAAATAGAAAATCACATTAAGCTCAAGTCCCTGAATCATAACCCAGACCGTCTTATCATGACCGTTAAAGCATCTTCACCTTTTACAAGATTTTGTGTGATTATTTGTTTTTCTAAAAAAAATGTCATCTCACCACTTTTTTGTGATGAAATGACATTTTTCAGTCAATTTATGCAGTTCGTCACAGTATTAGAGCTTTCTTTTATTGTTTATTTTCCTTTATGAATGGGCAGCCAGTGTTGCCAGCTTCTGCATAATTGCACTTACATCCTGCATTACATTCAAATTTTCTTCCTCTGCCTGCATCGTCTCGCCTGCGTGCGCCGATACCTGCTGGGAAATCGCTGAGATTGTCTGAATGGAATCTATAATTTCCTTATTTGCATTCTGCAACTCGGAAATGCTTCTTGAAAGAGTATCTGCATTTTTCTGAATTGCCCGCGTATTGTCCTCGATACTTTCAAAGCTTTCTTCTGCATTTGATGCACCAGTCTTCTCTTCGTTAATTCCATCTATCATATTGGAGACAACACCGACCACCTCCATGATTGCATTGGACACGTTGCTGATCAACTCTGTAATATGTACGGTTGCTTCTTTGGTTCTCGTTGCCATACCGGAAATTTCTGTTGCAACGACAGAAAATCCTCTTCCTGCCTCTCCGGCACGGGCTGCTTCAATGCTCGCATTCAATGCAAGAAGACTTGTTTGGTTCGTAATTCCTCCAATCAGTTCTACAATGGAATTCATTTCATCCATATACTGGTTCAGATTTTCCAGTTTTTCTGTAACCTCGGTTCCATTATCAACAGAAGCTTCAACTTCCGATGCCAGGTGCTCGATATCCTGTTTGCCTTCCGCTAACGCTTTCAGAGTAAGTGTCATGCTGTTTCCGATTTCTTCCACAGCGACTGCAACTTCATCCACCTTATCCTGAATTGCATGTGTCTGTTCCAACTGATTCTGCACATGTTCTGCGGTATCAGTAGCACCTGCAGATACTTCCTGCATTGCCTCAGTCGTTGTCTTAGATGCCGCTGTCAGCTTTTCGAAACGTACATTGATATCTGCAATATTGCCGGAAAGCTGCTGATCAAGTTCCTCATTTCTTTCCAGAAGATTTTCAGCCTCTGCTTTTGCCTGCGCCACTTCTGTAAATCTCTTTCTTGCGTTTTCGCGAATCACTTTTGTAGTCAAAACAGAATTCGCTCCAACCATGATCATAACAACAATCTGTACAACTGCTGCTTCGATTCCGTGATACCCAAAACCGCCTTTTGTCGCACCGATCACAACAACAATGATACTCTCTAATATGGTACCTGTATTAATCAGAAGAAGATAACGTGTGTCACTGTAAGTGGTGACAACAAAAATCATCGGAATTACAAATACATAAATCAGATTTGTCGGTGAGGTAAAAAGACATATTGTGTAAAACAATGAAAATCCATAGGAAACCAGATGTTTGATCATCGCATGTTCCGTATTACTTTTCCAACAAATCACCTCGCCAATCAAAGGTATGACACCAACGACCGTAGCGATTGTCATATATACCGGAGACAGTTGTCCTCTTACGCTTTCCCATATCATAAAAAACACCATAACCGTTACCGTACTGATATGTGCCAGCATCGCAATGCGATTCGACCGCGTCAATTCCGAAATTTCTTTTGTTTCCACCATCATAATTCCTCCTCTAGAAAAGTTTTCCTACTTATACGACTATTCTTCTAATCTTTAAAATATCATAAATATTCACATCCTTCAAGAAAATCTTTCTATTTTTTCACAACCACATGACCTCAGCGAATCGACTTCGCCAAGCAAATATTTTATCGCAGCTCTTGCCTGTGAAAACATCTGTACCTCATCAAAAATAATAAGAGAGTTTCTTTTCCTCATTTCAAATCATAAATCTTACCTGATTATATCGGGAAAAGCATGTATTACCAGTAAAAGTTTTTTTGATAGATAAACAATCTGTCTTTTTGTTGTGCTGCAAAATAGATAAAAGAAAAAAACACATCATATTTATCAAACAATTGCAAATATGATGTGTTTTATAATTATGTCAAAATTCTTAACTTAATGACATTGCTCTTTCGAGCTCTTTTGCTTTGTACAACATTAAATTGTAGATGATTACTGTAAGAGTGAAAGTACACCCTGGTTAGACTGATTAGCCTGTGCAAGCATAGACTGTCCAGCCTGAGCAAGAATGTTATTCTTGCTGTAGTTAACCATCTCTTCAGCCATATCTGTATCACGGATACGAGACTCAGCTGTTGTAGTATTCTCAACTACGTTGTCAAGGTTGTTTATTGTGTGCTCAAGACGGTTCTGAACTGCACCGAGTGATGAACGCTGTGAAGATACCTTTGAGATAGCATCTGAAATAGCGTCTACTGCGTATGTTGCAGCATTTCCTGAATCATCTTTTACATTAAGTCCTTTAATACCAAGACTTGCAGAATCCATAGCATCGATGTTGACCTGAATCTTGTTTGTCATGTCGGCATCTGCACCTACGTGAAGGCTGAATGCTAAGCTGTTTGCAACTTTTGCCTGACCAACTTTAATAGAAAATGTTCCATCACCATTAGTAAGGTCTACAGCGGTATCAACATTAGCGCTTGTACCAACTTTAGCTTTTCCTTCTGTATCACCAATCTGGTTAGCCTTGAGGAGTTCCTTTGAAGCAAGCTCGTACGCTTTATTCTTAGAAATAACTGTTGCATCTGTATCTGAGACACCATCCTTAGGAGTTGTATCATTCATTCCCGTAACACTCTTTGTTCCGTTCTGAACTGTAGCGCCTTTTTTTACTTCTGCTTTAATTGCATCAACATCAGCAAATTTTCCAGAAAGTGCCGTACCTGTTCCATCACCTTTATCTGTAGGTGCTGAAGCATACCAGCCCGCGTTCCATCCATCTGTAAGACTTCCGGCAGTTGTATTCGCTGCTTTTGCAGCATAATAAGTATACTCAGTTCCATTTACAGTAACTTTCTTGGTTGCCGCATCTTTTACATCATTTCCATTATCTGTAAACCACTTATCAACCTCTGCATCATCTGAGCCTATTGTATAACTCTTTCCGCCAATGCTTACTTTATCACCTGCATTAAGTGTATCCATAACAAATGTAGCAGTTCCATCGCCGTTATCTGTAAGTTTTCCCTTAAGACCTGCATCATGAGCCTTCATGTTGATTGTCTTTGTTCCGTCCTCACCCTTCAGCAGATATGTCTCATTGAACTTTGTTGTCTCTGACACACGGTCAATCTCTGTTGTGAGCTGGTCAATCTCATCCTGGATAGCCTGACGGTCTGAATCCTTTGAGTTTGTACCATTAGCAGCCTGTGTTGCAAGCTCGTTCATACGCTGAAGCATTGAGTGAACCTCTGTAAGAGCTCCCTCTGCTGTCTGTACTGATGAAACACCATCCTGTGCATTTGTAGATGCCTGGTCAAGACCACGAATCTGCTTTCTCATCTTCTCAGAAATTGTAAGTCCGGCTGCATCATCAGCTGCACGGTTGATTCTGTAACCTGATGAAAGCTTCTCTGTGCTCTTTGACTGTGCGCTTGTTGTTACGTTGAGCATTCTGTTGGCATTTGCTGCCTGCATGTTGTGTTGTACTACCATAATATAATCCTCCTTGTCCCATATTCATGGGTTATTATGTTTGACCTCTGGAAATCCTTTTCCCGAGGGTTTTGCAGCTGCTTTGTGTTTATTTTTATTTAAGCAGTTGCGGTTTTCTATAACAAGCGGCTTCCCGGGTGTGGCAGATGCCACGGCCGCCTATTAACATGATTAGTTGCTTTGCGTCTTTTTCTGACGCGCTTTTTCCTTCCAAATGATGCGCTGTATTTCTTTTTGTGCCTCATTGGAAATCTCAGGGTCGGGATAATATGTATCTTTTCGCTTCGCCGGGTCCGGTTCGTTGTTGGATCTTGCGATATTCAGTTCTTTTGGGGCATCTATCAGTAATCGACAGTGCTTTCCGGTTCCACCCGCGAACACGATTCGGATATCGTCTCCGATGTTCACATATTGCCCTTCCTTTAATGATAATTTGAGCATTTTCTACCTCCATGCACTAGGGAATAGCTTTATCCATGCTTTTCCGAATAATGTAACATTTTGTAGTAAAATGTTGCATTTTTTGTGGATTGATAATGGGTCAAAAAAGAAGCGGATTAAAAAACATCAAATGTTTACGCCAATTTAGTCATATTTCATCAAGAATTACTTTATCTTTGATACAGATATGATTAAATCCGGTAAGACTAACAAAAAAATGATAGAAAAATGAAAAGAAAATTATTGAAAAAATTATTTTTCAGGGGTTAAGTTCTGAAAATGGCGTCCGATATAGTAGGTGTAAAGCAAAAAATGCAACATTTTACTACAAAATGTTGCATTTTTTCTATTTTGAACTTACCATTGTTGTGTTGTTGATCTTGGATATTCTGAGGGAGAAAGTCTGTCATATTGTATGTGCCGGATAACATTTTCTACTATAAAGGAGTATTCAATGGGAACTACACAGCCAATCCGAAACAAGGACGAACTCACGGCTTTCAGGATGTACTATAAGGACATCCGTCCAAACAGCCGCAATTACTGTTTAATTGTGATGGGATTAAACACAGCACTAAGAATCAGTGACCTGCTTAGATTAAAGTGGGACAACGTTTACAATTTCAAACATCATGAATTTCGCACTCATTTTCTTATCAACGAGCAAAAGACCGGCAAGAATAACTATGTCACTCTAAACTACAATGCCATCGATGCTCTGAAAGATTATTTCAATGAACGTAATCCAAATGACCACGAATTTATTTTTACCAAGAACACCTGCAGATACCAGCCGATAAGCAGGACTCAGGCATATCGTATTGTAAAGACTGCTGCCGGCAAAACAGTGCAGGATGAGCACATCAGCTGTCATTCGCTTAGAAAGACGTTTGGCTATCACGCCTGGAAAAATGGCACACCTCCCGCTCTGCTCATGGATGTCTATAATCACTCATCATATGAGATTACCCAGCATTATCTGGGAATTGAGCAGGATGAGAGGGATGAGATTTATCTGAAGCTTGAATTATAGAGCCTGTAAAGCTTTGCAAATTATACAATATAAAGGTCTTCTATGATTCAATATTAAATTATAGAATACCTTTTATTCCGCCGGCCAGGATTTTCTGAGAGCCACATAGGAAATCAGGAAATTGGCAAGCCAGCCGGCCGGTACAGCAAGCCAGACAAATGCAATACCGAAACGCGGCGCGCAGATTAAGGCAACCGAGAGGCGGATTGCCAGGTTTACCATATTTGCAGCGAGAAACGGACGCATGATGCCAAGTCCACGAAGCACACCATCGGTGGCCATCTTGATACCCATAAAAATGAAAAAGAAACCAAGCCATCTCATATAATCCCCGGATACCTGATATGCCAGTGCCGTTCCGTCTTTGCCCAGGAATAATGAGGAAATCTGAGTATGCAGTGTTTCAATTACTATGAAGGCAAGCACTGCAAAGCACAGGTCTAACACCAGCGCAGCGTGATAGCCTTTTTTGATACGTTCTGTCTTCTTTGCTCCGAGATTCTGGGAAACAAACGGTGAAACTGCATTTCCAATGGATACAAATATCAGTGAAAATACATTCTCTACCCTCATCGTTGCCGAATATCCTGCAAGCGCCTGTGTACCGAATGGATTCACAACTGCCTGTACTATCATCATGCCAATTGACACCGTAGACTGCTGGAGAACCGAAGGCACAGCAATCCGAAGCATGGAATGAAGCTCATGCCTGTCAAACCATTCAAAGCGACTTTTATACCGGCGCATCCTGCTAAAGAAAATCAAAAGTGAAAACACTGCAGATATTCCCTGAGCAATTAGAGTTGCAAGGGCAGCACCAAACACTCCCAGGTCAAGGCCTGCCACCATCCAAAGGTCCATAAATATATTTAACACAGATGAAAATATCAAAAGCCCCAACGGAATCCTTGACTCGCCAATCGACGTAAACATCGTTGAAAGTATGTTGTACATAAACAAAAAGGGAAATCCCACAAAATAAACACGAAGATACAGCACTGCCTCATCCAGTATATCTGCAGGTGTCTGTAGCAAACTCATCATTGAATGTGAAAAGAAAAAGCCAAAGACACCCAGAAGTACGCTTAAAACCAGAAAACTAATCAGTGATGTTGATACTATTGTTTTCATTTTGCCGTAATCCCTGGCGCCGAAATAGCGGCTCACAAGTACACCGGCTCCTACACCGGCTCCCAGCGCTATACAGATGAACACATTCGTAAGCGCAGCACAGGCTCCAACTGCCGCAAGTGCAGAGGAGCCTACAAACTGACCAACAATGATTGAATCAGCCATATTATATACTTGTTGAAAAAAGCTGCCCAAGATCATGGGCATTGCAAAAACTGTCAATGCCTTTAAGGGGGCATCTGTAATTAAGTATTCATCTTTTGACATTATTTTTCCCTCATTCCGCTATAATTAAGCTATAGTATATCCGATTGAAAGACAAATTACAATATAGCATTCTTTATCGACATTTTCCATTTCTTATGCTTTCCCTCTAATGCAAACATCATACTGCTCCTTTGTATTTTTATTTAAAAAGCCGCCCAGGCCATAGGCCTGTGCGACTTCTCATAACATGATTTAAATTAAGTTTATCCTTCAATAGCAATATGCTTTGTGGTCTCAACTTTCTTTTGCTCCTTCTTCGGAACTGAAAGTTTAAGAATACCATCCTCATACTTTGCCTTGATATCTTCCTGCTTCAGCTCATCACCTACATAGAAAGACCTGCTCATAGCACCGGAATAGCGCTCCTTACGGATATACTTGCCATCCTTTTCTTCCTTTTCTTCCTTGTCAAGTCCTTTAGCTGCGCTGATAGTTAAGTAACCATTTTCCAGCTTAGCTTCTATTTCGTCTTTCTTGAAGCCCGGAAGATCTATATCTACTTCGTAGCTATTGTCTGTTTCCTTGACATCAGTCTTCATAACGTTCTTTGCGTGTTTACCATAAAGCGCCTTGTCAACATCAGGAAATGAAAAATCCATCCAATCATCGTTAAATAAGTTTTCTCCAAAAATACTAGGCATCAACATAAGTCATCTCTCCTTCTTAATCTATAAAATCTGTGTCAACCTGTTTCTTTGGAACCGGAATGTTTCAAGAACTCAAAGCCTTTGCTTTTTGTTCCTTTCCTTTGTTCTTGACTATGTTATACACCTATTATTAGCACTCGTCAATAGTGAGTGCTAATATTTTATAAAATGTTTATATTTTCCGAGCAGCTTCAAAGTACTTACCATATGAAACTCCATTATTTTGCAATAAATAACACTCCGAGTGTGCCAGGCCCACAATGTGATGAAATCACACCACCTGCTCTTGTCTCTATAATTTCCTTAAAAATGCCAAGAGAGGCTATGTAATCTCTTACCCCTTCAACTGTCTTAGCATCACATTCCGAATGTGTAATAAATACCCGATCCGGTATTGCGTTTTTCAGGTCCTCTTCCAGATCTTTTGCATAATTCTTTATGACTTTACCGATCTTACCTCTATATTTCCTGCTTGCATCCATTTTACCATCCTTTACAACAATCATGGGATGAAGTGCCAATGCTCCTCCGATAAGCGCAGAAACCGCATTGCATCTGCCACCTCTGTAAAGATACACAAGTGTATCTACAACAAAGCTTGCTCTTACCTTCGGAATCAATTCATCAATTCCGGTTTTTATCTCCTCACGAGATTTACCATCTGCTGCCATAACTGCCGCCTCAACAACAAGCAGACCTATTCCTGTGGACAGATTTCTTGAATCTATCACCGTAACTTTATCTTCTGCATCAAGTTCTTCTGCCGCCATTCTGATCACGTTGATTGATGTCGACATCTCACTTGATATGGAAAAGCATATGATCTCCCTGCCTTCATCAATATATGGTCGCATTACATTCATTGCTGTTTCTATAGATGGAGCTGAAGTCTTTGGTGTAGTCTTATTTTTATCAGCCCACTCATACAATGCGTGAATGTCTATCTGCGGTCCGTCCTCCAGTTCTTCATCTCCTTTTACAATATGAAGCGGAATAATATCTATATCGTATCTTTCTAAAACTTCCTGTGACAGATCACATGTACTGTCTGATATAATTTTTATCATTTTAACACCTCCAGGCTTTCAAAATCATTTTGTCCTTCCTTTCTGTTCCATTATACTATCTTATTTTATTATTTCAATTGCGGAATAAATATATTATTTTCATGCCCATATTCAATAGTTACATGTTCTTTTTATTACAGTATCAAAAAAAGATATTTTCACCAATGGGGGGAAAGCAACGTTCATTTTACTGTTGACTGGCTCCGCTGGCTTTGTGATATTGCCTTGTAGTAAACACAAATAGAAATGATTGCTGTAATCGCTTCCGTGATCCAAAACGCATTCCAGACGCCAACCGCTCCGAAAAACCTGCTGAGTAAAAACGCAGTTGGGATGATAACCACAACATACCGGCAAAGTGAAATCAGTAACGAAGGAATGCCTTTTCCAAGTCCCTCCAGTGCGCCAGAAGATGTAACGGAAACCGCCGAGACAATAAAACCGGCGCCGATGATACGCAGGGCTGTTTTCCCGGCCTGGATTGTCGCTTCTGTGTGGGTAAACAGCCCCATAAGCTGGCCGGGGATTAGCAGACATATCACTGTCCCAAGCACCATAATGATACCGCTCATGCACAAGACGATTTTGTAAATCTGGCTGACTCTTTTGTTCTCCCCCGCACCGTAGTTATAGCCGATCAATGGGCGCATCCCCTGAACAATGCCATTAGCCGGAAGATAGATGAATGTCTGCAATTTGTAATAGATTCCCAAAACCAGAATATACACTTCGGAATATGCCGCCAAAATAGCATTGAGTGCCGAAATCAAAAGAGATGGGAGCGCAAGATTCAAGGTTGCGGGAATGCCGATGGAGTACAGCTTTATTACCATCTTTTTGCTGAGCAAAATGTACTGCCTGCGGATATGCACGCGAATTGGCCGCACAAAATAAACGACCAGATAAATCGCAAGCGTCAAGGTCTGCCCGATGCCGGTTGCCAGCGCGGCGCCTTCGATTCCCATTTCAGGAAATGGACCATAGCCAAAAATCAGAACGGGGTCTAAGACAATGTTTATTATACACCCACACATCAGGCTGATCATAGTTGTTTTCATGTTTCCTACAGCTTGGAATATTTTCTCGAATGTAACACCAACAACGATAATCAATGTAAAAGAGAACGCAATAACAGAATAGTGGACGCCAAGTTCAATCACTGTCTTGGATGAAGTGAACATTCCTAAAAAAGCTGGCATCATTGTAATACCGCAGACTGTCAAAACAACGCCGTGAATCATGGCAAGCACAAGTCCCTGCGTGGCAGCTTGATCTGCTTTTTTGTCATCTCCAGCGCCTAGATAGAAGGCGATCACTGCGTTGATTCCAACGCCAAATCCAATTCCAACAGCATTGATAAAATTTTGAACCG
>ERZ840096.2157-NODE-2157-length-17134-cov-5.639733_pt1 | contig 17134 bp, 8 predicted proteins | sample MGYA00519878_ERZ840096 | MGnify/ENA primary metagenome ERZ840096 (study PRJEB31850, sample SAMEA3708865) | human gut metagenome | biome: human gut; feature: human-associated habitat; material: faeces | place: China | collected 2014 ...
CCTTTGCAAGGGCGGGGGACCATTGCGCTTGCGCAATGGTGGTGGGTTAGCAGCCTCCGGCTGCGTCTTCCTTCAAAAAAAATTTGCCTGCAAATTTTTTCCTTCGGCCGCTGACCATTGACCGCTGACAGGCACAAAAAAGGACTGCCGCAGCAGTCCTTTTTGTGTCCATCAATTGAATCTCACATACACCGCCTTCAGGTCTTCCAGCCCCAGGCCCATTTTCTGGAACCCGGTGTGGAGAGCCGCTTCGGACAGTTCTTCGTTTTTCTTCGGATCGCCCGCTTCCAGCAGCTGGCGGGCCGCTGCATCCACAGCGTGGATATTGAAGGAAACTCCGTTGTACACCAGCCGGTAGGTCCCTTCCCCACCCGGCAGGGTCAGGGTGGTGGTGTATTCCCGGTGCTGGGTCTTTTCCTGATCCGGTTCCGGCAGACGCATGCCGCTGGGAGTGATTTCCACCTTCTCCGGCATGCTTTCCACGTCAAAAGTACCGTAGTTGGTCACCTTGCCGTCCAATACCTTGAAGAACGGAATGGACTTCTTTTCCCGGTACCAGGTCCGGCCGCCGTTGTCATGGTCTTCCGCTCCTCTGAATTCCCGGATGGAAGGTTCGTCCACCGTCCCCTTCCCTTCCGGAATGGGGGTGGGTCTGTCCGGCGTAATATCCGGTTTCACCGGTCTTTCCACCGGCGTAATGGTCACGGTGGCGTCCCCGCCCAGGATGTTGTAGTTCTTCAGAAAGTCCAGATACTGGTTGGTGGTTTCCGTAGTGAACTCATACCGCCCCGGAGCATTGGTGTAGGAATTGTTGTCCAGGTACGCATTGCCGTAGGACCCGTAGTTGAACTTCAGGTCGGACACGTTCTTTTCGTCCCCATTGGTCAGGCCCTGTACCCCGGACGTGGTGAACTTCACGGTACCAAAAGGCGTGGTCACGTCCTTGGTGTTCACGTGGAGGTCCGCCTTGTTGACGATGATGTCCCCTTCAATGGTAACGATGTAGTTTTTCCGTGCATCTTTACCATTTTCATGGATGATCCCGCCTCCGTCAGATTCCAGGTCATTTTTGTAGATCCCGGCATCCGCCGTAGTCCGGCCGGCCCGGTTGGTTTCATAAACCCCGCCAGCTTTGGGTTTCATGGTCAGGCCATCAGTGGAAATGGTATCCCCGTTCGGCAGAGACGGCGTAGCGATTTCCTTGAAGGACCGGTCCGCCGAACCGTAGGTCTGAATCATCTCGTTATCCACGGTGATGGCCACCGGGGTCAGGGTGACGGAACCAACTTTATCCAACACCACATTGTAGTTGTCCAAGGATTTGTTGAATTCCGTCGTAATGCCATAGCTGTCCAGGCTGCCATCCGCTTTGTACTTCACATCATTGGTCCGGTCCTTACTTACGAGAGCACCGGATGTGTTGGTGATCCCGATTTTAGACGTCAGTTCAGCCAAGCTGTCTCCATTCTTTTCGCCCTTAACCGTAGTAGCATTATCCAGATCCTTCTGAACTGCCCCGGCAGCCCCATAGGCTTCCGTATAGTAGCCAGTGGACAGATGGAGGGTGGCCTTGTTGATGGTGGCATTGCCATCTTCAATCTCAATATTGTAGTTATTCAACGTCTGGGAAGTGGTTCCCTTCAAATAGTAGGGCCCGCCATTCACCGTTTTAGTCACTTTGCCAGCCTGTTTTTCTGCTTCAGAAGCGTCGCCAGTATTGGTATAAGTGATATTTCCTTTACCATAGGTTCCGTTCAGAACGTTGGTCACTACATCAGTGCCATCCCCGTTGGTCAGACCCTCAATCTTTGCAGGGTCATATCCATACTTATCGGTATCAAAAGTCGTGCCGTAAGTGGTAGAAACATCGTTGAGTTTCACCTTCACCGTGGCTTTGTTTACCGTGGCTTTTCCTGGCGTATTGGTTTCGATTTCGTAGTTTTTAGCGGTCTGTCCAGTCAGGGTGAAATCTCCCAGCAACTGATAATCCCCATTGGCATCCTTGGTGTAGATGTTCTTGGCATTGCTGGCAGCATCGGTAATGGCCCCTGTATTGGTATAGGCCACTGTAATCCCGTTTTCTTTTACAAAATCCACCGTATCCCCATTGGTATTGCCTGCCAGGGTATAGCTATAGGTCTTGGGATCAAAGGCCGTCCCGTAAGTGGTTTCCACATTCCCCACATTCAGGGTCAGTTTGGCCTTTTCCACCGTGGATTTCCCCGGATTCACCACTTTGATGTTGTAGTTGTCCAGGGTCTTGGAGGTGGTACCCGTGATCTGGTAGCTGCTGCCTGCGTTCTGAGTCTTGACATTTTCGTTATTGGGATCGGATTTCGCCCCGCCGTTCACATAAGTGAAGTCGCTGTCCTGGAGGACATCGGTAATAGCCGCTGCGGCATCCCCGTTGGTGAGCCCCTGCAGATTCGCTGCATCCTTTTTGTAACCATAATTCTTTGGCTCAAATTCCTGCCCATAGGTGGTAGAAACATCTTTCAGGGACAAAGTCAGATCCGCTTTTTTGACTGTTATCGAGCCCTTGCTCTTGGTAGTATCCAGAGTATAGTTTTCGTTGAAGAAGTCGGTATCATCTGTCCCATCAACATTCTTTTTACCGGAAATGGTTGGATTGCTGTAAGAAACAGAATCCTTATATTCTCCAGCATCTGCCGTAGTCCTGCCAGTTGTCTTGTTCAGATTGGTTTCGTAATTACTTCCGCTCTTAATGCCATGCTCATAAGTAAAAGTATTCTCATCGTCATTTGCGAATCCGGACTTTTTATCAGACCAGGAAGTGTATGTGCTATCCCCATAGGTTTGTTCACCGGAACTGGTAATGCTGACGGAGCGTTTCTTGATTTCCAGTTTGCCGTTTTCCTTATTGATGGCATACCCATCCAATGCCTTGGCATCTTTCAGATTTACCGTCAAATCGTAAACAGCATTTTTCCCATCAGCGCCGCTCTTTTCGGTAGCTTCGTACTTCCCACCTGTACGGGTAGCGGTCGCGGTCGAACCATCACTGGTAACGGTGACCGTATTCTCTCCGAAAATATATTCTCTATAGTCTTTTTCCTGAAAGGCAAAATCGTAAACAGCATTTTTCCCATCAGCGCCGCTCTTTTCGGTAGCTTCGTACTTCCCACCTGTACGGGTAGCGGTCGCGGTCGAACCATCACTGGTAACGGTGACCGTATTCTCTCCGAAAATATATTCTCTATAGTCTTTTTCCTGAAAGGCAAAGCTGTAATCGGTCACATTATGGGTTTTCTCATCCAGACCCGTAAATACTTCCTTCCCTTTTAAAAGTTTGTTCAGTGTATCAGCAGAAACCTCATCGCCATAGGTCTTCAAGTAATCTTCAGAATAGAGAGTAATCACCGGCGTTGCCTGGAAAATGAACTTGTTGTTGCTGGTATCGGAATATCTGTTGGGATTCTTGCCATATTTGTTTTCCGTGGCAATGGTATTGGAAGCTGATTTAGAAGTCCATTGGGCATCGGTTCCGCTATTCAGATTGGTTCCAAAGATATCTTTATCCGGCGAAGCACTATAAATCTGCCAGGTACCAGTACCATTCTCTCCAGTATCAATGGCTTTCTCAGCATCAGCAGAAGTCTTGTTTACAAAGCCGCCATTGCTGCCCTGGGCATCAATAACAACAGCGCCTTGGGCCGTGCTGGCCGCTTTCAGCACACCGCCGTTGGTGTTCTTCCCGTTGTAATCCACCCCGTCACCCAGGGTGATGACACCTTCGGTGCCGGTAGAAACCAGCTTGATCTTGCCCCCTTCCCCGTCGGACCGGGAAGTGGTGTTTCCACTGTGATCCGTAGAAGCATTGACTTCAATCCCATGGACGGTCAAATTGCCGGAGGACTGGATGGTCACGTTATCCAGATAATCCTTAAAGGAATCATCCGTATTCTTGGTGGCTTCCACATTGGTGCCGCCGGAATGGATTTCGCCGCCTACGGTTACCTCCCCGCCATTGATATATACACCATGATCTGCGTAAATGGTGCCGTTGTTGTATTTTGTAGCAGTATTTTTGGTATTACCGGTAGTAACAGAACCAGAGCCAGCATCAATCTTGACCGTATCCAGTCCCACGGATTTCCCAATGTCCCCCTGAAGAGTAACCTTGCCACCTGTGGTTTTAACATTCAGGCTGGAATTGTACAGGTTGGTTTCCTGGACGAAGCCTACGGTGGTCCCCCCATCGATGGCCGCATCGTCCCAGGCATTGTTGTTGCCATAGCCTACAGTCAGGAAGGGAGCGCTGTTGTCCGGCTGTCCGCCGCCGCTCCAGCTGGACCATTTGGTATAGCCATAGACCTGTTCCCCATAATTGGACTTTTTGGGATCTTTATTCCAATAGGATTTACTGGTGTCCCAGAATTTTGTGCCTGTAGTTCCATCTTCATTGGTTACCAGCCCTTCCGGACCAGTCACCCAATAGAACCCATCCTGATGGGTGGGATCGGCCGGATACTGGGAATAGGGATTGGTCTTTGTGTCGTTGGTTTTGTTGCGTACACCGGACCCCATGCCGCCGACCCAGAGGGTTTTCTGGGAGTTGGGGGTGGACAGGGAGTTCTCCAGGGCGGTGGTAATGGTGGCCAGATAGCTGTCCCCAGGATTGGCCCCGGACTTGTCCCCAGGATTGGCCAGACTCTTACTGGCAAACCAGTTATGGGCAATGAGCGCACTGATGTCACTTTTCAGAGTTTCCATTTTGGTGGCGTCATTTTTAATCGTATCATAGGTTACCAGATTGGTCTTTGTATTTGTGTTGCCGTTGGCATATTTTGCTGCATAATTATCCGGTTCAGTCCGACGATAATAAATCAGCCATTCATCGATGGACATTTGGGAAGTTTCCGGCGTGGTCCCTTCCATGATGAACGAATTGTACCCATCTCCAGCCGTAGTCGTTGCATACCAGCGGGTATGCTGAGTATCCAGCGTCGGTTCTGAATCCGTGTAGGTCCAGTTTTTACCATTCACATCTCCAGATTTCATTTCATGGAAGGCATAATGGGATTCTCCTTGGTCGAAATGTTTGGCTTCTGTAGTGTAACTGATCGTCCCATCTGTATTTTTTGTATAGTTGATCCCCACAAAACGATAGGAAGGAACCGAATTGTGATCCAGGTAGTCCTGAACCAGCCTTTCTACCAGTTTATTCCATTTTTCTGTCCCATAGATATAGGTATCATAACTATTCCCAGAGTTGACAATTCCAGTAATGTTGACTGCACCACCAGGAGTCCCATCCTTTTTACTGGTATCTAAAGTAAGGACACCGCCATTCAAACCGATGGCGACTTCCCCGTCAAGTGTAATAGCTCCGCCATTGGTCGTGATTTTCCGATTATTTTGTTCTCCTGACAAATCGATAGCGGATTTTCCTTCAGGAACAACATAACCGAAATACGTACCAACCGTATGGCCTGCGATATTGGCTTCACCTTCTAATCCTGTATCAGCATAAGCCCCATCGGCAGTCCCTGCCGGCACCTTAAACGATACCCCACCGCCGCTGCCGGAAGTAAATGTCCCGCCATTGGTGGAAATATCCGCATTGATGATGACGGCACCTACACCATCTCCATCAGTATCGGAATTCAGCTTTACGTTCAGTTTGCCGCCGCTTTCGTCAGCAGCAATTTCTTTGTTGATGGTGATGTTCCGCTGAGCTTCCAGAGTCAGGCTTGCTTCTCCATCCCCTTCTACTTTCGGTTTGATGGCCGAATTCACGGTGATGCTGGCGGCCTGGCTGGTGGAAGCAGCCTGGATGGTTACATCCGTTCCCTTGTTCAGGATATCCGTAATCAGATGGGTCGCAATCCAGGATGTGGAGCTGTAGGTGGCATTGGCGTTCTGAGTAGCAGAAGGCGGATCATTATAAGTAATCTGGGTTGCACTGCCTCCATTGACAGTTTTCACCGTCTGATCCATGCTGCTCTGGGTGGGCTGGTCATCCTGAATCAGGATTTCCAGCGGATCCAGCAGCCACTCCCCGTGTTTTCCGTTTACCCCACCTGCATCAATGGTCAGCCCGTCCCCCAGGTCCAGCACGTCCCCGGAAGTTTCGATCTTGCCCCCGTCCACATTGCCTTTGGCCAGCAGACTGGTGTTGTCGTGGACCAGGGTCTTCTGGCCGATGACTTTGATGCTGCCGGCGCTCTGGCCTTCTGCTGTGCCGGAGGCGTCCAGGGTGCCGCTCACTTCCACCTGGCCGCTTTGGCCCCCGTCCAGGAGGATATGGCCTTTTTCATCTTTCCGCAGAGTCCTGGCTTCGATGGTGCCGGTGTTGTTCACTACGGTGCCCAGCACATCATCGGCGCTTTTGGCGGTCATTACCACATAGCCTCCGTCAGCCTGGATCCTGCCGCTGTTGAGGGCTTTGGCCTGGGCCAGTTCCCCGTCCACGGCGTAATTCAGTTTTCCGTCGCTGTCCGGGGACAGAGTCAGCTGTTTGGCGGCAGCCAGGGCTACTTGGCCCCCTGCATTGCTGATGGTGCCGTTGTTTTCCACCTGGGCGGCGTGGAGAGCCACCAGGCCTCCCTGGGCGGTAATGGAGCCCTCATTCAGGATGGCGCTGCTGTTCCCGTCCCCGATGGTCAGGTTCAGATTGGCGGTGCTGCTGGCAAAATTCTTCATGAAGCTATCGTTCAGCTGGGCAGTGGAAGCCACCAGGCTCCCCACGTCCACGGTGGATGTCTTGCCGAACACCACCCCGTTGGGGTTCACCAGAAACAGGTTCCCGTTGGCGGACAGAGCCCCGTCGATGACGGATTTCTGGCCTCCGGTGATCCGGTTCAGGGCCACCGCGTCCCGGCCGGGCTGGGCGAATTTCACGGCTTCATCCCGGGCAATGTTGAACTGGGTCCAGTCCACGGCCATTTTCCCGCTGTTCTGGGTCACGGTCATGTTCTTGCCGTTTTGGGCAATGGAGCCCTGGCCGGACTGGATCTGGCCCCCGGTGGGCATGGCATAGCCGGTGCCCCCCAGAGCCAGGGCCAGCAGGATGCCAGCCGTCAGGCTTTTTTTCCATTTTCTGCTGTATTGTAAATGGTTATCCATTTTTTCCTCCATATGGTATCTATCCATCAGGTATCTTGTATCGATATATTAGAAGTACACGCCGCCCATGATCCAGAAGTGGCCGTTCTTGTGGCTGGTGTCGCTGACCGGTTCTTCAGCCCCCAGTCTCCAGGCATAGTCCGCCCGGACGAACCAATCCTGATACCGGGACCAGATCAGCCCGATGCCCATATCCTGGAGGTTCCGATGGTTCTTTTCTCCCGCCGGGGTCAGGCTGCTGTCGTGGTTCATCCACACGCCCCCGTGTTCCAGGTAGAAGGCCAGGTGCAGCTGCTGATCCTGCTTCTTGAGCGGCAGCAGCCAGCGGAGTTCCGCTCTGGTCATGTATCCGCTGTCCCCGGACCCTTCACTGGTGGGGTAAGCCCGCAGTCCGTAAGGGCCGCCCAGGTAAAAATGTTCTGAAGAATCCAGGTCGGAGAAGGCGTACTGGCCCCGGGCGGTCAGCAGCAGGTAGGTCCGGTCGTTCATGTTCTGCCGGCGCTGGATATACCCGGTGGCCTTGTGGTAGGTGCCGTTGGTCCGGGGACTCCCGGCCAGCCACTGGGTGTAGATGTCGTTGGAATAGAAGGCATCGTTGGTGATGTTCCCCCATTTGTATTCCACCCGCCAGTCGGTGGCCCCCAGGGTATCTTCGTCGTCCCCGTACAGGGCCAATACCCCGGCGTCCCCGGTTTTGTCCCCGTAGGTGGAATTCCAGATTTTCCGGTATTCGTCCTTGATGTCGCTGTGTTCGTACCGGACCCCGGCGTACAGGTTGTGCTTCCGGCTCCGGCGGATGGCGTAATCCAGCCCCAGGGAAGCCACTTTGGAATGGCCCACCCCGTCATACTGGGCGAATTCGTCTCCCAGGTCGTAGCTGAGCACGTTGTACCCGGCGGAGAACCGCCACCCGTCCCGGATCACCGGCAGGGTGTAGTTCAGTCCCCAGTCGAACATCTTCCGTCCGGAGGTGGACAGGTTGGCGGTGAGATGGTCCCCTTCGTGGGCCAGGTTCAGGAAGTCGTAGTTCACGGAATACTGGTTGTACCCCATGGAACGGCTGCCGTAGTTGCTGGCGGTAAAGAGTCCCTGTTTCCCTTTGTATGCATCCACATCCAGCACCACATGGACGCTGCCAGGTTTGGACCCTTTCTGCAGGGTAGCCTTGGCGTCAGCTCCCGCCAGGTCGGTAAGGAGCCATACCGCCCGTTCCAGGTTGTCCCGGGTGAGATATTTTTCTTTCTTCAGGAAGTTGGTTTCCCGTTCCAAAGCACCCTGGTGGATCCTGGTATGGTTGTTGATGGTGAAACCGTCCAGGGACCCTACGGTAATCGCATATTCCACAATGCCGTCATTGATTTTCTGCACCGGCAGATAGGCATGGGCCACCAGGTACCCTTTTTCCCGGAAGTACCGGGTCAGGGTGTCCGCTCCATCCTGGAGGTCTTTAAAAGTCAGCAGCCGGCCTTTTTTGTCCCCCAGCAGAGGCTGGAGTTCTGCTTCCGAGATCACGTCCTGACCGGTGATCTTGAAGCCGTTCACCTGTACTTTCAGGGTGTCCGGCAGATCCAGTTTGGGGCGTTCCGTCTCTTCTACGGCAATCTGACCGGTGGCAGCGGCAGCCCGCTGGGCTTCCGCCCGGGCCCGGTTCCGGGCTTCGTTCTGGAGCATGGAGGCATCGCTCTGCCGTTCCCGGACATTCCGCAGGGCCGCAGCTTCTTCCTGACTGGGCGCCGCCCCGGCCACTGCATTGGGCAGGACCCCCAGACTCAGCGCAATGGCCCCGCCGATCAGTATGTTGTACTGTTTTTTCATGGTTTTAAACTCCCCTCAACTGTCTTGTAAATACTTATATTAGGAATAATTTTCTTCTAGTATATTTTTATTCTTTACTATTTGTACTATATTATATACGAATTATTTTTGTATATCCATAGTCTTTATTAAGTTTTTTATTTGGTTTATCATTCCAGAGAAGAGTCCATACATGAAAAAATGGCTGCTGCACGTGTCAATACACGTACAGCAGCCATTTTCATTTTTACTTGAACAGATCTTTGATTTTGTTCAGGAAACTTTTTTCTTCCGGATTGATGGTGCTTCCGCTGGCATCGCCGAACTTCCGCAGGGCCTCTTTCTGGGCCTCGCTGAGCCCGGTGGGGATCACCACTTTGATCCGGACCATCTGGTCGCCCTTCTGACCCGACCGCAGGGATACGATCCCTTTCCCTTTGAGACGCAGGATCTTGTTGGGCTGGGTCCCTTCCGGGATCTTCACCTTCACCTGGCCGTACAGGGTGGGCACCTCAATCTCTGCCCCCAGGGTAGCCTGGACGATGTTGATGGGCACTTCGCAGGTTACGGTGGTGCCGTCCCGTTCAAAGAACTTGTGGGGTTTCACGTACAGGTATACGTACAGGTCCCCGGGACGTCCGCCCCGGAGCCCGGCTTCCCCTTCGCCGGCCACCCGCAGACGGGAACCATTGTCCACGCCGGCAGGGATCTTCACCGTCAGCATCCGTTTCTTCTTCACCCGGCCTGTGCCATGGCAGTCCTTGCAGGGATTGGTGACAATCTTCCCGGTACCATGACATTTGGGACAGGTCCGGACGTTGACCACCTGGCCAAAGAGAGAATTCTGGGTAACCCGGATCTCCCCTGTACCATGGCAGTCCGGACAGGTTTCCGGCGTGCTGCCGGGAGCCGCCCCGGAACCGTGACAGGTTTCACATTCCTCTTCCCGGTTCAGGCGGATCTTCTTTTCCGTGCCAAAAGCGGCCTCTTCAAAGGTGATCTGCAGGTCCATCCGCAGGTCGGACCCCTGCCGGGGGCCATTGTCGGCCCGCCGGCCGGAACCGCCCCGTCCGGCACCTCCAAAGAACATGTTGAAGATGTCGTCCATGCCTTCTCCGCCGCCGAAACCTCCAAAGCCCTGGAACCCGCCGCCGAAGGGGTTGCCGGCACCAGCGCCGGGTCCTCCTCCGTTCTGGAAAGCGGCATGGCCATACTGGTCATAGGCCGCTCTCTTCTGGGGGTCGCTGAGGACACTGTAGGCTTCGTTGGCCTCTTTGAATTTGTCCGCTGCTTCCGGATTGTCTTTGTTCAGGTCGGGGTGATACTTCCGGGCCAGTTTGTGGTAGGCCTTTTTCAGCTCATCAGCTGTGGCGTTTTTGGAAACGCCCAGCACTTCATAGTAGTCTCTCTTCTCTGCCATCCGTATCTCCCTCTAGGAAAGCTTATTTCTTGTCGTCGTCAACGACTTCCGCATCCACTACATCGTCGTCGGCTTTCTTGCTTTCGGTCCCTCCGTTGGCGCCTGCACCGGCGTTGGTGTTGGCATTGGCACCGGCAGCACCCTGGTTCTGCTTGTACAGTTCAGCGCTCAGTTCATACAGAGGTTTCTGCAGGGCTTCAGTATCGGCTTTGATCTTGTCGGTATCGTCGCCTTTCATGGTTTCTTTCAGGGTGGCGATGGCGTCCTGTACCTTCTTGATCAGGTCGTCATGGCCTTTGCCGTTCATATCCTTCACGGTCTTTTCAGCCTGGTAGATCAGGGTATCTGCCTGGTTCTTGGCTTCCACGGCTTCCTTCCGTTTCTTGTCGGCGGCTTCGTTGGCCTGGGCTTCCTTCACCATCTTGTCCACTTCTTCCTTGCTCAGGCTGCCGGAAGAGGTAATGGTGATCTTCTGTTCCTTGCCGGTACCCAGATCCTTGGCGCTTACGTTCACGATACCGTTGGCATCGATGTCGAAAGCCACTTCGATCTGAGGCACTCCCCGGGGAGCTGCCGGAATGCCGGACAGTTCAAAACGGCCCAGGGTTTTGTTGTCCGCAGCCATTTCCCGTTCGCCCTGGAGTACGTGGATATCCACAGAGGGCTGGTTGTCGGTGGCCGTGGAGAAGATCTGTTTCTTGGAAGTAGGAATGGTGGTGTTCCGGTCAATGATCTTGGTCATCACACCGCCCATGGTTTCAATACCCAGGGACAGAGGCGTTACATCCAGCAGCAGGACGTCTTTCACATCCCCAGCCAGTACACCGGCCTGGATGGCGGCACCCATGGCCACACATTCATCCGGGTTCACACCGTGAGCCGGTTCCTGGCCCATGGTCCGTTTAATGGCTTCCTGCACAGCAGGGATACGGGAAGAGCCGCCTACCAGCAGGACCTTGTTGATGTCTTTCGGGGTCATGTTGGCATCGCTGAGGGCCTTGTTAACGCACACGATGGTCCGGTCAACCAGGTCGCTGGTCATTTCATCGAATTTGGCCCGGGTCAGATCCAGGTCCATATGCACAGGGCCGTTGGGGCCTGCGGAAATGAACGGCAGGTTGATGTTGGTGGTCAGCATGTTGGACAGTTCGATCTTGGCTTTTTCAGCAGCTTCACGGATCCGCTGCATGGCCATCTTGTCCCCGGTCAGGTCGATGCCGTTCTGTTTCTTGAATTCGTCGCACATCCAGTCCATGATCCGTTTATCGAAGTCATCGCCGCCCAGATGGGTATCCCCGTTGGTGGATTTCACTTCGAACACCCCGTCGCCCAGTTCCAGGATGGACACATCGAAGGTGCCGCCGCCCAGGTCGTAAACCAGGATGGTGTGGTCATCGGATTTATCGATGCCGTAGGCCAGAGCTGCAGCCGTGGGTTCGTTGATGATCCGTTTTACATCCAGCCCGGCGATCCGGCCTGCATCCTTGGTGGCCTGACGCTGGCTGTCGTTGAAGTAAGCCGGTACGGTGATGACGGCTTCGGTGACTTTTTCACCCAGATACCGTTCTGCATCACCCTTCATCTTTTCCAGAATCATGGCGGAAATCTGTTCCGGCGTATAATCCTTGCCGTCAATGGTCACCGTGTATTTGGTGCCCATGTGCCGTTTGATGGAGCTGATGGTCCGTTCCGGGTTGGATACAGCCTGGCGTTTGGCCAGCTGGCCTACCAGTCTTTCCCCGTTTTTCGTAAAGCCAACCACGGAAGGAGTCAGCCGGCCGCCTTCCTGGGTGGTAATAACCGTAGGTTCGCCGCCTTCCATGACAGCGACTACGGAGTTGGTGGTCCCTAAGTCAATACCAATAATCTTAGACATAATGAATTCCTCCTGTACACTCTGGAATTATCAATCGTTCAAAACGTTGTTTTCAATCGTTGCGGACAACCCGCACCTTGGAATGACGGATTACGTCGTCACCGATCTTGTAGCCCTTTTCCAGGACCAGGTCGATGCTTTCATCCGGCAGATCCGGGTTGCTGCCCTGCATCACGGCTTCATGGATCTGAGGATCGAAAGGCTTGCCTTCCGCCGGGATCTCTTCGATGTGCAGGGTCTGGAGTGCCTTTTCAAACTGCTTGTGGATCATTTCCATGCCTTTTTGGATGGCCGCTCCGTCTTTGCTGGTTTCCAGACTGGCTTCCGCCCGTTCGAAATTGTCCAGCACCTTCAAAAATTCCCGGGCCACCTGTCCGGTTACATACCGACCCAGACGTTCCCGCTCTTCGTTGTTCCGTTTCCGGAAGTTGTCAAAATCTGCCTGGAGCCGCAGGAGCCGGTTCTGCAGGTCAGCGATCTGCTGTTCCTGTTGGGCGATCTTTTCGTCCCTGGGATCGGGTTCTGCTGCTTTTTCATCTTTCGTGTCAGCCTGGGCTGCTTCCGCTGCCTTGGCCTGTTCTGCGGTTTCTTCCGCCGCAGTCTGGGCCTGGGCCGCTTCCGCACCCTCTGCCTTCACGGTTTCCGGGTTCTTCTGCTGGTCCTTTTCCATTGGTCCTCCCCTACTTTTCATCCATTTTATTCATGACCACCCGCAGGTAGTTGTGAAGGTAATCCATGACGGAAATCACCTTCCGGTATTCCATACGGGTCGGTCCCAGGACCGCCAGGGTCCCCACCACCTGTCCGTTGAGACGGTAGGTGGCCTGGATCATGCTGCAGTCCTGGATGCCGGAAAATTTGTTCTCGCTGCCGATGGTTACCTTGAGACCGGAGTCCTTGTCGGCCATCAGCATGTCTTTCAGCATCTGCTCTTCCTCCAGCACGCTCAGCAGCTCCCGGATCCGTTCCGGATCCTTGAATTCCGGCTGGCTGAGCAGCTGTTTGGTGCCGCCCAGGTACATCTTGTTCTCCGACTGGCCGCTCCGCATCTGTCTGACCACCTGGATCAGAGAAGCATACAGGGCTTTGTCCCCAGCCAGGGCATCCCGGACGTCTTTCAGGATCTGGTCTGTGATATCGTTCAGCTTCATCCCATGGAGCTTGTTGGTGACTCTCTGGGCCAGGGTGTCCATTTCCAGGCGGCTCATGCCCGCCGGGATCTGGATCACACTGTTGTCCATCCGCCCGTCGTTGGCCACAATGCACAGGATGGCCTGGTGCTCGTTCAGGGGCAGGAAGCGGAGATAGGAAAATACGCTTTCGCTGTCCTTGTTGGCCAGCACCACGGACACGTTCTTGCTCATCCGTGACAGAATCTTGGCGGTGGACTGGAAGATATCGTCGATGCTGTGGACCCGTTCCCGGAACCAGCTGTTGATCAGCGCCACATCATTGGGCGCAAGGGCATCGGGTTTGGCAATGGAATCCACATAGTACCGATAGGCAGCCGCCGACGGGACACGGCCCGCCGAAGTATGGGGCTGCTCCAGATAACCCAGCAGTTCCAGGTCGGACATTTCGTTCCGGATGGTTGCCGGGCTGATCCCCAGATTGTACTTCCTGGCGATGCTGCGAGATCCTACAGGCTCCGCCGTTTCGATATAGTCTTCAATGATCAGTTGAAGAATTTTTTTCTTGCGGTCACTCAGCACTGTAATCATCTCTCTTCTGGATTGTTAGCACTCTAATAATTGGAGTGCTAACATCTAAGTGTAAAGATACACCTCTTTAGTCAAATTGTCAATACTTTCCCTAAAAATATTTGCCTTTTTACAAAAATTCTTCAAAGGCCAGATTTCCGTACCGCATCCCCTGTTCCGTAAGGCGGATCCGGTCCCCTTTCCGGGTGATCCAGCCCCGGTTCTGGCAATGGGCGAACCCTTCTTTATATATATGGAAGAAATCTTCTCCCGTCCGCAGCCGGAATTCTTCCAGGGACAGTCCCTTGGCGGTGCGCAGGTTCATGAACACCAGCTCTTCCCGCCGTTCCGCAGGGGTCAGTTCTTCCTGTTCCGGGGCTTCTTCCCGGAGATAGGCCATCAGGTTCCGGGGATTGGTCTCCCGTTTCTGTCCGTCGAACCCGCAGGCAGCAGGGCCGAAGGCCAGATAGGGATCGTAGTGCCAGTACACCTGGTTGTGCCGGGATTCCTGGCCAGGCCGGGCAAAATTGGAGATTTCGTACCTTTGGTACCCGGCTTTGGGCAGTTCTTCCATGAGCAGGTCGTACATGGCGCCGGTTTCCTCTTCCGAAGGCAGGGCCAGCTGCCCTTCCCGGATCTGTTTGGCCAGAAGGGTCCCCTCTTCCACCGTAAGGCCGTAGACGGACACATGGTCCACCCCGGTTTGCAGCAGCCGTTCCAGGGAATCCCGGACAGATTCCACGGTCTGGCCAGGGTAACCGTAGATCAAATCGCCGCTGATCCGCCGGAACCCGGCCTGCCGGGCCAGGGCAATGGCTTCTTCCGCCTGCTCCGCCGTATGGATCCGGCCCATGGACACCAGTTCAGACGGCTGGAAGGACTGGATTCCCAGGCTCAGCCGGTCGAACCCCAAAAACCGGTAAAACCGGAGCCGTTCCAGGTCCACCGTCCCCGGATTGGCCTCCAGGGTGGCTTCCGCCGGCTGCTGCCAGAAGCCCCGTTCCTTCAGAGCGGAAACAATGGCAGCCAGATCATCCAGAGGCAGCACACTGGGGGTGCCCCCGCCGAAATACACCGTAGCCCTGGGCGAAACCGGCAAAGCCGGCGTACAGGCGGAGATTTCCTCCACCAGACGCCGGGCGCAGTCGTTCATGATATGGTCGTTGTAAATCTGATACGAAGCAAAATCACAGTAGGCACATTTATGGACACAAAAAGGGATGTGCACATAAACCGCCTGGTACGATTCCCAGGGATGGGACATGGTATTCTCCTTTGACCGTCTTATTTCCCCTTCTTCACATCTTCCAGCAGGGCCATCTTCATGGCGTAGTACCGGGGACTCATGTCCAGGAAATGCATGTGGGGGTTGCTGAAACGCTGTTCTTCGGGCCAGATTTCGTGGTCCAGCTGCTTCCGCACGTACCGGCGGATTTCTTCCAGGGACGGGGACGGGTGGAGGCGCTTGCCTTTTTCCAGCACCAGTTCCTGGAGTTCCCGGAAGGTACAGTCTTTGAAGGCCATCTTCTTCCAGGGCCGCTGGGTATCCACAAAGGGGAATTCGGCACTTTCCCGGGGATCTTCGTCATGGAGGGTCAGGAGATCCGCAATGGCATGACCGGTTTTGTCATACACTCTCCAGGCCCGTTTCCGACCCGGGTTGGTGATCTTTTCAAAGGTTTCGGAGATCTTGATCTTGGGGATGATGGCTTTGTCCTTGTGTACAGCCACCAGCTTGTACACGGCCCCGAAGACCGGGTCGCTTTTGGCGGTGATCAGCCGTTCCCCCACCCCGAAGGAATCCACGCAGCCGCCCTGTTCCAGGATGGAGCTGATGGTGTATTCATCCAGGGAGTTGCTCATGACGATGATGGCATCGGTGAGCCCGGCATCGTCCAGCATCTTCCGGGCCTTTTTGGACAGGTAGGCCAGGTCCCCGGAGTCGATCCGGATCCCTTTCAGCCGTTTGCCCATGGGTTCCAGCACTTCCTTGGCCACCCGGATGGCGTTGGGCACCCCGGAATCCAGTACATCGTAGGTATCCACCAGCAGGATGGCGTTGTCCGGGTAGATTTCCGCGAACCGCTTGAAAGCGGTGTATTCGTCGTCATAGTACATGACCCAGCTGTGGGCCATGGTGCCGCTTACCGGGATGTTGAACATCTGGCCGGCCAGGACGGTGGCCGTGCTGTCAGCTCCGCCGATATAGGCGGCCCGGGCCCCGTATACGGCGGCGTCCATGTTGTGGGCCCGGCGGGCGCCAAAGTCGGACACCCCCCGGCCCTGGGCGGCTTTCACGATCCGCTGAGCCTTGGTGGCGATCAGGGACTGGTGGTTGATCTCGCACAGGATGGCGGTTTCCACCAGCTGGGCGTCCACCAGAGGGGCGTACACCGTCAGCAGGGGTTCATCAGGATAAATCACACTGCCTTCGGGCATGGCATATACATTTCCCCGGAACTGGTAGGTTTCCAGCCACTGGAGGAAGGGTTCGCTGAATACATGGAGGCTTCGGAGATAGGAAATGTCTTCGGTGGAAAAGTGCATGTTTTCCAGGTAATCCAGCACCTGTTCCAGACCGGCAAAAATGGCGAAACCGCCTCCGTCCGGATTGTTCCGATAAAATACATCAAAGGACACATAGTCGTCCTTGTCCCGTTTCTTGTCTTCAAAATACCCGTTGGCCATGGTCATTTCATAGAGGTCAAACATCATGGACAGATTTCTTGCATCAAATTGTTTCATGGGTCTCCGCCTTTCCAGGTACAGTATTTGTTACCCATTGTACCACAGTTTGGCCGTTTTCGGAAAATTAAATTTTTACCACATCCCCAGGACCTTCCCCCACAGACAGCCGATGCCGCCCCAGATCAGGATGGACAGCAGGCTCAGGACGAAGCCGATCTGCCACCACCGGTTCTGGGTCACATATCCGGCGCCAAAAAAGATGGGAGCCGGACCAGAGCCGTAATGGGTGAGACATCCGAACAGGCTGCTGAACCAGGCCAGCACATAGGCGGCCATGGTGGACGGTGCCCCGGCGCTGGCCATGACGCTGAGGAAGGCGGCGTACATGGCGCTTACATGGGCGGTGCTGCTGGCGAACAGGTAATGGGAATAAAAGTACACCACTGCCAGGATGGCCATGGCCACCAGTCCGTTGTCCCCGGCCACCAAGGCGCTCATTTCTTTGCTGAACCAGGGGATCATCCCTTTGGTGTTCAAAAATCCGGCCATCATCACCAGGATGGCGAA
>ERZ840096.2171-NODE-2171-length-17028-cov-5.419784_pt1 | contig 17028 bp, 15 predicted proteins | sample MGYA00519878_ERZ840096 | MGnify/ENA primary metagenome ERZ840096 (study PRJEB31850, sample SAMEA3708865) | human gut metagenome | biome: human gut; feature: human-associated habitat; material: faeces | place: China | collected 2014 ...
GGTCAATGACTGCATACAGAAGTTCAACAAGCAGGTTGGCCAGCAGAACCATGATGGTAATGATTAACGTACAGGCAGAAAGCAGCGGATAATCCTGGCCGGTAACTGCTGAGAGCATTGTCGTTCCAAGTCCCGGGTAACTGAATACCATCTCAGCTACCAGGTTGCCGCCGATCATGGTACCAAGGGACATTGCGAGACCGGTGATCTGCGGAAGCATTGCGTTACGGAACACATATTTCACAATCGTATGATCCTTGATACCAAGGAAACGACTGTATTTTACATAGTCAGCATTCAATTCATAAATTGACATCGAACGCATACCAATCGCCTGGCCGCCGATCGTGATGATTACGATGGACCAGAATGGCAACTGGTAATGTGAAAGCACAGATTTCATAAAAGCAAGGCTCATATGCGGAATCATACTGCTCGCATAGCCGCCTGCTGCAGGTGCAATATGTAATTTCAGTGAGAAAATAAACAAAAGTACGGTCGCCATACCAAAGGCAGGTACGTTACTGATAAACAGGAATGCCGGAAGGATTGCCTTGTCGAAAACACCTTTCATATAAGCTGCAATTGCACCAAGCAGGTTACCAAGAATCCATCCAACAATAATGGCCGGAAGCTGTAAACATATGGTCCACAGAACCGAACTGGAAATAATATCGGATACGGTACGCGGATACTGGCTGAAAGAAACGCCGAAATCACCGCGAAGTGCATTTTTTACCCAGGTAAAAAACTGGACATACATTGGTTTGTTAATACCAAATTTTGCTGCATAGTCTTCATATACTTTCTGAATTGCAGTCGCATCGGTCATACCTTCTACCGATTTGGACGCAATAGTTGAAACCGGATCACCCGGCATCAGACGCGGAAGAATGAAGTTCAGCAGTACCGCAAAGACTAACGTCAGAAGATACCACAAGATCTTCTGCGTATAATACTTTTTCATTCCTTTCATAGAAGAACCCTCCTTCTGATTTTTAAAAGCGGCCGGAGCACCCCGGCTCCGGCCGCCTCTGTTACAATTCAGTATGAACTTTCTTTCTGTTTGGCAAATCAGCCGTCAACCAGTCCCAGATTGTACAGTGCTGCTACGCCATAACCATCGGTGCAGTCCATCGGGGGAACGTTACTTCCATCGTCTTTCTGCGGATAGTTGGTCCATACGGACTCGTTTACTTCGTGGAATACCTGCGGTCTGTACATCAGCGGTACACACGGGCAATCTTCCAGCATAATCTTGGAAAGTTCTGTATAGTAATCTTTCAGTTTTGCATCATCGGTCTCATGAGGAATTGCTGCAAGGATTTCATCTACACGGTCGTTCTGATAATGACCGAAGTTACCACTGAAGTTAACCTCAAGATCGTTGTAATCAGAGCTCATGAAGAAACGGCATCTCATGTACGGGTTGGCAACCGATGTACCAGGGCCGGACTGCATGGTGATTTCGAAGTTTCCGGTACTGTAATCCGTGCTGTAGTTTGCTGCTTCCGGGAAGTAGGTCTCAATGTTGATACCAATATTCTTTCCTGCTGCTGCTACGATTTCAAGGGTTGCATTCCAGTCAGACCATCCTGTCGGGCACTCAGCCTTATAGGAAAGGTTCTTTCCGTTGTACTCACGGATTCCGTCTCCGTCGGTGTCTACGATTCCGGCATCGTCCAGAAGCTTCTTAGCACCTTCTACATCGGCATTGGACCACTGATACTCTTTTAAGGCATCCTGATCCACCATAGCCTGCTCAGCATCGGTCGGGTTCATGACAGAACGCGGAACATCTGCGAAGGTAGGAGACTGTCCGGACATTGCTGAAGAAATAACCTGATCGTAGTCAACTGCCATAGCGATTGCCTTACGAACAGCTACCTGATCCAGTCCTTCTACTTCTGTATTAAAGAACAGGGTAGGCATTGTCATACACAGCTGATACGGTGCTTCATCAACATAGGTAGAAATCGGAAGATCCTGCTCTAACCACAATTTCTGAAGGTCTGTGATGAATATCTGTGCCACATCAATATCACCATTCTGGAATGCGGTGGTAGCTGCTGCGTTATCTTTAAAGATCGGGTGAGAAATATATTTCGGAACCGGAAGCTTACCCCACATGGAATCTGCCTGTCCCCAATAATTATCATCGCGGATCAGAACTACGTTCTGGTCATTGTCAAAGTATTTTTTGTACGGTCCGGAAGTTACCAGATCGTCCATCTTATCCATTTTAATTGCTTCAGCATCGTTGTTGTTTCTGTCAGCTACGGTCTTCAGATAGTTTTCCTGCATGATATAAAGCATTGGAAGATATCTTTCCGCAAGAACCGGGTTAACTGCTTCGCCGGAGTCATCGGTTGTCAGTTTGAAGACTACGGTACTGTCATCCTGTGCAACAACATCTGCAATGTAGCTCTTCATTTCAGCGCCGGTAGAAGAATTGTAATCTACATGTGCATGATAGGTAGCTGCTACATCTTTTGCAGTAACCGGTGTGCCGTCATTCCATTTTGCGTCAGCTTTGATTTTCACTGTGATCTCGGTACGATTGTCGTTCCACACTGGATCTCCGTCTGCAAGCAACGGATACATTTTTGCATCCAATGGATTCCACATATAAAGAGTTTCATAAACAAGTACACGTGAAGCATCGCCCTGTGCTATAACCATTGCATTGTTTGAGTTTGCGGACATTGGGTTGTAATCGTTGACGGTACCCCACTGCTGTCCTGCGAAGTAAAGAGTTTCATTTCTTGGAAGCTCTCCTACCACATCATCTGAACCTGTGGTATCTTCGCTGGAAGCATCTGCTGTGCTGGAAGATGCTGCTGTGGTATCGCTTGATGCATCTGCTGTTCCGCTGGAGGATGCTGTTGCTCCTCCGCTTGAACTAGTGCTTGTGCTTCCGCTGTCTCCACATCCGGCAAGCATCGTTCCTGCCATTGTCACTGTCATTAACAGTGCAAGGACTTTCATGTTACGCTTTTTCATACTTTTTACCTCCTTAAGGTTTTCGTTCTTGCTTGATGAATTCATTATACACAAAGACTGTTAGAAAAACAGTGTCTATTTTTTGTTTTTGGTGTTCTTTTTTTGTTTTATGTTGGTTAAATTGCTCATTTTACTCTTTTTAACTCCCTTTGTTCTGCTCATTTTTCACATATCCGTTTTCGCAACATCTGCACTCTTTCGTCATTATGATTATTTGTGCTATTTTTCCGTCTTTTCCGACATTTTTCCGTTCGCTTTTTCCATCTGTTTGTGCTATGATGAATATCGTATCAATTTCAGGAGGTTTTTTCTATTATGAATACTGTTTCTCATAAGTACCGACAGTCAGCGCTTCTGCTTCTGACTGCTGCGATCTGGGGTTCTGCCTTTGTCGCACAGCAGACCGGCATGGATTATGTCGGACCTTTTACGTTCAACGCGGCACGAAACCTGCTCGGCGGACTTACGCTTCTTCCGCTGATTGTCTTTTTCTCCTCACGTAAAAATCGAACCCTACCGCCGGATGCTTCGTCAGAAAATGGCACACAGCCAAAAACGCTCTGGGCGGGCGGTATTCTCTGCGGCATCGCACTGTTTGTCGCCTCAACCCTGCAGCAGATCGGCATCCAGTACACAACCGTCGGAAAGGCCGGTTTTATCACTGCACTTTACATCGTACTTGTTCCGGTCTGCGGCCTGTTCCTCCGAAAACGTGTACAGCCGAAGGTCTGGCTCGCAGTTCTCATTGCCGTTGTCGGTCTCTATCTGCTCTGTATGACAGACGGCTCCTTCTCTTTGCAGAAGGGCGATCTTCTTGTGCTTGCCTGTGCGCTCGGATTTACCGTACATATTCTGGTTATTGATCATTTTTCTCCGCTTGTCAGCGGCATCAAAATGTCCTGCATTCAGTTTTTTACCTGTTCGATCCTGTCCGCTGTCTGTATGGTTCTCTTTGAAACCGTAAACTTCTCCGATCTTCTGCACGCCTGGATGCCGATTCTCTATGCCGGAATTCTCTCTTCAGGTATTGGCTATACCCTGCAGATCATCGGGCAGAAAGGATTAAATCCTACCACAGCTTCTCTGCTTATGAGCCTGGAATCCGTTTTTTCTGTTCTTGCCGGTTGGATTCTCCTTCATCAGGCTCTCTCCGCTCGCGAGCTCTCCGGCTGTATTCTGATGTTTGCAGCGATCGTGCTGGTACAGCTTCCGAACTTTCACAAAGCCAACGCTGTTTCCTGATGTTATTCCTTTTTCAGTGTAAGAAAGATTTCTGTTTTGCGAGCTTCTTTCTTACGGCAGCTTGCTTTGATGACATAATCCCCCTCCGCCGCAGTGTGATCCTGCCCGGAGGGCTTTTTTATGCCTTCCGAAAATTTAACCGAATCTAGTAAGTCCCCTGCTTCCATTTCGAATATCCGCTTGCCCAATATTTTCATAGCATAAAAATACAAAATTCTGCATATTGATTGCAGGATTTTTTAATTCGTGCTACACTGTTTTTATTGTACCAATAAGCACTTATTTTATTAGGAGGTTCTGTCATGCCCGTTTTTGATTTCAGCAATTCCCCGGAAAAAGCAAAAGTTTCCGAATGTACGTATACTGTTTTCCGCACAAACGCACCGTTTACTTCTCCAGATCAGCCGATTCTTATTCTGGATACAAAAGAGAAGGCTTTCCCGCATCATCCCTGTGGTATTTTCACAAACCCATCCAAACGGACCTCGTTTGAATTTAAAGACGAAGAAGATGCCTTCATTGCCGACATCCTTCAGATCGATGCCCGTTTTGTCAGCCTTTTAAAATGGCTTGGCGAAAATCATATCAATGTCCGCCTTTCCGGTACACAAACATCCGACGGTTATGCAGTTTACAAAATCCGCGAGATCGCTTTCGGTGGCGGCGCAAAGCTTTCGGCTGAGGATGGATTTTTACAGTTTATGATTGAACGTCTCCTCGCCAGCAATGCACCGGAAGAAGAAATTGAGGATGAGGATCAGGAGGAAACCGGTGACAGTATGAAGCTCACCAGTATCCAATCCATCACTGATTTTATGAACTGTGCCGGAAGAACGCTGCCGGACAATATCCGCCTTTGGGCTCGTCGAAACCTCGCTGTTGCCCGTTCCCACGAAGTCTCTCCCGAAGAACGTCGTCACGCACAGCGCGCCCTCTCCATGATGATGAATATTCAATGGAAAAGCAACTATTTTGAAGCCATTGATCCAGTGGAAGCACGCCGGATCCTCGATGAAGAACTGTATGGCATGGAACGCGTGAAGCAGAGAATTATCGAAACCATCATTCAGATTAACCGGACTCATACGCTGCCGGCCTATGGTCTGTTACTGATCGGTCCTGCCGGAACCGGAAAATCGCAGATTGCTTATGCCGTTGCGCGTATCTTAAAATTACCGTGGACAACACTCGATATGAGTTCGATTAATGACCCGGAACAGCTGACCGGAAGTTCCCGCATCTACGCAAACGCAAAACCGGGAATCATCATGGATGCTTTTTCCATGGCTGGTGAATCCAACCTCGTCTTTATCATCAATGAGCTCGACAAGGCTGCCTCCGGCAAAGGAAACGGAAACCCGGCAGATGTTCTGCTGACCCTTCTTGATAATCTTGGTTTTACCGATAACTATATCGAATGTATGATCCCGACCGTCGGTGTATACCCGATTGCAACCGCAAACGACAAGAACCAGATCAGTGCTCCGCTGATGTCCCGCTTCGCTGTGATTGAAATTCCGGATTACACACCGGAAGAAAAGAAAATCATTTTCTCCCGCTATGCACTTCCAAAGGTGTTAAAACGTATCGGTATGAAAGAAAAAGAATGCATTCTGACTCCGGAAGGACTCGACGCCGTAATCTCCTGCCACGAAAACACAAGCGGTATTCGTGATCTTGAGCAGGCTGCTGAGCATATCGCAGCAAATGCGTTATATCAGATAGAAGTCAACCATGTTTCCTCTGTTACCTTTGATGCAGAAATGGTACGTGAACTGCTCTTGTCCTGCTGATCTGCCTTATTTTCTATTTTGAAGGCGTATCAGGGTACGGCGAAAACCAGTGACGCAACAATTCACGCTCTGTGGTGCTGAAATTTTTTGTATTATTTTAGAGTGTGCTGTAAAATAGTTTCCTGTCCCATCAGTCTGTACTTTCGGGCAGGGAACTATTTTATTTCTCCAGATATTTTCATAAAAGAAAGCCCCTGACACTTTCATGTCAGGGGCTTCCTTTCGATCAATTCAGAAAATTTATTTCTGCGGGCCGGCGGAAACAAGTGCTTTACCAGCAGCGTTTCCTTCATATTTTGCAAAGTTCTTGATGAATCTTTCAGCCAGATCCAGTGCTTTGGTCTCCCACTCGGAAGCATCAGCATAGGTATCGCGAGGATCCAGGATAGCCGGATCAACGCCCGGAAGTTCAGTCGGAACTTCGAAGTTGAAGTACGGAATAGTCTTCGTCGGAGCTTCGTTGATAGCACCGCTTAAGATTGCATCGATGATTCCACGGGTATCACGGATGGAGATACGTTTTCCGGTTCCGTTCCAGCCTGTGTTAACCAGGTATGCTTTTGCTCCGCTCTTCTCCATTTTCTTAACAAGCTCTTCTGCATATTTGGTTGGGTGCAGCTCCAGGAATGCCTGGCCGAAGCATGCAGAGAAGGTAGGAGTCGGCTCGGTAATTCCGCGCTCGGTTCCTGCAAGTTTTGCAGTAAATCCGGACAGGAAGTAGTACTGAGTCTGCTCTGGTGTCAGAATAGATACTGGCGGAAGTACGCCGAATGCATCTGCGGACAGGAAGATAACATTCTTAGCTGCCGGTGCAGAAGAAATCGGGCGAACGATGTTCTCAATGTGGTTGATCGGATAAGATACACGAGTATTCTCGGTTACGCTCTTATCATTGAAGTCGATCTTGCCTGCTGCATCAACGGTAACGTTCTCAAGCAGAGCGTCACGTCTGATTGCATTGTAGATGTCCGGCTCAGACTCTTTGTCCAGGTTGATGACTTTTGCATAGCAGCCGCCCTCGAAGTTGAATACTCCGTTGTCGTCCCAGCCGTGCTCATCATCACCGATCAGAAGACGTTTCGGGTCTGTGGAAAGAGTTGTTTTTCCTGTTCCGGAAAGTCCGAAGAAGATTGCGGTGTTCTCACCGTTCAGGTCTGTGTTTGCAGAGCAGTGCATGGAAGCGATGCCCTTCAGCGGCAGATAGTAGTTCATCATGGAGAACATACCTTTCTTCATCTCTCCGCCGTACCATGTGTTGACGATAACCTGCTCACGGCTTGTGATGTTGAATACTACTGCTGTCTCAGAGTTCAGACCCAGCTCTTTGTAGTTCTCAACTTTTGCTTTGGATGCGTTGTAAACAACGAAATCCGGCTCGAAGTTCTCAAGCTCTTCTGCTGTAGGTTTGATGAACATGTTAGTTACGAAATGTGCCTGCCAAGCTACCTCAACGATGAAGCGGATAGCCATACGGGTATCTTTATTTGCGCCGCAGAATGCATCTACAACGAACAGTCTTTTGTTGGAGAGCTCTTTTTTGGCGATCTCTTTTACTGCTGCCCATGCTTCCTGGGTTGCCGGATGGTTATCGTTTTTGTACTCATCAGAAGTCCACCATACAGTATCTTTCGAGTTCTCGTCCACAACGATGTATTTGTCTTTCGGTGAACGGCCTGTATAGATACCGGTCATAACGTTAACTGCACCAAGCTCTGTCTCCCGGCCTTTTTCATAGCCTTCCAGCTCTGGTTTTGTCTCTTCCTCAAATAACTGCTCATAAGAAGGGTTGTACACAATTTCTGTGGTACCGGTGATGCCATACTTTGTTAAATCGATCTGTGCCATCTTGTAATTAACCTCTTTCCTTTGATAGTAATACTGCTTCATTCTGCAAAATGCAGAAATTTGAAGGTATCCTTTAGAAGAAACCGGACCAGCCGACCTCTTCTACTCTAATTATACATAAAAGGCCAAAAAAATCAACTGAAAATCTTCCGTTTTTTTACAGAACGTGTCCCAAAATCTGTAAAAATTTTATAAACTTCGATTTTTCGAAGTTTTCTGACAATTGCATTTTTGTACACTTCATCCTGCAAATTGACATTTTTTGATTTTTTATGTTATAATATTAATAATTATGTTCGGAAAGAAGTTTCTTTATGTATTACGATCTGACCCGCGGGAAAATCTCCCGCTCTCTTATCCTGTTTGCCCTGCCGATGATCGCAGGAAATCTGTTGCAGCAGTTTTACAACATTGCCGACACCCTGATCGTCGGACGCGTTCTCGGAAGCAATGCGCTCGCCGCCGTCGGCTCCTCCTATACGCTGATGACGTTTCTGACTTCCATTTTTCTCGGCCTGTCGATGGGCGCCGGTGCGCTCTTTTCGATTTATCAGGGACGAAAAGATCTTTCTTCTTTAAAACTTTCGATTCTCCACGCGTTTCTGCTGATCCTTGCCGTTACGCTCGTGCTGAATCTCGCTGTTTATGCAGGCATCGAGCCGATCCTTACGTTTCTTCGCGTCCCGGATGAAGTCCGTCCCGGCATGCGGACGTATCTTCTGATTATCTTTGCCGGCCTTATTGCAACATCCGTATACAATTTCTTTTCCTGTATGCTGCGCGCGCTCGGAAACTCTTCTGTGCCGCTGATTTTTCTCGCTGTCTCTGCTGTGCTGAACATTGCACTGGATCTGCTCTTTGTCGCTGTACTGCCGTTCGGCATCGCAGGCGCGGCGCTCGCTACGGTTCTTGCGCAGTATGTGTCCGCCGTCGGTATTCTGCTCTATGTGCTGCTCCGCTGCCGCATGTGGCTGCCGTCAAAAAAAGAATGGCGTTTCAGCCATTCCATTTTAAAAGAGATTCTGAATCTTTCTTCGATGACCTGCATTCAGCAGTCGGTCATGAATTTCGGCATTCTGATGGTACAGGGGCTCGTCAATAGCTTCGGTCCGGCGGTCATGGCGGCATTTGCGGCCGCGGTGAAAATTGATACCTTTGCCTATCTGCCGGTGCAGGATTTCGGAAATGCCTACTCCACTTTCACCGCACAGAATTACGGAGCCGGAAATCACGAGCGGATCCGGCGCGGCACGAAAGATGCTTTTGCACTGAGCGCTGCTTTTTCCATCGTCATTTCTCTGCTTGTCAATCTGTTCGCGCATCCGCTGATGCAGATTTTCGTGAAAGCATCAGAAATGGAGGTCATCGCGATCGGCGTACAGTACCTGCGGCTGGAAGGCTCGTTCTATCTCGGCATCGGATGGCTGTTTCTGCTGTACGGGTATTACCGCGCTGTCAAACGCGCCGAGATGTCGGTTGTTCTGACCGTCATTTCGCTTGGCATGCGTGTGGCGCTGGCATACCTTTTCTCCGCCACGGCGCTTGGCGTTGCCGGAATCTGGATCGCTATTCCGATCGGCTGGGCACTGGCTGATATGACCGGACTTTTCTTCCTGCGGCGTGCATTCCGATCGCAGAAGCCTGCATAAGTTCCGAATCTTATATCGCAGTACGGTTTTCTGCGGATAAACTGCGGAACTGCCCCGGCGTCTGGTGCATGCGTTCCTGGAAGACGCGGTTAAAATAGCTGATATTTCGGAATCCGCAGTCGCTCGCAATCTTGCTGATCGCCTCCTCGGTGGAAAGCAGCAGCCGGCAGCTCTCGGCAATCCGCAGGTTATTGACATACGTCACGGCGGAAATATGCATAATCGACTTAAAGAAGCGGCAGAAAGCGCTCTCACTCATATGAAACTGGCTCGCCAGTTCCGCGATTTCGAGATCCTCACAGAAATGAGCATTCATGTATGTGAGGATCTCTTTCATTCTGCTGACACGGTAATTCGTCGAGGCATCCGTTTTTCCGCCGTTCTTTTCTGCCGCACTGTAATATCCCTGCCAGATTTTCAGAAGTTCCGCTTTTAACAGCAGCTCCCAGCCCGGTTCTTTTCTTTCCTGCAGATTTCGGATCTCCTGCATGGCCTGTGCCGTTTTTTCTGCAAGGCGTGTCCCCCGCTCTGTCTTGGATGGAAAACGGATCTCGGAGGACAGCACTGGTTCGATATACTGCTGCTGGATCCGGTCAAGCGATGTGCCGGACAGAAAACGCGGCTGGAATACAACGGCAAGAAACGTAAATTCCTGTCCGTCGATTCCCTCTACCTCATGCAGACGGTTTGCATTGACAAAGGCGGTCTCCCCTTCCCGCAGGAGAAAGGTCTCGGTATCCATATGAAAAACAGCTTCGCCCTTTACTGCATAAAAGAGCTCCACTTCCTCATGCCAGTGGCAGTACACCCGCACGGTACTCTGCAGGTCTGTCTCGAAAACGTGAATGCTCAGCGGAAAAAGCTCATCACCGTGGGGCTGTGTTTCTTTTCGGTAATTCATCTGTGAGAGCATATTTTTGTCTCCTCTCTTGTTTTGCTCTGCTGTCCCAATTGTAACACGAACTTTGCGATTCCGGCAAGTTTCCATGTTCTGCCGGCGAATCGCCCTTCCATGACCGTATTTTTCCTTCTTAAATGATAATAATTATCATATTTTATCAGCTTATTGACATTTCTTTTCATCCGCGCTATATTTTAGATACCCCGATAGGGTATGTGATTTCAAATTTTTCATCAAACTCCAGGAATACAGTCCGGCACGCTTTCGTTTCGCTGTATTCCCGGAAGAAAGCAGGTATTGTATGATTAAAACAGTCTTAAAAATTGATGGTATGATGTGCGGCATGTGCGAATCCCATATGAATGATGTAGTCCGCAAGAGCTGCTCTCCAAAGAAAGTAAACTCTTCTGCAAAAAACGGCGAGACCGTTGTCATCAGCGAAGCGCCGCTCGATATTCCGTATCTGAAACAGCAGATCAAGGACATCGGATACGAGCTGGTTTCGTATACGAGCGAGCCGTATGAGAAAAAGGGATTTTTCCATTTCGGACGATAAGCGGATTTCATGCCTTTCCTTTTGCAGTTTGTGCGTCGGAAAAAAAGCACCTTTTCAGAAGTTTATTTCCTTTTGGAAATCTGCCTCTGAAACGGTGTTTTCTATTTTTTATCCATGATTTGATCAGCCGCAGCAGCATCCGCAGGACGGCGGCGTTTCTTTCTCCTCTTTTTTCGGAGATTCTGCGCCCAGATCGTACCAGGTCGGGTCGATGTCGAATCTGCGGTTGTTTCCAAGATAGATCGAATGGGTCGGGTCTGAGGACAGGTAGGCGCGCTCGGTCGAAACCTTCCACTGTGCATCCCAGTCAATCTTCGGAAGTGCCAGATCGTAGTGTGTGCTGGCGCGGAAGCCGTCTTCCTCTCCCTCAATTCTTCCCTTGGCGTCTGCCGGCGGCACAGCAAAATCTGCAAAGAAGGTGTTCACACCGTCGAAATGGCCTTCGTTGCTTCTGGAGAAGGAACTGCGGTATACCGCGTTGTTGATATTATCGAAGAGCCAGAGATTCATCTTGTCAATCTCTTCCCGCAGCTCCACCGGATACAGCTCCGGCGCGCCTTTTTTGTGCCATGGGCGGAAGTTGACCTCGAAATAAGTGGTCAGCCAGTTGTAATCGTTGTTGACTACCTTTCCCGTCGTTGTGTCGATCAGCGCCGGAACGGTCGTTCTTCCCTGGTAATCATCATCAGCACGGTAATACGCCTCAGAGAGGAACTGATCGCCGAGCACCGGGTCGATGTGTTTTCATTGTAAACGTATTCCCAGCCAAGGTTTTTCTCATACGGGGCATGTTCTACCATATTGACGGAAATCTGATCTTCCAGGCCCTCCAGCTCTCTTACGATCGCCGCGCGGTTGGACCAGTGGCACAGCTTTGCCCAGCCGAGACGGTATCTCTTATTACCTTCTGCCTTCAGATCGTTTTCACCGTCGCCGAACGGAGTCGTGAAGTGATTCGGCTGTCTGCGGAAATAGCCGTTTTTGTCGATCTCCGATACGGTTTCTTTTGGTCTTACGCGGATTTTTCTTCCATTTACAATCTCATAATCATAATTCGCCATTGATTTTCTGCCCCTCTTTCGCGTGTTCTATCGAATGAATTTTCAAATAGGAAAGCTTTTGTTTTCCTATTATTCCGCTATGTTTTCTATGCAGTTATCATACCATATCTGTCTGGTTACGTCTAATTGCTAATTCTTTGGAGTGGCTATAGGATTTTCTTATATTAAAAGGCTAGTGCCGCATTCTCTGCAAATGGGCACTGGCCTTGTTTTCGGCGCTTTTTGTTTTTCAGATTTTTCCTTCCCGGCGCAGATACGCCAGAAAGCCGTTGCATCCCTCCACGACATCGCGGTACGTCGCCTCAAAATCTCCCGTATACCACGGATCCGCAATATCGCGGCCGGAACCGGTGAAGGAAAGAAATTTGTAAACCTTTCCATCCGGATCATTTTTCAGCATCCGGTTCAGATTGCGGATATTCGCGGTATCCATGCCGATGATGTAGTCGGCGCGCTCGTAATCCTTCCATGTAATCTGCTTTGCGTGATGCGGCACGAGCGGAATGTGCTCCTCGCGCAGTTTATTGACTGTCCCGTAGTGCGGCGGATTGCCGATCTCCTCGCGGCTGGTAGCGAAGCTGTCGATTTCAAAATTGTGGGCAAGGCCGAGGGAATTTACTTTGTGGGTGAATACGCTCTCAGCAAGAGTCGAGCGGCAAATATTGCCGTGGCAAATAAATAGTACCTTTATCAAAATGTGTTTCCTCCTAAAATGCACTGTCCTGCCCCGATTTGCTCCGATTTATCCCACCCGTTTTCGGGGTGTAGTAGCGTTTACTCTGTCACTGTTTTCCCGAAACAGGGCAAAATGGAGCAAGTTACGACAGGCTGTAGTAGTAAAATGGTAGTAAAAATCGGGGTGGGCTTACTACCGTTATCTCAAATCTTTCTTCCATCATTTACATCATACTCTTTAGAATTACTGATGCTATATTCTTGCCCTCACGCCAGTCGCTTCCAGTTTTGGCAATCGTAGTTTTGTATCGCCCGTCACCATAGTAGGTAAGTCGATAATGTTTTCCGTCTTCTGTGATTTCAAAGCCCAGTTCAAGAAGTTGTTGACGCATCGAGCTAGACAGAGTTTTGTAATCTTTAAACAACGCCTTCACGATGCGTTCTCTTTCATCATAAACATTCTGATAGTCATTGTTCTGAAGCACATCGTTTAAAACATCCCATCTTCTTGTTTTTTGACCAAGATTCTTGATTTTCTCTGCTACAGCATCTAAAATCATCTCTTTGATTTCACCCTGCTAGAATTCCTCTTCGTCACCAAGAAACAGAATTGGTACTTCATCAATACCATTCAGTTTTTCACGCAACCCCTGATTTTCTAACTGGAGAGAGGTATTTGCTCTTGTTAATTCCTCAATCTGTTGACGAAGTTTAGCATTATCGGCATCGAATGCATCAATATAAGTTTCCACTTCGCTTTCAGCTTTTTGTCTTGCCAGTTCTGCTTCTGCTTTCTCAGCTTTTTGACTCACATATTTATCTGTCAACAGAGCATTATTTACACCTTGCCAAGTGGACAGAAGTGCTTTCTTCTGCGCATTCATGTACTGAAATACCGAACGTGTGACCTTATTCAAAAGAATGTTATCACTTCCTATGTATGTTCTATAAAGAAATCTTCTATGTTTTCCATTGGGGAAATAAATGCCTACTCCACCGAAATACTCGTTATTGTCATTGCATAAAGAACGAATTTGCCAATTTGTTTGCTTGTCTTCCTGGAGTAAAACATGCGCTGCTCCTTTAAGCTTACTGCAAAGCCAGCTAACATTTACTGGGTCATGGTTATAAACTGTCTTTGAAACATAGACAATCGGAAGTCGATAATGAGCTTGTCCGTTAATCACATCAGTTAGGAGTGGCAGGTTCTCCTCTGAGATTACAATTGCCTGACGGAGAATAGAAAGTCCATTATCTTCCATGAGATATCCGCCGTCAATAAGCATACTAATAAAATGTGGAGTAGAAAATTGAAGATCTTCCATCTGTGCATCTTCTGTATATCCACGATCCAACTGTATTGTCATTTTCATCGAATCGAAGTTCATAATATAATCTGTATCCCAGATAGCACCATCTTCTTCTCTTTTTTCAAAGCGAACTGCTATAATGTTTTTATTCCTATATTCCTCTATGGCAAGCCACAAGGATTCATTTCCAAAACGAATATTACGCTCACCATTCCAGTTAACATCCGGAATAACATTATCCGCGTGCGGGCTTGACTGATTCCACTGTATTACCAGTTGCACAAATCCGTCCTTCGTTAAGGTATCTTTGATTCGTAGTGTCGTAGAGTATAAAAGCATTGCCTTCCCTCCAATCTCCCATTTTTACTTCTTAGTTTTCGTATTCGAGTTAGCTTTTCCTTTAGCGGTATATATGTCAGCAATTTCTTCTGCCTTTTTTGAGTAGAGCCCAGAAGACTCCTTCGGTTTAAGTCTTGCAGAAAAAAGCAATTCTACATCCACTCTCTCAAAATCTGTGTGAGCAAATTCTTCCCTGTTCATATGAAAGTTAACAACATCTTTCCGACGTAGCGTTCCATATGAAGATTCTTGATATTCAAGGAAACCCGTAATCTCAACATCATTCAAAAACCCGTATGTATCAGATGCATATGTCATTATCAGTGCTCGTAACAGTATGCGATGCATAATATGTTTTTTCTGTACCAGCTGATACTTTGCTTCAATTGGCTTCGGAAAAATCGCATCTTGGTCTTGATCGTAATAAAAAGAAGAGAATGTGAGAATTTCTTCTGAATTGGGTATGCGATAAGCAAAACGAAGTTTTTTGTTTGCTTCATCATACTGCACATCTGCTACGTCAATCTGAAATGGCTCCAGAAAGTCTGTTGAAAAAGTATCCTGCCGAAGAGCGAATGAATAATATGCTTCAATCTGCTCAATATCTCCACTCTTCATTTTTCTGTGAAGTTCATCCATCTCTTCATGCTGTTTCTGTTGAACCTCATAAAAGTGCTTTGCTCTTTTGTTATAAAAGTCCAATGCCGACCTTACATCAGCTTCATATATTGCATCGGCCTGCTTTTTCTTTTCATCAAGTTCAACTTTAGCAACAACGCTGAAAAAGGCTTTTATTCTTAAACCCAAAAAAACTCCTGCTTCTTTGTTTACATATTTTTTCTTTGGTTTTTTGAACGACTCCATCTCACTCCAGTCCTTTAGCGAGTTGTAGTAATCTTCCGGTGTACATGGTTGCAAATTGATGAAATGCAGCCTACGGGAATAATTCTTGTTGCAGGAATCCACCTGACCTGCTTCCTGCTCATTCTGTTCAAAATAATTGGGATTAATAGCCCGGTGATTTCCATATGCTGTGTTTTTGCCCATGCATTAATCCTCCGTCACATTAATCTCTTCAAAGTTGTATGCTCCAACTGGATACTCGTTGATATATCCTTCTACTCTAAAGGAATGACCGCATCCAATGCACTCATAATCTTCACAATCAAAGCAATGCTGTATCTCCACGCCCATCTGACGTTCTGCTTCATAGTCCCCGGTACCGTAATCCGAAAGATCAATTGCATTACTAGAACCACAGTAAGGGCATTTCACAACACGCTTCATGCTGATTCCATCTGACTCCATTTTCATCTCATTCAATCTAACTGTTTGAAAGTATGATTCCAGAGCCCTACGAAAAATCTGAGATTTCGGCTGTCCAGTCATTTCACTACAATATGAAAGCATCTGATTCTCCTCGTCATTGAGGCGAACCCGATACTGGTTGTCACGTTTATCATCTACAGGTGGTCTTCCTTTTCCAGCCATGTTCTTCTCCTTTTACGGATATCCATTTAATTTTACTACCTAAATTATACAGATTTCGACATTCCTTGTCAATGATTAAAGGTGTATCCATTTAACAAAATTTCTATGGGCAGAAAAAAGAAAGCTGTCGTCACGGGACTTTCCTGCAACGACAGCTTTAAATAGGCTTATATGATTTTTGAGAAATTCTTGACTGAATTACCGACTTTCTTGAAAAAGCTCTATTCTATATTTGGTAGGATTGTTTTGCTCGATAAAAACATTCGCATATAAATCCTCCTTTCGGTGAAATGGTGTCAAAACATAGTAATTACTTACTGCTTTGTATTCCTTACCCTCGTAAATAAATCCACATACAATTCTGCAACTGATGTAATTTCCAACTCTAATCCATGATGCTGGAATTATACCTTGATTTCAGAGTCTATACAAGTACCTGAATGCTTCAGATTTTTCAATTTTTTCTTATCGTATGTCAGCTTACCCACTGAAATCAGAAACAACATTATCCACACAGAGGCATTGAGCAACATGACCTCCAATATAGTTGGATTAAAAAAATTCCCAATAAAACCAACAGCTAATTCAATCACTGCTACAAACAATGTTACATTAGAACATGTAGAGAATAAGTATTTTATTGGTTTAAGATTGGCAATTTGCTTTTCTTTGTAAAGTTTGGAAATATTTTCTTCCGCCTTTCCTTTATATTCCTCTGCCGATATATGTTCCCCAGAAAAAAGCTCGTTCAAACTAATGTCCAAAGCATCACATAAAGGTTGTAAAAGCGACATATCGGGCATTCCTCTACCATTTTCCCATTTAGAAACCGCCTGATTGGTAATATCTAATAGTTCGGCAAGCTGTATTTGTGTTAGACTCTTTTCTTTTCTACACTGTGCAATAAATGCACCTATTTTTTCTGATCCATAAAACAAATCTCCTTTATACTATATTTGACCTCAGTATATCAAATAGAGAATTTATTTGGAACATACTAAGCGTTGAAGGGATTCTCAACGTTGAGTTGAATAGATATCAATTTGCGATAATTATTCTACCATACCGTTATAAATAAACCAGCTCATGCAAAACAATTTCTTCTGCTCGGTTGTGAATGTTATTGCAACGCTGCACCCATTCCATTTGACGGGTACGCTTCA
>ERZ840096.2181-NODE-2181-length-16936-cov-4.758604_pt1 | contig 16936 bp, 14 predicted proteins | sample MGYA00519878_ERZ840096 | MGnify/ENA primary metagenome ERZ840096 (study PRJEB31850, sample SAMEA3708865) | human gut metagenome | biome: human gut; feature: human-associated habitat; material: faeces | place: China | collected 2014 ...
CGCACCTCTTAATCTCGAGGCAGGCGTCTACGGAGAGGATATCGGAAAGGAGTGGAAGGATGAGCACAAATCAAACTAACGAAAACGGCTTCAACCGCGCCAGAAGGGATTACCACGCGGTTGGAAAATGTATACCTAAAAAGGACTCGAGCCAGCTTTTACTCGGAAAGCCGGTATTTACCGATGATATCACACCGCGTGATGCGCTTGTCATAAAGCTTCTTAGAAGCCCGTATGCAAATGCAATTGTCGAGGATGTAAAGACAGATATCGCTCTTAAGGTGCCGGGCATGGTCGCAGTATACACCTGGGAGGATGTTCCGAAAAAGCGTTTTTCTATCGCAGGCCAGACATTTCCGGAGCCGTCACCATATGACAGATTAATCCTTGACCGCCATGTGAGAAGCGTAGGTGACGCCGTCGCTATAGTGGTCGGAGAATCTGAAAAGGCGGTGGACAAGGCTCTTAACATGATAAAAGTAAAGTACACGGTGCTTGAGCCGGTGCTTGACTTCAGAAAGTCGCTGGATAACAAGGTGCTCGTGCATCCTGAGGATGACTGGTCATCCAGCATAGATACAGGCGATGTAAAGCGCAATCTCATTCACCACGAGGAGGATGAGCATGGAAACGTGGAGAAAATTCTGTCAGAGTGTGATGAGATAATTGAACACACATATCGCATAAAGGCAGCGCAGCAGGCATATATGGAGACCTGCAGGGCATATTGTGAGATAGACAGATACGGCAGACTTCACTGTATCAGCTCGACACAGATAGTTTTCCACCTGCGCCGAATACTGGCAAATGCACTCGATATTCCAAAGTCTATGGTGCGCGCTGAAAAGCCGCGTATCGGAGGCGGTTTCGGTGCCAAGCAGACAGCGGTCTGTGAGGTGTATCCGGCATTTGTTACCTGGAAGACAAAGCGTCCGAGCAAGATAATCTACAGCAGAAAAGAGTGTCAGACTATCGCGTCACCGCGTCATGAGATGGAAGTTACCGTGCGTCTTGGAGCGATGAAAGATGGTCATATAAGGGCGATAGATCTTTATACGCTGTCAAATGGTGGAGCATACGGAGAGCATAGCACTACAACAGTAGGACTTTCCGGTCATAAATCGCTTCCACTTTATACAGGAGGCTGCGAGGCAACAAGATTTTCGTGCGATGTTGTGTATACAAACGTGCAGGCGGCAGGAGCATACAGAGGCTATGGAGCCACACAGGGCATATTTGCACTTGAATCAACCGTCAATGAGCTCGCAGAAAAGCTGCATATAGACCCGGTTGAACTTCGTTTGAAAAATATTGTACGCGAGGGCATGTTTATGCCGGCATATTTTGGCGAGACAGCAAATGCATGTGCACTTGACAGATGTATAATGCACTGCGCGGACAATTTCCACTGGGCAGAAAAGTATCCTGTCCGCGATATGGGAAATGGCAAGGTTCGTGCGGCAGGCATGGCGCTTGCAATGCAGGGCTCCTGCATATCCAATGTAGATGTCGGCTCGTGTACCTTAAAGCTTTCAGACTGTGGCACCTACAATATGATGATAGGTGCGGCAGACATGGGAACAGGCTGTGATACAATACTTGCGCAGATGGCGGCTGAGGTACTTGACTGCGAGCCGGATGATATAACAGTGTTTGGAGCGGATACAGATGCTTCTCCTTATGACTCGGGTTCATATGCCTCATCAACCACCTACATCACAGGAATGGCCACACAGAATGCAGCACTTGAGCTTCGTGAAAATATAAAGAAAATCGGCGCACAGCTGCTGGGCTGTGCTGCATCAGAGGTGGATTTCGACGGTAAAGAGGTGTATATCATAAATCCGGACGGTGCAGACAATGGGGCAGTTTCCGTAAGTCTTTCCGATATAGCAACAAAAGCACAGGTCAACAACACGATACCTGTAGATGTCACCGCCACATATTCATCACCTGTTTCACCGCCACCATACATGGTAGGCATGGTCGAGATAGAGCTTGATAAGGAGACAGGAGCAGTTAAAATACTTGATTATCAGGCTGTCGTGGACTGTGGAATCCCGGTTAATCCAAACCTTGCGCGTGTACAGACAGAGGGTGGCATAGGTCAGGGAATCGGCATGGCACTTTATGAGAATGTCACCTACAATGCCGGTGGTAAAATCGCAGAAAATGATTTCATGCAGTACAAGATACCGACACGACAGGATGTGGGACATATCAACGTCGAATTTGAGACAAGCTATGAGCCTTCAGGCCCATTTGGAGTCAAGTCAATCGGCGAGATAGTTATCAATACACCGGCTCCTGCGCTGGCACATGCCATTTATCGCGCAACAGGCGTATGGCACAGGACAGTTCCGTTTACCCCAGAGAAAATACTTATGGGAATGGCAGACCCTGACTGGCACGAAAAGGACCTAAGAGTGAAATGATTCATATCATATACATGGCGGCTGGAAACAGCCGCCGTTTTGGAAGTAACAAGCTGCTTTATGAGCTGGATGGAAAGCCTATGTACAGGCATCTGCTTGATCACTTGGTAGAAATTAAAGATAGATATAATAAACTAAAATCAGACAGCCCGGTCATAGATATAACCGTCGTTACACGCTACCGGGAAATACTGGACTACTGCTCATCTATCCCCGATTGCCATGCGGTCTTAAGTCCGGACAGCGAAAAAGGCATATCCTACACAATAAAGGCAGGAATTATGGCGGTGCAGGAGCAGAAAAAGACCGGTATGCAGGACTACTACATGTTTGCAGTAGCTGACCAGCCATATTTAAAAAGTCAAAGCGTGATTAAATTAATAGACAAAGTACTTGAAAATAAAGGAAATAAGCGATTAGTATTTTCACTTCACTGTGGAGATGCTGTAGGCAATCCGTGTGTATTTCATTCATCACTTATCCCGCAGCTTTTATCACTGGAGGGGGATAAGGGTGGCAGAAGTGTGGCAAAGAAGTATGACTGTGTATATGTGGATATTGCAGATGAGCGTGAGCTGATGGATATAGATTCCTTATCAAATTCAAAACATACCGTGACATTATAAAAGCTATTATGAAAGAGCACTGTATCAGTGCATACCGAATGTATATTTTATTCAAATTCCCATATACTACCTCCAAAGCATGAATGCAAATGCAAAAAAGTAACCGGAGGACAATAAAGTGAAAATCACAGGATTGACCAGAAGAGTAGACTCACTCGGCAGAATAGTCATACCGAAGGAGCTGCGCAGGATGCTCCATATCAAAGAGGGCAGTCCGCTGGAAATATATATGGATGCAGACGAGACGATAGTGCTAAAGAAGTATTCGCAGGTGGGAAGCCTGAAAAATATATCACAGGCATATGCACAGAGCCTGTCAAAGGTAACCGGTGCCACGATATGTGTGGCAGACAGGGATGGGATAATAGCGGCAGCCGGGAAAAACCACAAAAAGTATATAGGCAAGGCTTTGTCCAAGGAGCTCGAAGACATTATGGATAAGAGAAAAAGTGCATTATACAGTAAAAAGGACGATAACCTGATACCGGTGGTAAAGGACGATAAAGCTGACTGTGAAGCGCAGGCAATAGCAGCAATAGTGCATGATGGTGATAGTGCGGGAGCCGTTATATTTTGTGTTTACGATGAAAAAGGCGATAAGCTTGAGATTGCCGAAAAGCTGGTGAGTGCAGCAGCAGAATTTCTGGCTGAACAGCTTGGCTAAAGACAGCGAAAAGCATTGAAAAAAGCATAGTGAAAAACTATTTACTTGACTATAACAGTGATAAAGATGTAAAATAGCTTGATAAAGGGAGCAATTAGCTTCCTTTTGTGCTATAAAGGTATAATAGAAAATTAAGCAATTATTAATTATCTGATGTAGAGGCATTGTAGTATAATAGACAGTACATATTGGATATAGTTGTCAATTATCTATAAAGTATGCCGATATACAATGGTATACCGATAGTTTGGAGGTAACATTTAGAGATGGCAAAACAGAAAAAGACAAAGAAGAAAAAGCAGCATCGCGTTTTCTGGTTTTTCATAAAGCTTCAGATTTTCCTGATGGTACTGATTCTCGGTGGATTATGCTTTTACTACTTTGGCGGCTATGCTGACAAGGTGGCGAAGCTTCACTCAGAGGCAGTAGAGCTCGTGCAGAAATCTGACAAAAACACATTTTTACCGGCGCGCACGAGTACACTCTACGATACAAACGGTGATGAGATATCCGAGACGGCCACTACCAAAAAGGCTGACTATGTGAAGTATGAGGATATACCGCAGAACTTCGTAAACTGTATGGTCAGTATCGAGGACAAGAAGTTCTATAAGCACAATGGTGTGGACCTAAAGGCAATAGTGCGTGCCGCAAAGTCCATCATAAAGAACAAGAGAATTACCCAGGGTGGCAGTACCATCACGATGCAGCTCGCCCGAAATATTTACCTGGATACGAACAAGAACTGGCAGCGAAAAGTCAAGGAAATGTTCATAGCGATGGAGCTGGAAAAGAAATATTCCAAGAACGATATTATGGAGTTCTACCTGAATAATGTCTATTTCATGAACGGATATTATGGTATTCAGGCAGCGTGCCATGGCTATTTCAACTGTGAGCTTTCGGATCTTGATTTGTCGCAGACTGCCTTTTTGTGTGCGATTCCGAACAGTCCGACATACTATGACCCGATAAACAACAAGGAGCATACACTGACACGTCGCAATCTCATATTGAAAAATCTAAAGGAAGACGGCAAAATCACACAACAGGAATATGAGACCGCTATAAACGAGGAGATTACCCTCAACATGCCTGAGAAGGATGATACGGTCAAGTACAATTATGTGGATACCTATGCATATTACTGCGCTACGAGGGCGCTCATGGAGAATGAGGGCTTCAAGTTTAAGTATTACTTTGATTCAGACGAGGAAGAAAAGGAGTATGATGCTTCATATGATGAGATGTATTCATATTGTCAGAAAAAGCTTTACTCAGATGGTTACAAGATTTATACATCAATCGATCTGACCATGCAGCAGCAGCTTCAGGATTCAATTGACCTGACGCTTCTGGACTTTACAGATACGACAGATGATGGCACATTTAAGCTGCAGAGTGCTGCAACCTGTATAGACAACGACACAGGCGATGTGGTTGCAATAGTTGGCGGACGAAGTCAGGATGCAGTCAGTCATACGCTAAACCGTGCTTTCCAAAGTCATCGTCAGCCGGGAAGTTCAATCAAGCCGCTCATTGTGTATACACCATCATTTGAGCGTGGAAAGACACCGGATACCATCGTAAATGATCATAAGTTTGATGGAGGACCGTCTAACTCGGGTGATGTATATTACGGTGATGTGACTATCAGGCTTGCCGTTCAAAAGTCACTGAATACTGTAGCATGGCAGCTATATGATGAACTCACGCCAAAGGTAGGCTTACAGTATCTCAAGGATATGAATTTTACCAATATTGTAAAGGATGACTATGTCACAGCAACAGCACTTGGAGGTTTTACAACAGGTGTATCCACACTGGAGATGGCATCTGCATATTCAACACTTGAGAACGATGGAATGTACAGGAATCCGACATGTATTAAGTCGATTGTGGATTCTGACAACAATATCATATATACATCATCGCAGAAGGATACCGTCATATATACAGAGACAGCATCGCGTATGATGACAGATGTCATGACAGATGTTATGAAATCCGGAACCGGACGTAGCGCTAATCTGGACAATGGCATGCCTTGCGCCGGCAAAACCGGAACCACAAACGATAAGAAGGACGGCTGGTTCTGTGGCTTTACCAGATACTACACCACATGTGTATGGGTAGGCTGTGATATGCCTGAGACAGTAAAAAAACTGACAGGAAGCTCTTACCCTGCAGAAATATGGAAGAACTACATGGATCAGATACATGCTGATCTTACACCAATAGATTTCCTGCCATATGCCCAAATATCGGGTGATTATCAGGACAGCCAGGATACGCCTGCAGACGATCAGATGCAGGAAAATCCTACAGATCAGACTGTGACCACACCTGATGCAGGAACTACAACACCGGATAAGACCACAACAGACACGAATAATACTCAGGGAACCACCACGACCACACCGGGTGAAAATAACAGTCAGGGAACAAATGGCGGCAATGGCGGAAATACGAGTGGTACTACCGGCGATACGACAGGTGGCAACACAGGCGGAAATACCGGAGAAAATAACGGTGGCAACACAGGCGGTACAACAGGTGGAAATACAGGAGATAACACCGGTGGTAATACAGGTGGAAACACCGGGGACAGCACAGGTGGAGCTACCGGTGGTACCACCGGAGGCGGAGCAGCCCAGTAGATTTTTCTTTGCAGTGCTGTCGGGAGTTGTGTTTTTTGCAGCATACGCACCTGTCACGATAGGAAACAAGACGATAGATGCGCTCATATATTCAGTGACCTACAATGGTTCATACCTTGCTGCAGAAGGAATTATCACAATCATAGTGATATCAATCCCATCGGTTAAGAAGGCACTCGACTATGTAAAGCAGATGGCGAACAGCCGGTAGATAATCTATATCTAAACAATTAAATTATGTAAAAATGAGCAGAATAGGTAGAAATACTTGTCCTGCTCTTTTTAGTATTCGAAAAAAGTAAAATAAAACACTCGAAAAATATAAAATAAAACATTAGAAAAATACAAAACAAAACACTCGAAATACATAAAATAACCTTGTATAATCTGTGAATTAAATGGTATAATAACCATGAAAGGAGCAGATATTTATGGAATATATAAGCAGAATTGTTGATGATGTGATAGATAGAAAAACAGAGGCATTTAATGCAGTGAGCATCACAGGACCAAAAGGATGTGGAAAGACAAGAACAGCAAGAGAACGATGTAAAACTGTTATTGAATTTCAGGATGAAGACAAGAGAGAGGGGTATCTTGCAGTAGCAGAAACTGCACCTAAGCTCTTTTTAAAGAATCCTAAGCCAATACTGTTTGACGAGTGGCAGGATGCCCCAAAGATATGGGGAACAATAAGAAAAGCGTGCGATGACAATCCGGAGAGTGTAGGAGAGTTTTATCTGACAGGCTCATCAAGTAAGAAGATTAATACACCCCATACAGGTACAGGACGAATAACAGAGGTTACGATGTACCCTATGACTTTGTTTGAGACAGGAGAATCAAACGGAAGCATATCGTTGTTTAAATTATTAGAAGATGAAGCATATGATATTGATGGACTTACCACAGATATAAAGCTTGAGGATTTGTTTTTTGCGGTCTGTAGAGGTGGATGGCCGAGATGCATGGCACTTTCAAAGGACAGTGCAAAGCTTGAAATAGCTAAGGATTATTATAGGCAGATTTATCAGAAGGACATATCAGCGATTGATGGAGTAAACAGAAATCCGGAATGGGCAAGGACACTGCTTTGGTCGTATGCCAGAAATATGGCTACTACAGCAAAACGCAAGAATATATTTTCAGATGTAAAAGCCACACAGAATGTTACAGATGTAACGCTTTCTTCATATATAGATGCTCTGGAGCTATTATATGTTGTAAAGGATATAGATGCCTGGACACCGCATTTGCGTTCGAAAACAGCTATCAGAGCTGCCAAAAAGCATATATTTGTTGATCCCTCTATAGGATTGGCTGCGCTTGGTGTTAATCCGGACTATTTTATCAACGATTTGGATCTATTTGGGCATGTATTTGAAAATATGGTGCTTAGAGATTTACTTGTATTTGCTGAAAAGCACAATGCCAGAGTGATGCATTATACAGATGATATGGGCGTAGAAGCAGATGCAGTCTATCAGTTGGAGGACGGCCGTTATGCGCTTATTGAAATAAAAACCGGAGTGAACAAGATTCCGGAAGCGGAAAAATCCTTGCTGCGATTCAAGGATATTATCTTAAAATATAATGAGAAAGCATTGGAAAAAGAAAAACATCCACGTGATGTATATAAAGAACCATCGGCACTGATTGTGATTTGCGCAAATGCAACCATGGCATATACCACGGAGTCAGGAGTTCGGGTTGTGCCGGTTGGGTGTTTGAGAGATTAATATAGAGCAGACTGTAAAATTGAGCTGACCACTCATAATTACAGTCTGTTTTTTATTGTATATTATTGTCACAGTGTAAGGGAGCAGGCGGGCAGAAAATTGCCCATCCAATGAGTTTGTACGAAGCTGCTTAGAGGCTGTTGGAATTGTAATAGGTACACAGCAGCGCACGTGCATGGAAGCACGGGCGAGGCGTTACCGCGCCAAGGACGGCGCGTAAAAGCCGGCTGCATCGGGCATAGAAAACCTGACTTACAATTCTTACAGCCTCTTGGCTGCTGGTAGGAAACGTTTTGGATGGGTAATTTTCTGCCCGCCTGCTCCCGTACCATATAAAAATTGAAAAATAAAAATACTTTGACTTGACAACTATTTTAAATGTGATATACTTTCACTGTCAAACGATTTGATAATGAAAATATTTGACATGCAAACTAGTGCAAATATACCAGCACACAAAACCGAAAATAAACACAGAAAAAGGAGAACAGAAATATGTTGGAGAAAATCAAGGAAATCGTAGCAGATCAGTTAGGAATCGACGAGGATGATATCAAATTAGAGTCAAACTTCAAGGAGGATCTTGAGGCAGATTCATTAGATCTTTTCGAGCTTGTAATGGCACTCGAGGAGGAGTACGGAGTAGAAATCCCTTCAGAGGATTTAGAGAAAATCGCAACAGTAAACGACATCATTGAGTATCTTAAGAATAAAGGTGTAGAGGCTTAAAAGACATGGAGACAAGAATAACAAAGCTTCTTGGAATCAAATATCCGGTCATTCAGGGTGGCATGGCATGGGTAGCAACCCATGAGCTTGCCAGCGCTGTGTCCAATGCAGGCGGACTTGGCATCATCGGAGCAGGCGGAGCCCCGGCCTCATGGGTAAAGGAGCAGATAGTCGCTGCAAAGAAGGAGACGGATAAGCCGTTCGGAGTCAACCTCATGCTTATGAATCCGGAGGCAGATGAGATAGCAAAAATCATCGCCGAGGAAAAGGTAAGGGTAGTCACCACCGGCGCAGGAAATCCTGCAAAGTACATGGACATGTGGAAAGAAGCAGGCGTCATCGTAATTCCTGTAGTTGCAAGTGTAGCACTTGCAAAGCTTATGGAAAGAGGTGGTGCTTCAGCAGTAATCGCAGAGGGAATGGAGTCAGGCGGACATATCGGTGCGCAGACTACCATGACACTTGTGCCACAGGTTGCTGATGCAGTGAGCATCCCTGTTATCGCAGCAGGCGGAATCGCAGACAACAGAGGCTTCAATGCGGCATTTGCACTTGGTGCAGAGGCAGTTCAGATGGGCACACGCTTTGTCACAGCAAAAGAATCGATAGTCCATGAAAACTATAAGCAAAAGGTCATAAAGGCCAAGGATATAGATTCTGAGGTTACAGGAATGAGCACAGGTCATCCGATCAGAGTGCTCAGAAACAAGATGACCAGACAATATCTCAAGCTGGAAAAGGAAGGAGCTCCATTTGAAGAGCTCGAAAAAATGACACTTGGCGCACTCAGAAAAGCCGTTGTCGACGGAGATACCGTATATGGCAGCGTCATGGCAGGTCAGAGCGCAGGCCTCGTAAAAAAAGAGGAAACCTGCAAAGAAATCATTGAGGATGTAGTGGGACTGAACAAATAGACAGTATTCACTTTTACATGCAAATTTAAGGATACCGGGCCACCTGGAAAGAGCGGCTTACGGTATCCTGTCAGAAATAAGGAGAAACCGAAAATGGGTAAGAGAGTATTTATGTTTCCCGGACAGGGCTCACAGTATATAGGAATGGGTAAGGAGTTTTACGATACAATGCCAAATGCAAAGGCAGTAATCGACCTTGCCAGTGAACAGACAGGCTTGGATATTCCGGCATTATGCTTTGAGGAAAATGACAAGCTGAATATTACAGAGTACACACAGATATGTATGCTTGCAGTTGAGGCAGCTATATATCAGGCAATCATCGACAAGGGAATAACCCCGGATGTGACAGCCGGCTTAAGCCTTGGGGAATATGGTGCTCTTATCGCATCAGGAGCCATGACTATGGCAGATGCATTCGCAGTTGTCAGAAAAAGAGGAATCTACATGCAGGAGGCAGTTCCTACAGGTGGAGCCATGACAGCGGTTTTAGGACTTGATCCGCAGGTCATTGAGGATATCTGCAAAAAGACAGCAGATGAGACAAATTCAGTGGTATCGGTAGCCAACTATAACTGCCCGGGACAGATTGTTATCACAGGAGAAAAGGCAGCAGTAGATGTCGCCGCAGCAGCATGCAGCGAGGCAGGTGCCAAGAGATGCGTACCGCTCAAGGTCAGCGGACCTTTCCACTCAGCAATGCTTAAGGGTGCAGGAGAAAAGCTCGCAGATGCACTTGAGAGTGTGGAAATCCACGATATCAAGGTGCCATATATCACAAATGTCACAGCAGACTATGTGAAGTCACCGGCAGAAGTCAAGGATTATCTGACACAGCAGGTTTCATCGTCAGTGCGCTGGCAGCAGACCATCGAGCGCCTTATCGCAGACGGTGCAGATGAGTTCGTGGAAATCGGACCGGGACGCTCACTCAGTGGATTTATGAGAAAGATAAATAGGGACGTAAAAGTCGTAAACATAGACAAACTGGAGGATTTTGAAAAGTATGTTAACAGGTAAAAATGCCCTGGTTACAGGCGCAAGCCGCGGAATTGGAAGACAGATAGCTCTTACACTTGCCGCAGCACACGCCTTTGTAATAGTAAATTATAATGGTTCAAAGGAAAAGGCAGATGCCGTTGTTGCAGAGATAAAGGCAGCAGGCGGTGATGCAGTTTCTTATCAGTGCAATGTATCTGATTTTGACGAGTGCCAGAATATGATAACAGCGCTCATCAAGGAGTACAAGCACATAGATATCCTCGTAAACAACGCAGGAATCACAAGAGATGGTCTCATCATGAAGATGAGCGAGGCAGACTATGACGCAGTGCTTGACACAAACCTTAAAGGTGCGTTCAACACAATCCGTCACATGTCACGCTATTTCCTAAAGCAGAAATCAGGAAGAATTATCAATATTTCATCAGTTTCCGGCATACTCGGAAATGCAGGACAGGCCAACTACAGCGCCAGCAAGGCAGGAGTCATAGGACTCACAAAGGCTGTAGCCAGAGAGCTTGCCAGCAGAGGAATCACAGCAAATGCAGTGGCACCGGGCTTTGTAGAGACAGAGATGACAGATGTGCTTGCCGATGCGGCAAAGGAGAATCTTTTATCACAGATTCCGCTTGGCAGACCGGGAAACACAAAGGATATCGCAAACGCAGTATTATTTTTAGCATCAGATGCAGCAGGCTACATCACAGGCCAGGTGCTGTCTGTTGACGGAGGAATGGCAATATGAGTAGAAGAGTAGTTGTAACAGGACTTGGAGCAGTAACACCAATCGGAAATAGTGTGGACGATTTCTGGGCATCGGTAAAGGCCGGAAAAATCGGATTTGACCACATCACAAAATTTGACACAACAGATTATAAATGTCACATTGCAGCAGAGCTTAAGGATTTTAATCCACAGGATTTCATGGATAGAAAGGCTGCAAAGAGAATGGAGCCATTCTCACAGTACGCAGTAGCTGCAGCAAAGCAGGCAATTGATGACAGTGGACTTGATATCGAAAAGGAAGATCCATACATGGTTGGATGTGCCATCGGTTCAGGTATCGGAAGTCTTCAGGCTATGGAGCGCGAGACACAAAAGCTTTATGAAAAGGGACCAAACAGAGTCAATCCTCTGCTTGTTCCGCTTATGATCTGTAATATGGCAGCAGGAAATGTTTCTATCCAGTTCGGCCTCAAGGGAAAGAGCATCAATGATGTAACAGCCTGCGCTACAGGAACAAACACAATCGGTGAGGCATACAGAAGCATCCAGTACGGTGAGGCTGACGTGATGGTAGCCGGTGGTACAGAGGGCAGTGTATGTCCTATCGGAATCGCAGGATTTACAGCACTTACAGCGCTTTCTACAGTAGATGATCCGGCAAAGTGCTCACTTCCGTTTGACAAGAACAGAAGCGGCTTTGTAATGGGCGAGGGCGCAGGAGTAGTTATCCTTGAGGAGCTTGAGCATGCAAAGGCAAGAGGCGCAAAAATTTATGCAGAGGTAGTCGGGTACGGCTGCTCATCGGATGCATATCACATCACATCTCCACAGGAGGATGGAGCAGGTGCAGCAAGAGCCATGACCAACGCCATGAGCGATGCAGGTGTCACACCGGCAGATGTAAAATACATCAATGCACACGGAACAGGCACACATCACAATGACCTTTTTGAGACAAGAGCAATCAAGCTTGCGTTTGGTGATGATGCGGCAAATCTTAAAATCAATTCAACAAAGTCTATGATAGGACATCTGCTCGGAGCAGCAGGAGCTGTTGAGTTTATCACATGCGTGAAGGAAATCCAGGACGGATTTATACATAAGACTGTCGGCTATGAGACTCCTGATGAGGAGATTGATCTCAACTACTGCAAGGACAGCTATGAGGAGCCTGTTGAGTATGCACTTAGCAATTCACTGGGATTCGGTGGACATAATGCAAGTATTCTGCTCAAGGCTTATAAATAATTTAGGGGCTTCGCGCATTCAGGTTGTGAGGTCCGTGAGCACACAGTATATTCCTCATAAAAAATATGAAGTCAGTCACGGCATTTTGCACGGGCAGGCTGTGATATGGTGTTAGCGCTTCATGCTATTGGAGCGGATGGAACGCCGTGACAGTTCATATTTTTTATTCAGAACACACTGTGCGCTTCCCGGCTCCACTTTGTTGAGCGCGAAGCATGTGCGCAGTTTAGGTTTATGGAATACTTTGTGCTTCATTGCTCCACTTTGTGGAGCTCGAAGAATGTAAATAGTTTACAGTAAGTTGAGAAAGGATATATTTAATATGTCAGTTATGAATACGCAGCAGATTATGGATATTCTGCCGCACCGCAGTCCGTTTCTTCTCATTGATACGGTTGAGGAGCTGCAGCCGGGTGTAAAGTGTGTGGCCAAGAAGAATGTGACTATGAATGAGCCACATTTTATGGGACATTTTCCGGGAAATCCGGTGATGCCGGGAGTGCTTATTATTGAGGCTTTGGCGCAGACCGGTGCAGTTGCCATTCTTTGTCAGGATGAGTGGAAGGGCAAGACTGCATATTTTGCAGGCATCAATAATGCCAAGTTCAAGCAGAAGGTGGTTCCGGGCGATACGCTGGAGCTGACCACTGAGATTATAAAGGTTAAGGGTCCTATCGGTGTGGGCAAGGCTGTTGCCAGGGTAAACGGCAAGGTTGCCTGTATGGCGGAGCTTACATTTGCAATAGGTTAATTGCATAAGGAGACATGATGAAGTTATTCAAGAAGAAAGATAAAAATATAGAGGCTGAAGAGATTTTAGCAAAGAACGCTGAGAGCGCAAAAACAGCCGCAGATGGCAAAAATGCCGGTGCAGCACAGGAAACAAAAGAGGATGTACCTGAGACAATCGTTTGTCCCAAGTGTGGCAAGACTGTGCTCAAATCAGTTGTAAAACAGCACAAATACGTCTGCTATGAGTGTAATTATTATTTCCGTGTGCGTGCTAAAAACAGAATCAGAATGGTTTCTGACAAGGAAGCATTTGAGCCATGGTTTACAGAGCTTACAACGGGAAATCCTCTTAATTTCCCAGAGTATGAGGAGAAAATTGCAAAGACTCAGGAGAAAACAGGACTTTCTGAGGGTATTGTCATCGGTAAGACAAAGATTTACGGCGAGGAGACAGTGCTTGGTGTAATTGATTCAAGATTTATGATGGGAAGCATGGGTCATGTGGTTGGTGAGAAAATCACAAGCGCATTTGAGCGTGCCACAGAGGAAAGACTTCCGGTTATATTATTCTGCTGTTCAGGTGGAGCCAGAATGCAGGAGGGTATCATTTCGCTGATGCAGATGGCTAAGACTTCAGCCGCAGCAAAGCGTCATTCAGAGGCAGGGCTTTTATATGTGCCTGTACTCACAGATCCTACAACAGGTGGTGTGACAGCCAGCTTTGCGATGCTTGGAGACATCATTCTTGCAGAGCCAAAGGCACTTATCGGCTTTGCGGGTCCTCGTGTTATCGAGCAGACCATCGGACAGAAGCTGCCTGAGGGCTTCCAGAGGGCAGAGTTCCAGCTTGAGCACGGCTTTGTGGATATGATAGTTGAGCGTGAGGATTTAAAGAAGACTCTTTACAAGATTTTACGTGCTCACAGACCTACCACTGGCTATGCCAATTTTGACCCGCTTCACTCAGACGACAATTACGAGCCGACAGAGCTTATGAAGGAGCGCGAGGCAAAGGCCAAGCCATTTAAGGTATGGGATAAGGTCAGCGCCGCAAGACAGATTAAGAGACTTGCATCGGTTGACTATATGGACTATATCTTTGATGAGTTTATGGAGCTGCACGGAGACAGATATTTCCGCGATGACCCGGCTATCGTAGGTGGAATCGCATATTTAGACGGCCAGCCGGTCACAGTTATCGGTGTTCACAAGGGAAAAGACCTTGAAGACTGCGCAAAGAGAAACTATGGTATGCCATCACCTGAGGGCTACCGCAAGGCACTGCGCCTTATGAAGCAGGCAGAGAAATTCAACCGTCCGATCATAACCTTTGTCAATACATCAGGAGCTTATCCGGGAATGGAAGCAGAGGAAAACGGACAGGGTGAGGCAATCGCAAGAAACCTTTATGAGATGAGCGGCATCAAGGTGCCAATCCTTTGTCTCATGATAGGAGAAGGCGGAAGCGGCGGAGCTTTAGCTCTTTCTGTAGGAAATGAAGTGTGGATGATGGAAAATGCCACATACTCAATCCTCTCGCCTGAGGGCTTTGCATCTATCCTCTGGAAGGACGGAAAGCGTGCAAAGGAAGCCGCAGAGGTAATGAAGATTACAGCACACGACTTAAAGAAGCTTGATGTCGTGGATGATATAATACCTGAGTTTGGCGGAGCCGACGAGGATGCCCTTTCATCAATCGGAAACTACATGAAGGGTAACATGAAGAAATTCTTGGAAAAAGAAAGCAAATTGACAAAGGACCAGCTCTTGGAGGAAAGATACAAGCGTTTCCGCAAGTTCTAGTCCCGGAAAGGAAATTCTATGAAGATAGTTGGAACAGGAAGCTGCCTGCCACAGAGAGTGGTCTCAAACGATGACCTGGCAGCCATAATGGACACATCTGACGAGTGGATCAGCTCGCGTACAGGAATAAGAAACAGACACATTGCAACTACTGAGACAACCACCTCGCTGGCCTGTGACGCAGTAAAAAGTGCACTGCAGGATGCGGGGATTGATGGAAGTGAGATAGATCTGATAATAGCGGCAAGCGTATCCACAGACAAAATCGTTCCATCGCTCGCATGTCAGATTCAGGCTGAGATAGGTGCAGGCAGTGCAGTGGCATTTGACATAAATGCCGCATGCTCAGGCTTTTTATTCGGGCTTGCCACAGCAGATGCGTATTTTAAGACCGGCAGGTTTCACAAGGCAGTCGTAGTGGGAGCAGAGGTTCTTTCAAAAATAATGGACTGGAATGACAGAAGCACCTGTGTACTCTTCGGAGACGGAGCAGGCGCAGCCGTTGTGACAGACGAGGGCGATGCCATAAAGGGCTTTGTACAGGGCTCGGACGGAAAAGGCGGTGAGGCGCTTGACGGAGACAACCGTCCCGTAGTCAATCCGTTTACCGACAATGGAAAGCAGTCTGCACTCGGTGGATATGTCACCATGGATGGTCCTGCTGTATACAAGTTTGCGGTAAAGACAGTGCCAAAGGCTATAAATGAGCTGCTCGATGAAATCGGCTGGAGCGCAGATGATGTGGACGTCTATGTGCTGCATCAGGCCAATATCCGCATTATTGAGTCGGTTGCCAAGAGACTTAAGCAGCCTATGGACAAATTTCCGACCAATTTACAGCAGTGTGGAAATATTTCTGCGGCAAGTGTGCCGATTTTGCTTGATAAAGTCCGCAAAGATGGTATGATAAAGCATGAGGAAAAAATAATTTTATCAGGCTTTGGAGCAGGACTTACATGGGGAGCCTGCGCCATAGAGTGGCAATAGAAAGAGGTATTTATGACGGCAGATGAAACTTTAAATGAATTATTGGTGTGTCTGTTCAAGGATTTGACAGAGATAGAGGGCAGATGTCTGATAACAGACGAATTTTCTGATATTTCTATCAACGATATGCATATAATAGAGGCAATAGGAGTCGATGAGCCAAAGCGCTCCGGCACCGTAGCCAAGCTTATGTCTATCACTCTGGGCACGCTGACAAAGGCAATAGATGGTCTCACCCGCAAGGGATACGTGAACCGTATCCGCAGTGAGGAGGATAAGCGTGTGGTAAAGCTCTCACTCACCGACAAGGGAAAGAGTGCATACTATCATCATGAGCAGTTTCACCGTCATATGATAGAGCATATAAAGGACGATCTTTCGGATGACGAAATGAAAGTTCTTATAACTTCACTTGCAAAACTCTCGGATTATTTCAAGGTGGTATATTCCGATGATGAGGAGAATCAGTACCAAAACTGGGATAATATAAATGAAGATAATAAATAAAATGAATTTTTTTTATATAAAACCTTCAAAAATTACTTGATTATAGCAATAGATTTATATAAAATAAACTTGTTGATGTCAAAAATAGTTTTGTAAAGGAGATATAAAAATGAGCTATGTTGATGAAGTACTCGCAGTAGTACAGAAAAAAAACGCTGACCAGC
>ERZ840096.2182-NODE-2182-length-16919-cov-2.454519_pt1 | contig 16919 bp, 15 predicted proteins | sample MGYA00519878_ERZ840096 | MGnify/ENA primary metagenome ERZ840096 (study PRJEB31850, sample SAMEA3708865) | human gut metagenome | biome: human gut; feature: human-associated habitat; material: faeces | place: China | collected 2014 ...
GGAGTCAACTTTCGCAACTTAACATTCAACGAAGCATTGGCACAAGCCAAAGCCGAGAAGAAAATGGTATTCATGGATTGCTACACCTCTTGGTGCGGGCCATGCAAAAACATGACCAACAACGTGTTCCCACAAAAAGCGGCAGGCGACTATTTCAACCCTCGTTTCGTCTGTGTAAAATATGACATGGAAAAAGGAGAAGGTAAAGAATTAGCCGACAAATTCGAGGTACACGCTTACCCGACTTTCATCGTCTTTCGACCTGACGGAACTATACAACATCGAGTGGTAGGTAGTGACAATCTGGAAACTTTCATCCAACGTATAGAGAGAGGACTAAACAAAAAAACATCCCTCCCCTATCTAAACGAACGGTACGAAAAAGGCAAAATGAACAAACAGGAATTAATGACTTACAAGGAAATATTATCCGAAGCCGGGGAAGACGAAAAAGCCGGAAAAGTGTACAAAGAACTGCTTCCTCGCCTAACCTCCAAAGACAAGGTGCAAAAGGAATTCTGGCCGATCTATGAAGACGAGAGTTGCGTGATCGGTTCCCCTGAATTCGATTTTTTACTGGCAAACCTACCTGCCATACGAAAAAATTCAGGTACGGAAAAAGTTGACAAATACCTGTTCCATAAATATGTTAAAATACTGGAAGACTACATTCTTGGTTATCAAAAAGAAGATGCCGTTCCGGTAAGCCTGTTAAAACAACAAATCCCGGGATTAAACATCAAGCAACAGAAAACGTTAAACACCATGCTACCTCTCGCCGAAATGGTATCGAACCGTGAGGTTAAAGCCCTAGCTGCCGTAATCGAATCAAAAATACCGACAGCCAACGTACAAGAGCTAAAAATGTACGTTTTCGCTTACAGGGCAATACGCTGGCAAACCCAAGATGCAGACTCTCAACCCCAGTTCAAGGAAACAAGCAACAAATTAACCGACCTGATTATCTCCTCGATGGAAAACAAACAGGCCTCTCTCACGCTAACCGATCTGGAGACATATCCGATCATCTTAACCTCCTTGCAAGAAAACATGAGTAAAAACAATTATTCCCGTTTGGCTGCCATCGGGGAAAAAGTCATCCCGGACTTACCCGACAGCCAAGAAAAAAGATACATACAGAAAACCTACGAAAAATACCGGAAACTCTCTTGTACAAAACCTTAACATGCGATCATACTAATAAATCATTTCTAATAATTAAGTTGATTGTTGATTATTATTTCTAGTTTAGATGACCGGGGTACAGAAACTTATCACTGTACTCCGGTTTCTATATACACCTTCCCTGCGGCCGCACGAATAATTTTTCCCAATTTCATCCATCATTAGCAAAAATTAATAACTTTGTGAACTCTTGAAAGTGTTTACGTGTTTATGTATATTTTAACGAAAAGATGATGGAACAAAAGAAAAATTCTTACAGCATGGGGATTATCATTATCGGTATCCTCTTCTTTATCTTCGGGTTCGTCACGTGGTTAAATGCCACCTTGATCCCTTATCTTAAAATCGCCTGCGAGCTGCAACATGAATGGCAGGGGTACCTCGTGACCTTTGCGTTCTACATTGCCTACTTTGTCATGGCACTACCCTCATCCTGGGTACTGCGGAAAACAGGATACAAGAATGGTATGATGCTCGGCCTTCTCGTGATGGCCGTCGGCGCATTACTGTTCATCCCTGCCGCAATGACCCGCACCTACGGGTTATTCCTGCTTGGATTATTCATCATGGGTACGGGACTATCCGTACTTCAAACAGCTTCTAACCCTTACGTGATCGAGCTTGGCCCCGCCGAGAGTGCCGCCCAGCGCGTGAGTATCATGGGTATCTGTAACAAAGTGGCCGGAGCTATCAGCCCGCTGATCCTCGGATCAATCATGCTAAAAGATATTGACCTGCTCGAAGCAAAATTACAAACAATGGATGCCGTGCAAAAAGCTGCGGAACTCGACTTTTTGGCCTCCAAATCCATCGTACCATACGTCGTGATCATGGTATCACTTGTCGTGCTGGCACTATTCGTTCGTTTCTCCCCGCTTCCCCAGATCGAGGACCCGGAAGAAGAAGAAGGTAGCTTGCAACACAGCGGGAAATCAAGTATATTCAGTTTTCCCCACCTATGGATCGGGATTGTGACCCTATTCCTGTACGTGGGAGTTGAAGTGATCGCTATTGACACGATCATCGGTTACGCCCAATCCATGAAAATGGATATGGATACCGCCCGGATATTCCCAACTTACGGTATGATCGCCATGATTGTCGGTTACATCATCGGAATCATCGCCATCCCGAAATACATCAGTCAGGAAAAAGCCCTTGCTTGCTGTGCTGCCCTAGGAGTTATCCTCGGAATCTGTACCGTCATGTTACCGGGAGAAATCTCCATCTGGTGCCTGACACTGTTAAGTCTGGCAAACTCACTCATGTGGCCTGCTATCTTCCCGCTTGCTATCTTCGGGTTGGGACGTCATACGAAGACCGGATCGGCCCTACTTATCATGGCCATCGCCGGGGGAGCCTTACTCCCTATGTTATACGGTTCATTAACCACTTCTATGGGACACCAAGGAGCCTACTGGATGATGTTGCCTTGCTACCTTTTCATCTTGTACTTTGCGGTAGCCGGACACCGGGTTGGAATCAAACATCTTTATAAAAAATAGTTACAAGTTGCAGGTTTGCAGGTTACAAGTTTATCACTAACCTGCAAACTTGTATTTTGTAACCTGTAACTTGCAACTTATTAACTTGTAACTCGCTGTAAGCGAATCAAATTATGGACAAAACAAAAGCTGCCAAAAACCAGAAATTATTCGGAATTGCCGCCATTGCATTCCTTTCCATCGGAATTGTACACGTGGGCTATAAAGCCTTGGAAATATCAGCCCATGAAGAATGGAGTATGCCATGGTACTTCGCAATCTTCTCTCCGGGATTAGTTTATGTGTTCCCATTAATCGTGTGTATCGTTGCCTATTTCTTCTTCTCGAAGGAATTAAAGAAAAAAGACGAAGAATAATAAAGACCATTTAAAAATGGCCTTTATTTTTTATTCCAATATCACCGTCACCGCTCTCGCCCCGTGCGCCCCGATGACTAACGCCTGTTCAATATCGGCCGTCTTCGAGGGACCGGAAATGAAACAACCGTACCCGAAATCATCAAAAGCAGGTTGCTTGTAGACCTCATGCATATTATTCACTAGACGATTCCGGTCAAGTAGGATCACCAAGGCCTCGGAAATAAAAAAGAGAGCCTTGTAACGGGTACGCTGGTTAATCCATACCATCCCATTTTCCAGAATCCCGAAATCACCCCGGATCACCCCGACATCCGTACCGTTCAATTCCCGCGGATCATCCAACGTGTCGGGATTCACCGTAGCACATGTAACTTCCGGTAAATTCGACGCAATTGACTTGGCATCGGGGAACACGTTCCGGATTACCTCGTTCACGTCCTGCCCTTTCTCCAACACCACGCAATTTCCTCCCACGGCCTTCATGATCTTCTCGAACTGTACCAGCGGATCAAAAAAAGTCAACGGTTCAAACGTCATCTCCGGTCGTTCCACTTGATCCACCGCATGCTTTTTCAGCCTTACTAAAATATCTTCTTTACTACCCATATTCTAATTTTAGATTTTAAATTTTAGATTCCAGCCACACAAGGCCGACGCCTTTTCAGCCGTAAATTGTCATTCATAAATCGTAAATTAATCGGCTTTCAATCCCTTTTTCCACATCTCGTTAAACGTTTCCTTCGCAAACTCCGGAAGTTCCCGTCCGATACCCCACGCATCGAGAGAATTATACAAGACGAACCGGGGCATACGCTCGGCAACACGTCCGGCAGCAATAGCATTATAAAACAAACCGGGATGATTCATGATAAACTTCATTCCCTTCACCATCAACTTCTTCGATGGATCTGCTAAATGCAGAGGTGCCAGATTCTGCCGCCACTTGTAAATCTGTTCTGCCAGATCAATCTTCACCGGACAAACATTCGAGCAGGAATAACAAAGCGAACAAGCCGACACGTTCCCCGAATACTTCTCCGGCGACTTCAACATACCCAAGTTAATCCCCACGGGACCCGGTATAAAATAAGAGTAAGAATATCCCCCCGTCCGGCGATACACCGGACAAGTGTTAATACATGACCCGCAACGAATACACTTCAACATATTCACATGTTCCGTGCAGGCGAGAATATCACTACGCCCGTTATCCACGATCACGATATGCATCTCCTGCCCTTCTACCGGTTTCTTATAATGGGACGTGTAGGTCGTTGAAGGCTGTCCCGTGGCAGAGCGGGCCAACAAGCGCACGTACAGGGCTAACGCATCATAATCCGGTACCACTTTTTCAAGCCCCATGATCGCGATATGTACTTTGGGAAAAGAAGTTCCCATATCAGCATTTCCCTCGTTCGTACAAACCACAAAAGCACCTGACGAGGCCACTGCAAAATTAACACCCGTCATGGCAATATCTGCATGCAGGAACTTCTCCCGCAAGGCAGCCCGGGCCGCGTGAGTCAGGTAAGTCGGATCGCTATTTCCCGGTTCCGTGTGCAACTCTTTCTCAAACACCTTCCCCACCTCCTCCCGTTTCACGTGAATGGCAGGCAACACAATATGACTGGGCGGTGTACCCATGAACTGCATGATCCGTTCACCCAAATCCGACTCCACGGCATCAATTCCCCTAGCCTCCAGATAAGGACTCAACCCACACTCTTCCGCCAACATCGACTTACTCTTCACGAGATTCTTTCCCCCATGTTTCTGGATAATTTCGTAAACAATCCGGTTATGTTCCTCGGCATCTTTCGCCCAGTGAACCTGAATCCCGTTTGCCGTGGCATTCTTCTCAAACATCTCGAGATAATATGGTAAATTGGCAATCGTATGTCGTTTCATATTACTCGCCATCTCCCGCAACGCTTCCCATTCGGGAACATCATGGGCCATCCGGTCTCGTTTCTCTCGCACGAAAAACAGCGCTTGATCATGCCATGCTGTTCTCTCCCGGTCAGCTATAAATTTCTTGGCAGCTTTAGCGTGTGAACTCATATTTATTTGATTTACGTTATTTGCAAAAATAGTTTATAAGATCCGAAAAACTCCCGTCACTTTACGAACTTTATAACCCTTGACTTAATATCTCTACCACGTGTATAGTCTTTATCGGCAACTTCTCCCGGCGAATAATCCCTTCCATGTGCATCAAGCAAGAACTATCCGCTCCCGTGATGTATTCCGCCCCGGTTGACATATGATCATGCACCTTATCCTGTCCCATGCACACGGACGTCGCCGGTTCCTCCACCGAGAACATTCCCCCGAAACCGCAACACTCATCCACCCGCTTAGGCTCGAACACTTCCACGTCCTTCACCAGCGACAACAAATCCCGCAACTTGGAATAACGAGGGATCATCAACTCGCTCGGGGAAGAAAGATGTAATAACCTCTCCCCGTGGCAACTATTATGAATACTTACCTTGTGTGGGAAAGAAGCATTCAGCTTATCAACCTTCACCACATCATGCAGGAACTCGCAAATCTCGTAAATACGACTACTAATACAAGCATGTTCCTCCCGGTTCAACAACCTCGGGTAATGCTCCTTCACGAAAACCACGCAACTGGCCGATGGCCCCACCACGTAATCATACTTCTCGAACAATCCCTCCATTCGCTTGGCCAGCTCGGTCGAATCCCTCTCGAATCCTCCATTCGCCATTGGTTGCCCGCAGCAAGTCTGATCCAACGGGTAATCGACATCCAATCCCAGCGAGGTCAGCAACTTGTATGAGGCCACCCCCACACCCGGATAAATCGCATTAATGTAACAGGGAATAAATAATCCTATTTTCATACTATATTAATTAGTTACAAGTTACAGATTATTAATAAACAAGACAGGTATCAATACCTTCAACATCCCGTGCCGAAAAGAATTCACCGTGTCCGGAATCGAAGTATGAAAAGCCAGAATAGCCTCCAAAATTCCCATACACCTTTTGTTTTAAATATTAAACTTCTTTTCATTCACCTCGCCAGCCAAATACCAAATCTACTGTTTCTCGTAAATTTTAACGAAGAAATGAAATATTTGTTACAGGCTTGCTACATTTTCATGTAAAAATTCATAAGATTCCCCAAATAATGATCTCTAGAGGTATTTTGTCCACTGTACCCCAATCTGTCGTTAAACCTGATCCAAAGGATTCTCGGCCTTTATAAACTTTACAAACTTTATGAACCAATCTCGATAAAAAACAGTATTTTCGCGTTATTATGAAGAAATTGGACATCAAAGGCATATTCACAAGGCCCCGGAAACTACTACTTCACCCCGAAACAGAATGGCAGGTGATCGGCCGGGAGAACATCGAGGGAATCGAACTTTTCAAGAATTTCCTCGTGCCTTTATCCGTGCTTTCTTCTGCATGTGCGATATTGCTACGTTTATTGTCAACCTCACCTCTCTACGCCATTGGAACCGGCATCATCCTGTTCATGGCCTCCGTCGTGGGGAGCTACATCGCTTACCGGGTGTCCCGTGAATACCTCTCTAACAAAGTGGCTGCAGCCAACCGGATGGCCCTTCGCCTTGCCGTGTATAGCTCGGCCGTCTTCATCCCGTTCCACTGCCTTTCCAGTGGATTCTCGGAAGGATTTATATCCCAACTCATGGCAATATGTAGCCTGCTGTGCCTGCGTACCCTTTACGTCGGGCTGAACCAATTGACAGCCCTCGACGTACAATACCGCAAAAGCGCCATCGTCATCATTGGCTTACTCGTGATCGTATCCCCGATCATCATCCAGCAACTATTGATGATTATGTTCAGAATACCCACTATTTACGCTTAAACGTCAAAACCTATGCAAAACGACATTAATATAAAAAATAGAAGAGCATCCTTCGACTACGAGTTCTTGGAAGAATACACCGCCGGAATCATGCTCACCGGTACCGAAATCAAATCCATCCGGGCCGGGAAAGCCGGGTTGGTGGATTCCTACTGTTATTTCCACAACGGCGAACTGTGGATTAAGGGTATGTACGTTGCCGAGTACAAATTGGGAACCTACTACAACCACATCGAACGCCGCGAACGTAAACTCTTACTACAAAAGAAAGAACTCGTCAAGCTCGAACGCAAGACCAAGGAATCGGGACTCACCATTGTCCCCGTCCGTCTCTTTCTTAACGAGAAAGGCTTCGCCAAACTCCGCATCGCCCTAGCCCGGGGAAAGAAAGAGTACGACAAGCGGGAAACCCTCAAACAAAAAGACGCTAAACGGGAAATGGACCGCTACATGAAAAAATAAAACCTACAAACATGCAAAAATACATTCTTATTTACCTTCTGTTTCTACTTATCACTTCCTGTGCGAAGGACAAGTTCGAGGGAATAGAATTATCAACAGGCAACGAAATCCGGGTAAGCAGCGAGCAACAAACCATCCGCATTGCTCTTCGGAGTGGTTCAAACTGGTCATTTGCCAGCCCAACCTCTTGGTGCCGGGCAAGCAAGATCAGTACACCGCAAGGAGATACACTTGTGATCAACACGCAAGTTAACACGACCACAACCGAGCGCACGGGGACCGTCACGATCTCCAATTCAGACCAACAGAAAATCCTCACCGTGATCCAAAAAGGAGAAATCTACTTCGAACTTCCGGTCATTTTCCACGTGTACTCGGACGGTTCCGTAAATGATGCAAAAGTCACCGCCGCCTACATTCAAGAATGTATGGATTACGTGAATAACTTCTACCGAGGCAACAACGGGAAAAGTGAGAACCTCAACCTGCAATTCACCCTTGCCACCACCACGCCCGAAGGAACTCCCTTGGTTGAACCCGGGGTAAATACTATTCAAAGTTCATCCACCTCGTTCAATGTCGAAAATTATTTAAGATACAATACATACAATGGCACACAAATAATATGGGACCCCAACAAGTACATCAACATTATCATCTGCTCCTTTACCGAAGAAAACGTGACGGGAATCGCCATGACTCCATACACCCCGCAAGGCAAATCCCTGCCGGGTTTAAGAAGAAATGATACATACTATACCAGTCTTCCCACCAACTCCGTGCAAGCCGTGATGATAAACAAGATATTTATAGATAAAGCAGAGACCGGAGCTTACGGCCTACAACCGGTATGGCCCACCACTCTCGCCCATGAACTTGGACATTATCTAGGGTTATTCCATGTATTTTCCGGTGGTGACAACGGGCAAACAACCGATTACTGTGAAGATACTCCCGATTACGATCGCCCGGCTTACGACACTTGGCTAGCAAGTGTATACAGACCAACTTTTGCCCAAGCAGCACAGCGCCAAGATCGCAATGGAACCACTTTCACGTCATATAACATAATGGACTATTATTATAGCTATCGTGATCGTATTACCCCCGACCAGCGAGCCCGGATCAGACACGTACTTGATTACAGTCCCCTCATTCCGGGACCGAAAATTGCGGTAGAAAACATGAGTCGTGCTGAAATCATTATCGAGGAACCACTCATACTAAAGTAACCCATCATGAAGCGATTACCTTCTCTACTCCTTCCTTACACAGGAGGGAATACCACTTGGTAATCAGCTCTCCCCCGTGCAAGGGGGGAGCTGGGGAGGGTGAGACTATTCCCTACTTTTTCCCCTGTGGCAATAAAAGATACTGCCTATCCTTACCGGTCAACTCCTTTTGTTCCTCGGTCAACTCCAAGAAATTATTTCCCAACCACAACCGTTTTAATGTGGGTAAATGAAACAGGAAATCCGGAACCTTACCCGTCAACTCGTTACCCTGCACCAAGAAATCTTCCAACCGCTCCATTCCCTCCCATTCATCTGGAATTCTCCCACTAAACTTATTCCCAAAGAGAATCAATCTTTTTAGTTTTTTCAATTCTTCCCATTCTGCGGGTAACTTCCCTGTCAACTTATTCCCTCCGACATCCAGTACCTCCAATTCTGAAAGCCATCCCAACTCGGCAGGTAATTCCCCCTCCAGCAAATTCCGCCCAAGATGGAGAATGTTCAAACTTCGCATATTCCCTATTTCAACCGGAATCGTTCCGGTCAATTTATTCCCCAAGAGAGCCAAAACCGTCAATTTATCCAAGTAACCGATCCCGGCGGGAATCTCACCGCTCAATTTATTCATTGACAAATCCATCCTTTCCAACAAGGTTAACTCCCCGATCTCGGCAGGAATCTCGCCCGACAACTTGTTATTCCCCAACAACAAAAGCCGTAAATTCCGCAAATTCCCGATACTTGCGGGTAAAGCACCTCCGGTGAAAGCATTCGAAGCGTTCAACTCCTCCAACGACTCTATATTCCCGATTTCTTCCGGGAGCGAGGAAAACTCGTTATTCGGCATAGCCAATATTCTCAACCGCCTCAAATTACCAATCTCGGGAGGCAAGGCCCCGTTAAAATGATTATTTGTCAGGAACAACCTCTCTAAACCTTCCATATCTCCCAGTTCCGGCGGTAACACCCCACTCATTCGGTTCCCGAACACGTCCAAGATCTTCAACCGTTTCATCTTACCGATCGAGGCCGGCAGTGTCCCTGTAATCTCGTTATTTGCCAAGTACAACTCCACCAGTGACTCCCAATCACCAATTTCATCCGGTAAGTTACCAGCAAGACAGTTATTCTGCAAGTTCAAGAAATTCAAACTCCGCATACGTGTTATCTCGGCAGGCAATCGCCCGCTAAACATGTTATTGTTCAAATACACCCTAACCAAATTTTCCAACTGCCCTAACTCCTTGGGAAGCTCGCCCGACAAACGGTTCTCTCCCAAACTCAATTCCGTCAAATTCCTTAACTCACCAATCGACGGAGGAATACTCCCGCTAAACTGATTCTTCCACAAATACAAATGTTTCAGTTCTTCCCAATTCCCGATTTCCGCAGGGATCATCCCCGAGAAATTATTAAAACTCAAGTTCAAGTATTCCAACTTAACCAACTTCGTTAACACCACCGGGAACGGCCCCGACAAACGATTCGTTTTCACGTAGAAATTTCTCAAATTTACCAGATTCCCCAGCGTCTCCGGCAACTCTCCGGAAAATTCGTTTTCTGAAAGTAACAAAGACGTCAAGCGAGTCAACTGACCGATCTCTTTCGGGAGAGGACCCGAAAACTTGTTCGATGTCAAGTCCAAAGAGGACAATTCAGTCATCTTCCCAATCTCCACGGGTAAAGATCCGGAAAACCTGTTATTCCTCAAATTCAAGTAATTCAATTGCACCAATTCACAAAGTTCCGGCGGTAACACCCCACTCAAACGATTATTACTCAAATCAAGGGATGAAAACGCCACGGCCTCCTTGATCTCAACAGGTAACGAACCAGACAAGCCATTATCCGACAAGCCTAAATGATATAAATTCGGCAAGGTAAACAACACCCCGGGAATCGCTCCCGTTAACCGATTATTGGATAAGCCCAAAGTTCTCAATTCTTTTAACTGTCCCAAAGTAACGGGAATAGTCCCTCTCAACAAGTTATTTTCCAATCCAACGATCCGCAGAGTTTTCACACTCCCCAATGAAGCTGGAATTTCACCATCTATTCGGTTTTGCCCTAAAGATAAACGTTTCAACGTTTTCAATCTACTCCAGTCTGCAGGCAACACACCTAGCAGACGATTATCATATAAATTCACTTCTTCCAGATTTTCCAGAAGCACAAGCTCATCTGGTATTTCCCCCGTCAGCAAGTTCGATGATATATCCACACACTCCAACCGCAAGAGGCTCCCGATCGCGGCCGGAATACTTCCTGTCAGCCTGTTCCCTCCCATCCGAAGAAATTTTAATCAAACCACCAATTTCTGCCGGTATTTCCCCGGACAACTGATTACGTGAAAGGTCCAACGTCTCCAGATTTTCCAGTTTACCAATCCCGACAGGTATTTTTCCCGTCAAACGATTGCCGTTCAGCGACAACTGTCTCAACGCTGTACACTCTCCAATATCCGTTGGTATATTCCCCGTGATCTCGTTATTACAGAGGTTAAGCACCTCCAACGTCTTCAATCTGAAAATAGCACCCGGCAACACCCCCTCCAAACCGTTTGCTCCCAGATATATACTCAATTTCCCATTATCGTAATTCCGCTTCACCCCATACCACTCCTCAACAGGACGGTCACTCAGCCAATTCTCCTTCACCCGCCAATCTTCCCCTCCCAGAACCCAGTATAATTCTTTTAAAGCAGCTCGTTCCGCTGCCACCTGCTGCTCTTTCAGCAACAAATCCACCGCCTGTTCCCTAACGATCTTCTTCTCCTTCCCTTTTTGTCTCTCTTTACGCACCTGTGCAACTAACGGGTCATTCCCGTAACACATGGAAAATATGAATAACAGAATAAATGACACAATTCGTTTCATAGCCGATCTTTTTAATATCCGCTACTAATTTAAACATTTACAAACAAATTGCAATAACTTTGAACGGGAAAGTGAAAACTTATTAATTTTAGATTTTAAATTTTAGATTGCTCCCCTCTAGCCCCATCTGCGTAAGGGGAGGAGCTAGAGGGGGGGCTGTTGGAAATCAAAAAATGTCGGCCTCGTGTGGTTGGAATCTAAAATTTAAAATCTAAAATCTAAAATTAGTAAGACCTTTCATTCCTCCCTTCCACCCAGTTGATATAAGCGGTATTGACCACCTTATTCCCACCGGGAGTGGGATAATTTCCGGTAAAATACCAGTCACCCGTGTCGTTCGGGCAAGCCACGTGCAAATCTTCGACCGACTGGAAAACCACTTTCACCTCGGCATTCAGATGCTCGTCACGCACCATCTCGGCAATCTTGTCGGAAATCTCTTCTTCGGTAAAAGGAGTGTAAATCTCTTTCACGTGGTTCACCACCTGCTCCTTGGGCAACCCTTGCTGTGCCTTACACTTCCGGTACACCTCGTCAATCAGCCCCTCCATGCCTCGTTCCTTCAACAACTCGATAGCCGCGTTGAACGCAATAAACTCGTTCATCCGGGTCATGTCAATCCCGTAGCAGTCGGGGTAACGAATCTGCGGGGCAGAAGACACCACCACGATACGTTTCGGACCAAGACGATCGAGAATTCGCAGAATACTCTTTTTCAAGGTAGTTCCCCGCACAATCGAGTCATCAATCACCACGAGGTTATCCGTGGGCTGCACCGCCCCGTAAGTCACGTCATACACGTGTCCCACCAGCCCGTCACGACCCGAATCGGAGGTAATGAACGTGCGCAGCTTGGCATCCTTGATCACGATTTTCTCGATACGGGGCTCTCGGCAAATGATCTCGTCGAGCGTTTCTTCACTCCACGTAGCCTTTCCCTCCCGGATCAACCGTTTTTTCTCCTCCACCATGTACTGCTGGATTCCTTTCACCATCCCGTAGAAAGAAGTTTCCGCCGTGTTAGGAATAAAAGAAAACACCGTGTTGTCAAGATCGCCATCCACGGCCTTCACCAAACGAGGTGTCAATAACTCACCCAGTTTTTTCCGTTCCTGGTATATATTCCTGTCATTCCCGCGAGAGAAATAGATACGCTCGAACGAACAACTGGCACGTTGTCGCGGTTCACGCACGAGTTCCTCCGTCACGGTTCCATCCTTCTTGATCAACAGGGCGTATCCCGGACGGATCTCGGAAATTTCCATATTTATGCCTTGGAAAGCGGTCTGGATCACGGATGCCTCGGATGCTACCACGACCACCTCGTCATCTTTGTAATAATAAGCCGGACGTATCCCCCACGGGTCACGCATCACGAAAGCATCGCCATGCCCGACCACTCCTGCCACGGCATATCCCCCGTCCCAATCCTCGCTACTTCGGGAAAGCACCTTGGGTAAATCAATCGTACGCTCGATCAATGGGGTAATCTCCTGTTTCGAAAATCCCTTTTCCTTGTAGAAACGGTACAAATCCTGAATCTCGCTATCCAGAAAATAGCCTACCTTCTCAAGCAAGGTCACCGTGTCGGAATAATTTCGCGGATACTGCCCCGCCCGGATCAAACTCTCGAACAACTCGTCCACATTCGTCAGGTTAAAGTTCGCCGCCAGCGCTAAGTTGTGCGCCCGCCAATTGCTTGCCCGTTTCAGCGGGTGAACGTAATCTATATTATTCTTCCCGAAAGTCGCGTAACGTAAATGCCCCAAGTAAATCTCGGAAACGAACGGCAAGTTCTGTTTTGCCCAAACGGCATCCTTCTCCCGGAGAATCTCCGGTGTAAACGGTTCATGAATCCGGTCAAACACATCCTGTATCGGGTTCGCGTCACAGGAACGTACTCGGTCCATATACTTGTAACCCGGCTCCATGTCGAGTTTCAACCCCACGACTCCCGCACCATCTTGGCCGCGGTTACGCTGTTTTTCCATTAATATGTACAACCTGTTTAACCCGTAAAGGTAAGAACCGTATTTCTTCTGATAATAATCCAATGGTTTCAGCAATCGAATCAACGCAAAACCACACTCGTGATGAATGGTGTCACTCATATTTTTTCCCCTAATTTCATGTATTACCCCCGGGATATTCTCCTTTCCCGGAGAGATTACAAAAGTAAGAAAAAAATATGTTTTATAAACCTTATGAACCCGAATGTTAATCGTGAGATTAACATTCTTTACCACACATTTTTCAACCGAAATTCAAAATTAGGTTATCTTTGCGAACCTTAAGTAAAAAGAATGATGTTGAACGTGCTGAAGAATAGTATATTGATCGTGTTATTCGTGTTGGTAAGTTCCAGCGGGATATTGGCAAAAGGGCAAAATCTGTCCTTCAATGGCTCCTGCTTAGAATGTAATTTCTGCCGAAACGAAATCTGTGAAGTCTCCACGGTTCCCCTATTACTCTTTCTTCACGAAAGTTGCGAACTCACGCTGGGTTACTCCCATGTTGTCCCGGACTCCAAATTACAATTGGTTCCCTCTTTCCTGCAAAGGAACAGCAAGAACAACACCGCAGTAGCACACTCCAAACGCAACTTGTATTTTCACCCGTACTCGACTCTCGGGAAGACCAAATACTACGTCTTTGCCCTGCGAAAAATCATTGTTTAGCCGGAGATCAACCAAGTTACAGGTTGGGCCGATAGCCCTGCAAGTTGCAGTTACAAGTTCGCAACTTGCCGTATTTTTCCCCTGTAACTAAACTTGTAACCTAAAACTTGAAAACCTGAAACTTTTTATAATTATGAATCTTACTTTATTCGTGGTTGTATTGATTACAGCCATTTTGCTGGTGGTTATCGCTATGAGCATCGCTCGGGCCATTTCTCCCCGTACCTTCAACAAACAGAAGGGAGAAGCCTACGAATGCGGTGTACCCACGCGAGGAAAATCATGGATGCAATTCAAGGCAGGATACTACCTGTTCGCCATCTTGTTTTTGATGTTCGACGTGGAAACCGTGTTTCTCTATCCTTGGGCGGTCACCGTTCAGGATGCCGGAATTAACGGTTTACTGAATGTATTATTTTTCATGCTGATCCTTATTCTGGGATTGGCTTACGCGTGGAAGAAAGGAGCGTTAGAATGGAAGTAAAAATTAAATCCATGAAATATGAAGAGTTCAACGATAACGAATATCTTGAACAACTTCGGGCGTCCGGCACCAATGTTATCGTGGGATGCCTTGACGATGTTATCAACTGGGGACGCTCGAATTCCCTTTGGCCGCTTACCTTCGCAACAAGCTGTTGTGGTATTGAATTCATGGCAGTGGGAGCGGCACGTTATGATTTCTCCCGTTTCGGGTTCGAGGTAACGCGAGCCAGTCCGCGCCAAGCCGACTTTATCATGGTGGCGGGGACCATCGTACACAAAATGGCCCCCGTGCTGAAACGTCTCTACGACCAGATGGCTGAACCCAAATACGTGATTGCCGTGGGGGGATGTGCCATTTCCGGTGGACCGTTCAAAAACTCTTACCACGTGGTGAAGGGAGTTGACTCCATCATTCCCGTTGACGTTTACATTCCCGGATGTCCTCCACGACCGGAAGCCCTCCTGTATGGAATGATCCAACTGCAACGTAAGGTAAAAGTGGAACGTTTCCTCGGTGGCAAAAACCACAAGGAAAAAGAGAACAAAGAATAATGTAGAATTTAGAGTGAACTAATTTATGATTTATGAATTACGATTTACGATTAAAAACTATTGGACCTCGTGGGTGGAAATCATAAATCTAAAATCAATCAATCAGTACATGTTAGTAGATAAAATAAAAAACATTGTCCCCGAAGCAGAGATCGACGAAAGCGGTATCCTTACCGTGACGGTAGAGCCCGCCAAGTACAGGGAACTGGCTCTCCGGCTAAAGGGAGACCGGGATCTGTCTTTCGACTTCATGATCTGCATGACGGGAATGGACTGGGGGGACTCGTTAGGCGTGATCAGCCTGTTACAATCCACGGCTCACGAACATAAATTATTTCTAAAGACGTTCACGACCAACCGGGAAAACCCGGAACTGCCCACCGTTTCAGACATCTGGGCCACGGCCAACTTGAACGAACGTGAAGTGTACGACTTTCTCGGCATACGGTTTATCAACCACCCTGATATGCGACGTCTGTTCCTGCGGAACGACTGGGTCGGGTACCCGTTACGTAAAGACTACAATGCAGACCCCGAAATAAACCCGGTACGGCTGGAAAGTGAAGAAACGTTGGATGCAACCCCCACGTTCGAGGCTGATTCCCATGACGGGGAAGTCAGCGAAAAAGAGAACATCTTGTTTGAAGAAGACGAGTACGTGGTGAACATCGGGCCACAACACCCCGCCACCCACGGTGTACTCCGTTTCCGGGTATCACTGGAAGGAGAGATCGTGAAAAAGGTGGATGTAAACTGCGGGTATATCCACCGGGGCATCGAGAAATTGTGTGAAAGCCTCACCTACCCGCAAACGCTGGCCTTGACAGACCGTCTGGATTACCTTGCCGCGCACCAGAACCGCCACGCGCTTTGTATGTGTATCGAGGAAGCCATGGGGCTGGAAATCCCGGAACGGGTGAAATACATCCGCACCATCATGGACGAGCTGAACCGTCTTTCCTCTCACCTCTTGTTCTGGTCATGCCTCTGCATGGATATGGGAGCGCTGACCGCTTTCTTCTACGGCTTCCGCGACCGGGAGAAAGTGCTGGACATCATGGAAGAAACCACGGGAGGACGACTGATTCAGAACTACAACGTCATCGGCGGCGTGATGGCAGACATCCACCCGAACCTAATCAACCGGATCAAAGAGTTCATCAAATACCTACCCCCGATGATCAAGGAATATCACGACGTGTTCACGGGAAACGTGATCGCCCAACAACGTCTGAAAGGCGTGGGAGTTCTCAGGAAAGAGGACGCCATCAGTTACGGGGCATCCGGCCCGACGGGACGTGCCTGCGGGTGGTCATGCGACGTGCGTAAACACACGCCGTACGGGGTATATGACAAGGTGGATTTCAAAGAAATCCTCTACCCGGAAGGAGACTCGTTTGCCCGTTACATGGTGCGCATGGAAGAGATTCTCGAATCATTACATATACTGGAACAACTGGTAGACAACATCCCCGCGGGAGACTACGCCGTGAAGACCAAACCGCTGATCAAATTGCCGGAAGGTCACTATTTCAAGAGCGTGGAAGCCAGCCGAGGAGAATTCGGTGTTTACCTCGAAAGCCGGGGTGACAAATACCCTTACCGGGTAAAATTCCGTTCCCCGTGTCTGCCGCTGGTATCCATCGTCGACCTGATCACGAAAGGCGGTAAAATCGCCGACCTGATCGCCATCGGCGGTACGCTGGACTAC
>ERZ840096.2212-NODE-2212-length-16601-cov-7.608546_pt1 | contig 16601 bp, 14 predicted proteins | sample MGYA00519878_ERZ840096 | MGnify/ENA primary metagenome ERZ840096 (study PRJEB31850, sample SAMEA3708865) | human gut metagenome | biome: human gut; feature: human-associated habitat; material: faeces | place: China | collected 2014 ...
CCGCAGCCGCCGGAGCGGTGCTTAAGCCGTCAGGCGGGAATTGTGCGGTATTGCCTTTATTATAATACGAGCACCGGGCTGCCGATAGAGCCGCCGGGCAGAATTAAGCTAAACTTAAGCTGGGCTTTGTGGCAGGTTAAGGTCGGCATGTTACCATGCCTTTGTTCCCAAAAGATGAACAAAGGAGTGTTAGCCATGCAATATGTAATTGAAACAAAACGGCTGTGCAAAACCTATGGTGGCCGCACCGTGGTTCACAATCTGGACCTGCATGTTCCGCAGGGGTGTGTGTATGGTTTTATTGGGCCAAATGGCGCGGGTAAATCTACCAGCATGAAAATGCTGCTGGGGCTGGTTCACCCCACGGCGGGCAGCGTGGCTCTGCTGGGCCGCACATTGACGGAGCGTACCCGGCTGGAGCTGCTGCGCCAGACCGGCAGTTTGATTGAGTCGCCATCCGGCTACCTGCACCTTACTGCGCAGGAAAACCTTGAAATTGTAGCCGACCTGAAAGGCGTGCCCTACAAAGACATCGACCGCGTGCTGGAAATTGTACACCTGCAGGCAGACCGAAAGCGCAAGGTGGGGCAGTATTCCCTTGGCATGAAACAGCGCCTGGGCATTGCCATGGCTCTGCTGGGCAGCCCCAGGCTGCTGATCCTGGATGAACCCACCAACGGTCTTGACCCGGCTGGCATCCAGGAAATGCGTGCATTGATCCACGATATGCCAGATGCCTGCGGTGCCACGGTGCTGATTTCCAGCCATTTGCTGGGCGAGATGGAGCAGATTGTGAGCCAGGTGGGCATCATCAACCACGGCCAGCTGCTGTTTGAAGGCCCGCTGGCGGAATTGCAGCGCCACAGCCGCGGCAATGTTGTTCTGCGCCTGCTGGCTCCGGACCGCGGGGCCGCCGTGCTGCGCCGCTACGGCCTGACCCCGCAGCCTGCGGACAACGGCTGCCTGCTGCCCACCATGGAGGATGCCCGCCTGGCCGCGCTGGTGCAGGATCTTGCCGCCGAGGGGGCCGGGGTGGTTGGCGTGGAGCGGCAGACCAAGAATCTGGAAGAAATTTTCCTGAGCCTGACCAACACGCAAACCGGCAAGGAGGTGGGCTGACATGTACACAAGCATCCGCGCCGAGCTGCAAAAGGCCCGCCGCCGGCATGATCTGATTGTCTGCCTGCTGGTGCCGGTCATGGCGCTGCTTTGGTGCCAGTCCGCTGCGCCGACCGGTGCTGACGAGCTGGCATCCGCTTATAGTGCCCTGTTTTACAGCCTGCCCATCATCAATACCATTTTAATGCCGTTGGCCATGGCGATTCTGGCAAGCAGGCTTTGGGATGTGGAAGTCAAAGGCTGTACGCCCAAACTGCTGTATACCCTGCAAAGCCGCCGCAGCCTGTTTGCCGCAAAGGCAGCGCTGGGGCTGGCGGAGATCTTTTTGATCGTCACGCTGGAAGCTGCGGGCGCCCCGCTGATCGGGCACTTGCAGCATTACACGCAGCCCTACCCCGCCGCAGGCCAGGCTGCCTATCTCTGGGGCTGCACCTTTGCCGTGGACTGCATGATTTTTTTCTCTGAGCTGCTTTTGACAGTGCTGCTGGCCAATCCCCTGCCCGCTTTGTGTGTGGGCATTCTTGGCACGCTGCTGGGACTGTTCAGTGCCTTTATGCCGGCATGGGTCGGCTATTTTGTGCCGTGGGGGTATTTTATCCCTCTGAACACCTACCGGATTGCAGACTGGGACCAGGCCAGCAAAGTAGTCACCTACATGATTGTGCCGTTCCAGTGGCCGCTGCTGGTTGCCACGGTGGTTTTGGCCGGTATTTTGTTTTTTGCCGCGTGGTATGCCATGCGGAACAAGGAGGTGTGACCCATGCTGCTGCGTTGTATCCGTGCAGAAAACCGCAAACTGCACGCTTCGCCCATCTGGTTTATGTTTTTTATTCTGCCCATCATTTCCGCCGGGTACGGAACCTTCAACTACCTGCAAAACCTTGAAATTTTGCGGGACGGCTGGTACAGTCTGTGGACCCAGCACACACTATTTTACTCGCTGTTTTTCTTCCCCTGCATGGTGGCGGTATACGCGGCGTACCTGTGGCGGCTGGAGCACATAGGCCACAACTGGAACCTGATTATGGCGGAGCCGGTGCCGCCCTTTTACCTGTTCCTTGCCAAGTTGCTTGTGGTGACAAAGCTGGTACTGCTGACTCAGGCATTTGTGTTTGTATTGTACTGGTTCTGCGGCCGGGTGTTCGCCGGGTTCACAGCGCCCCCGCCGGCCATTACCATCTTTTACCTGGTGCGCAGTGTACTGGGCGGGCTGGCCGTGGTGGCGGCGCAGCTGCTATTTTCCATGGTGATCCGCAGCTTTGCCTTGCCGGTGTTTTTGGGGCTGGCCGGGGGTGTTTCCGGCATGCTGCTGGCCAGCCGGGGCTACTGGTACGCCTGGCCCTATTGCCTGATGCAGCGCGGCATGAACGCTAACCAGAGCAGTGATATGCTGGCGGACAGCTACCTGGGCTTCGCTTTGGCCTGTGTTGGCTGGCTGGCGCTGATTTTGCTTGCGGTCCAGCTGCTGTTGAGCCACCAGGATGTAAAGGTCCGGTAAAGGCTGCACCGGCTTTGCCGCGCATTTTGACCGCTTTTGTAAAATTGCCTCAAAAAAAGCAGACATTTTTGGGGGTTAATGGGTTTTATTTGCCGGGCAGGTATGATATAATAAGCCAGGTTTGCGGCCAGCTTTGCCGCACTGCCGGTTTGAACGTATTTCCCGAACGTGTGCCTGCCCCGCGCATGGCACCGTTTGACCAAGGTGTATCTGAAAAGTCGAAAATATCGTCTATTTCTACAAACACAGCGAGATTTTGCGTTAAAAAGCCTTGGAATCCACAAAGGATTCCGGCGGCTCTTTGCCTTACATCCTGCTTGTTTTTGCGAAATATCCGTCATTTTCTTTGTTTTCAGATACGCCATAAGGAAAGGATGGCTGTTGATGAGACATTTGATTGATCCCCTTGACTTTACAAAGGAAGAAACCCAAAAGCTGCTGGACCTTGCGGACCGCATCCATGATGACCCCGAAGCATACCAGGATGTAGCTGACCGCAAGCGCCTGGCCACACTGTTCTATGAGCCTTCCACCCGCACCCGCCTTTCGTTTGAATCGGCGATGCTGCGTTTGGGCGGCAAGGTGTTGGGTTTCCCGGATGCCGGTGTTTCCAGTGCTTCCAAGGGTGAAACCGTTGCGGATACCATCCGCATTATCAGCTGCTATGCGGATATTGCCGCCATGCGCCACCCCAAAGAGGGGGCCCCGCTGCGCGCTTCCCTTTACAGCAAGATCCCGGTGATCAATGCCGGTGACGGCGGCCACAGCCACCCCACCCAGACCCTGTTGGACATGATGACCATCCGCCGCCGCAAGGGCCGTTTGGACAACCTGACCATTGGTTTCTGCGGCGACCTGAAGTTTGGCCGCACGGTACATTCCCTCATCAAGAGCTTGGCCCGCTATGACAACGTAAAGTTTGTCCTGATCAGCCCCGAAGAACTGCGTGTGCCAGATTACATCATCAATGAAGTACTGGAGCCCCGCGGCATCCCCTACATTGAGACCCGCAACCTGGAAGGTGCTCTGCCGGACCTCGATATTTTGTACATGACCCGTGTGCAGCGCGAGCGCTTTTTCAATGAGGAAGATTACATCCGCCTGCGTGACAGCTACATTCTGACCGCCGAAAAGCTGAACCTTGCCCCGGCGGACATGGCGGTGCTGCATCCCCTGCCGCGTGTGAACGAAATTACGCTGGATGTGGACGATGACCCGCGCGCCGCCTACTTTGAGCAGGCACAGAACGGCGTGTATGTGCGCATGGCTTTGATTATGACGCTGCTGGGGCTGAAAGACCCCAAAACCGGGGAGGTTGCTTTTGAATGCTGAATATTGATGAAATCATGAACGGCGTGGTCATTGACCACATTACCGCCGGGACCGGGCTTTCGCTGTATCACCTGCTGGAGCTGGAAAAGCTGAACGAAGCCAGCGTGGCCCTGCTGCAGAACGTGCGCAGCCAGAAAAGCGGCAAAAAGGATATTATTAAAATCGAGGGCGATATTTCCGGCTTGAATTTTGATGTGCTGGGTTATGTGGACCCGCAGATCAGCCTGACCTTTATTGAGAACGGTCATGTGGCCCGCAAGGTGCGCCCGGACCAGCCCAAGCGCCTGGTGAACGTGATCAAGTGCACCAACCCCCGCTGCATTACCTCCCTGGAGACCGGCTGCGACCACATCTTTGCCCTGACCCCCAGCGGACGCTACCGCTGCGTTTACTGTGAGCAGGAGTTCAAGGTACGCCCGTAAGGCAGTGCCGCATTTTCCTGTTCTGTCCCCATAATAAGTTCAGACCCGGCATGATGGAACGGATTTTGCTGTTCCCCTGCCGGGTCTGTTTTTTCTTGCTGTTTTGCGCGTGTTTCCTTGCCGCAATTTCCTGCTTGTGGTACGATGTGCACAAAGAACCCTTGTTAACGGGAGGTAATTTTATGAATTGGGGAATTTTAGCTACCGGCACCATTGCCAACAAATTTGCCACAACAGTCAATGCGATGGCTGCCGAGGGCGAGCGGCTTGCCGCAGTCGGCTCCCGCCGGGCCGAAAGTGCCAAAGCCTTTGCGGCGCAGTACAACATTCCGCACTGGTACGCCAGCTATGAAGAGCTTGCCGCCGATCCCGCCGTAGATGCCATCTACATTGCTACGCCCAACGCCCTGCATTACGAAAACTGCAAGCTCTGCCTGGAGCACGGCAAGCATGTTCTGTGCGAAAAGCCGTTCACCATCAATGCAGAGCAGGCCAAAGAGCTGTATGTCCTGGCGGAAAAAAAGCAGCTTTTTATCATGGAAGCATTCTGGATTCGCTTTTTGCCGCTGTATGCCAAATTGCAGCAGATGCTGGCGGATGGGGTGATCGGTACGCTGCAAACCATCACCTGCCAATACGGTTTTACCACTGAAGGCGCCCGCCGCGAGCGCAAATTCAACTCTGCTTTGGGCGGTGGCGCTTTGCTGGATATTGGCATTTATAACCTTGGCTTTTTGCAGATGGTCACCGGCCAGCAGCCCCAGAACGTGCAGACAGAAGAGCTGCGCCTGACAGAATACGGCACCGATGAATATAGCAAACTGCGGCTTGCCTACCCCAGCGGCTGCACGGCGGAATCGGTGCAAACCATCGGCCAGCGCCTTACCCGCATGGCCTGCATTGTGGGCACCAAGGGCCGCATTACCCTGCCGGACTTCCAGTACGCCGAACATATGACGCTGGAACTGGACGGCCAGCCACCGCAGGAACTGGATTTTCCCTTTGATGTGAACGGTTTTGAATACCAGATTCGGGAAGTAAGCCGTTGTGCTGCCACTGGCAGGCACCACAGCAGCATTTATACCCCGCAGCAAAGCATTGCCCTGACCCAACTGATGTATGATATCCGCATGGCCTGGGGCATGAAATTTGAGGGCGAGGAATAAGCAGCTTTTGGGAAAGCTTTGTCCCCTTTTTATATTTTCCACACAGACAAAAACAGCCCCAGGTGGCACCTTTTATGGGTACTGCCCGGGGCTGTTGCTTTTCAGAACCGGGCATACAAAAAGCCCGTATTGGAATAAAAGCTTGCCATCAGCAAAAAGGCAAAAATGGCAAATTCGTACACAGCCCAGCGCACCGGGCGCGGCGCGGCGTTGACCCAGGCGCGCAGGTGCAGGCCGCATTCATGCAGCACATCCACCAGCACCAGCAACGCAATGCCCAACAACAGCAAGAGCAGTTCCAGCTTGCTGGTCAGGCCTAGCAGCCAGTACTGGGCAAACACCTCGTGCCCGGGGTTATGCAGGATACCGGCAAAGTATGCCGCCGCATTGCCCAAACTGCTGGTGCGGAAGATGGTAAAGGTTGTAACAAAGATGGCAAATGTCAGCGGCACGCCCACGATGCGCAGCGGCAGAGATTTGCGCTTGCGCAGCGGAGCGGGCATGTGGTCCTCCGCCACCTGGCACAGGCCGTGCAGCCCACCCCAGACAAGGAAGGTCCAGTTGGCGCCGTGCCACAGCCCGCTGACCAAAAAGGTCAGCAGCAGGTTGGCATCCCGCCGGGCAATGCCCTTGCGGTTGCCGCCCAGTGGGATATACACATAATCCCGGAACCACTGCGAAAGGCTGATATGCCACCGGGCCCACAGCTCCTTGACGCTGGCAGAAAAAAACGGCTGACGGAAGTTTTCCGGCAGGTGCAGGCCCAGGATCTCGCCCATGCCCAGCACAATATCCGTGTAGCCGGAAAAATCGGCATACAGCTGGAACGAATACATAACCGTGGCAAAAATCAGCTGACTGCGGTCAAAGGACGCCGGGTCCGCAAAGGCGGCGCTGACCACAATGGCCGCACGGTCCGCAATGGCAAACTTTTTGAAATACCCCCACGCACTGCGCTGCAAACCGCTGACCAAACGCTGGGTTTCAAACGTTTTGGGGGCGGCTTCCAGCTGGGGCATCAGGGTATTATAGCGGTTGAACGGCCCCTGGGTGAGCGAGAGGAAAAAGCCCGCATAGCACCACAGCCGTGCATAGCTGGGCGTGGGTGCCGTGCGGCCATGCCACACATCCAGCAGGTAGCCCGCCAGCTGCAAGCTGTAATATGCAAGGCCAAAGGGCTTATACAAATCCCGCAGGCCCGGCACCAGCATGCCGCTGTATTTGAGCACTAGCAGCGGCAGCAGGGCTGCGGCCAGCCCCAGTGCCAGCCACCCGCGGCGGCTGGGCTGCTCTGGCTGCGCATGCTGCGCGGCCTGCCACACCACTGCCGTGGCAAGGGCTACCGCAAAAAACGCGCCGATATCAATGGAAAGGCAGAACACTGCGTTGGCTGCCAGAACCAGCTTCCAGCGGGAAGGCTGGGGCACGCGGTACCACAGGCAGACAAACAGCGCCATAAACGGCAAAAAGCCAAGGGATGTAACAGAAAACATCAGTTGCCCTCCCCCTGCTGCACAGTGCTGTCCGGCGATATGACCAATTTTTCGGCAACCGTATCATAGAACAGGCCGCTTACATCCTCGCCCGCCGCGCTGCGGGCGGCCACCGTGGCGAACGCCTTGCTGAACGTTTCTGCCCCCTGCCCGTTCAGGTGGTGCATATCTGAAAAATCGTCAAAGCCAATGGGCAGCAGGTCGGTATCCTTAAAGAGTGAAAAATCCCAATACTGGGTGCCGTTGGCCGCGGCAAAGCTGCGCATGGCATCCACATAGGCCTGGTAGTTCTGGGTATCCTGCACATAGGCGCTGGGCAGCGGGGCGGTGACCAGCACCAGGCGGATGTTCTGCTTTTTGCAGAACGCGGCAATGCGGGTCAGGTTCGCCCGGCCAAACGGTGAGATCGGCGCGCTGGCATCCACGTGCATCAGGGTGCCGAACCCCCAGATGCTGGTACCCTCGGTATAGACAAAGCCGCGGTCCCGGTAGGTTTCGCCCTCGTCCGGGTAGGTGACCCAGCCATAGTTCCCCGCGTTATAGCCGCCGGTCAGCTTGCCGCGCCACAGGGCCGGCAGCTCACCGGGGTCAGCAATAGCATGGCGCGCCGGGAACACCAGATCCGCAAACGCCGCGGCACCGCCCATCTCCCACAGATACTGGTAACGGTAGGGCGAGGACGCGCGCATGTAATCGGTGATCAGGTAGCAGGCCAGCGGAACATTGCTGGATTTTTGCTGATTATAGCCGGTATAGAAGGTTTCCAGATAGACGGTTTTCAGCGGGCTGTTGGCGGCGGCTTCTCGAATAAGCCAATAGGAGCCATCCGGCTGCTGCTGGCTGGTGCCAAGGTTAAAGCTGTGGCTGCCCAGAATGGGGTCAATGGTATCCGGGTCAAAGCTGCGGTAGCTGTGGGAGGAACCCACAAACACAGTATCCACCGCATCCGCTTGGGCGTAATACTCCCCCAGCGTCACACGGGAATAGGCGTGCAGGTCATCCACCAGCAAAAAGTTCAGCAGCAGGCAGAGCGCCGCCGTGATGGCCGCAAACAACACAAACAGGCCCGCCTTGTGCAGCGGGCCGGGAATGCGGCTGGGTTTTGGGGTTGTATGGGGCATGTAGCTTCCTTTACGTTTGCCATCTGCCGCGCGGTATGCGCTGCGGCTCAGGTTTCAATTTTTATATGGGGGCAGCGGGGATTGTAAGCGGCAAGGTCCAGGCGCCAGGTGGTGTTGCCATCGGCATCCTCGGCCGTTTTTTCAAAGCCGTACCCAGCATAAAATTCCCGCACCATAGCGTTTTTGGCGGTAGGGTAATAATAGCCCTCCAGCGCAGTATACCCTGCAGCGGCAGCTTTGGCGGCAAGGGTGTCCATCATGGCGTCTTCCATGCCGCGCTTGAGCACACGGCAGCTCATCAGCCACAGGCGCAGGCAGAGCGTTTGGCCCTGGGCCTGCCCTGCCACAACGGTAACAACGCCGTTATCCGCAAATTTATCCACCAGCTTGCCGTACAGGGTGATCCAGTCCGGCTTTTCTGCCATGGAACGGATGTCATCCTCAGTGCAGCGCAGAGTGGTCAGGTTGAACTGGTTGCTCTTGTTGGTCAGCTGAGCAATGCGCTGCATATACACCGCCTCAAAGGGGCGGATGGTCGCCGTCATTTCCAGGCTGTCCAGATACTGGCCGTAATCGGCAAAAGCTGCCTGGGCCTGGGCGGCCTGGGCGCGGGCATGGTACTGCGCGGTCTTTTTCAGGTCGTCGCCGGAAAGGATCGTCGTTTCAAAGTACCCGCCGTGGTCCAGCATCTTGATGTAGTTTTCGGCACCATCCAGCACCGGGGTGGCTACGCCGGGCAGCTGGGCGGCCACAATGGCACGCTCCGCCGGGTTGTCATCAGCAAACACAAAGCTGTCGGCGCCAAGGCTGAGCTCTGCGGCGATGGCTTTCAGGTTCTGATCTTTAGGATCCCAGTTGGCCTTGATGCAGACAAAATCATCCGGGTGCAGCACGCTGTCCGGGTGGTTCAGGCCGGCCAGGGCGTTGGCTTCGTCATTTTTGGAATCCACCGCCAGCACCACGCCGATGGTCTGCAGGGCTTTGCAGTAGCTCTGGAACTCGGCGTACACCTGGCCTTCCGGCACTTCGGGGCCAATGGCAATGCCGTCCACACCGTCATCGCCCACAATGCCGCCCCAGAGAGTGTTATCCAGATCCAGCACCAGGGCTTTTTTGTTGCGGCCATACAGGGATTTGATGATGTTTGCCACGCTGTTTGCCAAAGACGGAATCGCATCCAGGCACATGGCGTACTTGTACATATGCCAGAAGAACGCATCCCCCCAGGCAGTCAGGCCGTAATCTGCGCTGAGATAGTCAATATCATTGATATAAAAATCCTCATGCGCGGCGGCATAGGCGTAAAAGCGCTGGTTCAGGCGGCTGAGATAGTTGGAACGGCCATGCGGGTCCCAGATATCGCGGTTGCCCATCAGGCGGTAGTTGGGGCGGTCAAAGTTATTCTGGATGACGGGGCAGTGGAATTTGGCTTCCAGCGCCTGCCACATCTGCTCAAAGCGGCTGTACTCGGCATTCAGCATGGCGTCAATTTCCGCCTGCGGGGTGGCCGTTGTGGGGAAATTGATGATGTTGCGCCAGTTGGTGTGGATATAAATGACATCGGGGTGGAACCCATCCAGCTCCGGCGTGCCGAACATGGCGTCCTGCCAATATTGGCCATACTCGCTCTGGTAGAACTCCGCCTGAATGCCGTATTGCAGCAAAAACAGGCCCAGCTGGTCTGCCACCTCATTGGTGGTGGAACCACCCAGGATGGCGATGCGCTTTTGCAGCGGGTGCGGGTTTTGGGCCAGCAGTTCCTTGCGCAGGCGGCGCTTTTTGCGCAGCAGCGTTTCGGTATCCAGCGGGTAGTTAAAACAATCCATATCGGCGCTTCCTTACAAATAATATTCAGGGCTTACAGCTTCTGCAGGGCCTCTTCCAGCGTAATGGCGATCTGGTCCGGGCAGCTGGTGGGCTTGGAGCCGCACAGGGTGCCTTTCATGCGCTCAATGGCGTCCTCAGCTTTCATGCCTTTCAGCAGCTGGCAGATGCCTTTCAGGTTGCCGTTGCAGCCCCCCAGCACCTCAACAGATTCAATGGTATGGTCAGGGTTCAGTTCTACTTTGGTCATCACCGAGCAGGTGCCCTTATTGCGGCGTTCGTAAGTCATAATCGTTTGCTCCTTTTTATTTTCTTGCTCCGTTTTGTTTTTTGCTGTTGGTTGCTTTACTTTTTGCGCGCTTCGGCCAGCGCACGGATGCGGGCGATCTGTTCGTCCGCGGTGGTGCAGGTGCCAACCGGGTGCGGGGTGTTGGTGTTCATGCCGTGGTAGTCGGTGCCGCCGGTCACGATCAGGCCGTACTCCGCGGCCAGCTGTTCCAGCTCGGCTTTATCCTCCTCCGTGTTGCGGGGGTGGTCGATCTCCACGCCGTCCAGCCGCCCGGCTGCAATCAGCTCCCGCGCCAAAGGCATGCTGTGGTAAACGCTGGGGTGGGCCAGTACCGCCACGCCGCGGCATTCTTGGATGAGGTTCAGGATGGTATCCACGGTTTCATACACCGGCGTGTGCAGGATCTTGCCACGCACCGGGCGCAGACCGAACAGGCTGCGGTACACCGTGTTGTACATCCCATCCGAAAGCCCATACTGCCACAATACACGCATGACATGGGCCTTGTACAGCGTGCCGCTGTCCTTGGCAAATTCCAACGCTTCCTCGGTCTTGAACTGGGGGCAGATTTCCTCCAGCTCCTTGCAGGACTGGTACACGGCATCATAGCGGCGTTTGTCCATGACTGCAGTGTGGCGGGCCAGAGCTTCGCAATCGTCCGGGTAATAGCATAGGATGTGCACGCGGTGTTCCCGCCCATAATCATAGGCCGTCAGCTCCACCGCCGGGATCAGCTTCACACCGTTTTGCTCCGGGTGGGCGTAAGCATAACGCACAGAGCGGTTGGTATCATGGTCGCTGATGGCAAGCCAATCCAACCCCGCGCAGGCCGCCAGCCAAGGCAGCTTTTCGATGGGGGTAGAGCCGTCCGAACAGGACGAATGGGTATGCAGATCACCGGGCATAGGCTGAGCTTCTCCTTTCCTGCTGAAGCTTTAGGCAATACCGCATAATTCTAAGTACCGATACGGCGAGCGAGGTGCGGCAGATGCCAAGCCAAAAGCGCAGATAATACTGGATGTCTTATCGAGCATTTTGGCAACGCAGATGCCGTGCCGCAGCTGCCGGAACGGTGCTTAAGCCGCAAGGCGGGAATTGTGCGGTGTTGCCTTTATTATATACCTTTTTTATATTTTTGAAAAGAGGGATATGACATTGCCAAGTCAGCACAAGTCCGTCTTCCCCGCCCCGCCGCTCACTTTTGCCGCAGGCTGGCGGCGTAAGCGCGGGCGCGGGCGGCAAACTGGCGTGCAGCCGGGGAAAGCGCCCCCCGCGCCAGGCAGGCCAGCCCAATGCTGCGCGTTGCAGCGGGTTCCAGCCGCAGCACCTGGCAGCCGTGGGGGTCGGTTCCGGTTTTGAACATCAGCTCCGGCATAATGGCAAAGCCACGGCCACAGGCCACCATAGCGATCATGGATTGGTCATCCACGATATAGCAGCGGCTGTCCACCCGCAGGTCGTTGGTTTTGAAGTAGCTCTGGATATCGGCATCCACGTCCGCCAGCTGGCTGACGAACGGCTGGCCGCGCAGTTCCTCGGCGCTGACACAGCCGGGCCGGGCCGCGCGGTAGGACGCGGGTGCGATGCAGACCAGCTCGTCATCATATAGCGGTTCAAAATCCAAATCCAGCGCGCTGGAATTGGAAAGGAAGCCGATTTCCGCCGTGCCGTTTTTGACCCAGGCGCAGATATCCGCATAGCTGCCCTGATAGATCTGCACATCAATACCGGGGAAATCCAGCTGGAACTGCGGCACCAGCTGCGGCAGCCAGGTCACGCAGGCAGAGTTGAACACCCCCAGGCGCAGCACGCCTTTGTGCATGCCGTTGATTTGGGCGATGGACTGATCCAGGGATTCGCTGGAAGCCAGCAGCCGCTGGATGGCGGGCAGCAGGTTTTCGGCGGCGGCAGTCATGGTAACGCCACTTTTGGTGCGGGTAAACAGTGGGAAACCGCATTCCGCCTCCATGGTAGAAACCGCATGACTGATGGCGGAGGGGGTCAGATGCAGTTGCTCCGCGGTGCGGGCAAAGCTGCCCTCGTGCGCAATGGTGGAAAAAATCTGGCAGGCTAACAGGGTCATGATGAACCGGATGCTCCTTTTATAATTGGGAAGTAAACTTTACCTTCTTTGTTTTCTGATGCGTCTTGATGAATCTCGTTCATCTTTCATGTGAACTTTTTGAGCTTTACTTCACACAAATACTGTACTATTATAATAGCATAAAGTCAAGGCCCGCACAGCCTTGATGAGTTTTCTCTGTATAGAAAACATTCCTTCCTCTATTTTCCTCTCCTACCCGCCGGTCCGCACAACCGGTGGGTTTTTGTTTTACCGTTTTTTCCGTGGGCCGGGCTGCGCCGCGTTGTAAAAGCGCCGCAAACGTGTTATTATTGTTACTGGTATCATCTGCCGCGTTTTGTGCCGGAATTATATGGAACGTATCTTTATATAGTACAGTGAAAAAGTACGGTGAAAAGAAAGAGGAAGTATTTTGCCAAAATCAACACTCTCCAATCCCCGCGGTGTACGGGGGGCGGCATCGCTGTGCGCGGTGGCCGCGCTGGCTTATCTGTTTGTACAGGATCTATTGACTATTTTTGTTTCCGCCCTGATGGGTATGCGGGTGCAGGGTGCCAGCCTGAGCGACCCAGTCGGATTCAGCGTGGCCGCGCAGGGGCTGCTGGGCATTGTGGTGGCAGCGGGTTCTATTGTGCTGCCGCTGTGGTGGCTGCTGCGCGCCACCCGGCTGCAAACGCCGGATCTGCGCATTCTGCTGCCCGCCCCCTGGAGCCCGGCGTTCTGCCTGGTGGTGTTTTTGGGGCTGGCCAACGCAGGCAACCTGTTCGGCGGGCTGCTGGCCCGTGGGCTGGGCGTTACCACCAGCAGCACCGCGCTGCCCGCCGGTGGCCTGGATCTGTTCATTCGTTATTTCAGTCTGTGTGTAGTGCCCGCTGTGCTGGAGGAAATTTATTTTCGCGGGGCGCTGCAGGGCATTATGCGCCCCAGCGGCAGCAGCGTGGCGATTTTTGCCCCTGCCCTGCTGTTTGCGTTGCTGCACCTGGATCTGGCACAAAGCATTACCGCGCTGGTGTGCGGCATCTTTTTGGGCTGGCTGGTTGAGCGCAGCGGCAGTATTCTGCCCGGCATGCTGCTGCATTTCATCAACAATACCTTGGCGTTTCTCAGCCTATATCTGCGCCAATATGCGCCGGAGCAGCTTGCCGTGGTGTATGAGCTGATTTTGCTAGTGGCCCTGCCGCTGGCGGCGCTCTTTCTGGTATGGCGGGTCAAAGTGCAGGGGTTCAGCTTTTCCGCCGGGCTGCGCGGCGGCATGGAGCCGCTGGCCGTTTTTACCAGCCTGCCGTATACCGTATGTGTTCTGTTTTTGATGGGCCTTACGGTGTACCTGTACCGTGTGGGGTAACGCAATGACCGATGAACAACTGATGCAGGCCGCGCTGGAAGAAGCCCGCGCCGCTGCCGCTTTGGGTGAAGTGCCCGTTGGCGCGGTGGTTGCCAAGGATGGCGAGATCATTGCCCGTGCCCACAACCTGCGAGAGAGCGGTAAAAATGCCATCTACCACGCCGAACTGCTTGCCATCGACGCAGCCTGCAAAGCCCTTGGCGGGTGGCGGCTGTGGCAATGTGAGCTGTTTGTTACGCTGGAGCCCTGCCCCATGTGCAGTGGGGCCATCATCAACAGCCGGTTAAAGCGGGTAGTCTATGGTACCCGCGACCCCAAGGCCGGGTGCTGCGGCTCTTTGACGGATCTGTTTGCTTTACCATTTAACCACCACCCTGTTATGGAGCAGGGCCTGTTGGAAGAGGAAGCCCAGGCACTTTTACAAGAGTTTTTTGCCGGACTGCGAGCCAAACGGCTGAAGCTGAAAGCCGAAAAGCGCGCCCAGCAGGCAGCCCCGCTGCAAAATGAGGAGAACCCCCATGAATGACCATGTATTGATTACCGGCGGCAGCCGCGGCATTGGTGCCGCCACCGTTTTGGAGTTTGCCCGCGCCGGGTACGATGTTGCCTTTACCTGGAACAGCCGCGAAGATGCTGCCCTGGATGTTGTGCAGCAGGCACAGGCGCTGAACCCCGGCGGGCGCTTTGTGGCTCTGCACGCCGATGTGAGCGATTCCGCCCAGGTGAATGCCGCGGTACAGGAAGCACTGCAGCAGTTCGGCAGCCTGCAGGCGCTGGTGTGCTGTGCGGGGATTGCCCAGCAAAAGCTCTTCACTGACCTGACCGATGAGGACTGGCACCGCATGATGGGGGTAGATTTGGACGGCGTGTTTTATGCATGCCGCGCCGTGCTGCCTGGCATGATCCGCCAAAAATACGGCCGCATTCTGCTGGTAAGCAGCATGTGGGGCCAGACCGGCGGCAGCTGCGAAGTACACTATTCCGCCGCAAAGGCCGGTGTGATCGGCCTGACCAAGGCGCTCGCCAAAGAGGAAGGTCCTTCCGGCATTACGGTGAACTGCGTGGCTCCCGGTGTGATTGAAACCGACATGATGGCCAGCTTTACCGCAGAGGACAAAGCTGCCCTGGCGGAAGAGACCCCCGTGGAGCGCCTTGGCACCCCGGAAGAAGTTGCCCGCACGCTGGTATTTTTGGCCGGGCGCGGGGCCGGGTTCATCACCGGACAGGTGCTCGGCGTAAACGGCGGCATTGTGATTTAACGCGTCCCTGCTTATTCAGCGCCGCCGCATGAATGTGCCGGCAGCAATTTCATAAGATTCACTTCCCTCTCCTTTCCAGCATAACATGCTGTAGGATACACCTGCACGGCAGGCAATCCTGGGAGGGGGATTTTTGTATGGCTTTGTTTCAGGTGGGGATCGATGTTTCCCGGTATCAGGGCAGCATCAACTGGAGTGCCGTTGCCGCGGCGGGCAAACAGTTTGCCATTGTACGCATTGGGTCCAGCAACAACAACGGCACGTATGTGGACCCCTATTTTCTGCAAAACGTGAACGGTGCCCATGCCGCCGGGCTGCGGGTTGGGGCTTATTATTACACCTATGCCCGCACCGAAAGCGCTGTTGCCGGGGAGTTGATCACCTTTTTGAACGCGCTGGAGGGCTTACAGCTGGAATACCCGGTGTTTGTAGATGTGGAGGCCAGCAGCCTGACCAGCCTGGGCAAACCGCAGCTGACGAACCTGGTCAAATACGCCATGGATATTTTGAACCAGCGCAAATGGTACGCGGGCTGGTACAGCTACACCAACTACATCAACTCGTATATGAATGCTTCCGCGCTGGCAAACTATCCGCTTTGGGTGGCGGATTACCGCTCCAGCCTGGGGTACACCGGGCAGTACGGCATGTGGCAGTATTCCGGTTCCGGCACCGTCAGCGGCATTACCGGCGCGGTGGATCTGGATTACAGCTATCAGGACTATCTGCCCACGATACGCGCCGGGAATTTTAACGGGTATGGCAGCGATGGGCCGGACATGACAGCCGTGAGCGGATATAAGCTCACGGTTTTTGGTTCCAACACAGAATATTTTTATACCGCCAATCTGAACGATGTGGTGGGCTACCTGCCGCTGGGCAGCTACCCGGTTACCCAGATCACCAAGGAAAAATACAACGGGTACGATTGGGTCGTGTTTGAATATAACGGTGGCCAGTATTGGACCGCCCTGATTGGGGACCGCAACCGCCTAGAGCGCGATGACACCACAGACGATTGTTGCCGCCAGCTGGCTGAAGCCAACGCCAAAATTGCCGCCGCAAAGGCAGCGCTGGAATAAGCGATGCGGATTTTCCAGTAGGGTTCCCTGGGTTGCCCTGCTTTTCACTTCTCGTTATATCCATGTAGAGTTTCTTTACACTTAAAATGATGCACTCCACCGCACCGCGCATCATCCAAACTTTTATTGAAAGCAACGACCTGACCGAAAAAAACGTGTACCTGTCCTGCACCTCCGGCAGCAGCGGTAATGACAAAAGCCTGCGGAACCTGCAACCCCTGTACCCGTATATCAATTTTTCCGCCGAAAGCATCGCCGCATGGCTGGACGGTCTTGCCTGAGTGCTCCCCTTTTCCGTATAACTTAAACGCAAAGCCGCCCACACAATTTTGCTGTGCGGGCGGCTTTGTATTATGTCTTGCTTTTTTGCAGGGTTGCGTTTATAATAATAGGGCAGTTGTACTCCTGCATCGCGCACAGCTGCCTGATTCAAATTGTCTCAGTAGCTCAGTTGGATAGAGCACACGCCTCCTAAGCGGCAGATTGTTCGATTCCTTCGAGCAGTAAAAATTACATAAATCTTAAAAATGTCTCAGTAGCTCAGCTGGATAGAGCACACGCCTCCTAA
>ERZ840096.2229-NODE-2229-length-16456-cov-5.977806_pt1 | contig 16456 bp, 8 predicted proteins | sample MGYA00519878_ERZ840096 | MGnify/ENA primary metagenome ERZ840096 (study PRJEB31850, sample SAMEA3708865) | human gut metagenome | biome: human gut; feature: human-associated habitat; material: faeces | place: China | collected 2014 ...
ATTCTCTTCTGCTGGCAGTACTGTATACTTATGTACCGGATTATCTTCAACGGATCGTGCCGCAGGTAGTTTTAGGGTTTTGCCGTTAGGTACTACTTTGTACACATATTCTGTTTCTCCTTCTCCTCCTTCTTCCGTATCAACGTTTGTTTGATCTTCCTCTTCTGTCACAGGAACTTTTTTCCATTCACCCATCACCAAATCCCGGGCTTTGGTTCCCTGTAGCAATTGAGTCTCGTATTTCTTGCTGATGTAAGAAGTATCGACTTTCATAATCCAGTCACCGCGCACCAATCCGGCCGCTTCTGCCGGTGAACCGGGAATGACGTAAGTAATTAACGCATTATAAGCTGTATCAATATCCGCACTTCGAACTAGTGAATAATCAAATCCATAGGTAGGTAGGGGAGTTTCCATCACAGAATCTACAAACGAGTAACTGTCGCTTTTCGATTTCACTTTAGACAAGAACGAGGCAGGTTCCAAAAACAGATTCACATCATCGTAGGAAGGTAGATCTTGATACCACAGATAGTTCTGCTGCATGATGTCGTACATCCATGTATCCAGTGCGGTCTGATGGGCATACTCCGGCCAGCGGTCGACACCACAGGAGAAAAAGCCACTGATAAATACGATGCTCAGGGCAGGTATGAGGATTATCTTTCTTAATTTCGTCATCATAAAAAGCTTTTTACTGTGCAAATGTAGGAAATACTTTGCTTATCTACCACATTTATGGTATAAAAATGCCTTCAATATGTGATTGGCTGTTAGAGATTCTTGCCTTATCTTTGTAGCATAGAATTTTTTAATAGGTATTAGCTTACATATAGAACGTTATTAATAGACGAATCATTATTCATGGATATAGCTGCATTATTATCAGGAGGTGTCGACAGTTCGGTTGTTGTACATCTCCTTTGTGAGCAAGGATATAAGCCCACTCTTTTTTATATTAAGATAGGCATGGACGGAGCGGAATATATGGACTGTTCGGCAGAGGAAGATATTGAATTATCTACTGCTACGGCACGTAAGTACGGTCTGTCTTTGGAGGTAGTGGATTTGCATCAGGAGTATTGGGAGAATGTAGCGGCCTATGCCATTGATAAAATCCGGCAGGGACTGACGCCTAATCCGGATGTGATGTGTAATAAGCTTATCAAATTCGGTTGCTTTGAACAGCGTGTTGGGAAAGACTTCGACTTTACGGCAACCGGTCATTATGCCACCACCTTGCAACGCAACGGTAAAACTTGGTTGGGCACAGCGAAAGACCCTGTGAAAGACCAGACAGACTTTCTCGCACAGATTGATTACCTGCAAGTTTCCAAACTCATGTTTCCCATTGGAGGTTTGATGAAACAAGAAGTACGTGAGATTGCCAATAAAGCCGGATTGCCGAGTGCCAGAAGGAAAGATAGTCAGGGTATCTGTTTTCTCGGGAAGATAAACTACAATGATTTTGTCCGTCGCTTTTTAGGAGAAAAGGAAGGGGCGATTATTGAATTGGAAACCGGAAAGAAATTGGGTACACATCGCGGCTATTGGTTTCACACAATCGGCCAGCGCAAAGGGCTTGGATTGAGTGGTGGTCCCTGGTTCGTAGTCAAGAAGGATATTGAAGAAAATACAATTTATGTGTCCCGCGGTTACGGTGTGGAAACACAGTACGGCAATGAATTCCGGATGCATGATTTCCATTTCATTACTGATAATCCCTGGAAAGGGCAGGAGAAGGAGATAGACATCACTTTCAAGATTCGTCACACTCCCGACTTTACCAAAGGAAAACTGATACAGGAAGGGGAGAAGCAATTCCACATTTTGTCCTCTGAAAAGCTGCAAGGCATTGCTCCGGGGCAGTTTGGGGTGATTTATGATGAAGAGGCGAAAGTTTGTGTGGGAAGCGGAGAAATCATCTGTTAAATAGTTCCCTTAGAGGGGTAGAGGTTAGTGAATAGCGGTGTCAGATATAGTATTCGGCTAAATCCACAATCCCTGCCCTCATCGCATATTTAGTAGCCTCGTGCACATTATTCACCCCCAATTTGCGAAAGATATTCTTACGATGGCTGTTGATCGTATGGAAACTAAGATTTTTCTCTGCTGCAATCTCTTTCGTTGTTTTCCCTAATGCAATTTCTTTTAGGATATTCTTTTCTGTCTGCGTCAGCAAATGGTCGTCCATGCTTGACGCTGCCAGCGGAGAAGAAGTTCCCGAAAGCAGCAGATTGCTGACATGATTGCAAATATACCGTTGTTTGCGGGTGGCGCATTGAATGGCAGTCATGATTTCTTCTTTTGAGTTATCTTTCATCACTATCCCGAAAGCCATGCTGCTGAATAATACCTGACGGAGAAAGTTCAGGCTTAGTTCGTCAGAGAATAGAATCCAGTCGGCTTCCTTGAATCTTTCCTGCAGGACAATCAATTCATCTGCCCCCGCAAAATTGAACAAGGTGTAATCCAGGATAATCACTGCTTGCGGATACAATCGTAGCTGCTGAATCAGTTCAGCTTTGTTGTCAGCTTCTAAAAGAAGGGATACCTCCTTTTGTTTACTCAACAGGAACATCATTCCTGCCTTACTGATATCCTGATTGTCTGCAATGATAAATTCTCTCATAAGCCATACTGAATAAAAAAAAACTCCGCTACAAATGTACGCATTTTGCGTGATTTGTAGCGGAGTTATGATAAGATTCTTGTATCCGGATTACCAGGAACGTCCCTTGAAGATATTTGACTGGTCAAGCGGAACGATATTTCCGTTCAATGTCAGGTTGTTGTTGCTGAAGTTCGGGCTGATACTAACCGAAGCTGTATTGTTTCCACTGCTCATATTAATAAATACTTGAGCGGAGATGCCGATACCCTGAACACTGAATGAACAGTTCACATTTCCTTTTTTGTCGATATTCATCTTCATATCCGAAGAATTACCATCTACTGTCACACCACCGATTCCGTTAGGACCTGGGTAAGGAGTGTTGAAAGCAGTCTGTACGGTAGCTCTGTTGCCGTTCATCAGGACGAAGTTGGTGTTTGAAGTAACAAAAGCACTCATACCGTTGCGGAAGACAACCTGATTAGCTTCCAATACAAATTGCTTGTTTTTCAAAGCCTGTACAGCTTGTTGATAGGCTGCCATGTCCTGCACCTCTTCTTCGGCACGGAGTTTCGCTCTCTCTGCATCTCTTTGAGCTTTTCTTTCTGCGCGGCGTGCTGCTGCGTTACTTTCTTGTGCATACATCATTGTGCTTGCACTCACTAATACTAATGCTACTAATGCAATAAACTTTTTCATAACTTTTTTTTGTTTAGGTTTAATACGTTGTTCGTTTATTGCAAAAACAAAGTGTATGCCAGATTGTTCACGAACGTCGTGCAATTTTATATCCGATGGCTGCCACGGTGATACTCATTAAAGGACTGATAATGTTGAAAAAACAATAAGGGAGATACACAAGTGTGGGTACACTCAAGATAGTGGCTTGAGTCATTCCACAGCTGTTCCACGGGATCAATACGGATGTAACGGTTACTGCATCTTCCGTGGTACGGCTTAGTAAGCAACTTTCATACCCTTTCTTGGCATAAATATCGCGAAACATATTTCCCGTCAGAATAATACTGATATATTGATCGGCAGTGGTCAGATTAAGAAACAGACCGGAACAAACCGTCGCACTGACCACGCTGACTGTTTTCTTCATAAAGCGCACAAAGATGGAAGTGATACTTCCCACCATGCCGCTTGCTGTCATTGCTCCGCCGAAACACATGGCACATAGTATCAACCAAATCGTATTCATCATTCCTGACATGCCACGTGTGGCAATTAAATCTGTCAGAACGGCATTATCCGTGTGTAAATTTGTCTCTCCGTAGATAGTCATCATTAGTCCTTTAAACAGTGAATCGAATCCGGAAGCGGCAATTCCTGAAATTTCTTCCAACAAATCCGGCTGAAAGATTAAAGCAAAAACAGCAGCCAGCAGGGTAGACAGGAACAGCGTAACGATAGACGGCACTTTCTTCGCTATCAATATCCCGGTTGCTACGGGAACTATCAGTAGCCACGGAGTGATATGAAACTTTTCATTCAGAGCTGTTGCCACTTCTGCGATGTGTTGTGTATTGTTGGCATCATGAGAGAATCCTGCTACGGTGAAAATAATTAGCGTAATGACAAGAGATGGAACCGTAGTAATCATCATATAACGGATGTGACGGAACAAGGGAGTGTCTGTGATAGAAGAGGCCAGGATGGTGGTTTCGGATAAAGGAGATATTTTATCTCCGAAGTATGCTCCTGAAATAATGGCTCCGGCAATCCAGCCGTCTTCAAAACCTTGCGCCTTTCCGATACCCATCAGGGCGATACCGATGGTAGCAATGGTAGTCCACGAACTTCCGGTCATAACGGAAATCAATGCGCAGATGATGCAGGTAGATGCCAGGAAGAAACTGGGATGGATAATTTGCATCCCGTAGTAGATTAGCGTAGGCACTACTCCACTAATCATCCAGATCCCGCTCAACGCACCGATTATCAATAGAATAATAATGGCTGTTGCCACTCCGGCAATATTGTTGGTGATGGCGAGCTCATAATCTTTCCAGGGAATTTTATAGAACACCATACCGATAAGGATACAAATAGCTGTAGTGGTGAGTAGTGACACTTGGCTTCCGCCGCTTAGGGCATCACTGCCAAATGTGCGGATAGTGGCAAACAATAATAACACCAGTACAATGATCGGTATCAATGATACAAGGGGAGAGGGGGCTTTCTTCATGTTGATTCTTATAACCTTTTATTTGTTTTCCGGCTACTGTTTTGTTTATAGCCGCGCAAAGATACAACAAAAAAGAATGAAATCTTTTGCTTCAAAACGTCAGGCAATAAAAATTATTATAAGTTTGTATTTGATTGGAATATGTATAAGACCGGCTCAATTAGCGAAAGTCTTACGCCTTATCCACCAGTAACGGATGAAAAGTACCCCTGTCAGGATGAGGGCAATGGATAATCCGGTATAGAAAACAGAAATGAACGTTTCGGGCAGAAGATGGAAGCTACGTATGGTAATTCCCAGAGAAATCATGAAGATCATTGTAATCCAACTTTTCACATCGAAAAAGGAGAACGGGCAATTTCTGTGTTCTTTCTTTTGTTCGATTCGCTGGGTATGTTTATAATAAAGCCTTCTGAACACCAGAACGAAGAATAACAAGAAAACGACGGTAGCTTCTCCTATTTTGAACATCCAATCTTGGGAGGTGTTTAACCAGGTTACAATTCCTATTCGCAGAATATTCGCACCGGCTATAATCCAGACGGTGCCGGCTGTGATAAGTAAGATTTGTCTGTTAACTCCGTATTTCATTGGCTTTTTTATTGTAATAAACGGTTTGACCGTCCGTTTTGTTGACTCACTTCTTGTAGAAAGTCGTAATTAATAAAGAAATTCCGGTTAAAACGACTCCGGTACCGATAACTCCGTGCCAACCATACAGTTGCCAAAAGCTGCCCGCCAGAAATGTTCCCATTGAACCGCCAATAAAGTAAGTAGTCATGAAAACTGTATTGATACGGTTCGAAGCGCGCGGGTCTAGTTCGAAGATACTTGTTTGGTTGCTAAGTTGGATGCATTGCATCCCTATGTCAATGATGATGATTCCGGCAATGATACCAATAAAAGTGTTTTCACCGATGAAGAACAGTAACCAGGCAAAGAGAATCAATCCGCAACCGATAAAGTTAAAGCGGCGTACACCTACTTGCTTTACGTATCTTCCTACGAAAGAAGCAGTCAATGCTCCGGCCACTCCGCAAAGTCCTAGCATACCGATTACGTCGCTGTTGGCGAAGAACGGGGCTTGTCCCATTTTAAAAGCCAGACAGGACCACATGGCGAGGAGGGAACCGAAATTCAGTGCCGCCCGGATCGAATAAATGCGCAGTTGCGGGTATTCTTTCACTAAGGCTAACAGAGATTTCATCAGGCCGCTATACTTTCCCTGAAAGTTGGTCTGAATGTCAGGAAGGACTTTTAATACAACGATTGCGCAGATAAACATCATGCCTGCAGCGATGTGATACATTTCCCGCCAGCCAATCAGTTCACCGATAAATCCGCTGACGACACGTGAAGCCAGAATGCCGGTCAATAGTCCTGATAAGACAATCCCTACATTTCTGCCTTTATTTTCCGGACGGGAGAACTGGGCGGCTATCGGAATGAATATTTGTGGAATCATCGAACAAACTCCCGTGAGGAATGAAGCGATAAGTATCAAATGAAAATTGTGCGTCAGGGCGATAGTCAATAGAGAGAATATCAGAACGGTGAAGTTGACCAGGATGATTTTCTTACGCTGATATAAATCTCCCAGAGGGGTGATAAACAACAATCCTGCCGCATAGCCTATTTGCGTGACCATGGCAATCAGGTTAGTTCTGAACTCTGATATGCCAAGTTCATGGCGTATCATATTTAATAGAGGTTGAATATAATAGATGTTAGCTACCGAGACACCGGCCACAATAGCAAGTGTCCAGAGGATAGATGCCGGTAGTCCACCGTTTTCTTTTAATGGCTGTTTCATGCGGCAAAGATAATAAAATAAGATGTTTATTCGATGAAGAAAGTGGTGGAAACTGTGTTACCTTCTCCGTCTACTGCCGTCAGGGAATGTTTGCCGGGAGCAGGTTGCAGGGAAATTTTGTGGAAATCCTGTGTCTGTGTCTGATAGGTGTCGTCGAGATGCCAGAAGATAGTGGCATTGGGATTGCTGTGTGCCAGTTCCACCGTGATAAAGCCTTTGCTGCCGTCCAATTGCTTGGGCAGCTTGATGTGGGCGTTCATCGGAGGGTAGATGAACTGCATGGGTTGGAAAGAATCTTCTCCGCAGCCGGCTTTGAAAGGTGGCAGCGGTTTATATTCCGGATGATGCTGTTTATAGTACCATTCCCATACGGGCGGCAGGGCAAACCATGATTTCTGAATGGTAGGTTCCGTGTTTGCACAGTTTTCATAGATGCGGTGGCTTTCGTCGGCGGATAGTGTGACGAGATGATGGTAAGGACAAGCCTCTGTCCGTAATCCGACGGGAAGGATCAGTACGGTGTCGGTTTCTTCACAGAAACGTCCTTTCAGATGACCGGATTGACGGCATATCTCTGCATCAACAAAAATTCCTGTGGGACGTTCGAACCAGGGTGAAGATGGGAGATAATTGAATATATCGAATAATACGGGACCGGCCGTTTGTGCACCGACCAATCCGGGTTTTCCCTCTCCGGTTGCATTTCCTACCCATACGCCTACTGCATAGCGGGGAGTTACGCCAACGGCCCAGGCGTCACGGAATCCGTAGCTGGTTCCGGTCTTCCATGCGATAGCCTGCATCGAGGGGATTGATTTCCAGTCAATTTCTTCAGGGCGGTTGACTTCTGTTAAGGCGGAAAGGGTGAGCCAGGCCGCTCCTGCCGAAATGACTCCTTCTGAAATAACTCCTTCTAATATATCCTTTCTCGAAGTTGTTTTTCTTGAAATGGTCTTTCCTGAAGTAACTTTTCTTGAACCATCTCTTTCCGAAACTGTCTTTTCTTCTGTTCCCAGTAGTATCTGCACTTCCTTTTCTTGGGGAAGGTCGTTGGAATGACTGTTGGAGAGGATTCGTCCCATTTGTGCATAAGCATTCGTCACATCCCATAAAGTAGCTTCGGCACCTCCTAAAATGAGTGATAATCCATAATGGGCGGCTGATCGGTTGATAGTCTTGAACCCCATTTGTTGCAGCATGTGATGAAATTTGGGTACTCCATATCTTTGTAACATGGTGACAGCCGGGATATTCAATGAGCGGGCAAGAGCTTCGGAAGCGGGGACGGCTCCTTCAAACTGCAGGCTGAAGTTTTGTGGAGTAAAGCCATTGATATTAACGGGTACGTCCGGTAACAGCATTTGCGGTAATAGACTTCCCTCCTGTAGCATGGCACCATAGAGAAAAGGTTTTAAAATACTGCCTGTACTTCTGGGAGCTTGAATCACGTCTACTTGATTCCCCCCTTGCTTACGGTCGAAATGTACATTTCCGCAGTATGCTACCACTTGATTGGTGGGAATGTCTATAATTAGGATAGCCAGGTTACGGATATCACTTCGATTAAATTCATTGCTCCACCGTTCCGCCAAACTCTCTATATGGGTTTGTATTCCTTTATCGATGGTTGAGCGGGTATATAATCCGTTTCTTTCTTGATAAAAGCGGGTAACCAGGTGGGGGGCTATTTGAGGAAGAGGCTGTGGTTCGTCGGGTAACGGTTCGCTGATAGCCAATTCATAGGTGGACGCATCAATAATCTCTTCTTCAAAAAGTTGTTTTAATAAACGGTTGCGTTTGGAAAGTAGTGTTTTTCGTCCTTTGGATAGATGAATCATGGCGGGGGCATTGGGCAGGACGGCCAGCATGGCTGATTCCGCCCATGATAAATCTTCGGCAGAATGACCGAAGTAGCGCCAGGCAGCAGCATCCAGTCCTACTACATTTCCTCCAAATGGTGCATGAGAGACATACATGGATAAGATTTCCTCTTTGGAAGTCCGAAACTCCAAACGGGTAGCCCAGATCATTTCGATGACTTTCTCTCCGATAGTTCTGGGTTTGTTTCGGGCGAGACGAATGGTCTGCATAGTAAGGGTACTGCCTCCGCTTACAACACGTTTATTCTTTAAATTCTGATAGAGTGCTCTTCCGGTAGATAGCGGATTAACTCCCCAATGGTGGTAAAAGTGTTTATCTTCAAAGGTAATAAGACATTGCTTGATTTTTTCAGGTGTTGTCTTTCGGGGAGGAAACCGCCATTGACCATCCGAAGCGATACGTGCTCCCAGTAATTCTTCGTTTCGATCAGTCACAACGGTGGAGTAGGGTACATGAAACAGTTGCCGGGGAAGGCAAAAGATGTATCCTATCATCAAAAGAGCAATGCTTATTGTCATTACTTTCTTAGTAACAGATAATCGTTTGAAGAATTTATATATAGGATTCATTTAAATGTTAAGAGCTAAGAGACATATCTTTGTGACAAATAATTAGGCACGGATTACACGGATTACGCATTTTTGGTTAACGAGTAGAACCGTGTAATCCGTGCCTGAAATTTATCGACTGACAGTTGTTCTTCCCGCTTTGCTGCGTGCCTGTACATTTACATCATACATTGCTTCACATTGAACGGCAGGAAGAATAAAGTTACCTGCATAAGTCGCTTGCAGTCTGACAGTGAATACTTTTGTTTCACCACGACGCAAATTGAAATAAGTTAATACCCTGTCATCGCGTATATCCAGATAATTATATTTGCTGACGGATTTACCGGAACCGTCGGCTGCTCCGCTTTCCGTTTCGGGGGCAACCATTCTTTCGTTATATATTTCCCAGCCGGACGGTATGATATGCGTCAGTGCCAGATTGGTGTAATCGGAAGTTCCGCTAATATTGGATATGGAGGTGATAGCCATAAAGTCAGTTCCCTGTATAATATCATTGACAGAGATCGGTGTACCGTTCAGGTTGGCATATCTTATATCCATGCGAAGATTGTCGCTGATGGCCGGTAATGTATCGTTCAACAACTGTGTGCGTGTGATAAGGTCAACGCTAAGCGCTCCTTTTCCTTGATTTTTCACAGCAATCATACCGGATTTGGGAGTGGTGGCGATTTCCTTTTCAAACACAGCTTTAGCCGATTTCACGGCAGGCTGTTGTTTGTCGTTCCATGTCCATACGAAATCCAATGTGCCTGACAGCTTTTCAGCCAGACGTCCCATTGCCATAAGAGCAAAAGCGGTGGATTGTGTACTGAACCACTCCTCTTGTGACAGATTCTTTGAAACGACTTTTGCCTGCTGCAAAGCATCCCGTTCCCGGTTCATCAGGATCAGTGTTTCCAGAATCATAGCTTCATCACGGTCGGAGGAACCGTAAATCTGATTCATGGAAGAGTAGGGGCTTACTGTTGTTTCCGCATTATACACCAGTTCTTCAGCCGGTTTCATCTTTCCGGTCAGTACATAGGTTGCTGCCAGTCTCCATTTAGCCTGAATGGATAATCCTGCCTGTTCTTTCATCCGGTTCATGGCCCCATATTCCGGTGCTCCTGCCAATGCAAGCGTATATAAACGGAAAGCCTGTTGCAATTCCGACTGCCATTGTTGCCAGCCGCTTGCATCCTGCGGCATCCGCCAGTTCTGTGCGGCGGCACGTTGGAAACGCTTCCACTTGTTCAGTACATTCGAATGAACGGCGTATCCTTTTTCTTGTGCCAGTGTCAGGAACATTCCTGCATAAGAACTGATCCATTCGTCGGCAACAGCATTTCCCGGCCAATATACAAATCCGCCATTGGGGAGTTGACGACCATAAATCTGCCGGATAGCTTCCTGTACATTTGTCTTTATCTTTTCGGCTTCTATCTTATCTATTGTTTTGAATTGGCCGACAAACAGAAGAGGCAAAGCCTTGGAAGTCAACTGTTCTGTACAATGATGCTGATAGTTGTATAAGAAGTCGAACCGGCGGCTGATATCAACCGAAGGTATGCGTGATACTTCCAGCTTTATCTGGTTATTTGCAGAAGAACTGCTTAGATTGTATGAAAGTTCTTTGCTTTGTCCGGCTTCTACCCATTGGCTGTTGCGCAGGGTTACTACCGGATTCGGGTTGCGTACTTCTATTTCAATGGTTTCTTTAGTTTGTTGTCCGCCACCATTGGCTGTCAGATGGATGGTAGCCTTTCCTGTTTTACTACCTGTTTTTAAAGTAAAGAACACAAGTTGGTCACCCGGTTGGCTAAATTTGAGCGACTGTTGGTTAGCTCCTACAATCTGTACTCCTCCACCGGACGTTTGAAGTGATATGGTTACATTCTTCACTTGATTTTCCATCGCAAAGATATTTACCGGAACGGTGATTTCTTCCTGAATACTAAGCACACGGGGCAAGGTGGACAACATCATTAACGGAGTCCGTACGAAAGCCGTTTTTTCCGCATTGCCGTACGCTCCCTCTTGTCCGGCAACCACCATGGCACGTACCGAACCTACATACATCGGAAGTTTCAGCGTATGCGTCTGGCTCTTACCTTTTCCCAGATAGAAAGGACCTATAAACTTGACTACCGGTTTGAAGCGGTTTGCTTTTGCATCGGCAGGTTTTAATGTGGCGTCTCCACCCGTACTGAAAAGTGAACTGTAACTTCCGGCGGAAGCTCCCAATACATTATCATACATATCCCATGTCCGGATGCCGAGTGCTTCGCGTGAATAGAAATCATTCCATGGGTCCGGGGTTTTGAAATTGGTAAGATCCAGCAAACCGTCGTCTACAATAGCTAATGTATAAGTCATCGGTTTTCCGGTCTTTTCGCTGACGGTTACATTGAAGTTGGTTTCCGGGCGTAACACTTCCGGCATCTGTATCTGCGGTTGCAACACCGTCTGACTGTTAGTCACGAATACCGGAACGACGCCATACATACGGATAGGCAGGTCATTGACTGTTTGCGCGTGAGGCTGTAACAGACTGATATGCAGATATACATTCGGAGTCATCTCCGGTGTAATCTTGAATGTATATTTCGTATCTCCTCCGTTGGAAACCTCTATCCATTCTTGTCGTAATACGGTAGAACCGTTTTCTATGGATACCAGTGCACGTCCTCCCGCTGCTGCAGGAATGATTGCTGTGGCTGTTTCTCCTATTTCATAAGAATCTTTGTTCAGCGAGAAAGCAAGCATCTTGATACCGCTGGGATCAGTCTTGCTCGAACGTCCCCGCCATTCCGGCCAGTCAACATAAACTGTACCTCCGGTGGCATGTCCACTCTCTTTATCTTTCACGTAAACCAGGTAGCGTCCCCATGACGGATAATCAATACGGAATTTGAAAGATGCTTTTCCGCCTCTTGTCTGTAAATTGCCGCTGGCAACAGGAGTGATGGAACTATTGTTGATATACGTTCCGAAAGATTCACCGCTGTTTTCCCACCACCAACTCCAGCCGATGCGGTATATTTTGTATTCCAGATTAGAACTGTTCACTAACTGTCCCTGCGTGTTTACAGTTACAATATCGAATACATGATCTTTGTCAGTTTCAATATATTTCCCTTTTGGCTGGTTCAGATTGATACCGACATAAGAGGTGAATGGTGAGAATGGAATTGTTTGAGTGTAGATGCTGGCATCTCCTCCCGGTTCGAACACGCGGGTGGTGAAAGTGGCGTTCAGCATACCCGGTGCTTCCGTTGCGGTCGGAACTTTCAGCGTGACATTTGCTTTTCCTTCTGCATCCAGTGTGCCGTCAAATATATCTGTTTTGATAGTCGTGAAATCCGTAGCCGGATTGTTAAAGATATATTGTCCGTAATTCTTGAACTGTGTATTCACTTTCGATAAAGACATTTCTACTTTGGCTTTCAGTTTGGAGGCAGTTGCTCCTGTCAGCCAGGTTGAAGTGAGTGGGGCATAGACATCCTTGTCCGTAGCTTGAAGTACCTTCGGCAATGCCAGATTTATTTTCAAGCGGTTGGGCTTTATGGTTTCGATACGCAGACCTTTGTGGAAGGTGGTTCCTCCCACCTTAATATACGCATTCCAAAGTCCGGTCGGGTCTGTTGCCTGTGTCGGAACGTCGAATGTATAGAATCCGTTCATTCCTTGTGTTGAAATCATTTTCGTGTAGAACTGTCCTCTCGGATTGTAAATCTCCAGTGCTACGGGGTGCTTGTCGGGGATTCTCTTTTCGCGGTCTTCCAATATAAAGGAAATGTGCAGCGTGTCTCCCGGGCGCCATACCCCTCTTTCGCCATATATAAATCCTTTCAGTCCCTTTTGAATATCTTTTCCTCCCACGTCGAATCTGCTGACGGACTGTTCTTCACCGTCCACAACGCGCACATACGCCTTTTGCTTTTCCGATTCTGCCACGATAATGAAAGGCACACCGTTCGGAGCGATTTCAACGAATCCTTCTCCATTGGTTTCTCCTTTCCCTATGGGTTGTAACTGGAAGTTATATGCTGTTACCTGTGCTTTTCCTATCGGTTTTGTATCCAAAATATTACTAGCGGCAATCCACAGTTTATTCAGTGAGTTCCGTTTTACAATCATTCCCAGATTGGAAGCAAAAACGTTGCAGGCAGCTGCCCGGTCTGAATCCATATAATAAGACGGATGGCAGGGGTTGTCGCGTTCCGTCCATCGGTACACACTCCAGTCCATTGTTCCGCCATTGTAATAATAGTAGGCTTCGGGGGTATTCCAGATTGCTTCATCTTCTTCGGACAAAACACTTCCACTTACTTTGGTCAGCCCGTCGGAGGTGCTGCTGTCGGCGAATTTCATATCCTGATTCTCGCCTCCTCCACAAGGATAAGCGGAGTATTCCTGACGAAATGAAAGTATGACACGATAGATGGCACCCGGTTCCTGGTGGATTAATCCGGCAAGGTCTATCGAGTAATCTCCCCAATGATGAATGTCTTTGGAAGCATCTTTGGCAAGCCATAATGTTTTCTTGTAAACCAGTCTTCCCGAACGGCGTAGCTCATTGGCCGAGGCCAGTAAATTGGTTTGCATAAACATCAATACATTGTTCTCGAAAATGCGGATCACGCTCAAATCCACAGCGTATAGGTTGACAGCCCTGAAAGGAATAATCAGACTTTTCGAATCGGGCAGGATAGCGGCGGTAGTAGACATTTCCACTTGTGGCTTCAGACTTACTTCACTGAATGAGATCGTATGAGAAGTTCCCAATGCTTTACCTTGACAGTCTTTGACTCCTTCATGGATATTCAACGTCAGTTTGTTCTGTGTGTTTGCTTCGAAATAGATAAAAACTCTGTTCTCACTGATTTGGAAGATCGATGAGGAGATTTCCGGGATCTCAATCAGTCCTTTTAAATCTTGAGTAGTGGATAAGGGAGCGGAGAAAACAATCTCGATTCCATTTTCCGGTTGGTCGATGCGTTCGGCAGACATGAAACGGAAACAATCTTTCGCCGGTATCAGTACTTCTTCGCTTTGTTTACGGTCGATGCCGGCTGCGTTGCCGTTGGCTGTGATAGTCAAGGGGTAATCATCAGCTTCTCTGGGGATTTGTCTGATACTAAACAAATACCGGGTATGATTGTCGGTTGCGGTGACTTCCACCGGATAACTCTTTTTTCCGTCACTGGCAGTCAGCATCTTTTCTACCTCTTCCTTTTTCACTACGTCGCTGAAACGTATCTCTCCTTTAATATTTATTTCATTCGGTTGGGTAGCTGTAATCGGCAATGATTCCAGTTGCAGGGTGAAGTTACGTTCCTGTACACGGAATGAGAAGTTGAACTCTTTCAGCTTTTTGTCCACTTCGATGAAGTCTCCGAGTCGGAAAGTTCCTTCGTAAAGTGTTCCCGGTTTCAGCGCTCCTTCTTCGGGCACAAATTCAATGGTGTTGTTGCTAACCCAATATGCTTTTCCTTTTAATGAAGGTGAGAAACTAAATGGGTTGTTTTTTAACTCATTGTTCATATCCACCATGGGTTGGTCGTGGGTCAGTTCTATACGTATGGTCGAATTTTGCGAGATGACTCCTCCCGTATACGCATTTACATACGGTGCATAATCGGCAGAAGGAATGATGTCTTTTTGAGTGCGTGTGCATGAATATAGGCCCACAGTCATCATGATAAGTAAGAATAGTCCGGTAGCACTGATGCTACGTGTAGTCTTTGTTTGTCCCATAGTGAGAAGTTTTTTATAGTTCAACAAACAAATATACAGTTTTTATTCAAAATGCGCAAACTGTGCGCCAGAATATTTAATGAGGGGGGGGCTAATTAATACCTATCAGAAAGAATTGCCTTAAAAGAACACATTCAAAGAACCGAATTAAAGAACAACTTTAAAGAACAAGATTATGGAAAGGCAGATTTTTATTAATGAGATGCAAGCTCGTTTCAATTTAAGAAAACCACGTAGCGAGAAGCCAACCAATCTCTATTTAGTATGCAGAATAAACAACAAACAAGTTAAACTATCTACAGGGGTAAAGATATATCCAGACCACTGGAATGAAAAAAGACAAGAAGCATATATCAGCGTACGCCTATCAGAGTTAGATAATATAAATAACACTATAGCGAACAAGAAAATCACAAAACTAAAAGAATATTTCATCGAATTTAAGCATTATCTTTGTATGCATCCAGACGAGATTGGAGAAAGTATGAAACTATTAAAACAACACATATATAAAGATAGGATGAAGAAAGAATTACAGAAACCCGCAACTTTTATAATGAAACAAATTATAGAAGCAAAGACTTGTGCAGAAAGCAGTAAGAAACAATATCGTTCTAACATAGACAAATTCGAGCGTTTTCTCAAAGAGAATGAAATCCCCAATACATGGGAGAGCATGAATTTAGATACTATCAATCGTTACCAAAAGCAAATCATAAAAGAAAATCCATTGCATCCTCATAACACTTTGCGTAACATAATTAAAGGAACTATATTTAATTTACTAGGGATAGCAGATAAAAGACTGGATATTCCTTTCAAATGGTCTGACAGCAATTTAAACAGTTTTGAGTTCGTGAAAGATAAATCCAACAAAGAATTAGCAGATAACAAAAAAGTTTCATTAACAGAAGAGCAACTGAATAAATTCTACAAGCATATCATCACAGGAACAGAAAGACAAATAAAGAAATATACAGAAATCAGAGATTTATTCATACTACAATGTTTAGTTGGGCAACGAATTGGAGATATGCAAAAATTCTTTAATGGAGATAATGAAATGGACGAAGAAGCAGGAACCATCTCTATTATACAACAAAAGACAAAAGCCAGAGCTATAATTCCACTATTGCCATTAGCCAAAGAAATTATATCTAAATATAAGAATAAAGAATTATTATATTATAAAGAAAGAAAGTCCATTGTCAATGAAGCCTTAAAAGAAGTAGCAGAACAAGCAGGATTAGACGAGCCTATCACTTATGAAGAAAACGGGATTAAACAAACCCAACCTCTTTATAAATTACTGCATACACATACAGCAAGGCATACTTTTATCACAATATTGTGTAGAAAAGGCATCCCCAAGGAAACTGTTATTATAGCGACAGGACATGAAGATACAAAAATGATAGACAAAGTTTATTCTCATTTAAACAGTAAAGATAAAGCAAAGAAAGTCTCTAATGCTTTCAAAAGTTTAAATAATGGCATTTTTAATATGGGCAAGATGGAGACAAATTCTCTCAATGAAGCAAAGCCTACAAACGATGCAACTAATAATATCACCTTCGATACTCTGTTGGACACTCAATTTTTTGCGTCTAAAATCAATAAGGCTGTTGAACTACAATCACAGG
>ERZ840096.2236-NODE-2236-length-16421-cov-5.086276_pt1 | contig 16421 bp, 17 predicted proteins | sample MGYA00519878_ERZ840096 | MGnify/ENA primary metagenome ERZ840096 (study PRJEB31850, sample SAMEA3708865) | human gut metagenome | biome: human gut; feature: human-associated habitat; material: faeces | place: China | collected 2014 ...
CCTTCACTAAAGATTCCACTGAAGGCTTCGAAATAGCTGCATATTTCGAAGTCTTCTTTTTTATTTCATTAATCGATTCTAAAGTTATAATTAAAATAAGAATATAATAGTCCACGAATAAAAGACTCAGTACAGAAACTTAGTTACCAATACAGTTAAAATCCTATACAATCATGTATAAATTTTGCTGAAAGGAAGCCGGCCATTGGCTTCTTTTTGTTTTGAGCGAAAATAAGAAAAGAAAGGTTTTGATGATGATGAGGATGAAAAGCAAGAAACAGCTGACCCTGGCCCTGGCCCTGACTCTGGCACTGGGGGGAAGTGTGCCGGTGTGGGCGGAGCATATCCAGGATAAGACGCTGACCGAAGGAGACTGGACGCTGAAAGAAAAACTCTACATGGAAAAGAGCTATATCACAGCGGATCAAGTTTCCCTGGATGGCAGCAGCATTTCCGAAGACGAAACTTATGTAACAACCGGTCCTGTAGAAATCAAGCAGTCTACCCTTGAAGGGAAAAATGGTATTACGTTTTCAAATCTCAAAGTCCAAGCTTTTAATGGGCAAGGATATTATCCTGATCCAGATCATGCGGTGGGACTTCAGGGATCCACTCTGTCAGGAAAGGTTATTACCATCGAGGGGGCTTCTTTGGCCCAAAACAACGGGGCGTCGCAACTGAACGGTCTATATGCGGAGCCAGGGGATGATTCTATTAATCAGAAAAAGCTGAAAAATCAGCTAATAACAGATAAACTCCATATTGATGGAGTAAAGAGCAATACCGCACAGGATGTATATGGTGCTTTACTAGGAGCTGTCGAACTGCGTCCTTATACAAAGGACGGCAAGGCCAACGTGATCGTTGAGAATGTAGAAAATACCACGGACAGTCCAGAGGGAACTCTAGCCTTTGGACTGGTGAATACCCTGGGATTGATAAACATTTTCAATCCTGACCAGAGCAAAGATATCCCCTTTGTGGTCACTGGGAAAACCCAGATCCGGAACATTTCTTCCACCAAAGGCTCGGCCGTGGGGACTGTTTTGGATGGGATATCTACCTATGATATGGATCACAGCCACACGGATTTCCATGATCTGGAAATTTCGGATATCCATGGCGGAGATTTGTCCATAGGCCTGTACGGCGGCACGGGTGTGGTCAATGTGGGGAATGCAGACATCAACATGACGGGAAAGGATAATGAGTATGCCGGTCTTTATACCGCTTCTGCTCCGGATTACAAGTCGGCAAATCTCAAGCAGTTCGCCATTGCAGGACCTTTCTTGGGAAAATTCAATTTGAACAATCCGGAGGGGAATTATACCATCAATGGCAATGTGCTTGCAGATACAGGGAATAAGTTGCCTATAGTAGAAGCTGAATATCAGTTTTATAAGAAACAATTGGATGATCCCAAAACAGCAAAAGGGCAGGAAGAATACCTGGAAGCAATGGTAAAAGGTAAGAAGAATTCTATCCAAGCAATCAAAGAACGTCAATATGGGAGCATCAACTTGGCCGGCCATCTGAAATTGTATGGGGATATCTATGCCAAAAATGGCGGCACCGTGAATCTCCATCTCCAGGACGGCAGCTATTTTGAAGGCCAGGCTGATGATTATGCGGATTTTGACGCTGCCGGACAGCTGACTCCCCGTCAGGTGGATGTATCCTCCGATTTGAATAATTCCGCTTTTGGCAAGAGGGAAAGTTGGAAAAGTTATGCAGATGATGCCTATGCCAGTTACGGCGTCCCCCGCTTGAATGCCGGCACCATCAACCTGACCATGGATCCCGGCAGCAAATGGCAGACCCGGGGCAAGAGCTTCATTACCTCGCTGGACTTCAACCATGGGGGGCTGGTGGATACCCGGAAGGGACACGGGGTATCCGTTTCCATCGGCAAGCTCACTGGGGAGGGCGGTACCTTCCTCATGGACTTTTCCAAGGATGCGGCCAAATCCGACATGATTTATGTCAAGGACCTGAGCCAGTCCGGGGTCCAGCACATCCAGGCCTATCTCCAGCCGGATACCAAAGTGGAAGAGCTGAAGGGCATCCGCTTTGCCACCACCGGCGGGGATGATTACAAACGGGATCCGGCCGCCAAATTCGATGTGAGCCTGGCCAAGGATCAGGGCATCAACAACGTTACCTTAAAAGTGAAGAACGAGAAGTTCAACCCGGAGGATACCGCTGCCAATGAAAAATTCAACGGGGGCAAAAATGGCGTAGGCACCTACAAGCCCGGCAACGACTATGTAACGGCGACTTTTTCCGGTAAAGGTTTTACCAAGGAAGTCCCGGATCAGGAAAAAATCATGACGGATGCCATGGCCGGGAAGCAGACCACCGATGATGCAGGGAATCTCCTGCCGGAATACCTGAAGACTAAAACCATCGAAAACCCGGTGAAGGAAGGGACCAACTGGTTCGTGGATGAAGCGGTGGTCACGCCTTCCAACAATGCCAAGGTCATCAAGAAATCCATGCAGCTGAACTATATGAACGCCATTTATGGAGTCTATACGGACAGCCTGGAAAAACGGCTAGGCGAAGCCCGCTACAGCGGAGACGGGGACGGCATGTGGGCTCGGATCCGTCACGACCGGGTGGGCCGGGATTCCCTCTACGAAGCCAACAACACTATGACGGAACTGGGCTTCGACTGGCGGAATGACCGGACGAAATTCGGACGGCACATCCAAGGGGCTGCCTTGGACTATATGGATGGCTCTGCAGATTACAAAGAAGTCACCGGACGCAGCGACAGCAAGCGGTACGGATTGTGGTTCTACGATACCCGCCTGGGGGACAAGGGCCATTATACGGACATTGTAGCCAAATACGGCCGGCTGCAGAATGAATACACCCTGTATCCGGAAATGGGCGGCCCGGTGAAGGGGGACTCCCACAATGATTACTGGTCTCTGAGCTTCGAATACGGCCGGAAGAAGCCGTTGGCTTCCAACTGGTTCATCGAACCCCAGGCCCAGCTCCAGTACACCTACTTGGGAAGTACGGATTACCGGACCAGCCAGGGGACCCAAGTGGATCTGGCCGGTACGGACAGTCTGATCAGCCGGCTGGGCTTCCGGCTGGGGAAAGATGTCAGCGACCGGACCAGCTTCTATATCACCGGGGACTTCTTCCATGAATTCCTGGGGAACCAGGATGTGAGTGCCTGGGACCGGACCGGGCGCATGGATGTCACCGGCCACAACGACGGCAGCTGGTACAATGCCGGCCTGGGCTTCACCACCCGGGTAGGGAAGAACTCTTACGCCTATGCCAGCTTCGATCGGTCCTTCGGGCCCCATGTGGATCGGACTTGGACCCTGGAAGCCGGTGTGAACTGCCGGTTCTGATGAAAAAAAAGATACAATGACGGCAAGATGCAGGAATTGCGGATCGGGGCCCGGCTGAACAACCGGTCCGGCCGGAACAGCACAGCAACCCTGGGCCGGCCCCTACGGAGAGTACAGGATCCAACCACTTAACCACTTAAACACCTAACCACTTTAAACGGGGCTGTTGTTCATTCAACAGCCCCCGTTTTATGCTATAATCAAACCAAACTATCATCCCAAGGAGGCCTTTCCCATGTCGTTTCCCCTTTTCTGCATTACCAACCGGCATTTGTATTCCATGCCCTTTCTGGACCAGCTGGACCGGATCCTGACCCTTCGTCCGGCGGGAGTGATTTTGCGGGAAAAGGACCTTTCTTTGGAGAAATATGTTTCCCTGGGCCGGCAGGTGCTGGAAAAATGCCGCCAGGCGGGGGTTCCCTGCTGGTTCCATACTTTTGTGGAAGCGGCGCTGGAACTGGAGCCGGAGGGAATCCAGCTGCCCATGCCGGTGCTCCGGGCCTTGCCTCACAGGTGGCGGCAGAAATTCCCCGGGCAGGTGGGGGCCTCCTGCCACGGCCTGGAAGAGGTGCTGGAGGCGGCCCGGCTGGGGGCGGACTGCTGCACCTTCAGCCACATCTATCCCACCCGGTGCAAACCGGGCCTGGCGCCTCGGGGCCTCGAACAGTTCCGGCAGGTGTGCGCCCAAAGCCCCATCCCTGTCTACGCCCTGGGAGGCATCACCCCGGAAAAGGTCCCGGAACTGAAAGAAGCCGGAGCCGCCGGGGCGGTGATGATGGGGTGGTGGGGAACTGTTGCCAGTCCAACCCCTTGACTTGCAACCTGGTATCCTATAATATGAAGGAATAAAACCAACTGTGAAGGAGTGGGCCTATGAAAAAACAACTGCTGGCCCTGGCGTTTTCCTGTTTTGTCCTTTGGGGCAGCGGAGATGCCCTGGCGGCCAAACCCACTGATTGGAGCCTTCTGGGAGAAAATACTTCCGGAGCCTACTATACGGACCTTGCCTCGTTCCGCCAGGAACCCAGGACCCCGTCCCTGACCCAGGCCACAGCCCGGGCAGTGCTGAAGAATCCCTCGTTCATCCGGCTGCTGGATCACCTGTATGCCAAGGATCTGAAAGAGGATGATTCGGCCAAAGAATGCATTATGGATGTGGAAATCAACCAAGCTGACCACACCTACCGGATCAACCAGATCCAGGTGCTGACCCGGAAAGGGAAGAGCCTGGAAAAGAAAAAGATCAAAGAAGAATTTCTCCCCATTCCCCAGCGGACCTTTGTGGCCGCCCTGGAAAAAGAGATCCAGGCCTGGAATCTGGAGAACCAAAAGGAGCCTGTGAAACATGAAAATCCGCGGATTTGAAAAAATCTCTTCCTATAAAGAGGTGGATTTCCCCCTGCCCAGCCGGCAGACCGCCCGGAGTGCCGGGTACGACATTTATCTGCCGGAAACCGTGACCATTCCGGCCCACAGCCAGAAAATGGTCCCCACCGGAGTAAAGGCCTACATGCAGGACAACGAATACCTGGGCATCCACATCCGGTCCAGCATGGCGGTGAAACGCCACCTGCGCCTGGTGAACAACGAAGGCATTGTGGATGCGGATTACTACAACAATCCGGACAACGAAGGCCATCTGCTGCTGGCCCTGGTCAATGACAGCGGCCAGGACGTGACCCTGGAAAAAGGGGAACGGGTGGCCCAGGGGATTTTCTATACCTATCTGCTGGCCGATGATGACGCCAGGGCTCCCAAACAGGAGCGGAGCGGCGGCTTCGGCAGCACTACGAAATGAGGGATGACCATGACGGACAATAAATGGAAGAAAATGATCGGCCTGGTGGACACCATGGGAGACTGGGGCGGCTACCAGCTGTATGAATGGTTCAAACTGTTCCCGGAACAGCGGGAAACAGCCCTCCGGGAATACATCTATTTGAAGGCTCACCTGATCCGGGGCTGCCTGACGGCCCTGAAAAAGGACCTTTCCAAAGAAGAATGGAATGAATTCTACCTGGCCCTGGGCAAACAGATGGAAGCCACTCCGGATTACAGCTACGGAGCCACCTATGATGGGCTGGTGGAAGCTCTCCGGGGCTACGAAGGCCAGAACCTGGCCCAGCAGAAAGCCATCTTTGCCAAACGGAGCACCATTGACAGCACGGTATATTCCCAGCAGTTTGTAAAAGATTTAACAAATTTCTTCAGCCGGACCCAGGCGGAACTGCGGAAAGGGCTCCGGGACTGAAAAAAGTTGTCTTCGGTAGTGAATAAAGGTTGACAAGTTGAAGAGAAACTCCTATACTGTTACCATAACTAAACAAAAGATAGAGGCGCGGAAAACATCAGTAATTCTCTGAGGGACACCGTTGAAGAGAATGAAAGGGGAACCGCCGAAGCAAAGCTGCGGGTGCGCGCTTATGCTGGGATGCAGGTGAACAATCTGCAGACTGTCGCCTTTGGGTGGAGAGCTATCAATGGGAACGGAACCAAGTCCCCTGCCACGGCAGGAGCGGCTTCTTTTCTTGCAGGTCATTGGGCTCGCCTCGATGACCTGCTTTTTTGTCTCCCAAAGGATCAACAAAGGAGAGATGCACAGAATGATCAAAGTGATGGTAAACGGTGCCCTGGGCAGAATGGGGCATACAGTGGTACAAACGGTCCTGCAGCAGAAGGATATGGAACTGGTGGGCGCCGTGGACGTGTTCGGCAAGGACAAAACCGTGGAAGGCTGCCCGGTGGATACGGACCTGGTACAGGCCCTGGAAGCCCATAAGCCCGATGTGGTGGTGGACTTCACCCGGCCTGATGTGGTCATGGGGAACCTGCGGATCATCCTGAACGCCGGGGTCAACGCCGTAGTAGGCACCACCGGCTTCACCCAGGAAAACCTGGACGAACTGAAGGGCCTGGCGGAAAAGAACAACGTGGGCATCCTGGTTTGTCCCAACTTTGCCATGGGGGCGGTGCTGATGATGAAAATCGCCGCAGAAGTGGCCAAATACTTCCCCCAGGTGGAGATCATCGAAATGCATCATGACAAAAAGCTGGACGCTCCCAGCGGCACGGCCATCCTTACCGCCCAGAAACTGGCGGAAGTCCGGGGCGGCTTTGTCCAGCAGGGGAATCCCGATGAAGTGGAAAAACTGCCCCATGCCAGAGGCAGCGAATATGAAGGGATGCGGATCCACAGCGTACGGCTGCCCGGGTTCGTAGCCAGCCAGGAAATCATCTTCGGCAGCATGGGTGAAACCCTTACGGTGCGCAACGACCCGGTGAGCCGGGAATGCTATATGCCCGGTGTGATGCTGGGTTGCCGGACCATGGTAAACCGCAAGGGCCTGGTGTACGGACTGGATCAGATTCTGGATTAAGGATAAGAGGAGACGAAAATCATGAAAGAATACAACTTGGCAATTCTGGGTGCTACGGGCGCCGTTGGACAGGAATTCATCAATCTGCTGAACGAACGGGACTTCCCCTTCAAAAACCTGAAACTGCTGGCTTCTGCCCGCAGCGCCGGCAAGGAACTCACCGTCCGGGGCAAGACCTATAAAGTGGAAGAAGCCAAAGCCGACTCCTTCAACGGGGTGGATGTGGCCCTGTTCGCCGGCGGCAGCATCTCCAAGACCTTTGCTCCCATTGCCGTAAAGGCCGGTGCCGTGGTGATCGACAACTCCAGCACCTACCGGATGGATCCGGATGTACCTCTGATCGTCCCTGAAGTGAACCCCCAGGATATTACCAAACATCACGGGATCATTGCCAACCCCAACTGCTCCACCATCATCATGGTCATGGCCCTGAAACCCATCTACGACCTGGCCCGGATCAAACGGATCATCGTCTCCACCTACCAGGCTGCTTCCGGCGCCGGCAAAGACGGGCTGGACGAACTGGAAAACCAGATCAAACAGGCTGCCCGGGGCGAAGAAATGACCGCCAAGATCTTCCCCAGCGCCAGCGCCAAGAAACATTTCCCGCTGGCTCTCAACCTGGTGCCCCAGATCGATATCTTCCTGGACAACCTGTATACGAAGGAAGAAATGAAGATGGTCAACGAAACCAAGAAAATCTTCTCCGATCCGGAAATGCGCATTACTGCCACCACCGTCCGTGTTCCCGTATACCGGAGCCACAGCGAATCCGTCAACGTGGAACTGGAACATGACGTGGAACTGGAAGACATCCGCAAGGCCCTGGCCGGCTTCCCCGGCGTGGTGCTCCAGGACGATCCTTCCCAGCAGATCTATCCTATGCCTCTGTACACCTCTGGCAAGAACGATGTGTATGTGGGCCGTCTGAGACGGGATGAATCCGCGGCCAACAGCTTCAACTTCTGGTGCGTAGGGGACCAGATCCGCAAAGGGGCTGCCCTGAACACCCTGCAGATTGCGGAAACCATGGTGAAGAACGGCTGGCTGTAAGAGAAAACCAAACGAGATATTCGAGGGGAGCCTGAGTTTAAAATGAAAATCATTGTACAAAAATTCGGTGGAACGTCCGTTGCTACGCCTGCCACCCGTGAAAAAGTGGTGGGCAAAGTCCAGGAAGCCATTGCCCAGGGATATTCTCCCATTGTGGTGGTGTCCGCCATGGGACGCCGGGGAGATCCCTTTGCTACGGATACTATGATCGATATGCTGAAAAGTGTGAACCCCAACCCGGCTCCTCATGAACTGGATCTTCTGATGGCCTGCGGGGAAATCATCTCCTCCACGGTAATGGCCGCCACCCTCCAGGAAAAAGGCCTGAAGGCCAAAGCCCTTACCGGGGGCCAGGCCGGCATGATCACCGATGATGAATACGGCAATGCCAAGATCCGCACGGTGGAACCGGACAACCTGCTGGAACTGGTGGAACAGGGGATCATCCCTGTAATCTGCGGGTTCCAGGGGGTGACCGCCGATCACAAGAACGTGACCACCCTGGGCCGTGGGGGCAGCGATACCTCTGCCGCCGCCTTCGGGGTAGCCGTCCATGCGGACAAAGTGGAAATCTACACCGACGTGGACGGGGTCATGACCGCTGATCCCCGGATCGTAAAGGATGCCCACATCATCAAACAGATCTCTTATGATGAAATCCGTGAAATGGCCCACCAGGGCGCCAAGGTCATCCATCCCCGGGCGGTGGAGATCGTTATGCGTTACGGGGTCCCCATGGTGGTAAAGAGCACCTTCTCCGAAGCCCCTGGTACCCTGATCAGCAAGGAAGACCAGCCCAAGGAAATGGAAGAAACCGATTCCCTGGAAGAAAAACATGCCTGCGGGGTGGCCAGCAAGAACAACATCGCCTTCTTCTCCGTGAACCTGGAAACCAATGACGGGGCTGAACTGTTCGACACCCTGGCCAAAAACGGAGTGAGCATCGGTACCATGAGCCTCCAGCCCCATTCCCTGATGTTCGCCGTGTACAGTGCTGCTGCCGCTGATGCGGAAAAAGTGCTGAAAGCGGAAAACTGCAAGTACACCAAAGTGGAAGACTGCGCCAAAGTGACCGTGGTGGGCTCCCATATGGGCGGTGTGCCTGGCATCATGGCCCGGTTCATCAACGCTCTGGCCAAAGCCGGCATCGAGATCCTTCAAACTACAGATTCTGACAACCTGATTTCCGCCATTGTACGGGAATCCCAGGTAAAAGAAGCAGTCAATGCCCTGCACGCTGCTTTCCAACAATAAAAGGTGGTTAGCATGAACAAGAAACCTTATTTCGGAAGACTGATTACAGCAATGGTGACCTTCTTCAACGAAGACGGCTCCCTGAACGCGGACGGGACGGCGGAATTCGCCTCCTGGCTGCTGGACCACGGCTCTGATTCCATCCTGGTCAGCGGCACCAGCGGGGAAGCCCCCACCATGACCTATGCAGAAAAAGAAGAACTGTTTACCAAAGTCATCGCCAAGGTAAGAGCTAAAGGCAAAGGCCAGGTGATCGTAGGTACCGGCTCCAACAACACGGCGGATGTCCTGGAAATGAACAAACTGGCAGAAAAAGTGGGCGCCGATGGAGTCCTGGTGGTGGGGCCCTATTACAACAAGCCCTCCCAGGAAGGTTTCTACCGTCATTTCAAGACCATTGCAGACAATACCAGCCTGCCCATTGTGATCTACAACGTGCCCGGACGGACCGGCAGCAATATTTTGCCTGCCACCGTTGCCCGTCTTGCCCATGAATGCAAAAACATTGTGGCCATTAAAGAAGCTGCCGGCAATGTAAGCCAGGTGGAAGACCTGTACCGTCTGGTGCCGGAAGATTTCTCCATTTACAGCGGGGACGATGCCCTGATCCTGCCCTTTATGAGCGTAGGCGCCGTAGGGCTGATTTCCGTTCTGAGCAATGTGAACGGAGAACTGATCCAGGAGATGATGCAGAGCTTCGAACAGGGTGAAGTCCAGAAGGCCCGGGACCTGAACAAAACCATGGTCCTCCAGTCCCGGAGCATGTTCCTGGTGAGCAACCCCATCCCCATCAAAGAAGCCGTAGGACTGATGACCCCCTTCAACCCGGGGCCCTACCGTCTGCCCCTGTGCCCCATGACGGTCGAAGAAAGAGAAAAAGTCACCCGGGCCTGGAAAGAAAGCGGGCTGTTGAAGTAAACAAGGTCAAGGGTCAGCGGCCTGAGACAAGGGGGTGTGAAAAAATGATTCTTCATTTTTTCACACCCCCTTTTTTTGCTATAATAGGGTCTGTACACACAACGGGGAGGGACAGACTCAATGGCAGAACTGCAGGAATCACAGCATACCGGGGAATCCGGGGGCAAGTACCGGCTGGCGGAGGCGGTGAAACAGCTTATGGGCCGGCAGAGCCTGGAGAACATTACGGTGAAGGAGATCACTGGCGAGGCGGGGGTGTCCCGGCAGACTTTTTACCGGCACTTCCTGGACAAATACGACCTGGTGAACTGGTACTTCGACGAGCTGCTGGCCAATTCTTTCCGGGAAATGGGCTATGGACGGACCATTTATGAAGGGCTGGTCCGGAAATTCCGCTACATCCAGGCGGAAAAGGTGTTCTTCCGGGCGGCGTTCCAGTCGGACCAGCAGAACAACCTGAAGGACCACGACTTTCGAAAGATCTACGGGTTCTACCAGGATCTGTACCGGAAAAAGACGGGAGAGGACCTGGACCGGGGGGTGCTGGCCCTTCTGGAAATGTACTGCCAGGCGTCCATCTATATGACCGTGAAATGGGTGAGCCGGGGCACCAGGGATGCAGCCCCGGAAGAGCTGGCGGAGCTGATGCTCCAGGCCATGCCCCCAGCCCTTATCGACAAATTCACCGCCTGCGACCTGCTGCGGTAAACCGGCCGGCGGCGCAAGGTGACAAATGGAGAAAACTGTCACTTGTTGAACTTCTCTTTCTTTTTTACAATGGAACCATAGAAAGGCCACAGGCCTGAACGATCCGTATAAAAAGAAAGGGGAGTTTTTCTTATGGCAAACAGAATTTCTTTGAACGGCACTTCTTATCATGGCAGCGGTGCCATCCAGGATATCATTACCGAATTCCAGAGCAGAGGGTTCACCAAAGCCTTTGTGGCATCCGATCCGGACCTGGTGAAGTTCAAAGTCACCGCCAAGGTCACCGACCTGCTGGAAGGGGCCAAGATTCCTTATACCATTTATTCCGACATCAAACCCAATCCCACCATTGCCAATGTCCAGCACGGGGTGGAAGCCTTCAAAGCCTCGGGCGCTGACTGCATCATCGCCATCGGCGGCGGCTCCTCCATGGATACCTCCAAGGCCATCGGCATCATCATCGCCAACCCGGAATTCGCTGACGTCCGGAGCCTGGAAGGCTGCGCTCCCACCAAGAATCCTTCCGTGCCCATCCTGGCTGTGCCCACCACCGCCGGTACCGCTGCGGAAGTGACCATCAACTACGTGATCACCGATGTGGAAAAAGAACGGAAATTCGTCTGCGTGGATCCCCATGACATGCCTGTAGTGGCCTTCGTAGATCCGGACATGATGTCCAGCATGCCCAAAGGCCTCACGGCTTCCACCGGCATGGACGCACTGACCCACGCCATTGAAGGGTACACCACCAAAGCCGCCTGGGAAATGACCGACATGTTCCACATCGAAGCCATCCGGCTGATCGCGGAAAACCTCCGGGGCGCCGTGGCCAACACCAAAGAAGGCCGGGAAGGCATGGCCCTGGCCCAGTACATTGCAGGCATGGGCTTTTCCAACGTGGGACTGGGCATCGACCATTCCATGGCCCACACCCTGTCCGCCCATTATGACACTCCCCACGGAGTAGCCTGCGCCATGCTGCTGCCCATTTCCATGGAATTCAATAAAGAATACACCGGCGACAAATACAAAGCCATTGCCAAAGCCATGGGGGTGGAAGGAGTGGATTCCATGACCCAGGAAGAATACCGGGATGCCGCCATTGCCGCTGTCCGGAAGCTGTCCAAGGATGTGGGGATCCCGGAAAAGAACGAAAAGATCCGGGAAGAAGACCTGGACCAGCTGGCCAAAGACGCTCTGGCCGACGCCTGCTATCCCGGCAACCCCAGAGAAGCCACCAAGGAACAGGTCATCGAAATGTTCCGGAAACTGATGTAAGGAAAGGAAAAGTCTCCAAGCCTGAGGAGAGGGGGTGAAAAAATTCACCCCCTCCGTCCAGAAGACCAAAAACTTCAAACTTTTTCATCCAGTGCACCAAAAATGATGCACTGGATTTTTTATACTTACCTTGAAAACAGAAGCTGCTGAAAAGGAGGTATAAAAACTCTGACATATCCATAACAAAATCCAACAAATCCATACCAAATTCACACTTATTCAGCCTATTCAAATTTTCTCATTTTATGACATAATTTTATATATACAAGGAAAAATTTACTCTTGATTTAGAGGGTTGTAAAATGGAAAATAAAAAGAAATGCCTATGCAAACTGATAGGAGCCAAAGTCAAGTATTACCGGACCATCTGCGGGATCCCGGTAGGCGGTCTGAGCCAGGCCGATGTAGCCCAGAAAGCCAACCTTCACGCAGAAACCATTTCCCGGCTGGAAAGAGGGGATTACAACGACACCATTCCCCTTTCCACCCTGGTGGATATCGCCGATGCCCTGGGAATCGAAATCTCTCTGCTGCTGAACATGAGCCAGGCCGACCGGGAACTGATCCACTGGGATGAACTGTAGAATCCAAGCAAGTAAGAGAACATCCTAAAACCATTTATGAGACAGTACAAACTATACCTGACGAAGGAGGTGATTCATCATGGCAACGATTGGACTGATTTTATTTGGCATCATATTTTTCGTGGCATTGTGTCAAAAGTATGGAGTCGTAACTGTATTTATGTTTATTCTGTTTGTTATAGCCTATTATTTGATTAAATAATAGAACGATGGAATCCTTGATACTATTTGATAGTGTCAAGGATTCTGTTTCAATCATTTATTCTATATTAAGCTGTTTGGGAATCAGGAGGCCAATTGGTTTGGGGATGATGCCCCGGGGTAGTTTTTGTATAAAGACGGCTAAAAACACCCCAGCGCACTAAAAATGATGCACTGGGTTTCTTATAATAAAAGTTTAGAAAAATTTTTTGTACGATATTCTTCAAAAAGTTTGAAAAATAAACACAAATGTCTTGTGGGGGAAAAGACAATGGGGTAAAATGAAAACAAACAGAAATTTTTTGAAATAGTGGAAAAATACGAATTGAATATGCAATGGAGGACAACCGTGGATACTTTATTGGAGCTGGAGAAGAAGGCCCGAAAATTGCAACAGGATGCGGCTTCATTAGCAGAAGCCATATAAGAATTAAAAGGAGAAAATGACAAAAAGAACAGCAGCGTAGATTTCTCCGGTATTATGGATCGTGCTCGGCTAAGCCCTTTGAAAAACCATCCTTTAATGGATTGTAAGAATGAACTGGAAATAGAAGCCTTTCTTACCCTGCTTTCCGCAGTTGCGATGAAAGGTGTAGGCAATCATGTACAACAGCATCCGCTCCTGTATCCCTGCCGTATTGCCTGGGCCGTAAAAAAACAGACAGCATGATCCAGGAAATCAGTCCAAAATGGAATTTACCGCTGATTTAGCTGCACTTTTTGAAATTTCCCTTGGCAAGGAGCTGTTGAAAAATATCAATGATGATTTCGACAGGATTGCAGCAGAATGTGAGGCTAAGGAAAACAGCATCCAGAAGCTCCAGACTTACAGTATGCTCCTGAAGCAATGGATTAAAAAGGAAGCTGTCTGAGACTGCCGAATTTTACTTATTCCCATCGGAGGCACCATGCTTGACCATCATGATAAACGGGCCATCCTCTTGATGGTCCTTCAGGTCCTGGAAAATTATTCGGATGAGAAGCATCCTTTGCCCATGGAGGGGGAGCGGAGCCTCCAGTCGTATATCCTGCGGGATTATGATCTGGAGAAGGCGCCCAGCCGGAATACGTTGGCCCGGAACCTGAAGATTTTGGGGGACGGGTTCGGGTATGATCTCCACCGGGTGCCGGGGAAGGGGGTGTATCTCCAGAAACGGACCCTGATCCGGAGCCAGCGGCAACTGCTGGAGGATATGGTCCGGGAGGCCCGGTTCCTTTCCCTGGAGGAGCAGACGGGGATTCTGGAGAACCTGGATGCCCTGTTCCGGAAGAAAAACTACTGGGGGATTTCCCAGGTTTCGGAACGGTTCACCGGGGTGAATCTCCGGAACCGGGATTTTTTCCGGAACCTGGATGTGCTGGAGGAAGCGCTCCAGAAGGAATGCCAGGTCCGGTTCACCTACAACCAGATGCGGCCAGACGGAACTCTCCAGCCGGTTCCTTTTGGCACCCGGCAGCAGGGGGGCTGGCTGGTCCATCCTTTCGACCTGGTGTACACCAACTGCCAGTATTACCTGATCGCCAGTGTGGAAAGCTACCGGAACCTGCGGCATTTCCGCATTGACCATATGACGGAAGTGACTCTGCTGCCGGATTCTCCCCGCCGTCCTTTGGGCGAAATCGAAGGGTATGAAGGGCAGAAACGGCTGGATCTGGAACAGTATATCCGGGAACACCTGATGATGTACGGGGGCGAAACCCTGGATGTGAAAATGGTGGGGACGGAGAAGCTGTCCCGGTATCTGTGGGATAATTTTGGGGAAAGTGTGCAGGTGGAACGGACGGACCCGGAAACGGGGCAGGTGTGGTTCACAGTACGGCTGTCCCAAGCCGCGGCCTGTCAGTTTGCCCGGCAGTACGCCACGGAATGCACCGTTCTGGCCCCGGAATCCATCCGCCGGCAGCTGGCTGAAGATTTCCGCCAGGCGGCTATGCGGTATCAGGAAGAAAAGAAAACCATCTGAGGAGGATGTTTCATGCTGTTGTATGCCACACGCCTTTTCACCCGGGAGACTCTGACCTGGGAGGCTTTTGTGGAACTGGTGCTGGAATGGAACCGGACCAGTCCCTATGAGGAGAACAAGATTCCCGAACTGGTCTGGAAGGGGGAGGAGAATATCCGCTGGGGGAATGAGCGGGTATGGATGGAACTGGCGTCCCTGCCGGAACAGGCCCTGGCCGGGGTGCGGTACGAAAAGAAGGACGCCCAGGGTACCATCTGGACCACGGACTATGTGGCGGATTTCCGGAACCGGGAACTGGTGGTCCAGCTGGACCGGACTTATACGGAAGAAGCCCTGCGGGAAAGCCTGGCTTTTGCTACTCCTCATTTCATTACCATGCTGATGGACAAGGGGTATCTGGCCCCGGACGGAAATTTGCCGGTGCAGAAGGGACCGGTGGTGATCCGGAAGGAGAATCTGGACCGTATCCGGGACTGTGTGGCAAAGAAAGATGGCCACCGCCTGCCTCTGGTCTATCTGTCCCGGACAGGGCAGGGGGAACCGGCCGTGGATGCCCGCTGGCTGGGCAGCAAACTGAAAGGGGCCGCCCATCTGCTGGTGGCGGACCGGGAACTGTCCCGGAACAAACTGCTGGAAACGGGGCTGGCAGAACAGAACGGGGCGGTAGGGATCTATCTGCCTCACCGGCATTTGTCCCTGGGGTACGGGAACACGGAAGAAGCCGGGAAACGGCTGCTGGAAGAAACGGCCCGTACGGTACTGGAATACGGAAATACGGAAGACATTCCCCAGAACCTCACCTGGAATGGAGTCAAACAGGCCCTGCTGGACCGGCGGTTCCGGGAACAGGCGGCGGCCCGGGAAAAGACGGAACAGGCCCTGGAAGAATCTCTGCAGGAGATCCAGGAATACATGGAAGTCTTTGATCAGGACCAGGCCTCTCTCCAGCAGCAGAACCAGGAGCTGAACCGGGAAAACCAGTCTCTGCGCCAGGAAATCCAGGGGCTGCGGAAGCGGATGAGCCAGCAGGACAGCAAGCCGGTGCTGTACGGGGGACAGGAGAAGGAGTTCTACCCGGGGGAAATCCGGGAGATCCTCCAGGATGTGCTGGAAGAGGCTCTGAAGAAGGGATGCCAGCCTGGGACCCGCCGGTACGACGTGCTCCAGGACATCCACACCAGCAATCCCTATGACCATGTCCGGGAAAAACGGAAAGAAGCCCTGAAAAAGGTCCTGAAAGGGTACAAGACCCTGACCCCTGCTATCCGCCGGGTGCTGGAAGATATGGGCATCACCATCACCGGGGACGGGAAGCATTACCGGCTGACCTATTATGGGGACGAACGGTACAAGGATACCATGTCCAAAACCGGCAGCGACAGCCGGGAAGGGCTGAATAAGGTAAGGCAGATCCTGGGGAAGATGATGTAGGGTCCCACGTCTCACGCCGAGAGAGACCCTCTGCCTGTGGCAGAGGGTGATGAAGGGAAACGCAGCCTTGGAGGCTGCTAACCCACCACCCATGCTGTGCATGGATACCCCCGCCCTTGTAAAGGGCGGATATAAAAAAACGGCCCGCCCCTACAGCGTTGGGGTCGGAGACTCGTACATCTGGCGAACCGCCTGTTGTGCGTCCTCTACTGGCCCATGCTCTTCACTCTGCACTCTTCACTCTTTACTTTCGGACATGAATGAATAACTATACTGTGA
>ERZ840096.2241-NODE-2241-length-16397-cov-2.942418_pt1 | contig 16397 bp, 10 predicted proteins | sample MGYA00519878_ERZ840096 | MGnify/ENA primary metagenome ERZ840096 (study PRJEB31850, sample SAMEA3708865) | human gut metagenome | biome: human gut; feature: human-associated habitat; material: faeces | place: China | collected 2014 ...
AAATACGCCCAAGATCGAAAGGTTCAGTAAAATATTACCGGCACTTATCCACTTTTGGACCAACCGGTTGCCAGCGCATTTCTCCAAATAGACTCCACTCAAGTAACTGCATAACGACGTAAACAGGATCAGCAGCAAAAAGCGCCAGTCCCACCATCCGTAGAACAGGTAACTAACAGCTACCACAAATAGATTTTGCCACCGCAAAGACTTGAAAACAAACCAGTAACCAAAGAAAACCAATGGCAGGAATATAAGGAACTCTATGGAATTAAATAACATAAATATTTAATTTTCAGACTCAAGAATATGTATCATCAAGGCGCAAAGATAAGGAATATCAAGCATTGACCAATAAATATTTCGTATATTCGTGGCTCAGAAATACAATAAGATACAGAGATGAAGATAATCAACGAACAATTACTCGACGAGACCCAGGCCAAAGCCTTGCAGTCTCCCCGCCTGCGAATGAACTATAATTTCCATGAGAGATTGGATGATCCGATCAATCGGTTACTGAATGCCATGGAGCCCGGTACGTATTTGCGTCCGCACCGGCATTTAAATCCGGCGAAAGACGAGATCTTCTTGTTGCTACGTGGAAAGGTAGCGGTATTCTTGTTTGACGAGGAAGGGAATATCACGGAGAAAACGATACTGAATCCAAAGGAAGGCGCTTATGGAGCGGAGATCAAGGCAGGGACATGGCACGGGCTTCTGGTACTGGAATCCGGATCGGTTATTTATGAGATAAAGCAAGGGCCGTTCGCGCCGCTAGCACCGGAGAACCTAGCGCCTTGGAGCCCCGAGGCGGAAGATACGGAGGGAGTAAAGAAGTATCTGGAATGGCTCGAGAGCCAAATATGATTGATGATACTTTTAGTATAACAAGCTAGCGATCAGCCTCGTATAACAAGAGCTATCCGAGGGTTTTAACAATGCCCATTCTAAAGTGTTTACGATGCCCATTATAAGGAGCTTACAATGGGCATCGTTACCTCCTTATAATAGGCATTGTTATTATTTCTGGAAAACCTTCGTCGATTTAATCATCACGTCGTGTAAAGGACGATCGTTCTTATCCGTCTTTACCACGGAGATCTTCTCTACGATATCGAAGCCTTCCACTACCTCGCCAAAGATCGTTACCGAGCCATCCAGATGCGGAACGCCACCGATCGTCTTATAAATCTCACGCCGTTCGGCCGGGATCACTACCGGGCCTAATACCGCCAACGTATCTTCCACCAAGATGGACGCACGGGCATGTAACTCATTCTCCAAGGAATCGGCGGCCAAGGAAGGATCTTGCTTTTTCAGCTCATCCCGGAATTTATAGTACAACCAGTTGCGGCGGATCTCGTTGATACGAGCCTCTTTCTCCGCAAGCTCCTTGTCGTCCAAGACTTTCCCTTGCACAAAACAGAACTGCGTACCGGCGGAAGCACGTTCCGGATTCACGGCATCGATCTCTTTCGCGTCGATCAAAGCGCCTTTCTTATTAAAATGATTAGGTAATATCTCAGCGGGAACGGTATAACCACCATCGCCATCCCCATACAAGGCACCCGGCTCATGCGCTTTACTCTCCGGATCACCACCTTGCACGACAAACTCCTTGATAACACGGTGGAAAAGCATACCCTCATACTCGTTCGACTGACAGAGCTTGATGAAGTTATCCCGGTGAAGAGGCGTGTCGTCGTATAGCAGGACGGTGACGTCTCCCATCGTCGTCTTGATTTTCACATATACGGGTTTATTCGGGTCCAAAGGCTTATCCCCACAAGCTACCAACGTGAGCAAGAGCAGGAACAGCGAGAAAATTTGTCGTTTCATACCTGTTTTATTTATCGGATTAAGTAGTTACAAAGCCCGTTATTCCTCCGCATAGATCAACATCTGGCAATTCTTGCAGTCGAAGCGCAAACGCAAGAGCGTTTCCTTATAGCGCAGGAAGTAAGGCTCCTTATAGGGAGACTTCTGCTTCTGGTAAGTAGGGCACCATCCCATACTGTACCGCAGGCAATGTTTCGTGAACATCAAAGGGACATCCTTCCGGGGAGACAACTCGAAAGCGTCTTCCACGGCAGTCACGCCATGTGCCTTATAAAAGGCACCAGCCTTGCTATTGGAGACATTCCCTAAATAGGTCAGACATTTCTCTGGGAAAGGGATTTCCAGAGTCTCGCCTACACACGGCTTAAACGGACGAGCCTCTTCCCTGCGGTAACGAATCCGCCGGGTAGAGATAAGCCTCTCCACCCCTTGCCTACGCATCTCGGCCAATAAAGAAGAAGGGACAAACCAGTTATCGGACATCGCCACGGCAACTTCCTCCGCCTCGAAAGGCGTGTTCCCCAACTTAGAGAGCTGGGTACGGATATTCTCCGCCTGCTCCCTCCGGGCCGGTTCTTTCTCGAACGGCTTGGTGAGCATGATACGGGCTCCTGTCTCGTCCGCCATACTTAACGTGAAGCCAAAGGCGTTATCTTGAAATTCCATCCGGACAGAGAGTTTCCGCTCGGCGGATGGCTTGGATAGCAGTTTATCAAACTCTTGATCGAAATTCCGGTACAAAGGCATCTTCGGACGGATCGCCGGGCGATCCAGCGTAAAGATCCGGTTCGCCTCCACACGGTTTACCCGGAAACCCTCCAACTCCCCTTTCTCGTTGAAGAAGGTAAGCCCGTCTCCGTTATTCAATTGTTTCAGTCCGGCGATCGTGAAAGAGTTTCCTTTCAGTTCCTTCACCGTACCCACCGGTTCACCCAAGGACTTAGGCGTATCAAAGCTGGTGATATCCTTCGTGCGCTCCTTCCATAAGAAAGGCGTGAAACCCCGGTTGAAGCTTTTCTCCGCCACAGGTTCGAACGTGTAAGTGCTATGCCCGGCCGAGGCACGACGGTATTCCGGCCGACGGGCCAAGATAGCGTCCAGTTTCTTCCGATACCAAGCCGTTACGTTTTTCACGTAAGATACATCCTTCAAACGACCCTCGATCTTCAAGGAAGAGACACCGGCATCCAACAACTCCTCCAAGTATTCCCCCCGGTTCATGTCCTTCAAGGATAAGAGATGCTTACCCGATACGATCTCCTTCCCGTCCGCGTCGATCAAGCTATAAGGCAGGCGGCAATACTGGGCGCATTCCCCCCGGTTGGCGCTTCGTCCGCTCAAGGCGGCACTCAGGTAACCCTGGCCGCTATAGCTTACGCACAGCGCCCCGTGTACGAAGACCTCCAGAGGCACGGTCGTTCGCTCGGCGATCTCCCGTATCTGGTTCAGTGATAGCTCTCTCGCCAATACGACTTGCGTGAAACCTGCCTCTTGCAGGAATCTCACCTTCTCCAGCGTACGGTTATCCGTTTGCGTACTGGCGTGCAAGGGGATAGGCGGAAGGTTCAACTGGGTGATACCCATGTCTTGAACGATCAAGGCATCCGCCCCGGCCTCGTAAAGTTGCCAGATCATTTGCTCGGCCTCTGCCAGCTCCTCTTCTTTCAAGATAGTGTTCAAGGCCACGTAAATACGAGCCGAATAGAGATGGGCGTAATCGCAAAGCTGCCGTATATCGTCCAGCGTATTACCAGCGGCGGCACGGGCTCCAAACTTCGGGGCACCGATATACACGGCATCGGCGCCATGGTTAATCGCCTCCCTGCCGCAAATCAGATCCTTAGCGGGAGATAACAGTTCTATCGAACGGGGTTCTTTTCTCATTTACAAGCTTCCTAGTTTTTTAATATCTTCCCGGCGGAACGGGGTCTCTTGGTATACGTAGTAGTTCAGCCAATTGGTGAATAGCAGGTTCGCGTGCCCCCGCCAACGTACCACCGGACCTTGCGCCGGATCGTTATTCCGGTAATAATTACGAGGCTTGTTGATGGGCAATCCCTTCCCCAAATCACGCATATACTCATCATTCAGCGTATAGGGCGAATACTCGGAATGGCCGGTGATGAAGAATTCCCGTCCGCCACGAGCCATCGCCATATAGACGCCGGATTCCTCGCTCTCGGACAATAAGGTGAGCTCGGGCACCTTCATGATATCCTCCCGGCGAATCTCGGTATGACGGCTATGAGGCACGAAGAACTCGTCATCGAACCCCCGGAAGATCGGAACAAACGGTTCCCGGAGCGAATGACGGAAGACACCGAACATCTTGGCCGGCAAATCATATTTAGGCACCCCATAGAAATGGTATAGCCCCGCTTGCGCCGCCCAGCAGATATAGAGCGTGGAGGTAACATGCGTACGGGCCCAATCGAATATCTGCGTGATCTCCTCCCAATAACTAACTTCCTCGAAAGGCATCTGCTCCACGGGAGCGCCCGTCACGATCATCCCGTCGTAGAAATCATCCGCCATCTCATCGAAATCCTTATAAAATTCCTGCATATGCTCGATGGGCGTATTCTTCGGCGTATGTCCCTTGATCTTCATGAAATCAAGTTCCACTTGCAGGGGTGTATTACTGAGGAGGCGAACCAAGTCCGTCTCGGTCGTTATCTTAAGGGGCATCAAATTCAATACGACTACCCGAAGGGGGCGGATATCCTGCTCCGACGCACGCAAGGAATCCATCACGAAGATATGTTCCTTCTTCAGCAGCTCGATAGCCGGTAAGTTCTTTTGTAAATTTAATGGCATTTTCTATCTCTGATTTTATATGAGCGCAAAGATAATGAGAATTTTCTCATTATCGCTTATACTTCGCCACCATGATCACGGGGTTGTCCTCCTCGTGCATACCTGTGCGGCTATCTCGTCGTTATATAGGACATACTCGGATACACAATCAGAAAGTAAATGGAATATGCCCCGTAAATCAATGGAATCTACTTCGTGTTCCATTGATTTACGGGGCATATTCCATTGAGATAGTTTCCTCTATGAGGAGGGTGCGCTATCAAAACCCTCCCCCTAAAGCCTTATACAGGTATACCACCGACAGCAACTCATCCAGCACGGCATTGTTCAAACCAATCTGGGCGTCCAGCAAACCACGCTGGGCATCCAATACGTCCATGTAGCTGATGACACCGTTGATGTATTGCAGTTGGGCGAGTTCCAGATATTTACTGGCGGAGGCTTCCAGATTCATGCGGGAAGCACGGATCTCCTTCACCTTGCGGACGGTCACGATAGCGTTGTTCACCTCCTTGAAAGCGCCTAATACGCTCTTTTCATAACTATAGACCTCTTGCTCGTAACGAGCCTTCGCCGCTTTCACTTTCGCCTTGTTCTTCCCCATGGCGAAGATCGGCTGCAACAGGCTTCCGGCAATAAAACCTGCCGGACTCTTCAAGATACTGCTTAACTCATCGCTCTCGAAACCGTAATTACTTGTCAAACGGATCTTCGGGAATAAGTCCGTTTGCGCCACACCTACCTGAGCGTTCGCCGCCCGAAGCTTAAACTCCGCTTGACGCATGTCCGGTCGGCGCTCCAGCAAAGAAGACGGTAAGCCGATCGGTAAGGCATCCGGCAAGTGCTGGTCGCTCAAGGAAAGACCACGGGGGATATCATCCGTATACTCGCCCAACAACATGCTGAGGTCGCTTTCCTTGATCTTGATCTGACGCTCCAGCGAGGGGATCAAGGTCTCGGTACGGGCCAACTCCACTTGGGCTTGGTTGTAAGCCGTCTCGGAAGTAAGTCCGCCCTCATAGCGAAGCTTCGCCAAGCGAACACCCTCACGGCGTGCGTCCAAAGTTTGCTGTACGATCGACAACTCTTGGTCCAAGGCGCAAAGTTGATAATAATTGGCGGCTACCTCGGCGATGATGGTCAATCGCAAGGCACGTTGTCCTTCCACGGTCTCCATATAGGAAGCGATGGCTGCCTCATTCGCCCAGCGAAGGTTGCCCCATAAATCTAATTCCCAAGACAAAGTCAGCTTCGCCCCAAATTCTGGATCGGGCTTTGGGTTATCCCCTCCATAATTCAAGCGTTCCTTTTGCGCATAGACATTCGCTCCCACCTCCGGCAGCATACTCGCGAAAGAGATCCGCTTGGCGGCGATCATCTCCTTCACCTTGGCGGCGGCGATCTTCATATCCTTATTATTATCCAGCGCCTTTCTGATCAGATCCTTCAAGGCCTCATCGGCGTAAAGGCTCTCCCATGGGATATTCTCCACGGATGCCGTATCGGTCGTATCCGTATAAGCCTCGATCCGGTCCGGCAGGTTCAACTCCGGACGTACGTACCGCTTTCCGATCTTGCAGGAAGAGAACGCCAGCATAGAAACGACGAAAGCGGCTATATAGAAATTCTTTGTCATCATAATTTTCCGTTTTTGTGTCTCTTTAAAATAGAGGTTACCACTTCTTTCTTTTGAGCGATACGTTCCATACGCATCTTTCCCTTTATCTTATAGATCAAAACAAAGAAGAAGGGAACCAACACGATACCTACCGTAATCGCCACCAGCATACCGAAGAACACGCCCGTACCGATACTATGGCGGGAAGCTGAGCCCGGTCCGCTGGCTAACACCATCGGAAGCATACCCAACACGAAGGCCAACGAGGTCATCAAGATCGGGCGGAAACGCATCTGGGCGGCATGGATAGCGGCTTTCACCACATCTACCCCGTTATCCACCTGTACCTTGGCGAACTCAACGATCAAGATAGCGTTCTTCGCCGCCAAACCGATCAAGGTTACCAGACCGATCTGGAAATAGATATCGTTCTCCAACCCCGTCACCCAGATACCCAAGTAAGCACCCAACGTGGCGACCGGCAAGGAAAGCAATACGGCGATCGGCACGATCCAGCTCTCATACTGAGCCGCCAAGAACAAGAAGACAAACAAGAATACCAACGCCAAGACAAATCCCGTCTGCCCGCCGGCCTGTTTCTCCTGATAGGAAAGACCGCTCCACTCCAGACCGATATTCTCGGGCAGATGCTCCCTAGCGATCCGTTCCATCGCCGCCATCGCCTCGCCCGTACTATATCCCGGGGCGGCTACAGCGTTGATCGAGGCCGTGGTGAACATATTGAAACGCTTGATCGTTCCCGGGCCGGTCGTATATTGGGTCGTGCCCAAGGCAGTCAATGGAACCATCGCCCCATCCTTACTGCGGACGAAGAACAAATCCAGATTATCCCGGGTGGCCCGATAAGGCGCCTCCGCTTGGATATATACACGGTAAATACGGTTGAACATATTGAAGTCGTTCACGTACACGGAGCCTAGATAAGCCTTCATGGTCGAGAAGATATCAGACAACGGGATGCCGAGGAACTTCGCCTGATCACGGTCCACGTCGAAATACAACTGCGGGATCTCGCTCTGCATGGCGGAAGACACACCTTGAAGCTCAGGCGCTTGCGAAGCGTAATACAGGAAAGTATCCGTGGCACTTACCAGATTATCCCAGCTAGCGTCTCCCTTAGCCTCCAACTGCATCTCCAAGCCACCGCTCTCACCCAAACCCGGGATTACCGGTGGACGGTTCACATACGACTTAGCCTCGGGGTAATAGTAGAATTCCCGGCGGGCATCGGCCATCACGTCCTCTACCTTCATGCCGGAGGATTTACGCTCTTCCCACGGTTTCAAGATCACCGTCAGCGTGGCACGCCCTTGGTTCGTACCGACACGGGGACTGCTACCCGTTACATTCTGTACGTAGGCCACGGCCGGATGATGGTCGAGGAACTCGATCGCACGGTCGGTTACGGCACGTGTACGTTCCAAGGTAGTACCCTCGGGCATCTCCAGCTCTACAGTGAAGAACCCTTGATCCTCCTCCGGGATAAAGCTGGTAGGCAACACCCGGTTCAAGACGAAGATAGCCACCAGTACCATCCCGAACCCTGCCAAGATACGGCGGGGATTAGCGATGGAGATACGCAACAACTTCGTATATTTCTTATTTCCTTTCGCCAACCACAGATTGATCTTACGGAAAATAAACGCTTTCTTCTTATGAGACGGACGCAAGATAATGGCGCACATCGCCGGGCTCAACGTCAAGGCCACTACCGTGGACAACAGCACGGAAACCACGATCGTAACAGAGAACTGACGGTACAGCTGCCCCGTGATACCCCCCAAGAAACTCACCGGCACGAACACGGCAGCCAATACCATGGAGGTAGCGATCAAGGCGCCGGATAATTCCCGCATCGCCTTATGCGTAGCCTCACGGGCGGTCACACGTTCCTCGGCCATGATACGCTCCACGTTCTCCACCACCACGATAGCGTCGTCCACCACGATACCGATCGCCAAGATCAATCCCAGCAAGGTTAGCATATTCAACGAGAAACCGAAGATCAACATGAAACCGAACGTACCGATCAAGGAGATCGGGACGGCGATCGTCGGGATCAAAGCCGCACGCCAGTTCTGTAACGAGAGGAACACTACGAGAACGACCAAGAAAAGGGCCTCGAACAAGGTCTTATACACCTCGTGCACGGATTGTGAGATATACTCCGTCATATCGAACGGGAAATTATACTCCAAGCCTTCCGGGAAGTTCTTGCTGATATCCTTCATCGCCTCTTTCACCTTCGTGGCGACCTCCAGAGCGTTCGCTCCCGGCAACATATAGATACCCAAGATAGCGGCGTTCTTCCCGTTGATCCCACTCTCCGTAGAATAAGAGGAAGCCTCCAGCGATACCCGGGCCACGTCGCTCATCCGGACGATCGAGCCATCCGGGTTTGCTCGCACCACGATATCCTCGAACTCCTTCACGGTAGACAAACGTCCCGGGGCCGTGATAGGCAAGGTGACATCCACATCCAGCACGGGCTGCTTACCCAGCTCGCCCGCCGCCGACTCCCGGTTCTGGTCTTTCAAGGCATCTTGCAAATCACTTACCGTCAATCCCATGTTGGCCAACCGATCCGGATATACCCAGATCTGCATACCGTAATAACGGCTACCGATATTCGATACACGGCCTACGCCCGGGATACGGCGCAATACGTCCAACACGTTGATCGTGGCGAAGTTACTCAGATAAATCTCGTCGAACTTCGGATCGTCGGACATCAAGCTCAAGGTCATCAGCTGGCTAGGAGCCTGCTTCTCGATCGTGATACCATTTTGGATCACCTCGGCGGGCAAACGGCTCTCGGCCAGTTTCACACGGTTCTGGATCTCGACAGCCGCCAAGTCCGCATCGGCGGATACATCGAAGGTCACCGTAATATTCAAGCTACCCGAGTTCGAGCTACTACTTTGCATATAGATCATACCCGGCGTACCGTTCAGCTCCTGCTCGATCGGGGTAGCGACCGCTTGAGACACCGTCAAGGCGCTCGCTCCCGGATACGTGGCGCTGATCTTCACTACAGGGGGCGTAATCTGCGGATACTGGTCCACAGGCAACAATGCCAGTCCGATGATTCCGACAATCACGATCAGTATCGATAAGACGGTCGAAAAGACAGGACGGTCTATAAAGAATCCCGGTTTCATTGTTCTTCCTCCTCTCTAAGCGCTTGGATAGCCTTCTCGTCGCCGGCCTCTACCGCATGTACCTTCACGCCCGGCACCAATTTATGATAACCTTCTACCACTACTCGCTCGTTCTCGCCCAAGCCCCGTTCGATCACGACCTTGTTGCCGATCTCCGGGCCGGTCTGCACGAAACGCTTCTCGGCGATATCGTCCCTACGGATGATATAGATGAATGCACCTCCTTTCTCGATCGAGAGGGCTTTCCGGGGAACGACGATCGAACGCTCGCGGACATCCAGCAGGAGCTTCACCTTCGTGAACTGTCCGGGCAATAATTTCTGGTTCGGGTTGGATAGTTCCGCACGAACGCCAAACGTACCGGTCTTCGGGTCCACCAGCGGGTCGGCGAAGTCCACGATACCTTTTACCGGGTATTCCGAGTCGTCCGCCAAGGTAACCGTCACGGTAGGCTGCCAAGAACGGGTCGTATCCTGCTCGCCAAACTTCACGTTACGACGCTCGGCACGCAGGTAATCCAAGGCGGTCATCTTAAAATCGACCAATACCGTGTCACTTTTCACAACAGCCGCCAATTTCGAATTGACACCCGGGCCCACCAAAGCACCCACATCCACGAAACGCTCACTGATATACCCGGACAGCGGCGAGGTCACTACCGTATAGCTCAACTCCATCTCCGCTTGATCCAAATCCGCCTTGCTCATGGCGATATTCGCCTCGGCGTCTTCCAGAGCGGCCGTGGCGTTATCCAAATCCAGCTGGCTGGCGGCGTGTTGCTCGTACAACGGTTTCAGGCGTTCCACATCACGCCGGGCCTTGGCCGCTTGGGCTTGGCTTTTCTTCAGTTGGGCTTTCGCTTTCTCTACTCTAGCACGATATTTATCGGGATTAATCATAAACAGGGGCTCATTCTGCTTCACCCGTTTACCTTCCTCAAACAACATTTTCTCTAGGAATCCCTCCACACGGGCATGTACCTCGACAAAGCTGGCGGCACGGATACGTCCCACGTACTCGCCATAAATCTGCACGTCTTCTTTTGAGGGTTTGTCTACGATCACGATGGGCAATTGCTGCTCTTCCTTATGGCGGCAACCCGTCATCGCTACTACAAGGGCTATCAAGATAACCTGTACTTTTGCCAATCTTTTCCTGCTCATTCTACCTATATAAATTACTTATGTCACATTTGTTATGTAAAGAAAGAAAGAATCATTCCATTTTTCTCGAGGACATCGATAATTAACGTTACTTCACTTAATAACAAATCGTATAGCGTTTATGTTAACATTTATACTAAAATTAGGGTGTATCCAACCGGGGAATAAATCCACACCTACTGGGTAAGTCTACACTTTAAAAACAAAATCCTTTCGAATGAAACGTTTTCTCCATCCGAAAGGATTCCACATATATCAGATCTTTATCAATATCAATTATTATCGGTCAACCGACAACGCTTTCCACAAATTATCATCCGGCACGGGAGCGACAATTCGCACGTTCTCTTTTGAAACCGGATGGATAAACTCCGCGCTACGGGCGTGCAAGCTAATGCCTCCATCCTTATTGGAACGATCGAAACCATATTTCAGATCCCCCTTGATCGGACATCCCATCTTCGCCAACTGACAGCGGATCTGATGGTGCCGCCCCGTCTTCAAATCGATCTCCAACAGATAATAATTATCCGAATGGGCGATCAATTTATAACGCAGGATGGCTTTCTTGGCATTCGGCCGCTCGGTATCGTAAGCGTAACTCTTATTTTGCTTCTCGTTCCGCACCAGCCAATCCACCAACTCACCCTCATCCTGCGGGGGACGGTTCTTGACGATCGCCCAATACGTCTTGCGCACCTCACCGACACGAAACATCTCGTTCAAGCGAGAGAGGGCCTTGCTCGTCTTGGCGAAAATCACGACCCCGCTCACCGGACGATCCAGACGGTGCGTGACACCGACAAAAACGTTACCGGGCTTGCAATACTTCTCCTTCAGCCATGCCTTCAGCATCTCCGAAAGAGGCTTATCGCCCGTCTTGTCGCCTTGCACGATCTCACGACAAGTCTTATCTACCGCTATAATATGATTATCCTCGTAAATAACCTCCATATTACATGTTCATACCGCCGTCAACCTGGATAACCTGTCCTGATACATAAGAAGACATATCCGAAGCCAAGAAGGTAGCGATATTAGCCACATCCTCGACCGTACCGCCACGGCGCAAAGGAATCTTCTTGCACCACTCGGCACGTACCTCCTCAGACAACTGGGCGGTCATATCCGTGATGATAAATCCCGGGGCGATAGCGTTCGCACGAATGCCACGAGAACCCAACTCCTGAGCGACAGACTTAGCCAAGCCGATCATACCGGCCTTGGAAGCGGAGTAGTTAGCTTGTCCGGCGTTACCATGAACACCTACGACAGAAGACATATTGATAATGCTACCCGCACGTTGCTTCATCATGACCGGGGTACAAGCGTGGATAAAGTTGAAAGCGGACTTCAAGTTCACGTTCAACACAGCGTCCCATTGTCCCTCGCTCATACGCATCATCAAGCCGTCTTTCGTGATACCGGCGTTGTTCACCAAGATATCGATACGTCCGAAATCCTTCACGATCTCGGCAACGACGTTATGAGTCTCCTCAAAGTTAGCAGCGTTGGAAGCGTATCCTTTCGCCTTTACACCCAAGGCCTCGATCTCAGCCTGTGTAGCCAAGCCATTCTCATCGATCACTAGATCCGTGAAAGCGATGTTAGCGCCCTCTTGGGCAAACTTCAAGGCGATAGCCTTACCAATACCACGAGCGGCACCCGTTACGACAGCCACTTTACCTTCTAATAGTTTCATATTACTCAAATTTTTTAATATCAATGTTTAATCAAGCAAGCTCCCGTTGAATAGCCACCGCCGAATACCGTGATAGCGATCAAGTCGTCTTTCTTGAAATTCTTATCGTTCTGGGCATATACCAAGGCCGAGCTTACGGAACCCGTATTTCCCAGCTCCTCGATATTGTGTAAAAATTTCTCGTCCGGCAAGTTCAATTGCTTGGCGATATTCGCCATGATACGCATATTCGCCTGATGGCCGATGAAATAAGTAAGGTTATCCAGCGTATAACCGTTCTTCTCCAACAAATGAAGGACATTCTTAGGCATATAGGTACAAGCTTGGATAAATACGTCACGCCCCTCCGGCATCAAGATACCGCCGTCACGAGGACGCAAGTGAACCGCCTCCATCGCTTTCGACAAATGGCCGAGACCTTGCGTGTAAACCTCTACGATCTCGGCGTCGCCCTCACCGATCCGCTCCTTGGAGATAAAGAAAGCGGCGGCGGCATCACCCCATAAATGGCCCGCCTTCGGGTCTGTCTCATTATAATAAGCGGAGTTCTTATCAGCGGAAAGCACCAAAGCCTTGGAAGCCTTCCCCATGGCGAAATATCCCTCCACAACCTCCAAGGCGTTCAAGAAAGAAGAACAAGCCGAGGATAGATATAAAGCTTTCGCGTCAGCGATAGTATACTCATGTTGAACCGTATGCGCGGCCGTCGCAACCGTATCATAGGGAGAATACGAAGCGGAGACGATCAAGTCTACCTCCGTGATATCGTAAGGCAATTTGGGAAGAGCGTCCTTCACGGCCTCAAGGCTCATGGTATTGATATTCTCTCCCTCTTTCGCTTTCGAGCGGGTATGAATTCCCGTCCGTTGCTCAATCCACTCACTTGTCAACCCGCTCAATTCAAGAAAATGTTGGTTATCTACCCGTTCTTCAGGCACATAAAACCCTGTCGCATTAATAAACATCCTTAGTGTCTTTGATTTACTTAATCTTTATTCCGTTGAATATTAAATTCATCACATTGTCTCTACGTTTAATCCGCTGGCTGATATTATCACCCATGATCCCCCGGATATAGGGCACCTCCAGCCCTTTCAAGGCATGATGGAGCACGAGGGCGGTAATGTCCGTGTCCGGCATGCTGAATATACCCTCCTTCACGCCATCGTCCAATATTCCCTTTATGATCTCCACTTCCCGAAGGTCGAAGCTCTTGCGTACCTTCTCTACCCGCCATATATCACGGAAGAAGGTAGCCCGCAACGTACCGTTCCGAAACACCAACGCCTTTACAGCGTCCAAGCGGCTATAGATAAACGTCAGCAGCTTCTCGTCCGCCGGCAGATCCTTGCTGGCCACGTCCACCAGCATCTTATGAAGCTGGTCCAGCTCCGACTCCACTACCGCCAAATAGATCTCGTTCTTGCTTTTAAAGTACGTATAAAGCGTACGTCTCCCCTTACGAGATGCCTGTGCAATATCGTTCATCGTCGTGTTATCAACCCCCATGCGGGCAAACAATTGTCTGGCCACATCCACCAACATGTCACGTGTTTTAGAAACTGTCATCGGCATTGTATTGCACATTTTGATTAAAACTGTGCGCAAAGTACTTAAAAAAGATCGTATCTACCAAGTATATTAAAAAAAACTTGCAATAAATTTGTTTTGTAAGAAAATATCCCTACCTTTGCACTCGCAATCAAGAAATGATAGCAACTATATCGCGGAGTGGAGCAGTGGTAGCTCGTTGGGCTCATAACCCAAAGGTCGTAAGTTCGAGTCTTGCCTCCGCAACTAAGAAAAGCCTTCCGGTCTGTGACCAGAAGGCTTTTCTTTTTTCGTAACCCAATGGTTTACGGGGTGGGAATCATTGAGTTTTTCCCGTAATCCATTGACTTACGTACCGTAAACCATTCGCTTAAGCCCAACAAGTCATAGGCTTACGTCCGGGGGCTCTTATTGGTTTCCCGGACGTAGGTTCTACAGTTCCTATCTCAAGGCAGGCAAGATATATTTCCATATCAAGTTGATCTCGGCCTGCATATCGCCGATATTCGCGGTCATGGCGATTACCGCATCTTGCTCGGGCAATATAATAATGTATTGTCCATTGGCTCCATCGGCACGAACGGCGTTATGGCGGCAACGCCACATCTGGTAACCGTAGCCTTGCAACCAGTCGCTATCTTTCGGCTTCATCTTCAAGTTCTCCGGTCTCATACCAGCGGGCAAAGAGGCTATCTTGGAGGTGGTGGCTTCCTCTATCCAGCTTTCGAGAAGCAATTGCTTATCGTTCCATTTTCCCTTTTGCAGGAAAAACTGACCCATTTTCGCTAGATCCTCGGTCTTGAGATACAAACCCCAACCGCCGCAATTGATGCCTTGGGGACTCTCTTCCCAAGTAGCGCCGACGATACCCAGCGGACGGAACAGACGGGGATAGAGATAATTGATCACCTTCTCACCGGTCACCTTCTGGATGATAGCGGAAAGCATATACGTGCCGAGACTGTTGTATACGAAATAGGTTCCCGGTTTATGTACCAACGGCGCCGAGAGGAAAATCTTTACCCAATCGGCCTTCTCGTTCCCCTCCTGCCGTACTAAAGCGGTGGGATCGACATCATGGCCGGAGGACATGGTCAATAGGTGACGTATCTCCAGCTCTTTCAAGTAAGGGCTTACCTCGGCCGGTAATTGGTCGGGGAAGAAGGAGATCACCTTGTCCGTGACCTTCAATTTACCCTCCGCGACGGCAAAACCGATAGCCGTAGCCGTAAAGGTCTTGCTAACGGAGTTCAAGATATGCGGCGTATGGCGGTCGCCCTCACCCAGCCATTGCTCCTTTACGACCTTTCCATGCTGGAGGATCATGATACTATGCAAGTCTTGATCCGCCTTTTTCACCGCCCGCAGGTAATTGCCAAACGCTTTATCCAAGGTTTTCGAGGCTTCCGCACGAGGGAGTTCCTTGGTCAGGTCGTTATAGCTGATCAAGTCTATGTTCTTATCCTTCAAGGCTTGCTTCACCTTCGGACTGGTAAAAAGATCGGTCACGCCTTGACGGTCCATCGCCACGTTCTCGTAGCCGATATGCCCGACGGTTTTCATCTCCTCGTTATCCAAGGCCGGGTGATCCAAGAACATATAGCGTTTACCGGGTTCCAGCTTATCCAACATCCGGATGAAACTGGCCTCCTTCTCGGCCGGAGTCTTGGAGGCTCCATCATACCCGGAATAGGTGAAATCATATTCCTGCATCGCCTCTACCCGATCCACGACCGGCAGATGATATTCCTCGGACAAGCGGCGCATCAGCTTCACCACCTCCGGATCGAAACCGGTCGATCCCATATGGCCGGAGATATGGCTGATCTGGGGAATGTTCTTCAAGGCCATCTCTATCTGGGCCCGGGCCTCCTGCTCGATCTCGGCCAAGCTCCATGTATTCTCCAGAATGGCCAGACCCGGGTAGGCGGAATTCGGAGACATCATCGGCAAGAAATAGCCATTGCTATCGGTCAAGCTGGGACAATGCGTCAGCGGACGCCATTTCACGTTATCCCATTCGCTGGTAAACGTCAGGTGAAGCCCGACATCTATCCCCGGGTTCTCCCTCAACAGCCGGGCGGCCTCGGGGAACCACGAGGTGACAACCATAACCTCTATACAGGTCTCCACCCCATTCTTATACCCTTCCATACACGCTATATTGGCGGAACGGAACGACCCCATGTCATCCGCACGGATGATCAGGCGGGGATTCGTGGCAGGCTGGCTGAATGCCGGCCACGTAGCGGCGAACAACAGGCAGCCGCAAAGGATTCTTTTTACATTTGAAGTCTTCATGATATTGATAAATAAGTAACATCTTTTCTATACTTGGGGATGGACCACACAAAAGGTGCCGGAAGATTTGCTCACCAACTTATCGTCGCAATAAATCTCGCACTCACAAAAATGTATATTCCGTCCCGCCTTGATCACGGTACCCTTGGCGATCAGCTCATTGCACGACTGCGACTGCGGCGCGTCGATCGGACCGGGCACGGCGTACACATCGCGGCCCT